>Ga0105047_10001328_pt1 | contig 44088 bp, 31 predicted proteins | sample MAT04_FD_78384 | JGI IMG/M metagenome (GOLD analysis project Ga0105047, IMG submission 78384) | Freshwater microbial communities from Lake Fryxell liftoff mats and glacier meltwater in Antarctica - MAT-04 (megahit assembly) | ecosystem: Environmental > Aquatic > Freshwater > Ice > Liftoff... | reverse complement strand
GCTCTTGTCCTACGAGGCGCTCGCCCAGGACGTCGACGTCGAGCAGGTCCTGGGACGGCTCCTGTCGACCGTTCCGGCGCCCCGCATCAGCCCCGCCCAGGGCGGCCAGCACGCAGACCCCTACCTGGGCTCCCAGAGCGACTCACGGCCCTGGGGGGCCTGAGCACGTGCCTGGACTGTCCAACACGTTGGGGCTCGTCGGTGAGCGGCCCGTGGACGAGATCATCCGCCGACTGACACTGGACGTGTCGCGTCGACTCGACGGGATGCTGCACGGCGACTTCATGGGCATCGTTCCGGGCCGGGGCTCCGAACCCGGCGAGACCCGCCGGTACTCCCCCGGCGACGACGTGCGCCGCATCGACTGGAACGCGTACGCGCGCCTCGAAGAGCTGGTGCTGCGCCTCTTCGTCGCCGAGGAAGACGTCACCCTCTATCTGTTGATCGACACGTCCGCGTCGCTCTCCGTCGGCACCAAGCTCGAGAGCGCGAAGAAGATCGCCGCGGCGCTGGGCTACGTCGCGCTCTCGGGCAGCGAGCGGGTCTCGGTGATGGCGTTCGGCGACGGACTCACCACCGCGCTGCCGCCGTCACGCGGCAAGAAGCGGATAGCGACCCTGCTCATGCAGCTCGACAGGCTCGAGGCGCAGGGCGGTACCAGCCTGGCCCGCGCCGTCGATGGACTGCTCTCGCGTTCGGTGCGCCCGGGCATCGTGGCGGTGATCTCCGACTTCCTCGATCCCGAAGGCTTCGCCCGACCGCTCGATCGGCTGCTCGCGCAGAAGTTCGAGCCCGTGTTGCTACAGGTCCTCGACCGCCAAGAAGTAGAGCCCGAGGCGGGTGGCGATCTCACCCTGATCGACAGCGAGCGAGGCGACCGCATCGAGGTCACCTTGGACGAGCGCGCGATCCGCGCCTACCGCGCGCGCTTGCACGCGTTCTTCGGCGAGCTCGAGAGCTGGTCCAAGAAGCGCGGAGTCCACTACGGACGGCTGACCTCGGACACGCAGCTCGAGGATCTCTTGCTCGGTTACCTCCGAGGGGCCGGCCGGTGAACCTGCTCTCGCCGCTCTCGCTCCTGTGGCTCGGTCTGCTCGCGCCCTTGATCGTTCTCTACGTCCTCAAGCGGCGGCGCACCGAGCGGAAGGTGGGCTCGACGTTGCTCTGGGCGCTGGCCCAGCGCGATCTGCGAGCCGAGCGTCCCTGGCAGCGTTTGGTGCCCCACTTGTCGCTGCTCCTTCAGGCGCTGGTGATCATCGCGGGTGCCTTCGCCTTGTCCCGCCCCGCGGGCGCGGGTCACTTGCCCACCGGCGCGCGCGTCATCGTCGTGCTCGACACCTCCGCCTCCATGGCCGCGCGCGACGAGGATGGCGTTCGCTTCGATCGGGCGAAGGACGCGCTCCGTGCCTTGGCCCGATCGCTACCGCCCGGTGGCGAGCTCTCGATCGTCGAAGGCGCAGGCGAGCCCAGCGTGCTTTTGCCGCCCACTGGCGATCTTCTCCGCATCGAGGCCGCGATCGTTCGCCTCACCGTGAATGGCGGGACCCAGGCGATCGAGCGAGCGGTCGCGCTCAGCAGTGAGCGATTGGAGAGCGCGCCCGATGGATCGCGCATCGTCGTCATCACGGACGGTTCGATCACGGGCACCCTCACCCTGGCCTCGCGCGTGCCTGTGGCGATCGAGCGCGTCGGGGACTCCGCGCTGCACGCGAGCACCAGCAACGACGCCATCCTCGCGCTGGATGTCCGGGCCCGTCCTACCGACGGCGCACCGGATCGGGCGGAGATCTTCACTCGGGTGCAGCGCTTTGGAGGCGACGCGGGCGACGTGCACGTGAGCGCCGAAGTGCGAGGCGAGGTCGTCGCGTCGCGCCGGATCCACCTCGAGCCGGGCGCGGCGGCGAGCGCGCTCCTCACCGCCGATCTGCCGCCCGACGACGACGGACGGGCGCCCACCGTGCTCGTGCGCATTCGCCGCGACGACGACAGGGACGATGCTCTGGTTCTCGATGACGTCGCGGTCGCAGCGAGCCCTGGCGCGCGCCGCCTCCCGGTGTTCTTGGTGGGTGAGATCCCCGAGAGCGTGCGGCGGGTCCTGCTGACCGACGGTGATGCCGAACTCTTCGCGACAAGCATCGACGGGCTCGCCGCACGCGCCGGCTCGGAGCTCGAAGGCGCGTACGTGTTCGCGGGCGCCACGCCGAGCCAGCCTCCTCCTGGCGAGGTGCTGGTGATCGCACCGACGTCGTCCGTCTTCGGCGCGGAGCTCGGCGAGGCGGTCGAGAGGCCTCGCGTCATCACCTGGGACGACAACGACCCCCGCCTCCGCTTCACCACGTTCGGGAGCGTGCACCTCAGCTCGCTCCGCCCGCTGAGCCTCGCGGCGTACACCCCGCTGGTCACCACCGAGGCCGGCCCCGCGATCGCCAGCCTCGAGCGGCCCGATGGCGCGGTGACGATCATCGGCTTCGATCCCGATCACAGCGACTGGCCTCGGCAGGCAGGGTTCGTGATCTTCTTTCGCAACCTCCTCGAAGGCGCCCGCACCCGACGCGCTGCGGGCGGGATCGCGCCGGCTCGCATCGGAGAGTCGCTCCGGGTGCCCGCGTCCGACGGCGGACACATCGAGGTGACCACGCCCGACGGGACTCATTTGACCGGGCGCTCGCGCGGCGGCCTCGCGATCATCTCCATCCCGCCGACGCCGGGCGTCTTCACGGTGCGCATCGGGGAGCAAGAGCGCTTCGCCCTCCGCAACCTGCTCGACCCCGAGGAGAGCGATCCGAGCGCGCGCGTCGAGCTCGAGGTCACGGACGGCCGGACCAGCACCGCAGTGAGCGAGGCGAGCGAGCCCCGACAGGCGTGGCCACTCCTCGCGATCGGGCTGCTCTGCCTGCTCGCGCTCGAGGCCCTCTGGGCGACCCGAAAAGGCGCGGCCGCGTGAACCTGCGCTTCGCCGCGCCGTTGCTCCTCGCGCTCGGCGTGCCGCTGTTGCTGCTGACGCTGGCGCGGCTGCGCGCTCTGCCCGTGAGCCATCACGGCACGAGGCGACGGATCATTCAGGCGCTCCTCTTGCTGGCCTCGATCACCGCCGCGCTCGCGGTGGCGCAGCTCGAGTGGGGCACGCGCCTCGATCGGATGGCCGTCGTCTTCGTCCTCGATCGGAGCCGATCGGTAGAGCGCGGCGGCGAGGACGGAGGTGCGGACGCGTTGGCCTCGGCGCGGGAGGGCGCGCGCTCGATGCGCGGCGACGACGTGGCGGGCCTGGTGGTCTTCGGCGCCGAGAGCGCGACCGAGGTGATGTGTCAACCATCGCCCGAGCTGAGACGCAGCCACGCGTCGATCGCGAGAGACGCCACCGACATCGGGGGAGGCCTTCGGCGCGCGCTGTCCGAGCTCCCCGCCGAGTACGCGGGCCGCATCGTGCTGGTCTCCGACGGCGTCGAGACCGAGGGGGACGCGCTGGCGGCCGCCCAGCTCGCCGCGGGGCGAGGGATCCCTATCGACGTCGTGTCGGTGGAGCGGGCGCCCGAAGCCGAGGTCGCCGTCGAGCGGGTCCAGCTGCCGCCCACCGCCGACCCCGATGAGCCCATCGAGCTTCGGGTGGTCACCCGCTCGACCACCGCGACCGAGGTGCGGGTTCGGGTGCTGCGCGACGGGATGCCGATCGCCGAAGCCGACACCCACGTCGCAGCCGGCACCGACGTGCTCACCCTCCGGGATCTCGCGGGCGAGCCCGGCGTGCACCGCTACGACGTGCTCTTGGAGCCGCTCGACAGAGACGCCGACGCGGCGCCCGAGAACAACGAGGGAGGCGCGTTCGTGCGGGTAAACGGCGCGGCGCGCGCGCTCCTGGTGTCCGAGCGCCCCGAGGAGGCGACCGCGTTGTCGGGTGCGATCGAGCGCGCGGGCCTGGAGGTGGAGTCGGTGGGCGCGTCCCGGATGCCCGTCGATCTCGCGGAGATGGCGAGCTTCGATCTGATCGTGCTGTCGGATCTGGACGCGCGGAACCTGCTCGACGCGCAGATGGAGGCCTTACGCGCGTACGTGCGCGATCTCGGGGGCGGCCTGTTGATGCTCGGGGTCCGCGACGCGTTCGGCCTGGGCGGATACGCGTATACGGCCGTGGAGGAGGCGCTCCCTGCGACCTTCGATCTGAGGCGTCGGCGCGACCGCGCGTCGCTCGCGATGGTGATCGCCATCGACAAGAGCGGCTCGATGATGATGGAGGCCGCGCCCGGGGTCACCAAGCTCGATCTGGCCAACGAGGCGGCAGCGCGCTCGGCGATGCTCCTCTCTCCCCGGGATCGCATCGCCGTCGAGCACGTGGACACTGGGGTCACCTGGACGTTGCCGATGACCGAGGTGATTTCGCCGGGACCCATCGCCGCGACCATCCGAGGCGCCCAACCAGGCGGCGGCGGGATCTACGTTGATGTGGCGCTCGAGGCGGCATACGGGGTGTTGCGGGATCAGCCGACGCAGCTCCGGCATCTCTTGTTGTTCAGCGACGGCTCCGACTCCGAAGAGATGAGCAACGCGCGCAGCCTGGTGAGCGCTGCGCTCCGCGATGGCATCACCACCTCGGTGGTCTCGATGGGCGCGGGCCCCGACTCCCCCGAACTCGAGCACCTCGCGCGCATGGGCAACGGCCGCTTCTACATCGTAGAAGACATGCGGGAGCTGCCTCGGATCTTCACCCAGGAGACCATCGAGGCCTCACGCTCCGCCGTGGTGGAAGAGGCGTTTCAGCCGCTCTTGGGGGTCGCGTCACCCGTGACCGACGGGATCGACTTCGGATCCGCACCCGCGCTGGGCGGATACGTGGTGATGAACGCGCGTCCCCGCGCCAACGTGCTCCTCGGCGCGACCGCGGAAGATCCCTTGCTCCTCACTTGGCAATTCGGCGTGGGTCGAAGCGCAGTATTCGCGACCGACGCGGGCGCGGCGTTCGCCCGACCTTGGCTGAGCTGGAGCGGCTACGACGCGCTCTTCGGTCAGCTCACCCGCTCCCTCGCTCGAACCCCGGCCACAGCAGATGCGGAGCTGCACGTCGGCATCCACGGCGGCGCAGGGAGCGTGCGCGTCGAAGCGCTCGATGACGCGGGCCGCTTCCGCAACTACCTGGATCTGGGCGCCATCGTCTCGGGCCCCGACGGCAGCTCGATCACCGTCCCGGTCGTGCAGTCGGGTCCGGGTCGCTACGAGGCCGACTTCGACGCGTCCGCCCCAGGTCCGTATCTCGTGACGGTCCGCGAGCTGAACGAAGACGGCACGGGGGAGATGGTGGGCAGCGTCGGTGTGGTGCGCTCGCGGGGAGACGAGCTGCGTGGCGAAGGCACCAACCACGAACTGCTCGCCCGCATTGCTGGGGTGAGCGGTGGCGAAGTGCGGACCGACTTGCGGCGCCTCTTCGTCGATCGTCCCGCGTCGACCTGGGCCTACGCGCCGCTTTGGCGACCGCTCTTGATGGCCGCGATGCTGATGCTGCTGCTCTCGGTCGCAGCGCGCCGGTTGGTGATCCCCGATGGATGGCTCGCGCGTCTGCGACACCCGGTAAAGACCGAGGCGGTCGCGGCTCCTGTCGCGACGGCGACCGGCCCAGCATCGACCCTCGCGCCCGAATTGATCGCAGCGCTCGAGGCCAAGGGTGACGCGCCGGTCGAGACCGCAAACGCGACCGAAGCGCCGACCGAGAAGCCCAGTGCAAAGACCAAGCCCGCGGCGCCCGCCTCGCTCGCCGAGAACCTCTTGGCCCGCCGCAAGAACCGCAAGTAGACGGAACGACGACGCGCGCCGATCGCTCGGCGCGCGTGTCGTGTGTCACGGATCGATCAGGGCAGCGTCACCAACACTGGATCGCTGCGATCGCTGGTCGTCCCGTTGCCAAGCTCACCCGCGCTGCCCTCACCCCAGCAGTAGAGTGAGCGCGCCGACGCCGAACCACCGGCGAGCGTCGTGATCGCGCAGGTGTGGCGCCCGCCCGCCTCCAGTACCGAGACGTTCGCGAGCGATCCGACCTGCGTCGGCTGGGTACGGTTCGCACCCGCCGGGCCTACGCCGAGCTGCCCCGCATCGTTGGCGCCCCAACAATACGCTCGGCCATCGGCCGCGATCGCACAGCTGTGGTTCCCACCAGCGGTGACCGCGATGGCGCGACCGAGCGAGCCCGTGCGACTGAAGCCGCTGACCCCGCGAGGTGAGGTCGAGTCGGTGGTGCTCAGATCACCGAGCTGTCCCTCGACGTTGCGACCCCAGCACCACACCGCACCATCCAATCCGGGAATGCCGTGGCTAACGAGCGCGCAGGTGTGGCTCGAGCCGACCGCGACCGCCGTCACCGTGCCCAAGAAGGTGGTGGTGGTCCTACCAATCGCTGCACCCCAACACGTCACGCCGCTCGAGACCACCGCGCACGTCCGCAACACATCCGCCTCGATCGCGGTGGCCCCCAAGACGTCTACCACCGCGCGGGGGGCGCTGCTGTCCGTATTGTCGTCCTGCCCCAGCTGGTAGAAGCCGTTGTGGCCCCAGCACATCACCGCGCCCGTGGTGAGGCGGGCGCAGCTGTAGTCGAGACCAGCCACCACCTCGACGGCGTCGCTGATGGTCCCAGCACGCACAGGCGTCACCCCACCAGCGCTGGTGTTCCCCAGCTGCCCTTGGTTGTTGCGCCCCCAGCAGTACACCTCACCCGAGGTCGCGGCACCCACCGCTACCACCGCGCAGGCGTGGTTGATGCCCATCGCGGCATCCACCACGCGCCGTCCCGCGGGGAGCCCAACCACCCTCACGGGGCGCGGCGCGTTCACGAGGCCGCCCGTGCCGAGCTCGCCGTACTGGTTGTTCCCCCAGCACATCATCCCGCCCGCGTTGCGAGGCGCACACGTCGCGCTCGGGGTCGCCGAGCCGGTCACGGGCCCCAGCGCGAGGGTCGCTGCGTCGTCGCAGCCCGTGCTGGTGCTGCCGCAAGCCCAGCCACAGTCCGCGCCGCAGGCCTCGCAGTCCGTGCGGGTGCCGAGCGCCGTCTCACAACCCGCCGTTCCACCGCAGTCCGCGTGCGTCGCGTTGCAGGTGCCGACGCAGGTGCCGAACGAGCACTCGTACGTCCCGTTGGCGAATACTCCGCACGCGGCCGCCGCTGCGCTGCCGTCGTCGACTACGCCGTTGCAGTCGTTGTCGAGGTTGTCGCAGAGCTCGGCGCTCGGGGTCACCGTCCCAGTGCAGGTCGCCATCCAGCGACCCATCTCATCGCATGCCTGAATGCCGGCGACGCACGCGCCGACATCCGATGCGCCAGGGCAGTCGCGGGTCTGGCCCACGTAGCACTCGCACCCTTCGTTGGCGGTCATGTTGCAGTTGTCGTCGACCATCGCCATGTCGCAGCGCTCGGTCTCGCCGGGGCTGCGGGTCATGTCGTCGTCGTCGCAGTCGCCGCCCTCAGCGACGAAGCCGTCAGGCGCGGTGCAGGCCATCACCCGCGCGGTGCTGTCGCCAAAACCATCCTCGTCAGCGTCGCCATAGAACACTGTGAGGGTGCAGCCGTCGGGGAGGGTCCCGACATCGGGCAACATGCGCGCGTCGGGCGGGACCGCGCCGTCGCCAGAGGCGAAGCCGTCGGGGAGCAGCGTCGCGTCGCCGCCATCGGCGACGCCGCCGTCGACCGCCGCGCAGAGGCCGTCCTCATCAGGTGCCTCGCCCGACGGACAGCCCATGGTGCTGACGCACCCAGCGCTGGCCATGGCGATCGACAGGCACGCGACCGAGAGCGTGAAGAGACGAAGGGACCAACCAAGAACCGAGCTAAAAAAACGTGTCACAGGGATCTCCAATGAGGGGTGCGAGGGCGCTGAATGCGCCGCGGGGCCCCTCATCGGAGTCGCGTCCCGCCGGTTTCCTCTCGTTCGCATTTTGTTCGGCTCGAACGTGCGAGAAAATTAGCGGGTGTCCGCGCCGCCGTCGGGCTCCCGGGTGTCCTCGACCAGCGGACATCCCGACGAGGCGAGGATCGACCCGATCGCCGTCAGCAACAGGGCCATGCGAATCCAGTTCATAGACAACCTCGGCGGTAGGCGCGGGTGATTCCACCCGAGCGGGTCCCGGCGACGAACACGGTGCCGTCGGTCCCCTCCGCAGCGATGGCGGTGACGGTGTTCGTATCCAGCGTGCTCTCGAGCGTGGTGACCCGAGGCATCGGAATGCCCACCGCGTTCACGTCCACCACGTTCCACGTCGGGACGAAAGACGTGGAAGTGAAAGGAAAGATGGCCGCGACGAATCGGCCGCCGGTGTAGGTCAGCTCGATAGGCACCGAGTTCCGGACCAATCCGGGCAGCAGGGTCGCTGTCTCGAGCGGTGCGAGTGAGCCGGTCGGCGCGGCCGAGAACGTCTGCATGCGCACGCCATCGGACGTCGTACCCGCGAGATCGACGAGCCAGGCGACCGCGAGCACCCCACCGTGCTCGGCGGTGTAGTGGAGACTCGGGAAGGACTCGGGCGACAGGTCCCCGACGTCCAAGGGCGACGTGGCGCTCCCGTTCGTCGCGTAGTGCGCCACCCGAACGTTGGAGCCCACCCGCGCGGCGACGAAGGCTCCAGAGGAGGCGAACGTGGCGTCGAAATCATCCGCCGCGCCCATGATGGCCCTCCCCGAGGTGCCCAGACTCGTGAGTCCCGGCCAGTTCCGGCGGAGACCGTCTACGCTGCCCAGGTTCCCGTTGCGAAAGAGGAACATCGCGGTCGAGCCCGAAACACCCACCCGAAGCTGGCCCTCGAACCCATCCAACACGTACATATTGACGGGCGGCGTGGATGGGCCGAGCGCGGACGTGAGGACGGTACCGACGAGGTTCTCGCCGGTCATCCATCCGATGAGGATGCGCGAACCGAGTCCATAGGCGTCGAAGCGCGTCGAGGCGTCGGCATGGATCAGGACCTCGCTGCCCACCATCGCGCCAGCGTCGCTGAAGCGGCGCGCGAAGAGCCCGCCCGTCCGCGACATGAAGGCGACGTAGCCCATGTCCGTGCGAACCACGACGACCCTGCTCGCTGTGGGCCCAAGATCGATGCGCGGGCCGAAGTTCTGGACGCCCTCGTCGACCTGACCGTCGCAGTCGTCATCTTCCCCGGCGGTGGCGCAGGTCTCGGCGGGGGGGTTGCAGACCGCGGGCGCGGTGCAGGTGGCCGAACAGGTGCCCGTGCCCGTGCTGCCGCAGCTGGTCACACACGCCGTCGTCGCGTTGCGCACACACGCAAACGTCTCGTCGATCATCGGGGCGTCGCAATCGTTGTCGATCGCGTCGCAGACCTCAGGGTTCCCTGGGAAACGCATGTTCGAGGCGTCGTCGCAGTCGTCCGACGCGGGCGCGTATCCCGCGGGCGCCGTGCACGCCATCATCGTCGTGCCCAGGATCCCGTGTCCGTCGCCGTCGCCGTCGGGATAGAAGGTGAGGAGCAGGCCCTCGTCCACGCGGTCGTTGCAGTCGTTGTCGAGGCCATCGCAGGTCTCGGTGAGCCCGGGGTGGCTATCGCGCGATCCGTCGTCGCAGTCGTCGCCCGCAGCGACGTACCCGTCGGGGGCATCGCACGCCGTCGTGCTCATCTCCGGGTCGCCGTGCTCGTCGCCGTCCTCGTCGAGATAGAAGGTGAGCAGCACGCAGCCGTCGCCCATCGCGAGCGCGTCCGTCCCTGCGTCGTGGCCCGCGTCCTCGGGGACGCAGCCGCTCGGTCCGGGGACCAGCCCGTCGGGACACGGCATGGGCTCGAGACAGCCGTCGCAAACGACGGCGAACACCAAGAATGCGAGGGCGCGCACGCCCGATGCGATTCGATCCATGCGACCTCCCAAGGCCAAGGGGCCCGACTCTAGTCCGCACCTCCACCGTTGGCCATACCGATGGGCGAGACCGACTTTGCTGGCCCTGCCGGGACGCAGGCGCTATCACCGCGCCTCTTTTCGGGCCGGCGTCAACGGGGCGGCGACTGCGACGAAGAGGCCTCTCACCATGCGACGCTGGCTCACCTTCTTCCTCGCTTCGTTGGCACTGTCGGCGATCCCGACCTCGGTTCACGCGCAGCGCTGGGCGGTGATTCGCTCCGGCACGGGCGAGACGACCACCGAGGAGCAGCGCGCTCGCACGGCGCTCATCGACGCGCTCGGGGGGATAGGCGTCGCCATCTCGCTCGACGCAGAGGCCGCGGCGCGCGTGGAGGACTACCACTCGGCGGAACCAGCGGCGGTCGAGTCAGATCGCATCGAGGAGCTGCGCGCAGCAGTGACCGCCCTCGAGGAGCACGCCGCGCTCCGCCACCGGGAGGCCGCGCGTCTGGAAGCAGAGCGCATCCGCGAGCTCTCCGAGGGGCTGAGCACGGCGTTGGCCGAGCAGTCCGAGGTCGCCGAGCGACTCTTCGCCGCGTGCATCGCGGAAGCGTGGCTCCACATCCAATTGCGCGAGCGCGAAGCGGCGCGCGAGGGCCTGCAGCAGTGCCGCGAGCTGCACCCCGACGCGGACATCAACCCGCTGGTCGTAGCCCCGCCGGTGGTCGACATGCTGCGCGAGATCGACAGCGAACTGTCCCGGAGACCGACCTTCGAGCTGACCCTAGAGGACGTCCCTGCGGGTTGCGAGCTGCGCATGGACGGGCGTCGTCGCGCGACGGCGCCTGCTCCGATCGGCGACATCGTGCCAGGCGCGCATCGGGTGGAGGTGCTCTGCACCCGGATGCGACGACGCCGAATCCACCGGGTGATCGTCGGCGCGGAGAACCGCACGATCACGCTCGACGTTCGCTTCGACGACGTGCTCCTCACTCGGCCCGCCGCGCCAGGGGCGATGCCCGAGGTACGACTCGACTACCCGAGCGAGGCCGAGGCGCGCACCCACCGCGCGGGCGACGGCGCCACCGTCGGCAGATTGCTCGAAGCGACCGACGTCATCCTGGTGACCCACGACCGCGGCGGTGGCCTTCGCTTCGATCGCCTCGAGGTGTCCCACCGCGTGGTCCGAGCCTCGGTGATCGTGGATCCCGCGCACTTCGAGGGCGCGTTGGTCTCACGCGCCGCGACGGCACTCTTGGAGAACCGCAGCGTCGATCTCAGCAGCGGCGAGCCGGTCGCGATCCGAGCCTGGCCAGGGAGCGAGGGCGGTTCGGTCCGTGACGAGGGTGGATCAGGAAGCGAACGAGCAGGCGGCGGAAGCGACGATGGGGCGCTCATCGCGGGGCTCACGCTCAGCATCGCGGGCGTCGCGGCCATCGGCGCCGGCTGGGGCACCTACTCGGTCGCCTACGACGCCGGGCAGGCGGTGATCGGCTCGGACCCCCGCAACCCCGACTGGGCCGCCAACCGCGACGCGCGCGCGAGCTTGATGGGCGCCTCGTATGGCCTCGCGCTGGGTGGCGCCGTGCTCACCACCGTCGGGTTGCCGATGTGGCTGCCCCAGACGCCGGGCGAGGTGCCGTGGTGGTCGCTGGTGATAGGCGGCGTGGGCCTGGCCGGCATCGTCCCCGCTGCGATCTTCTGGGCCGCCGACGGAGTCCTGTACTCGCGTGCGCAGCCCTACGCCTACTTCGACACCGAGCTGACCGGGACGATGTGGATGTCGATGGCGGTTCCGCTCCTGGCGGTGCCGCTCATCTATCTGATCCGCTTGGCGACGGACCCCGCGGGCATCGAAGGCGCGAGCGCCTCCATCGATGTCCGGCGGGAGGGCGCGATGGTGTCGGTCGGCGCCTCGTTCTGACCCCACTCGCCCTCGAGGCAAGAGCGACCAGTCGGTCACCCTCGTCACGCGTTCGACCCACGCAGAACGGCGTGAACGGGCGGCGGCCCCAGCTACAATCGCGCCGTGTCCACCACGCCGTTCGTTCGCTCTTCGCTTCTTCTCTTCCTCTTCACTTCCCTCAGCCTCGGGCTCACCACCGACGTGAGCGCCTACGTGAACCAGTCCGACGGAACCGTCGTGCCGGTGAGCGGGCGCCTCCAGATGTGCCTTGATCGGCCCGTGAGTGGCGATGGTCCCGGGGTGCTCGATGAGACCGCGGACGCACGCGTCTTGCCCGAGGCCTACCGCCCCGTGCTCAACAGCGCGGGCACCCACTACCGCGGGACGTTCGTCGACATCGCCGAGGGCGCGGGCTTCCGCAACTCGTTCGGTTGGTACTGGGTGGGCACCGACGTCTCCAACCCGGCGAACCTCTTCACCATCTTCGGCTGCCGCACGACCGCCCAGTGCGACTGTCCCTGCGCCACGACGCGGACGGTGAACGTGGACTTCGAGACCATGCCGGGGTTCGCCGTGGGCCGCCCCATCGGCTTGTGGCTCCGCACCCCCGAGCGGCTCGACGCCACCCGCGAGAACGGGACCTACGACACCAGCCTCGCCTACTGCACCGCCAACGTCGGCTGCAACCCCACCACCGCCAACCTCAACGACAGCTGCGGCGGACGCCTCGACACTGGCAACCGGATCTACTTCACTTCGTCGGCGCTGAACGACGACGGCGACTTCGTGCACTTCCTGGTCTACGCGAGCCAGACGTTCACCAACACGTACTACTTCGGGTTCGAAGACCTCTTCCGAGGCGGCGACAACGACTACGAGGACATGCTGGTGCGAGGCACGGGCCTGGTGCCGCTCTGTGTCCCCGGCCCCGAGACCTGCAACAACGGCGACGACGACTGCGACGGACGCGTCGATGAGCTCCTCACGATGGCGTGCTCGACCGCGTGCGGCGCGGGCACCCGGGCCTGCACCGCCGGCACGTTCGGAGCGTGCAGCGCGCGGGTCCCCAGCACCGAGTCCTGCAACAACGTCGACGACAACTGCAATGGCAACACCGACGAGGGCCTCTCGCGCGCCTGCTCCAACACCTGCGGCAGCGGCACCGAGATCTGCATCGCGGGCACCTACGCCGGCTGCACCGCGCCGAGCCCCACCCTGGAGTCGTGCAACGCGGGCGACGACGACTGCGATGGACGCGTCGATGAGCTCCTGACCCGCACCTGCGCGACCGCGTGCGGTGCCGGCACCCAGACCTGCTCGGCCGGGAGCTTCGGCACCTGCAGCGCACGCCTGCCCAGCGCCGAGACCTGCGACGGGACCGATCAAGACTGCGACACCCGCATCGACGAGGGCCTGGTCCGCGACTGCAGCAATAGTTGTGGATCCGGATTCGAGGTCTGCCGCGTCGGGGTGTTCGGCGAGTGCAGCGCGCCCGCCTCCGGGGTCGAGGCCTGCAACGGCTTGGACGACGACTGCGACGGCAACGTGGATGAAGGCATCACCCGCGCCTGCTCGACGGCGTGCGGCGTGGGCAGCGAGCGCTGCGAGGGCGGCTCGTTCATCGGATGCGATGCGCCGCTGCCGTCCGTCGAGGCGTGCAACAACCGCGACGACGACTGCGACGGAGTCATCGACGACGGCAACCCCGGCGGCGGCGCCGCGTGCCTGCCGTTCACCGACGGCGGCTTCGGACCGGGCACCGATCTCGACGCGGGCGCGCCCACCGACGGCAGCGTGGTGTGTGGCAACGGCAACGTGCGCTGCATCGCCGGCGCGCTGGTGTGCCAAGGCGCGACCACGACCTCGCGCGAGATCTGCAACTGCCTCGATGATGACTGCGACGGCAACATCGACGAAGAGGCCGACGGCGCGCTCTGCCCCGGTGGCGCGTGTATCGCGAGCGAGTGCACTTGCCGCGAGGCCTGCATGGACAGCGAGTTCCCCTGCCCCATCGGCACCCTCTGCGACACCAGCCTCGCCGAGCCGCCGGACGTGGTCGGGTACTGCGTCGAGGGCCCCTGCAACGGCGTGGTCTGCAGCTCCGACGAGGAGGTCTGTGATCCCGACACGGGCCTCTGCGCCAACCTCTGCGACGACATCACCTGCACGCCTGGGTTCGTGTGCGTCCGGGGCGGCTGCACCGAAGACAACTGCTTTGGTCGTGGGTGTCCGACACCGGGCGACCGCTGCGTCCTGAGCGCAGGCGGCACGCCGCGCTGCGAGGCGAACCCCTGCACCGGGGTCACCTGCCGCGAGGAGGAGTTCTGCCGCGACGGCGAGTGCGAGATCGCGTGCACCTCGCCCTGTCGGCACGGGACCGAGTGCATCGACGGCGCGTGCGTCCTAGACGCCTGCGGCGGGTGTGATGTGGCCAACAGCTGCGTGGATGGGGAGTGCACGCTCGACAGCTGCGCCCCCCGCTGTGGTCGGGCTCGGGTGTGTGTCGGGAGCAGCTGCATCAGCGATCCCTGCACCGGCGTCACTTGCCCGAGCGGCACCAGCTGCTCGAACGGCGCCTGCACGTCGGGCACCGCGACCGAGCCCGCGCGGCGGGGTCTCGCCACCGGCGGCGCGTGCACCTGCAGCGCGGCGGGCAGCAGCCGGAGTGGCAGCCCCTTCCTCGCGGTCGGCGGCCTTCTGCTCTTGCTCGGTCTCGGGATGCGGCGCCGCGTGATTCGGGCACCCGCGGTGGCCCTCTCGCTGGCGATCGGCGCCGCGGCGCTCGGAGGCTGCGCGGTCGAGCCCTACTGCTTCGAGAACTGTGGCGACGACGACCTGATCGACGGCGGCGGTATCGACACCGAGCGCGACGCGCCCCGTAGCAACACCGACGGCTGCGTCACCTCGGGGGAGGAGCGCTGCGACGCGGTCGACAACGACTGCGATGGACTGACGGACGAGGACTTCGACCTCGAGCGCGATCCGCGAAACTGCGGCAGCTGCGCCAACGTCTGTAACGTCCCCAACGCCTACCCGGCGTGCACCCTCGGGGAGTGCGACATCGATCGTTGCGCGATCGGCTTCACCGACCGCGATGGCGTCATCATCAACGGCTGCGAGTACCGGTGTCTGGCGACCGGCGACGAGGTCTGCGACGTGGTCGACAACGACTGCGACGGCACCGTGGACGAGGGGTTCGATCTGAACACCGAGGTGGGGAACTGCGGGCGATGCGGCAACGTGTGCGCGATCCCCAACGCGGACAGCACCTGCACCGGTGGCGTGTGCACCGCGTCGGGGTGCCGCGCGGGCTACGTCGATCTCAACGGCCTTCCCGACGACGGATGTGAGTACAACTGCACCCGTTCCGGCTCGGGGACCGAGCGCTGCAACGGCGTCGACGACGACTGCGATCGCAACATCGATGAAGGCTTCAACCTGAGCACCGACGTCGCCAACTGTGGCACGTGCGGCGTCGCTTGCGCGTTTGCGAACGCCATCCCCCGCTGCGGCAGCGGTGTCTGCACGTTCAACCCTGCGACCGACTGCATGCCCGGGTTCGTCGACGCGGATCACGATCCCCGCACCGGCTGCGAGTACAGCTGCGTCCCGACGGGCGGCGTCGATGATTGCGATCGTATCGACGACGACTGTGATGGTCGCGTCGATGAGGCGGATCCGATGGCCGGCACCGCCTGCGGCGTCTCGACCGGCTCGTGCGAGCCCGGCATCCGCGCGTGCGTCGTCGGGGTGCTCACCTGCCTCGGCGGGACCAGCCCGCTGACCGAGTTGTGCAACAGCGCCGACGACGACTGCGACAGCCGCACCGACGAGACGCCGTTGCCCGGTGTCGGCGATCGCTGCGGCGCCTCCAACGTCGGTCGCTGCGCGTATGGCAACACCGTGTGCTCCGCCGGTGGCATCAGCTGCAGCGGGGCCGTCGGCCCCATCGCCGAGACCTGCAACGGGATCGACGACAACTGCAACGGCGCGACCGACGACGGAGTGCCCGTGCCCTCGGCGGCCTCGGTCCCCACGTGTGCCGAGACCCGCGGTGTGTGCGTGGGACGCGTGCCGACCTGCCGGGGGAGCATGGGATTCCGTTGCGATCTCCCCGTGAGCTACCAGGCGACCGAGACCCGCTGTGACGGCCTGGACAACGACTGCGACGGAACGGCAGACGAGAACTGTCTCGTGCCGTTCGGCGCGACGGATCTACGGGTCGACTTGGGCGACACCGCGACCTCGGCGAACTCGCTCGATCCGTTCATCCTGGGCGATGGCGGGAACCGCATCTGGGTCACCTGGACGGATCTGCGCCCCGTGACTTCCCCCGTGCGAGCGCAGGTCTTCTTCAATCGATCCACCACCGCGAGCCCGGCGTTTTTGGCGAGCGCGGTACGGCTCAACCGCACGAACGGCGGCACGTTCCCCGCGCAGCTCGCGTTCTCCAACACCGACGACGTGGTGGCCGTGTATCCCGACTTTCGGGGCGGCGCGGGGTACCGCGAGATCTACGGCGCGTACTCCGCGAGCTACGGCACTACCTTTGCGAACGACGTGAAGGTGAATGGCAGCGGGACCAGCGCCACCCGCGATTCGTACAACATCGATGTCGCCTCCGCGGGCAACAACGTCTACGCGGTCTACGAGTCGTTCCTCGACACCCGGGTACGCCACGCGTGGTTCGTTCGCTCGACCGATGGAGGCAACACCTGGCAGGCGCCGATCCAGCTCTCCGCGTCGGCGAGCCCCACCTTCGTCGCCAGCACCCCCCGCGTCGCGGCGACCGGATCGAACGTGTACGTCGTGTGGCGTGACAACCGCTCGGGCTCGCTCGATCTCTACCTGCGGCGCTCGACGAACAGCGGCTCCAGCTTCGCCGCGGAGACCCGCATCGATGTGGGTGACGCGGTCGGGAGTCACTCGAGCTTCTCGCCCGAGCTCGCGTGCGAAGGCGCCAACGTCTACGTCGCCTGGGTCGACGACCGGGTCGCGGGCTCGTTCGACATCCACTTCAACGACTCGAACGACTCGGGCGCCACCTGGCGCGCCAGCGCGCTCTCGCTCGATGCGGACGCCTTCGCGCACGACTCGATCGAGCCGTTCGTGACGGCACCCGCCGCCGGTGTGGTGCTGGTGTCGTGGCTCGACTACCGGTCTGGGTTCCCGGATCCGTTCGTCATTCGCTCGACCAACGCGGGCACCAGCTTCGGTGCGCCGGAGCGCTTGGACACCTCTACCACCCCGGGCGCCTCGGGGAGCTACGACCTCGCGTTCGGGAGCAATGGCAACTTGGTGGCCGCCGCGTGGGCGGACGATCGCAATGGCCTCCTCGACATCTACGCCAACTTCTCGTTGGACGGAGGGGTGACGTGGCAACCCAGCGACTACCGCCTCGACACCTCCGTCGCGGGCCGCAGCGACAGCCAGCGCCCCAGCCTCTACGTGAGCACCAGCGCGTTCCACGTCGTGTGGGAGGACCACCGTCGAGGCGCCGGTTGCGCCACGGGCGTCGGTACCGATCCGGAGTGCCCGGCCGCCGACATCTACTATCGCGTCGTGCGATGATGCCGCGGTGAACACGCCGTTCTGGAGCCTGGCGAGCGAGCTGGCGTCGCTGCCGGGCTTCGTCGCCGCGCGCGCCGAGCGCGAAGGAGACGCCCTCACGCTGCAGATGCGGCACGTCGGCGGCGGCCACACCGTGCGCGTCGTGCTGCGCGAGGGGGCCCCGCGCCGTGGAGAGCTGGGCCTCGGCTCGGTCGCGCTCTCATACTCGCTGGGCGCGCTCCACAAGGATGAGGCCCAGGCCCTCGGGCTGGGCCCGTGGCTGCAGCGCCTCGCTCAGTCGTATCCGGTGTGGCGCTCGCTCCTCGCCGCGGGCCCAGTCGACGCGATCGTCCGGCTCGACGGCGTAGCCGACGAGGGCGCGCTGAAGGGCTTTCGCCTGGCCACCCAGGAGCCCCACGTCGTCGAGTCCCGGCGTCTGCTCGACTTCGGCGAGCCCGAGACCGAGCAGCGGGTGCTCATGGAGCTGCACCTCGGGAACGACGGCGCACCCGCGCGTCTGCGGGCCCGGCATCGAACCCCCGCGCCCCTCGCGGTGCAGGAGGCCCTTCGGGTGGCGACCGCCGTGGCGCTCGGGGCGCGCAGCGAGGGCGACCGAGCCTCAGGCACACCCCAGAAGCGTTCGCTCGAGGTGATCACCGCGCTCGATGCACCGCAGGGCAGCGAGGTCCGGCTGATCCTCAATGGTCCGTGCGAGCAGCACTGCGCGTTCTGCTCCATCCCGGACACGTTCCCTCCATCGGATGAGGGAGACGCTGAACTCGCTGGGCACCGTGCGGTGCTCGAGGCGCGCTTCGCCAGAGGCGCGCGTGTCCTCCGGCTGACCGGCGTCGACCCGCTCGCCTCGTCGTTCGTGCTCCCGCTGCTGGAGCACGCCCGCGCGCTGGGCTTCGAGGAGGTGATGATCAACTCGCCGTGCACCCGACTGAGCGATCGGGCCTTCGCCGAGGCCATCGCCCACACCCTCCCCGCCCGACGCGGCGTGATGGTGCCGCTCTATGGCGCCGACGCGCACACCCACGACGCGGTGGTGGACAGGATCGGGGCGCATGCCCAGGTGATGCAGGCGCTCGATCATTTGAGCGAGCTCCTAGGTCCGCGCGACGTCCAGCTCTCGACGGTGCTCGTGCCCGAGGTGCTCGCGAACATCGGCGCGCTGGTGGCGCACGCCCGCTCCCGCCAGGTGCCGCTGAACATCTACCTCCCGTTCCCTGATGCGGACTCCCCGTTCGATCGTTTCGCCAAGGTCAGCCTGCCGCAGCACGCGGTCGCCGCGCGCCTCGTCGAGGACGGCTCACTCGGCATCCGCGAACTCCTTTCGGTACGAGGGCTCGCCCCCTGCGTGGTCCTCGCGGCGCTGAAGGACGCTCGGTCCACCGCGCTCGACGAGGCGCGTGCCTCCCTCGCTGGCGCTGGCGAAGTGATCCACGACGGCGCCCGCACGCCGCATCAGCCGTGTGCCCACCGCGAGCGATGCACCCTGCAGCCTCCATGCAGCGGCGAGCTGCTCACCGCGTACGTGCGGCGTCACGGAGAGGCGGAGTTCATCCCGCCTTCAGAGCCCTAGATCTAGACCTAGATCTAGATCTAGATCCATCCCGCCCGCTTCGAGGCGCTTGCGCGCCGCGGCCGCACGCGCGACGGGACCGACCGCCAACGTCGACGACAGACCCGCCCCCCATGCGAAGAGCAGCGCCCGGAGCTGCATGCACGAAAAAATCGCGAAGGAGATGTTTGCGACGACCCCCTCGTCGTCATCGCTCATGGGCCGACGCTACGGGAGGCCCCGGCCGCGGACAAGCTGCGAACGAGCGGTACCCGGCGACGCTCAGCGCGCTATCCTCACGGCCCATGAGCCTCACTCAGCTTCGCTATTTCGTCGCCGTCGCCGAGGAAGGTCACGCGGGACGGGCCGCGCTTCGCCTGCACGTGAGCCAGCCGCCGCTGAGCCGGCAGATCCGCGCACTCGAGGAGGAGCTCGGGGTGGCCCTCTTCGATCGCACCGCCAAGGGCATGTCCCTGAGGCCCGATGGCGCCGCGCTCCTGCCTCGGGCCAAGCAGATCCTCTCGGATGTCGCGTCCCTCGCCGACGGGATACGGACCCGTCCTGCGCCGAATCGGTCTTGACCCCCAGGCCCGGCCGCCTTTAGGCTTCACGCCGTTTCTCTCGGAGAACTACATGCGGCGAACCCTCTCGGCACTGGTCCTTCTCCTCGGCGTCCCCGCCCTCGCTTCGTGTGAGGATCCCGCCGACGCGCCGCTCGACATCTACGATCTGAACCCCCGCGGTGGATCGATCGGAGGCGAGCAGCCCGTGCAGATCCACGGCGTCGGCTTCCGCACCGACGTGGGCTACACCGTCTACTTCGGCGCCGAGCGCGCCACCCAGGTGACCATCGTGGACGCGACCACCCTCTTGGTCGCGACGCCTGCGCACGACGCGGGCCGGGTCAACGTGGTGATTGCGTCCGACAACGGACCCGCGTACCGGGTGGTCGACGGCTTCGAGTTCGTCGACACCAGCGGGAACGTCTATGAGCACATGGGCGAGAGCGGCGGGAGCGCAGGCGAGAGGTTCTGACCGCGCGTCAGTTCGGATACTGACCGCTCGTTGTAGAGTCCATGCCGATGCGGAGTCTCACCGAGCACTTGGGCGGTGCCCGCGCCTTCTTGGACACAGCGCCCGACGCGCCCCTCTGGGTGATAGCAAGCACCAAGAGCGCTGCGCGCGCGCTGATCCGCGACGAGGCGCAGCAGCGTCGTGAACGAGGCCAGGCGCTCTCGGGATGGCGGGCGTCCTCACTGACCGAGTGCGCCGAGGTCCTCGCGGAGCCCGCGCTCGACCGCGAAGGATGGAGCTACGCCGACCCGCTGGTCCTCGAAGGGGTCGTGCTGGAGCTGTTGGGGCGACGCACGGGCGCCCTGGGTCGCTACGCCGCTAGCGCCGACAGCCCCGGTCTTGTTCGGGCGCTCGCTCGCACCCTCGGGGAGCTCGCGGAGGGCGACGTGGCCCCGAACGCGCTCCTGTCCCTGCCGAGCCCCGACCCGGTGCTGAGCGCGCTCTATGCCGAGTTCCGACGCGAGCTGAGCGCGCGCAAGCTGCTCGACCGCGCGGGCCTCTTCGAGCAGGCGATTCGCGCCGTCGAAGGGGCAGCGTTGCCACGGGTTCTCTTGCTCGAGGTCACCGTGAGCACCGCGCTCGAAGGCGCGCTGATTCGTTCGCTGGTGCGGCGCGCGCCGGACGTGCTGGCGGTGTGCCCCGCGTGGGACACCCGCACCCGCGAGGCGCTCGGAGACGACCTCGAGCTCGCGCCGTGCGGTCCCGAGCCCCTACGCGCGCTCGCGTGTGAGCTCTTCTCCCCCGAGGTCCATGCCCATCCGGGCGCGGTGGAGCGCTTCTCGGCGCGGAGCGAGCGCGAGGAATGCGCCGAGCTCGCCGCGCGCGTCCTCGCGAGAGCCGCCGAAGGGGTGTCCTACCGCAGCATGGCCGTGGTGCTGGGAGATCCTGCGGCCTACCGCGCGCCGCTGACCGAAGCCTTCGCGCGCGCCCAGATCGCGTCCAGCGCGCTGGACTCGACGCGACGGCCGAGCCCCGCAGGGAGGGCGCTCTTGGCGTTGCTGGACTGCGCGCTCGAGGGGCTCTCGGCGCGCGCGTTCGCGGAGTACCTCTCGTTCGATGTGCTGCCACCGGTCGAGGGCGCGCCGCCCGACGCTTGGTCGTCCGCCGAGCGCACCAGCGACGACGAGGACGACGACGCAGAGGACAGCTCCGAGCGCTCGAACGCCTTGCGCACCCCCTACCGCTTCGAGCGGGTGCTCGTCGACGCCGCGGTGGTCGGCGGAGGCTCGGACCGCTGGCACCGGCGCCTCGCGGGGCTCTCGCAGCGCCTCGATCGAGCGCTCGCAGAGGCGCAGGACGAGTCGAGCGAGCTCTTGGTTCGGCAGCGCGCCGAGCTCACCGCGTTCGAGGCCTTCGCGCTCCCGCTCGTGCGGGATCTCGAGCAGCTCGATCACCCGCTTCCTCTGAACGAGCACCTCGAGGCCATCGAGGCGCTCGCGACGCGCGCGCTCGCCAGGCCCCGCCGGGTGCTCGCGGTGCTGAACGGCCTGCGTCGGCTTCGCGACACCAGCCCGCTCCGGTTGAGCGAGGTGCGCATGCTGCTCGATCGTCCTCTGCGTGATGTACCCGAGCGCGAGCGGGGGAGCGGTGCGCGCGGCGTCGAGGTGCTGTCGCTCGAGGCTGTCCGAGGACGACGCTTCGACCACGTGTTCTTGCCCGGCATGTCCGAGCGGGTCTTCCCTCGCGCGCAGCGTGAAGATCCGATCCTCGGCGACGAAGCGCGCACTGCGCTCAGCGAGGGGCACCCGTCCAACGGAAACCTGGTCACCCGGCGCGAGCGCATCCTCCGCGAGCGCGACGCGCTCCGCGCTGCGGTGGGCGCCGCGCGATGCTCGGTCACCGCCAGCCACGCGCGGGTCGATGGCGCGCGCGGGCGAGCGCAGCTGCCGTCGCTCTATCTGCTCGAGCTCGCGCGCGCGGCCGAGGCCCGCTTGCCAGCCATCGAGGACGCCGCACCCCCCGCTGCGAGAAGCGTCCTCTCCGCACCCGACGATCCGGCGCGCGCCATCGACGCCGTCGAACATGGCCTCGCCGCCCTGGGGCAGCTGCTGGCCCAACCCTCGGGAGCCAAAGGGCGGCTGCGCTACCTCTTCGATCTTCACCCCACGCTCCACCGCGCGGTACGGCAGCGCTACGCGCGCGAGCAGGGCGATCGGGAGTACTCGGTCGATGGCCTCGTGGCCTCGGACGCGGCGAGCAAGAGCCGCCTGTCGCAGCACGCGTTGACATCACGCGCGTACTCGGCGACCGCGCTGGAGTCGTTCGGCGCCTGTCCGTATCGCTTCTACCTGAAGGCAATCCTGCGTCTTCAGCCGCGCGAGGTGCTCGAACCGCTGCTCGAGCTCGATCCGCTCCTGCGCGGTTCGCTGGTGCACTCGCTCCAGTACCGCGCGATCACCCAGCTCCGCGAGGAGGGCGCGGCGCTCGACTCGGGGGGGCTGCCGCGGGCGCTCGAGGTACTCGACGAGGCGTTCGTGGTCCTGCGACGTGAGCTGAGCGAGCAGCACCTGCTCCCGGTGCCCGGCGCACTCGAGAGTGACCTGGCGGTGATGCATGCGGATGCCCGTCGCTGGATGGAAGGTCTGCTCACCTCCGGCTGGACGCCCATCGCCACCGAGCTCGCGTTCGGATTGTCCGGGTACATCGATCGCGATGAGCACGACCCTCGAAGCCAGCCAGAAGCGGTCTCCCTCGCGTCCGGTATCCGTCTGCGAGGCGCCATCGATCTGGTGGAAGAGAAGGATGGGGTGCTGCGCGCCACCGATCACAAGACGGGTCGGGTCCGCTTCACCGCCGGCGCGCGTATCGGAGGCGGCAAGTCGCTCCAGCCCGCGCTCTATGCCGAGGCACTCGAGGCGATGCCCTTCGCCGAAGGCAAGCGCGTCGAAGGCGGGCGCCTCTCCTACTGCACCACCAAGGGCGGCTTCTCCGAGGTGGTCGTCCCGCTGGACGCGGCGACCCGCGACGGACTCGCCGTCTTGACGGGCGCGCTGACCGAGGAGCTCTCGCGGGGACGCTTGCTTCGCCGTCCCCAAGCGGGGGAGTGCACCTACTGCGACTACCAAGCGGTCTGCGGCCCCGACGAGGCACGGCGGGCGGTTGGCAAGAAGGTGCCCGATGCGCTGGTGCGCCTGAGGAGGACCCCGTGAGGCCGCTGGCCGATGCTGATGCGCGCGCGCGCATCGAGCGGGATCTCGACACCAGCTTTCTGGTCGAGGCCGCGGCGGGCAGCGGCAAGACCACGCTGCTCATCCGACGCCTGTTGGGCCTGGTGATCGATCGCGGGGTGCCGCTCCGCCGCATCATCGCGACCACCTTCACCGAGCGCGCGGCCGGCGAGATCACCCTGCGGCTGCGCGCCGCGCTGGAGGAGCAGCGGCAAGCCGACGATCCGACGCGCCGGGCTGCGGCCGAGCGCGCGCTCCTCGAGCTCGAAGAGGCGCGCATCGGGACCTTACATGGGATCGCGAGCGAGCTCTTGCGCGAGATCCCGCTCGAGGCAGGCATCGATCCCGAATTCGAGGTGCTCGGTCAGGAAGAAGCGCGTGAGCTCCGGGAGCGGGTGGTTCGAGCCCACCTCGAGGAGCAGCTCGCCTCGCCCCCCGAAGGCTTGCGTCGATGGCTGCGTCGCGGCGCCTCGCAGCGCGACCAGACCCCGATCGATCAGCTCGCATCAGCGCTGGAGCGGCTGTCGGATCAGCGCGATCTGACCACCCCGTGGCAGAAGCCTGTGGGCTTCGTTCGCGACGCGGCGCTCGATGGGTTCATGGCGCAGCTCGGCGCGCTGCTCGATCACGCGAGCGCGACTGCATGGCCCCGCCCCGAGAAGCGCGACGGCTTGGCAGGCGCGTTGGCGGCGTACCGTCGCCTCCACGAGGAGTTCACCGAGGCCGAGCGGACCTCACCGCGCGATCACGACGCGATCGAAGCCCGCCTCAGCAAGCTCAACTACAAAGAACGTGACGCGCTGAGCAAAGCGGGGCGCGCGTCCAACTGGGCGGACAAGAGCGCGTTTGCCCCGATCAAGGAGCAGCGCGACGCGCTCCTCACGGCCCAGGAGGCGTTCCTTCGGGACGCCAACGCCGAGCTCGCGGCGCTGCTCCGCAGCGAGCTCTGGCCCGCGCTGGCCAAGTACGAGGCCGCCAAGCGCAAGCGGGGCGCGCTCGACTTCCACGATCTCTTGGCGGTGCTCCGATCGACGTTGATGTCGTCGGTAGCGGTGCGGCGCGCGCTCGCCTCGCGCATCGATCACGTCGTGGTCGACGAGGTGCAGGACACCGATCCGCTGCAGCTCGACGTGGTCGCGCTCCTCGCGGCGGCCGATCCGGAGGTGAGCGACCCCGAGCTGGCCGTGCCCGCCCCTGGGAAGCTCTTCGTGGTCGGCGATCCCAAGCAGTCGATCTACGCGTTCCGCCGCTCGAGCGTCGATGGCTACCTCCGCTTCGCGCAGCGGATGGTCGAGCAAGGCGCGGTGCGCCTCGAGCTGACGTCGACCTTCCGCTGCGTCCCTTCGATAGCGAAGGTCGTCGACCGCGCCGCGCGCGCCTCGTTCGAGCCGGGGCCCTTTCAGCCGAGCTACGCCGGGCTCTCGCCGGTGCGCCCCGAGCCCCAAGGGCGGCCCAGCGTGATCGCGCTGCCCGTGCCTCGACCCTATGGCTATCGGGGCGACATCTACAAAGCCCAGGTGGAGTCCGACCTCCCCGATCTGGTAGCTGCCTTCGTGCACTTTCTGGTGCGCGAGAGCGGATGGCGGATCGCTGATCCTCGGACCGGCCGCGAGGTGCCGCTCGCGCCGTCCCACATCGCGCTCTTGGCGCGGAGCTTCTCGAGCTGGGGCAACGATCGCATCGGTCCCTTCGCGCGCGCGCTCGAGCGCCGCTCGATCCCCCACGCGCACATCGGCGGCAAGGGCTTCCATCAGCAAGAAGAGATCGTCGCGCTGCGCATGATCGCCACCGCGATCGAGTTCCCCGAGGACGAGCTCGCCGTGTACGCGGCGCTGCGAAGCCCGCTGATGGCGATCTTGGACGCGGACCTCTTCTCCTACCGGGGCACGCTCGACTCGCTGCATCCGCTGAAGGTCCCGAAGGACACGTCGACCCTCGCGCCCAGCCAAAGGCCCGTCGCCGACGCGCTGCGCCTGCTCGGTGAGCTGCATCGCAAGCGGACCCGGCGCTCGATCGAGGAGACCCTCGGTCAATTCCTCCAAGCCACGGCGGCGCCGCTCTCGCTGGCCTCGGCGGGCGACGGCGATCTCTTGCTCGCTCGGGTGCAACGTTGGATGGAGCTGGCCGCCGATCGGGAGGCCCGCGGCGCGCTCTCTTTTCGACGCTTCGTCGAGTCGCTCGATGACGCCCACCAGCGAGGCGAGGAGGTCACCATCGCGGCGCCCGATGGGCTCGACGCCGTGCGCTTCTCCACCGTGCACGTCGCGAAGGGCCTGGAATGGCCCGTCGTGATCTTGATCGATCCGACGACCCCACCCGAGCGGCCCGCCAAGGTGATCGACACGGCCGCGGGCCTCTACGTCGAGAAGCTGCTGGGCCTCGAGCCCGTCGAGAGCGCGACCTATGCGGAAGAGGCCGAGGCCCGGGGCAAGGCCGAAGGCGCCCGGTTGCTCTACGTCGCCGCGACCCGCGCGCGCGATTTGTTGGTGGTGCCGACGACGGGTGATGGGCCGATCGGAGGCTGGCTCACCCCGCTCGAGCTCGCGCTGCGCCCCGCGGTCCCACGCGCGGCCGAGTCCTCGCCCGGCTGTCCGGCGTTCGGGCCACGCAGCGTGCTCGTCCGGGGCGACGCCCCCGAGATCGACGCGCCGCCGACGAACGAGGTGGTGCCCGGACGCCATCGACTCGACGATGACGATGACGACACGAGCGTGACCTACTGGGATCCGGAGCTTCTCACCCGCGGCGCGCCACCCATCGAAGGCGTGCGCGGACAACAGCTCTTCGCCGAAGTGAAGGGTGTCGATGGCGCGGCGTCGCATCGAGCGTTCGAGGAGCGCCGAGTCGCGCTCGAGGCCACCGCGCACCAAAGCTCGCTGGAGGTGCTACCGCTGGCGTCGGTCGGCGTCGTCGAGGGCGCCGACGTCGAGCCTTTCGACATCGAGCTGCTGGCGCTCGGCATCGTCGAGCCCCCGAGCCGTCGGCTCCAGCGCTTGGTGGATGCGGTGCTCGATGGCGCGATCCTCACCGACCCCGTACGGCGCGCCGCGCGTCTGACCCGCCGAGCCCGCGAGCTCGGCGCGGAGGACGACGAGCAAGCCGCAGCAGAGCGGATCGCCGCGGCGGTGCTGGCGCACCCCGATCTCGGTCCCTTGTCGCCGGGCCTTCGCTGGACCCCGCTCACGGGCATCCTGTCGTCACGCAAGCTGGTCGAAGGCGAGCTCCTCGTCACCGACTTCGTCGAGGCGCTCGGCGCGGCGCTGGCGATCCTCGTCCATGCGAGCGCCGAGGAGCCATCGAGCGTGAAGGCTCGGCTCGGGCTCGCCGCCACCCTGCACCGACGCGCCGTCGGCCACGAAGTCCGCGCGATCCTCGTGACCCTCGAGCCACACGAGTGAGGCCGGTCGAGTTCACTTCGGGCCCAGGCAGCGCAGCCCAACCGCTCGCCACCCTCGGTGTGCTCGGCGACATCCACGTGGAGGACGAGCGCCTCGAGACCGGGATCCGCTGGCTCCAAGCGCAGGGCACCGATCGGATCGTGCACGTCGGCGATGTGTGTGATGGGCGCGGCTCGCTCACTCGCACCCTGGCGCTGCTGCACGAGCACCGCATCGAGGGGATCGGCGGCAACCACGAGCGATGGTTCTTGGCGCGGGCGATGCGCGAGCTCCGCCTAGCCCACCCGGTCGAAGCGCTGACGCCGAGCGTCGAGGCTGCATTGACGGCGCTCCCCTCGCAGCGCCTCCTGCACACGATCGAGGGCCCGCTGCTCTTGTGTCACGGGGTCGGCGAGGACGACATGCTGGTGCTCCGCCCCGATACGCCGTTGGGAGCCATCGCGGGGAGCCCGGCCCTGCAGCGGCTCCTCGCGTGGGACGAGCTGCGCTTCGTCGTGGCGGGCCACACCCACGTTCACAGCGTCCAGCAGGTGGGTCACCTCGCGTGGATCAACGCGGGCACGCTCAAGTACGACGACGCGCCGGTGGTCACCCGGATCGATCTCGAGCGCCGTGAGGTGGGCTTCGCACAGCTCGCCTGTCCCGCGCAGATAGGCGACGTCGAACGCCGCGCGCTCCCCGACCGCATGAGCTGACCACCCGCATGAGCTGACCCTGACGCTGCGCGTCTGGCTCCGGTACGCTGGCGGCGATGGCTTCGTTCCTTCGCGGCACCCTCAAGCTCGCCCTCTTCATCGCGGTGCCCATCGCGGTGGTCCTCCTGATCATCAAGCTCATGTACGTGGACGTCGTCACCGTGTCCCACAACGGGATGGCTCCCACCGTGTTCGCAGGCGACGAGGTGCTGATGTGGCGAGGCGCCCGCATCGATCGAGGCGACATCGCCGTGTGCAGGCACCCTCGTGAGCCCGGGCGATTCGTGATGGCGCGGGTGATCGGTCTCCCGACCGTGAGCATCGGGATGGAGCGAGGCGGCATCGTCGTCGGCGGCGACCCGCCCAACGTCGACAGGCGCGGCGAAGTGTCGTTCGAGGACACCACCCTCGACTCTCGCCGCACCTTGCAGTGGGGCATCGAAGAGTTCGGATACGACCGCCACTTCATCTTCGAAGACGCACGCCGCCCCCTGCGCGTGCGCCCGATAGCCTCGCTCGACGGGCTCTACCTGCTGGGCGACTACCGCGGCTACGCGGGAGAAGACAGCCGCACGTTCGGGACCGTGCAAGCGAGCGAGTGCGTGGGCGAAGTCTTCATGCTCCTGCGCCCCGGCCCCGTGTCGCTCGACGCGTTCCCGCGCGGCTGGTTCAGCCTGCTCGGCCCCTGACGCTCACTCCGCGAAGCGGATGGTGACGCCGACATCGACCCTCGACGCGAGCTCGGGCGGGCCCGCGGGCAGCGCTGCGTGCGTCATCGCCTCCGCGATACACGCGGTCTCCGTCTCGTCCCCGAGGTTCGAGAGCTCGACGCGCGCGGTGCTGATCCGACCGCTGCGCGCGTCGATGGCCATGCGCACCCGGGCGATGCCGACGCCCGTCGCGCCGCGGGCCACACCGTCGCGGTGACATGCCGAGAGCGCGGCCGTCACCTCGCTGGCCTCGAGTCCGCGCTGCCACACCTCAGGCACCTGCACCCCTGGTGCGAGATTGGCGTTGCCCACCGCAGCGCGAGGTCCGCGCCCGGGGATCGCATCGCGCGCGCGATCATCGCTCCAGCTCGCGAACCTATCGGTGTCCTCGCGCGCCACCACCGTCCCGTCGGCGCGCAAAAGCTCGAGGAACGCGACGTCGACCCGCACGGTGGTCACCGCGTGGGACCCACGCAGCAAGCACGGACTGCGCGTCGGCTCATCGAAGCCCAAGAAGAAGCCGAGCCGAAGGGACGCGCCGGATGCGCGCTCGGCTTCGAGTTCGTGCGCCCGCTCGTCGGACGCGACGAACCCGATGGTCTCCAGACCCGCGGGCAGCGCCTCCATGCGACCGCGCAGCGCGCGAAGGTTGCGGTGCGTGTCGATCGCGACGAACGAGCTCACGACGCTGCCGTCCTCGCCGAGTTCGGTCTGCACCGCACCGAAGCGCCAGCCTCCATCGAGGATGACCGAGTAGAGGTGATCGTGCTCCCCACTGCGGGCGACTTCACACGCCTCGTGGACCGCGCCCAGCGCGAGGAGCGCCTCATCTTGCGCCGCAAGAGGACGCGCGGTGCAGAGGCCGAGGAGCGTGGCTGTCACGAGGGCGGTGGTGCGCATGATGGGACCAGTCTGAAGGGGTTGGGTCGCGGGCGCCGCCTAGACGGATCCGTCCGGGCAGTGCTTCAGTCCGGGTAGCGCTTCACGATCTCGCGCTCGGGACGGGCGACGTCGAGTACCGGGCTGGTCACGAGATCGCGTCCTTCCGCCGCAAAGAAGAGCGACTCGCCCACCTCGGGGATGCCGTCGTTGGCGGTGATACCGCCCGATCGGGTGAAGCGGATCCCGCCGTGCACCTTCTGTCGCAGCGCCAGATGCGCGCGCAGCCACTCGCCGCTGCGGCGATCCTTCACGGCGACGCAGACGTCGCGGCGGACGTGGTACTCGGTGTTGCGGGTGACGAAGATCTTGTGAATCCGTCGATCGGAGCCGGTGAACGTGCGGGGCATGACGTGTCCTCCACCTTCGACCCTACCGTTCGGAGATTTTCGGTCCAAATAATCGGCCTCGCCCATGTGCGCCCTCCCCATCCTCGAGCTGCGCGGTGACAACTTCACCGAACCGCGGCGCACCCCCTGGGGCGGCGCGCGGCTCGCGGCGTGGAAGAACGCGCTCGGTCTCACCGCGGCCGCACCGCTGGGCGAGTCGTGGGAGGTCTCGTTCGGCCCGGAGCTCCCGACCTTCGTCCGCGCGCGTTCGGGTCAGCAGGCGCGCACGCTCGCCGAGTGGGTGCGCGACGACATCACGGGCTACCTCGGGGATGAGGCGAAGCTCGGCTCGTCCGCGCTCCTGGTGAAGCTGCTCGACACCCGCGCGCCGCTCTCGGTGCAGATCCATCCCGCGAGCGACGACCCCCACCTCGCGGAAGACGAGTCGGGCAAGCCCGAGTGCTGGTACATCGCGCACGCGGAGCCAGGCGCCGAGATCCTCTTCGGGCTGAGCGACGCCGCGAGCCCCGAGCAGATGCAAGAGCGGCTGGTCGCGGGAGACGACCTCACCTCGATGCTCGCGCGCTTCCCTGCGCACGCGGGCGACTTCTTCGTAGTGCCGCCGGGCACGCCGCACGCGATCGGCGCCGGTGTCACGGTGGTGGAGCCCCAGCGGGTGAGCATCCAGCGCCGCGGCGTCACCTATCGCTACTGGGATCACGGTCGGCGCTACGACACCAATGGCCGGCTCGATCCCGCGGGCGAGCCCCGGACCCTGCACACGGCCGAAGCGCTTCGGGTGACCGACTGGCACGGCGGCCGCGCATCGATCCTCCGTCGCACCGCGTTCCGCGCCGCCTCGCCGGCCCGCGGACATGCCATGGAGCTCGATGTGCTCTCTGGCAGCGGCGGCCTCGCCTCTCCGATCGACGTCGCGCTCCTGCGCGGTTCGGGGACGTGCACCCTCGAGGCCGCGCCCGTCGGACGCTCCCTCACCGTGGTGTCCGGAGCGCTCCGCACCGAGGGCATCGAGGCGAGGTGCGCGGAGTCGCTCTACCTCCCAGCAGGCCGCCCGATCGTGATCGAGGGCGCCGATCTCGTCGCCGTGCTGGCCTCCACGGGCGCCTGACGCTTCCACCGAGCGACTGCAATCGAGAGCAGCATGGCTCTCGGCTTCGTAGCATTCCGCCCGCCGACCTCGAAGATCGCGGCGACTTCTGCTGGCCCGATGGCTGCTCTGACCCGCCTCGCCGCCGCATCCGGCTGGCTGGAGGTCCCATGAACATCCCGCGCTCGCTCCGTGTCCCCGCCCGCCGCCGCCGCGCGTGGGGCGTCGCTCTGGCCACCCTCACCGTCGCCGTCGCGACGATGATCCTGCTGCCGGAACCGGAGGCCGGCGCCACCGACGCACCGACCGACGCACCAACCGACGCACCAGCAAGCGGAGGACCGCTCATGGCGCCGATCCCGCGCACCTCGAGCGAGGGACCGAGGGTCACGCTCGACGGACCCAACGTCCACGGGCTCTTCGCGCTGGCCACCGGCGCCGTGCGAGCCGATCAGGCCTCCGAGCTCCTCGCCGAGCTCCGCCTCGAAGGCATGAGCCGCACGAGCGACGCGCACGTCCCCGTCTCACTGGCCGTGGTGCTCGATCACTCGGGCTCGATGAGCGGAGAAAAGATCGAGTCCGCGCGAGAGAGCATCCTGACGTTGCTCGCCGCCATGAACGACGACGATCGCTTGGCGGTGGTGATCTACGACGACGACGCCAACCTGCTCCAGCCGCTCGCTCCCGCGCGGGTGCTGCGGCGCTCGCTCGCCGACCGGGTGCGCCGGGTCACCGCCGATGGCGGCACGGACATCCCTCAGGGCCTTCGCTTGGGGATCGAGGCGCTTCGGGAAGCACCGGCCGGCAACGCGACGCGCATCATCCTCATCTCCGATGGCCGCGACGGATCCGGCCTCTCGCTCTCGGAGATGAGCGACCTGGTCGGCCAGGCCGCCGAAGCCCAGGTGGTCACCTCGTCCCTCGGTGTCGGCATCGACTACGACCAGACCTTCATGACGGCGGTCGCCGACGCGGGGCACGGCAACTACGCGTTCCTCGAGCACGGCTCGATGCTCGCGAGCTTCCTCTCGCGTGAACTCGAGGAGTCGAGCCGCACGGTCGCCGAGAACGTGGTCGCCGAGGTGACCTTGCCGGCGCACGTACGCTTCGTCGCGGCCCACGGCGCGGTCGCGCACGTCGTTGGGGATCGGGTGCGTGTCGAGCTCGGGACACTGTTCGCGGGCGCTCGCCGCAAGGTCGTGTTCGAGCTCGCGTCCGAAGGCGCGCCGCTCGATGCTGCGCTCCCGCTCGCAGTGCGCCTCGCCTACCAATCCGTCGAGCCGGGCGGGGCACGCGCACCCAACACCCTCGGGGGGATCGCCAACGCGCGGACCGTCCGCACCAACGAAGAGGTCGACGCCGCCCACGACCCGGAGCTCTATCCCGACGCGCTCGCGACGATCCTCGACGCGCAGCAAGACGACGCGATGGCCGCGTGGCGTCACGGCGACCGCGAGAGCGCCCGGACCGCGAGCGTGACCGCGCTCCACCGCTACCGCAGCGCGGCGGCCCTCCACGCCTCGCCCCTCTTGGACGAGCGCATCCACGCGGTGGAAGCCGAGATGCGCACCTACGACGAGGTCGACCCCTCGAGCAGCGCGGGCCGCACCTTCGACCTCGGCGCGGGCGCGCGCCGCCACGCCGAAGCAGCGGCTTTTTGAGGTGCCGCTGATGCACACCACCCTGTCTGTCCTCTTGCTCACCGCCGCCCTCGTGCTCGCCGAGCTCCTTCGTGGTGCTCCCCCGTCGACAGCAGCGCTGCTCTTCGCGCTCATCGCCTCGGTCACGGCGCTGGTGGCCTCGCGCGTCGGTCCCCTCGCCGCCGCCAGTGGCGCCGTCGCGGCGCTCGCTTGGATCCTTCTGAGGCCCATCGCGGCGCCCATCGCAGGTGCGAGCTTCGTGCTCTTGGTGCTCGCGGCGCGCGGGCTCCGGGTCGTGAGCGGGCCGAGCCGAGTGCTGCATGCGGCCCTGTCGACAAGCGGTGGAGGCATCGCCGCTTGGGCCTGCGAGCGCTGGGTGCGGCACGTCGCGCTCGATCAGGTGGCCGAGCCCATCGCAGCCGTCGTGATCGCAGCGGTCGCCCTGGGCCTGCCGTTCCTCATCCCGAGCGACGATCCGCAGACGCACGCGCTCCTCTCGCTGGCTCGCCGCACCCGTGGTGGCGCGCGCCCACGCCTGCTTCGCGCCGTCGTCCTGCGCAGGCGCGCCCTCGGGGTCGCAGGAAGCGCGGGGATCACGCTGCGCCGCATCGAGCGGCGCGCGCTGGCCCGAGCGTTCGACGAGCTCGAGGAGGTCGCCGCAGATCTGATCTTTCGCGGGACCTCGGCGGGCGTGCTCAGCGAGAGCCTCGAGCGGCGGGTGCGGGCCATCGGACGCGCGGTCCGTGCCCTGGTGCACGTCGAGGAGGAAGAGGGTCGCCTCACGGCCCGCTCGACGGGTGACGCCGATCTCGCGGCCGAGCACGCCGAGGCCCGACGCGAAGCGCTACGCGCTTTGATGTGAGGCGTGAGGGGACCCGACTTCGAATGCCTGCGCCGCGCGGCCCAGCGCCACCCGCAGATGACCATCGACGAGGTGGGACTCCGCGGACGCCGCGTCGGCGAGCGGCACCCAGTGAAGGGGTCGCCCGCGACAGCTAGGGGTCACCGACGCCGCAAATGGATACACCTTCTCTGGCGTCATCCCGGGCGACGGAAAGTAGCGACCGCCCAGCTCGAAGAGCGACTCGACGAAGAGCCCGTGCTCGCTCGCCATGCGCTCCCGAACGAACGCATGCAGCGCGCGGAGCGAAGCCAGCGCCGCGGGTGCTCGGAACGCGGGCACCACCAAGACCGACGAGCTCCCCTCGAAGGCCTGCACCGCGGGCAGATCATCGTCATCGAGGCCCACGTGTGGGCTCGAGACCAAGATCCGCAGCCCCAACCCGACAAAATGCGCCTCGAGCTCGGCCTGGGTCGCGAATGTGTACTCCTCCTGCGCCTCGGCGACCCAGTCGCGCCGGTAGTCCTTGCGCAACACGAACTCGACGGCGTGCCGCAGCGAGAGCGCGTAGCGGCGCTGCCCCTTCTTCACGGGGCGTGCGCTCGTCCCTTCGATGCGCCGCAGCGGAAAGCCTGGCTCCTTCGACAGCGATCGAAACTCGCCCGCGAAGCGCTCCAGCAGCGCCGCACTCGCGGCCGTCTCCGGATCGCCCGTCTCGTCGCCGTCGCTCGTCGGCAGCTCGAGCTCGCAGTCGCCAGGCCCTGGATCCAAAAAATCGCGCACGATCAGTACGCCGCCTTCGCGTAGGGCTTCGCGCTGCACCGAGAGCGCGAGCAGCGCAGCCGGCCGGTCATAGCCGTTGAACGACGTCACGTGATGCAGCACCGACGAGTCGAAGATCGCGTCGAGCGATCCGGGCGCCAGGACCGGCGTGGCGATGTCGCCCACCTCGAACGAGAGGTTCGGCAGCACGTGCTCTTTGCGCGAGCGCTCGACCAGCTTGGGGTCGAGGTCCACCCCGATCACCTCCAGGCTGGGGTAGAGCCCCGCGAGCGCCGCGCTGCCACCGCCCGATCCCATCCCCATGTCCGCCGCGCGACCGCCCGACAGCACGTGCGCCGCGGTGAGCGCGACCTTCACCCGCATCGAGGCGTCCATGCCCTTGAGGTAGCGGGCGTACGCATCGTCGCTGTCGCGCACGGACGCGGTGCTGGTGTGCTTCCTCGAGGCCATCTGGACGCGATGGTAGCTGCCTGGATCGTGATTGGTGTGGAACGCGGGCCGCTCGGCCGCGAACGCCATGGCGCTCGAACCAACGCTGGACAGCCCATCCGACGCCCTGCGACTTTCCCCAGCGTGAGGAGCTGGGTATTCGCGATGTGCCTCGCGGTGACTGGAGTCGGGTGCGCCTGCCCGTCCGGCGGCGCGAGCTGTGAGGGCACGTGCACCGACGTGGCGAGCGACGAAGCGAACTGCGGTGCGTGTGCCGTCGTATGTCCCGGGCGCCTGACCTGCGTCGGCGGCGCCTGTACCTGCACGGACGGCTGCGGCCCGACATGCGCCGACACCCGCACCGACCCCGAGCACTGCGGCGCGTGCGGCCGCGCCTGCGCCTCGGGCGGTCTCTGTGTGGACGGACGCTGTAGCTGTCCGAGCGGCACGGTGGAGTGCGACGGCGTCTGCGCCGCGCTCACCGAGCCCGAGCACTGCGGGGCGTGCGGGCGGCGCTGTCCCGAAGGCGGTGCGTGCTTCGATGGAACGTGCACCTGCCCCGCACCGAGCACCCTCGCCTGCGAGGGCGTGTGCATCGATTCGGAGCTGGACGATGAGAACTGCGGCGCGTGTGGCAACCGCTGCACCGGCGCGACGTTCTGCGGTGGCGGAGCCTGCCGATGCCCGCGCGCCGGCGACACGTTCTGCGGCGGGGCCTGTGTGGATCTGCTCGGAGACGAAGGCCACTGCGGCGCCTCGGGCGCAACTGCACCGCGCCCACCACGTGCTTCGATGGCGCTTGCAGCTGCGGGCCAGGGCGCACGGTGTGCGGCCCCGAGTGCGCCGATCTCATGGCGAACACGCGCCACTGCGGAGACTGCGGCGTGGCGTGCGCAACGGGGGGCGCGTGCTCGGGGGGGACGTGCCGCCCGAGCTTGCTCTGGAATTTCCGCATCGAGGGCGGGACGGACTCCGAGGTCTCGGTGGGCGACGAAGATGGTCGCGTCGCGCTGCGCGACGGCGAGCTCTTTCGGGCGCACGCAGCGCGGTACGGTGGCGCGCTCTTCGCGCTGCACGACGCGAGCACTGGCGCGGTGATCTGGCGTCGCACCGCGTATGCGTTCGGCGCCCGCATCGGCGCCGTCGCCATCGACGACGACGGCCGGATCGCGATCGTTGCGACGTTCCAGAGCCGGTGGACCAGCCCCGGCGGCACGACCTACGTGCTCCCACCCTCGGTGTCCTTCGGCGTCGTCGCGCTCGTCCTCGATCACGACGGCAACCTGCTCTTCGACTACTTCGTGCCCGGCAACGGCGAAGCGGGCGGCGTCGCGTTCCTGTCGACCGGCGAGCTGGTGGTCACCGGCACCTTCGCCGGCACCCAGACCCTCGGCAGCACCACTGTGTTCGCCGGGAGCGACGACGACCTGTTCGTCGCCGTGCTCGATACCGCGGGTGCGGTGGTTCGCGCCCGTGACTTTGGGCGCGGAGGCTCCGAGTACCACATCTACCTCGCGGTGACGGCGGACGACGATCTGCTGCTCGCCGGTCGGAGCGGCGCGGGAATCGACTTCGGCGGTGGTGTGCTCGACACGGTCACCATCCACTGGGCGGCGCGGCTCGGGGCCCACTTCGAGCATCGCTGGTCGCGCATCCTCCCCGTCGAAGAAATCGACGGTGTCGCGACGACGCCGAGCGGGCAGACGTTGGTGTCCGGCGTGCTCGACCGCGTGCCCAACTTCGGCAATGGGGTGGCCCTCACGGTGGGCGACGGCGCGCGCTTTCTCTTGGCGCTGGACGCCAGCGGCACCGCGCTCTGGGCTAGCGGCGAGGGCACTCGCTACGGCTACCGATCGGGGGGGATCGCCGTGGCGGAGGACGGACACATCTTCTCGCTCGCAACGTACGCCGTCGCGTCGTCGGACACGCCGTTCCCTGTCATGACCTCGCTCGCGCTCGTGGCCTACGACGCCTCGGGTCGGCGCCTCTGGTACCGCGCTTGGGGCACTCCCTCGACGACGATCGAAGGCACTGGGATCGCGGCCGAGGGCGATCTGGTGGCGTTCGCAGGCCATCCGGGGCGCGCGCCGCTCGACCTAGGCCTCGGACCGATGGCTTGGATCGATCAAGCCGACATCTTCTACGCGGTAGTGAGACGTTGATGGGAACGTGGCGGTGGATCGGGGTGACCGGGTTGGCGCTCCTGGCGCTCTTGGGTGCGGCGGGGTGCCGGCGTGCGGTGCGCGCGAGGCCGTTCGTACCGCACGTGCTCGCCGCCATGCTCGCCGGGCTTCTCGTGCGAGGGGCCAGGCGTCTGCGTCGCGGTCTGTACGCCATCGTGTGCGCTGGGCTGGACGTGCGTCGAGGGCGGGTGCGCGCCGCTGTGCAATCCCATGTGTCCCGCGGGCACGTACTGCGGCGATGACCGCAGCTGCCACCGCGGCGCGCCGCCCGGCCGGCCCGGCGGCGAGATAAGTCAGGACTGGCGGCCCGATCCGCCCGGCGAGACGACAGGAGCGCGATGAGGTACCTCGGCCTTTCTGTACTGGTCTCTTGCGCGCTGCTCGTGGGGTGCGTCTGCGAGCCGGGCCAGCTCCTCTGCGGGAGCTACTGCACGAACCTGATGGACGATTCGGCGAACTGCGGCGCGTGCGGGTTCGCGTGCGTCGGCACGTGCACCTTCGGCACCTGCGACCCCGCCGGAGCCTGTGTGACCGACGTGCAGTGCGACGACGGGCGCAGCTGCAACGGGCGCGAGCACTGCAACGCGATGAGCGACGGCAGCTCGGTGTGCTATCCGGGCAGCCCGCCCAACTGCACCGACCGAAACGAGTGCACCCGCGATCTCTGCGTCGAGCCAGGCACCTGCACGAACGAGCCCGACGACGCGTTGTGCGACTCCGGAGTGTGCACTGCCACGGGCTGTGAGAGCTGCGACGAGCTCCCGTGTCGGCTCCGCGCACCGCAGTGCGGCTGCCACGACGGCGAGGGTTGCTACGAGGACGGGTTCGACTTCGTGAGCTGCGAGACCGCCGGCACGTTCCCGCTCGGGAGCGCATGCAGCATCTCCTACCAGTGCACGCCCGGGCTCACCTGTCTGTCCGGTGTCTGCTCGGCGTTGTGTGTGAGCGACTCGGATTGCCCCACCCCGGACCGCACGTGCTTGTTCGAGGGCGGCATCGTGGCGCCGACCCACGGCGTGTGCGCTTCGGACTGCGACGTGGTGCGCCAGACGGGCTGCGCACCTGGCGGCGAGTGCGCCCTGTTCGACGACGAGGACGGCGGCTTCGGGGCGCTGTGCGTGGTGCGCAACACCCTGGCGCCCGGCGCGTCATGCGCGGGTGCGACGTTCGACTGCCGCGATGGCATCTGCGTGAACCAGCCCACTGGGCCTGTCTGCGAGGAGTGGTGTGTGACCAACGCAGACTGCCCCACCACGCACCTCTGCGGTCGGTTCGCCACCCCCATCCAGTTCCGAGGCCGCACGCTCGGCAGCTGCCGGAGACGCACGTGAGGGGCATCGTCGCCACCAGCCTGATGGCCTTCCTGCTCGGCGCGACGCCAGTCGCCGCGCAGGACACGAGCATCACCTACTCGGCGATCGATCGAGCGACGGTACGGGTCTTCGCGGTTGCGGGCGTGGGCGCCGTGCGGGTCACGGGCGACACGAGCGGTCCTCGGATGCTCGCCGTACCCGTGACCGGGCATGGCAGCGGCTTTCTGGTGAGTGAGGACGGCCTGGTCATCACCGCCGATCACGTGGTGGACGACGCGGTGATGCTGGCGGTGCTGCTCCCCAACGACGGTGGCGTGCACCGCGCCGAGGTGGTGTACCGCGACGCGGAGCACGATCTCGCGGTGCTCGTCCTCGAAGGCAGCTACCCCGATCACGTGACGCTCGCGCCACCTGCGACGCCGCTGCGCATCCGCCAGACCATCCACGCGATTGGCTACCCGCTGGATCCTCGGCGCACCGATCCCCAGTCCTCGACCGGCACCATCTCGGGGCTCTTGCCCTCGGGCGAGCTTCAGCTCGACATCGGGGTGAACCCCGGCAACTCGGGCGGACCGGTGATCAACGAAGCCGAGGAGGTCGTGGGTCTGGTGTTCGCGCGCGGTCGACCCGAGGCGGGCGTCGCCAGCCTAGCGTTCGCCACCCCGGTCGAGCGGATCATCCCCGTGCTCGACACGGCGCGCGCGTCGACCGCGCTGACCGAGGCCCGCGCGCGTTTGGCCGCCGAGCATCGCGACACCGAGATAGCGCAGCTGGTGACGCTGCTGGTTCGGGTGGGCGGCCTCGAGCTCATTCGCGAGATCATCTCGGTCCTCGAAGAGGGTGGCGCGAGCGAGATCCTGCCGCAGCTGCGGACGCTGGCCGCCGAGTCCACCGACCCCGAGGTGCTGGTACTGGCCGCGGCGTACTTCTGGGACGCGGCCGCGGTGATCTTGGAGCGCAACGGCGGAGTGATGCGCGCGTCCGAATTGCCACCGGGCGCCAACCGCGATCTGGCCGACGAGCTCTTGCGTCGAGCGGTGGCGCTCTGTGTTCAGGCGGGAGGCATCGATCCGCTCATCTTGCGGCGCTCTCCCTTCGCGTCGCGGCTGGTCTACTACTTCCGTGACTCGGCCGCGCCGAGCACTGCCGTCGCGGTGGCACCAAGCACGTCCGCGGCAGCGACGCCGGGTCCTTCGCGTTCCGCTGCGTACGAGCCCGAGCCCGCGCCGCGCCGTCCGCCGGGCCCCTACGATCCGCGACTGTGGCTCACCACAGGTCCGTCGCTGGTGATTACGAACGAGCGCGAGGTGGCGGCTGCGGGCTTCGACGTCCACCTCGGTGTGTACGGCTCGCCCTACACGCTCCGGGCAGGACCGGTCGCCGCGGACGTGCTGATCGGGGCGAGCCTGCGGACCGGCTATTGGTCGGGGTACGGCGGCAGACTCACCATCGCGCTGCTTCCCGAACTCGGGGTGATGCTGCGGCTCGGCGGCGACGTGCAGGCGGTCGTCGGAAGCGCATGGACCCCCGGCTTTGCTTTCCTTGCCAGCACCAGCGGCGTGCTGGGAGGCTGGCGCGCGTACGTCGGTGTGCAGTCGGGCTCGATCCTGGTGCTCTTGGGCTGGCGAGGCATCCAAACCGGTCAGACGGCCGCCTACCACGAGCTCGAGCTGGGCGTCGGCTGGGGATTCTTCTGACCGGCGCTCAGGCCGCTTGACCGTTCGATGCGAGTCGCATATAAGGTTTGATGCGTTCAGCATCTAAGGCCGCGGCGAAGTTTCCGAAGTCGGATGTCGAGATCCAAGACGCGGCATTCCTCGCGGGCTACGACGTCTCGAGGTTCGAGCGGCCTTCCGTAGCGGTGGACGTCGTGGTGCTCACCTTGCTCGACGACCGACTCGCCGCGCTCTTGATCGAGCGAGACGCCGCACCGTTTCGGGGACGGCTGAGCCTGCCCGGCACGTTCGTGCGCATGGACGAGTCGCTCGAGGCCGCCGCCGCCCGAGTGCTGCTCGACAAGGCGGGTCTGGCCAAGGTCTTCCTCGAGCAGCTCTACACGTTCGGATCGCCCGCGCGCGATCCACGCACCCGGGTGCTCAGCGTCGCGTACGTCGCCCTGATCGCACCCGACGTCGCGGCGGAGCTGGAACGCTTTCATCCACTCGAGATTCCCTGGGAGGGGGAGACCGGCGGGCCCGTGCGCGTCCTCGATGGCGAGCGAACTCGGCCGCTGGCCTTCGACCACGACGACATCCTCGGCATGGCCGTGAAGCGGCTGCGGGGGAAGCTCGACTACACCCCGATAGGCTTTCAGCTCCTGCCCACCGAGTTCACCCTGCTGATGCTTCAGCGTCTGCACGAGACCGTGCTCGCCCGGCCCGTGAACAAAGACTCGTTTCGTCGCCGCATGCTCGCGAGCGGGGATCTCGAGTCGACCGGCACCCGCGAGACCGACACCGCGCACCGCCCCGCCGAGCTCTACCGCTTCGCACGTCGCTCTGCTGTCTGAGCGCCCGCCGCTCTCCCATCACCGTTCACCTCGACGAGCTTCTGCTCGAACGGTCGAGGTGTGTCCGAAGGAGGTTCGTCATGGCCGAGATCCAACGCTTCTTGTTCGTTCGTCACCTGCGTGCGGAGCCCACCTCGCACGTGCTCATCTATCGGGGGGGACAGGTCACCCAGACGGGCCTGGGACTCTCGACCTGGTTCCTTCCGTTGCGCACCGCCATCGCAGAAGTGCCCACCGACGATCGCCCCGTGCCGCTCACCGTGCATGCGCGCTCGGCGGACTTTCAGGACGTGACCGTCCTCGGGGTCATCAGCTACCGGATCCTCGATCCGGAGCGCGCCGCAAAACGGATCGACTTCTCGATCGATCTCTTGCGCGGCCAGCACCTGCAGCAGCCGCTCGACAAGATCGCGCTTTTGCTCTCCCAGGTGGCCCAAGAGCACGCCGCCGCGTGGATCGCGACGACGGATCTGCGCGACGTGCTGGCGCGCGGCACCTCGCGGGTGCGCCACGCGATCGACAGCGCGCTGCGTGTCGATCCCATGCTCGCGGAGGTCGGCATCGAGCTCACGTCGGTGCGGGTAGAGAGCGTGGTCCCCACCGAAGATCTCGAGCGCGCGCTCGAAGCACCCGTGCGCGAGCACCTGCAGCAACAGGCCGATGAGGCTGCGTTCGGACGTCGCGCGCTCGCGGTCGAGAAGGAGCGGGCCATCCAGGAGAACGAGCTCCAGAACCGCATCGAGCTCGCCCGCCGCACCGAGCAGCTGATCGTGCAAGAGGGCCTCAACCAACAGAAGAAGGCCACCGACGAGAGCGCGGCGCGGCGCATCGCCGCTGAGGGTGAAGCGGAGCGCAAACGCCTGATCGCCAAAGCAGACGCCGAGACGATCGAGCTGCTCGAGAACGCCCGCATCGACGCGGAGCGCGCGCGCATGGACATCTCGCGGGGCGCTCCGTCGGTGGTGCTCTTCGCGCTCGCTGCCCAAGAACTGGCGAAGAACTTCCAGCGCATCGATCACCTGCACTTGGGCTCGGAGCTCGCGCCGCTGCTCAGCGACTTGATGGCCGCGGGCACCCGCGCCCTCGAGGCCGGCGACACGAAGCCCGAGGTCACGCCGCCCCAGGGCGCGAGGAAGTGAGGCGCACATGGAACGTCACGGCGCACCGCCGCGGGTGGTGGTGGTCACTCGCAAGAGCGAGCTGACGCTCCTCATCGAACGGCACGCGACCAAGGAGCAAGCGCGCTTCTACCTGCGTGAGCGTGATCAGCCGCTCGAGCCCATCGAAGAGGCCGACCGCGCGCAGCGAGCCGCGCTCGATGTGGTGCTCTCGTCCCTGCCGCTGGGCTACCGGCGAGCGCAGGTGGGGCGCGCAGACCTAGGACGCTTTCTGTTCGAGCCGGGCGACATCATCGCGGCGGTCGGACAGGACGGCCTGGTCGCCAACGTCGCCAAGTACCTCGAGGGTCAGCCCGTGATCGGGATCTCGCTACATCGTCCGACCGTGCTCATGCACCACGTCGCCCCGGGCTTCGCGGATGCGCTCGCGGACGTGCTGGGAGGACGCAGCCGTCTCGAAGCGCGGGCCATGGTCGAGGTCCGCCTGGACGATGGTCAGCGCTTGCGATCGCTCAACGAGATCTTCGTGGGCCACCGCTCGCATCAATCGGCCCGCTTCCAGATATGGGCCTCCGGCGAAGCAGTCCCGTCGAGCGAACACCAATCGAGCTCGGGATTGATCGCGGCCACTGGCACGGGCGCGACCGGCTGGGCCGCATCCGTCGCGCGACAGCTCGAGCATCCCCCTCCCCTTCCAAAACCGAACGACGCGCGCCTGGCCTACTTCGTCCGCGAGGCCTGGCCCAGCCCCCACACGGGTACCTCGCTGGTGAGCGGCACGCTGGAGGCGAGCGACGTCCTGCGCCTCCGGAGCGAGATGAATGAAGGCGGCGTCATCTTCGGCGACGGAATGGAGAGCGACCGCCTCCTCTTCGGTTGGGGCCAGCGCGCGGAGATCCGCGTCAGCCCCACCCGCCTGAACCTGGCCTGACCGCCAGCGTTGCCTGAGCGTCAGCGTGGCCCGAGCGTCAGCGCGGTTGCTGGAGCTCGTCGAGGACGCCGGACCAGGCGCGCTCGAAGTACTCGAAGCACGCTGGCCACTGCGGCTCGGAATCGAACGCGGCGGCGGGCCAGCCGGTGTGGGTGAGGCGGACCTTGGTGTGCTCGCCGTCGTCCTCGAACTCGAGGACCACCCAGGTGTGGTGCGCGCGGACCCGGTCGAGGTGAGGCGGCGCGTTCCAGGTGAAGGACAGCATCCTCTCGGGGATGAACGAGAGCACTCGGCAGCGCTCGCTGCCCCGGCTGCCGGCCGGCATGTCCTCGCCCATGAAGTGCAGCTCGAAGGGACCACCCACGCGGAGTTCCACCTTGGCCGACGGAACCAGCCAGCTCGTGATGCCCTCGGTGCTCGACCAGCGCTTCCACACCTCGGCCCGCGGTTGGTGGATCGTGCGCTCGAGCACGATCGAGCGGGGCAACACGCCACCCAGGACCGACCCGACCAACGGGGGCGCGAAGTGGGGGTTGTGGATGAGGCCCAGCTGGTTGCCGAAGGGATCGGTGAGCACCGCGGTGATGATCCCGTCGCCCACCTCGCTCGGCGCCTCGCGAACGACCGCTCCCAGGGCGACGATCCGCTCCACCTCGGCCCCGACATCGAGCACGCCGAGGTAGCCCGTCGCGCCTCCTAGGCCTGGCCCCAGCACGCCCTCCGCAGGCCGAAGGCCGAGCTCGTAACCCGCCACATCGAACCCCACATAGAACGGCTGATCGAAGTACGGCGCCTTGTTCAAGACCTTCTCGTAGAAGGCCTTGGCACCGTTCAGATCACCCACATCGAAGATCAAAGTCCGCAGCCCCAGCATGCCGTCTCGATTACTCCAGCACCGCACGCGACGTCAACCCTGAAGGCACGCCGCGCGACGGTCGTGTGCTCCGCCATTGGCAATATCTGCGCTGTCCGCTATTCCTCGGCCCTCGATGTCGTCCCCGGCAGCTCCGGTCCCGCCGCAAGGCGAGGACCTCCCCGCGCTGAGCCCGGTCGTGCTGGTCACCGGCAAAGGCGGCGTCGGCAAGACCGCGATCGCCGCCGGCCTGGCGGAAGCGGCCGCCCAGAAGGACGGCGCGGCGATGCTGATCGAGTTCGGCGACGGCGAGTCCGGGCGTCGCGCGCTGCGCAAGGGCAGCAAGGTTCTCCACCGGGTCGTCGATCCCCGCGACGCGATGGTCCAGGCGATCACCAACCTGCTGGGCTCGCAGATCCTCGCGCGCCTCTTCCTGAACAACTTCGCCGTGCGCCCGATGCTCCGCGCCGCGCCCGCGATGCGCGAGCTGGCGATGCTCGAGTGCGTGCGCCTCTATGCGGACGAGGTCCCGGGCAAGCGGGTGGTCGTCGACATGCCCGCGACGGGCCACGGCCTGACGTGGCTGCGGCTACCGGTGCAGATGCGCGACATGTTCGCCACGGGCGCCATCCACGATCTGGCGGCGCGCATCGTCGATCGACTGATCTCGCCGGGGCGATCCTCGGTCGTCGTGGTCACCCTCCCCGAGCGCCTGGTGCTGCAGGAGACGATCGAGCTCTGCCACGCGCTCGAGCACGAGGTCGGCCTGCACGTCGCGCGGGTGATCGTGAACCGCTTTCCGGCCGCACTGCCCGCCGAGGCCTTCGAGCAGGCGAACGCGCTGAAGAACCGCGGCGGTCCCGAGGGCGAGGCGGCGGCCGAGCTCTTGCGCGTCATTGGATCGCGCGCCGACACCCGGCGTGAGGCGCTGGAGATCCTGAAGAACAGCGGCAGCAACGCGCTGACCGCGCGCCCGCTCATCTTGAGCGAGCGCCTCGAAGATCCGACCGCCGACGACGTGGCCCGCTGGCTCGAAGAGGAGCACGCGGCTTGAGCCGGCTCCCGATCACCATCGTGTGCGCGGGCGGCGGCGGCGTGGGCAAGACCACGACGTCGGCGGCGATCGCCTTGGCCATGGCGCGCGCCGGCAAGAAGACGCTCGTCGTCACCGTCGATCCCGCGCGCCGCTTGGCCCAGGCGATGGGCGTCGAGATCGACGAGACGGTGCAGG
>Ga0105047_10001327_pt1 | contig 44093 bp, 28 predicted proteins | sample MAT04_FD_78384 | JGI IMG/M metagenome (GOLD analysis project Ga0105047, IMG submission 78384) | Freshwater microbial communities from Lake Fryxell liftoff mats and glacier meltwater in Antarctica - MAT-04 (megahit assembly) | ecosystem: Environmental > Aquatic > Freshwater > Ice > Liftoff... | reverse complement strand
GATCAGATCTCCCGCATCGTCGAGTTCGAGGACGTCCTCATCGACTGCGGCGACCTCAACGGCATCAACGCCGCCACCATGTTGCGGGCCAAGCGGCTGGGCTTCTCAGACGCCCAGATCGCCAACCTCTTCCTGGGCACCATCAACCCCGACACCACGCTCCAGGTCCGCGCCCACCGCAAGAAGCTCGGCGTCGAGCCCGTCTACAAGCTCGTCGACACCTGCGCCGCCGAGTTCGCCGCCGTCACGCCGTACTACTACTCGACGTACGAGACCCCCTTCCGCGTCGTGGGCGAGCCCGGCACCAGGACCGACGACGAGATCCGCGTCACCAGCCGCAACAAGGTCATCATCCTCGGCGGCGGGCCCAACCGCATCGGCCAGGGCATCGAGTTCGACTACTGCTGCTGCCACGCCGCCTTCGCCGCGCGAGAAGAAGGCTTCGAGTCGGTGATGGTCAACTCTAACCCCGAGACCGTCAGCACCGACTACGACACTAGCGACCTGCTCTTCTTCGAGCCGCTCACGCTCGAGGACGTGCTCAACATCGTCGAGCGCCTCAACCGCCTCCCGCTCAAAACGCTGCCCGACGGGTCCAACGGCGCACGCTCCGGCCTCGTCCACGGCGTCATCGTCCAGTTCGGGGGCCAAACCCCGCTCAATCTCGCCGCGGGGCTCGTCAAGGCCGGCGTCCCGCTCATCGGCACCAGCCTCGACTCCATCGACCTCGCCGAGGACCGCAACAGATTCGACGCCCTCCTCTCACGCCTGGGCCTCAAAAAGCCTTCCAGCGGGATCGCCCGCACGCTCCCGCAGGCCATCGAGATCGCCGGACGCATCGGCTACCCCGTGCTCGTCCGCCCCAGCTACGTCCTCGGTGGCCGCGGCATGGAGATCTGTCAGGACGAGCGCGTCCTCACCAACTTCATGACCTCCGCCGCGATCGTCAGCGAGCTTGAAGACGCCCCCGTCCTCATCGACCGCTTCCTCAACGACGCCACCGAGGTCGACGTCGACGTGCTCGCCGACTACATCCCCACCTACGACGACCCCAGCCGCTTCGCCGACGGCTCGCGCCGCCGCTCCGTCATCTGCGGCGTCATGGAGCACATTGAACAAGCCGGCATTCACTCGGGCGACTCCTCCTGCACCATCCCGCCGTGGTCGCTCGCGCCCGATATGGTCGCGCGCATCAAGAAGATCGGGCAGGACCTGGCCGCCGCCCTCCGCGTCAGCGGGCTCATGAACCTCCAGATCGCCATCAAGGACGGCGAGATCTACATCCTCGAGGTCAACCCGCGTGCCTCCCGCACCATCCCGTTTGTGGGCAAGGCCCGTCATCGCCAATACCCGCGCCTGGCCGCCAAGGTGATGATCGGCCGCACGCTCGACGACCTCGCCGTCAAGGAGCCCACCGACAGCGGGGCCTACGCCGTCAAGGTCAGCGTCTTCCCCTTCGCCAAGTTCCCCGGCGTCGACGTCGTCCTGGGCCCCGAGATGCGCTCCACCGGCGAGGTCATGGGCCTCGATCGCGAATACCCCATCGCCTTCGCCAAGGGCCAGATGGCTGGCGGCGTCGTCCTCCCCACTAAGGGCAACGTCTACATCTCCGTCCGTAAGGCCGATCGGCCCCACGCCCTCGAGATGGCCCGCGAGCTTATCGATATGGGCTTCGCCATCTTCGCCTCCGGAGGCACCGGAGGCCACCTCGCCCAGCACGGCCTCCCCTGCAAGATCCTCCCCAAGCTCGACGCCGGCGTCCGCCCACACGTCATCGACGCCATGTCCGACGGCACCATCCAGCTCGTCATCAACACCCCCACGCGCACCGGCTGGAAGACCGACGAGGGCAAGATCCGCTCCGCCGCCGTGCGCCTGGGCATCCCGATGATCACGACGTACACGGGCGCTCAGGCCGCCGTCCGCGCCATCCGCGCGCTCCGCGTTGCTGACTGGACCGTCGCCGCGCTCCAGGATTATCACCCAGCGGGGACGTGAGCAGCCGCTATCGTGCCGACCAGGTCGATGAAGGTTTCATATCACCGGGTGGCGAGTACGACACCAGCTTCGGCACCGGTGAGGCCTCCGCGCGGGGCCTCGATGTAGAGGATGTTCGCAAGCTCGAAAGCGATCTTCACGGACACGCACAGCAAACTCGATCCGCGGGATCGAAACTCGCTCACCCCAGCCCCATCGCCTTCATCATCGCCGCACCCATATCCGCCGGCGACAGCGCGACCTCGACGCCCGCGGCTTGCAGGGCCTTGATCTTGGAGTCCGCCGTCCCTTGTCCGCCTGCTTCGATGATCGCGCCCGCGTGACCCATGCGGCGGCCCGGGGGGGCCGTGATGCCGGCGATGAACGCCGCCACAGGCTTGGTGAGGCGGCCGGCCTTCTTCTCTTCCGAGATGAACGCCGCCGCGGCTTCCTCGTCGCTACCGCCGATCTCGCCGATCATCAAAAGCCCGTGCGTGTGCGGGTCGGCGGCCATCATCCGCAGCACGTCGATGTGCGAGACCCCGCGCACCGGGTCGCCGCCGATGCCCACGCACGTCGACTGCGCCAGCCCGCGCTGGCTGGTCTGCCACACGGCCTCATACGTCAGCGTGCCCGACCGCGAGACGATGCCCACGGCCTTGCCCAGCTTGGCCTCGCTGATGTGCGTGTGGATGTAGCCGGGCATGATCCCAATCTTGCAGCCGGCGTTGGTGTACGGGTCGCCGGGCCCGGTGCCGCCGCCGGTCTTGGGGCCGGGGGTGATGACGCCCGGGCAGTTGGGCCCGATGAGGGCGATCTTGTCCCAGGCGTTGGTCGGACCGGCGGGCGTGGCGATGGTGCCGTTCATCTCATCGAGCACAGCCCGGACGCGGATCATGTCCTGAACGGGGACGCCCTCGGTGATGCAGCAGATGACCTTGATCCCCGCAGCGGCGGCCTCGAGCACGGCGTCGGCCGCGAAGGCCGGCGGCACGAAGATCATGGTCGCTGTCGCCCCGGTGGTCTTCACGGCTCGATGGACGGTGTCGAAAATGGGGAGGTTGTTGTCGTCCTTGCTGCCGCCCTTGCCGGGCGTGACGCCGCCGACGATCTTGGAGCCGTAGTGCAGGCAACCGCGGGTGTGTTGGGCCCCGAAGGCCCCGGTGATTCCCTGACAGATGACTTTGGTGCTGGCGTCAATAAGGATCGGCATGGGAGGGGACGGTAGGTGGAACCGGCGTGAAGGGTCAAAGTGGCGACCGGATTTGGTATTGGTTCGTCAATGATGGCCGCTTTCAGCGTTCTGCACCCCGACGAGATTGGTTGCCAACATTGGTTTTATCGGTCATACTTGCCCCGAAGGCCCGCAATCCACGCCCATGGATCGGCGGGTCGACAAAGAGGAGAGAATCATGAAGAATCGCGCGATGTCTGTGTGTCTGATCCTGGCCGCTGGCTCGATGACACCCGTGGCGGCCCTCGCTCAGAACGTCATGGTCGGGCACTTTCCGACCGGTTGGACGAACACGGGTGTGCCAGCGTTTGACGCCGGCAGCGCTGTGCAGGGCACGTCCAACGTCCCGCTGCTCGGCTCGGGCATCACTGATCTCGACGCCGATCGGGCCGTCATCCTCAACCTCCGGCACTTCGCGCGCGAGGACGGCAACGCCGTGCGTGACCGGTTCGTCACCGTGGGCATCACCACGCGGAACACATTCACGCTCAACGCCAACGCCGACATCTCGCTTCCGACGTTTTTCAACGGCCGGATCTTCTTCACCAACAACCTCAACAACCCCGCAGCCCCGGTGAACACCAACTTCGCCGTCTCACGGACCGAGGGACGGGTTTTGCTGGAGCGTGAGGGCGCTGGCGGGTCGGGCATATTCAACACCGTCGTCTTCGACTCCAACACGAACGCGGGCGACCGTCTGCGTCTGGGCCCGACCACCGCGCAGGCCACGCCGGGCGGGTCCAACGTCGGTGACTTCCACTTCTATCAAGCCAACAACTCGCCGTTCCGTGACGGTCTGTTGAACACGATCACCTATCGCCTGACTGTCCAACTCCTGATCGACGGCGAGGCCGATGCAAACTTCGCCCGCAACTCGGCCAACAACTCGCAGGTTGACAACGACTTCGCCAGCACCGCCGCTCGGGGTCTGGTGACCAGCATCGGCACACGTCCTGCGGGCTTCAATAGCGACAGCCGCACCGCCGTCCGCGCCATCGAAGCCCGCAACGGCTTCGGGGTCGACGGCACCGGCGTCGCCGTGGGCGTCGTCGAACCAGGCCGCGTCCTCAGTACCCACGAGGCCTTCGCCAGCGTGGGCAAGCTCACACAGCGCCCGCTAGTGGGGGGCGACAACACTTTCAGCGAGCACACCACCGCCGTCGCCTCGATCATCGCCGGCAACGACATCACCGCCAACGACCAGCAGAAGGGCGTCGCGCCGGGCGCAACGTTGATCTCCTCGCCGACCTTCGCCGTGGGCGGCGCGGCAGCGGGCATCAACGACGCCGTCGCCGCCGGCGCACGCGTCGTCAACATGAGCTTCGGCGGCAACCCCCCCGTGGCCACCTTCGAAGCCATTGCCACCGCCAACACACGGGTGACGTTCGTCAAGTCCGCCGGCAACAACAGCGGACAGAACAACAACCCCAATGACCCGGCCAATGGAGCCAACAACGTCACCGACCCAGGCCTGGCGTACAACATCATCGCCGTCGGCGCACTCAACCGTGACTTCACACGCCGCGCCGATTTCTCCTCGTTTAACAACGGCCTGGCCGGGGCCCCCGCGAAACCCGATTTGGTCGCGCCGGGCGAGTACGTGACTTCCGCCGTGGGTGCCGATCTGAACGCCGGCGGCCTCCTCAACGACTACGACAACCGCTTCACCGCCTCCGACTACGCCCACCGCGCCACCTCCGGCACCACCTCGGGCCCTGTCAACGGCACATCCTTCGCAGCCCCCCACGTCTCCGGTGCCGCCGCACTCATGCTCAATCTCCGCGACAAGAAGCAAGGAGCCGGCCCGCTCGACCACGACGTCAACGCCGACGACGCCCGCGTGGTCAAGGCCGTCCTGCTCAACAGCGCCGCCACCGGCATCATCAAGCACAAGGACAACGCCACCGCGTGGCGTCAGGTCACCACCGGCACGGTCGCCAACCAGAACCTCGTCGTCACCGAGTCGCTCGACCGCGAGCTCGGCGCTGGCATGCTCAACACGTATGACTCGCTCTTCACCTTCAACCAGCGCGAAACCCGCCGCGCCGACGACAACACGGCTCAGAACTTCCAGATCGACACGCAGTCGTACCAGCAGGGCGTAAACACCGTCTCCGCCCCCACGGGCCTGACGTGGGACATGGAACAGGTCGCCAAGGCCACCGGCGCGGGCATCAACAACGCCGGCACCGTCGACTACATCCTCGGCAGCCTCACCCCCGGCGCCCGCTTCCGCGCCACCGTCACCTGGTTCTTCAACACCGTCGATAACTTCCTCCCCAACCTCGAGATGCTCCTCTACGGCGAAGGCTTCAGCGACTTCAACACCCCCGGCTTCGTCCCCAACCCCAACAGCGATCAGGAGGACATCCTCATCGCCCAGACCACACAAGTCAGCGGCAACGTGAAGATCATCGACTTCGTCATCCCGCTCAACATCAACAACAATGTGGGCCAGGGCGGGCACTTCTATCTGCAAGTCGCCAACTTCTCTAACAACGGCGGCCTCGTGTCCTACGGCATCGCCATCGCCATCCCCGTCCCCAGCGCCGCGGGCGTGCTGGCCCTCGCGGGCCTCTTCGCGGCTCGCCGCCGCCGGGCGTGATGTTGGCCGGGTCTCATGATGGCCGTATCGCATACGGTGGGTTGAGATCGAGTGCGTGAACCAACGCCCCGGGGCAAGCCCTGGGGCGTTTTTCATAAATGAAGCTGATGGTGCTTCGAGCGCATGATCATCACAGCAGTTGCCGCCTGCGACCCGCGTTAGCCTTCGCCCTGTGCCGCGACACGGGGTTAATCAATATCGGCCCTCGCCCCGCGGCGAGTACACTTGCACCATGGCCGGTCCCAGCCACCAACCCACAGACCCCGACCTCACCGTCGGCACCGCGCCCACGCAGATCGGCACCGATACCGCCGCTGGCCCGCTGCCCCCCGGCCTCCAGATGATCGGGCCATACCGCATCGTCCGCTTGCTGGGCACCGGCGGCATGGGCGCGGTCTACGAGGCCGAGCAGAGCAAGCCGCGCCGCTCCGTCGCGCTCAAGATCCTCCGTCAAGGGCTCGCCACCGCATCGCTCCTGCGCCGCTTCGAACTCGAAGCCGACGTGCTCGCACGCCTGCAACACCCCGGCATCGCCCAGGTCTACGAGGCCGGCGTCCATCAAGTCACCAGCCCCGGCGGGGTCGTTGACAGCACGCCCTACTTCGCCATGGAGCTCATCCGCGGCGAGTCGCTCACCGACTACGCCAGCCGACGCAACCTCGGCACCCGCGACCGCCTGCGCATGCTCATCAAGATCTGCGAGGGTGTGCAACACGCCCACCAGAAGGGCGTCATCCACCGCGACCTCAAGCCCGCCAACATCCTCGTCACCGCCGACGGCCAGCCCAAGATCCTCGACTTCGGCATCGCCCGCCTTTCCGACAGCGCCGGCGTCGCCACCGCCACGCTCCGCACCGACATCGGCCAGTTGCTCGGCACGCTCCCCTACATGAGCCCCGAACAGGCCGCCGGTGATCCCGCGGAGCTCGACACACGCAGCGATGTCTACACGCTGGGTGTCATCGCGTTCGAGCTGCTCACGGGTCGGCTGCCGCACAACGTCCGCGGCAAGCTCATCCCCGAAGCCGTCCGGTCCATCCGCGAGGACGAGCCAACGCGCCTCTCGCTGGTGGACAAAACCCTCCGCGGCGACGTCGAGACGATCGTCGGCAAGAGCCTTGAGAAGGACCGCGCGCGCCGCTATCAGAGCGCCGGCGCCCTGGCCTTGGACCTGGAACGCTACCTGGGCGACGAGCCCATCCTGGCCCGGCCGCCCAGTAATGCGTATCAGGTCCGCAAGTTCGCCAGCCGCAACAAGACGCTGGTCGCGGGCGTCGCGGCGACGATCGCGGTCCTGGCGATCGGCGCGACCACGAGCACGTTCCTGGCCCTCAAGTTCAACAAGGCCAAGGGCGAGGCCGAGGCCGCGCGGGCCGATGCAGAAGCCGCGCGGGCCGATGCGATCGCCTCGCGCGATAACGCCATCGCCAGCGAGAAGCTGTCGAAATCCGCCCTCGCCAAGAGCGAACAGGTGGCAGGGTTTCTAAAGAGCACCTTGCAGGCAGTGACCCCGAACCGCGCCCAGGGCCGCGACACCACGCTGCTGCGCGAGGTGCTGGAGCAGGCCGCCGACCGCGCCGAGTCGGAGCTGAAGGACCAGCCGCTGGTGCTGGCCGACATCCTCGCGATCGTCGGCGGGGCGGCCAACAACGCGGCGCTCTTCGACCGCGCCGTCGCCCCGCTCCGCCGCGCTGTTGAGCTGCGGGCCCAGCACGCCGGCGCCAACGACGAGACCACGATCGACTACGCGTCGTCGCTCATCGGGGCTCTGTTCTCCACCGGCAAGCTGCGCGAGGCTGCCGACATCAGCGACGAGCTGATCGCCACCGTCCGCCAGCTCGGACCCACCCGCACGGCCCAGCTCGCCGCCCTGCTCTCGCAGCGGGCGGATTGTGCAGTCTCGCTCAACGAGATCGACCCGGGGCTCGCGATCGCGCGCGAGGCGCTGGCGCTGCACACCGCGATGAATGACGCCGACGGCATCGCCAGTACGCAATCCACCCTCGGCTCGCTATTGCGGCGCAAGGGCGACATGAAAGCCGCCGATGCCGCCTTCACCATCGCGGCCGACAACTGGCGACCCCGCCTGCCTGAGAAGGCCATTGCGCTGGGCACGGTGCTCAACAACCTCGCCATCCTGGCCCGACAGACCAACCAGCTCGAGCGGGCCGAGGTGCTCTATCGCGAGGCCCTCGACGTCCGCCGCACCCTCTACGACCGCCCGCACCCGGACGTCGCCGTCGTGCTGGTCAACCTCGGCTTTGTACTGCAGCAGAGAGGCAAGTTCGAAGAGGCGGAGACCATGCTCCGCGAGGCCGTCGCGATGCACCACGAGATCTACAAGGGCGAGCACGTGGGCGAGGCTGTCGCCATCGATCGCCTCGCCACCACGCTCGCCGACCGCGGCAAAAACGAGGAAGCGCTCGCGCTCTTCCTCCAGGCCCGCGCGCTCTTCAAACGCCTCGCGGGCGATCGGCACCAACATGTCGCCACCAACGCCGGCAGCCTGGCCAACTTCTACGCCGCCCGCGGGATGCACGCCCAGGCCGAGCCCTACCAGCGCGAAGCCATCGATATCTTCGACGGGCAACCCGGCTCCGACCCGTTCATGCCCGCGCTGCTGGCGGGGCTCGCCGAGATCCTCCTCGCGCAGGGCCGTGTGGCCGAGGCCTTGCCGCTGGCCCAGCGCGCCGGCGAGATCGCCGGGCGCATGTACGCCCATGACCACCCGACTGTGGGTCAAGCCGAACGCCTCCGCGGCTTGTGCGCTTGGAAGGCCGGGAAACCCGACGAAGCCGCCCCACTTCTTGATGGGGCTTCCGAAAAGCTCGGGCTCAAAACCCCGCTCGGCATCAAGCAGGCCGCCGACCACGGCCGGTTCCTCATCGAACGCGGCCGGTTCGTCCAGGCCGCCACGATGCTGGAGGGGGCCTTCGACGCACGCAAGCTGCTCCGCGAAGAAGGCCAGCAACTCGACCTGATGAACATCGCCGGGCTCATCGCGGATCTCTATCACCGCTGGAACGAGCGCGAGCCCAACGCCGAGCGAGCGGCCGCCGCTCAACGCTGGCAGTCGGTCAAGGTTGAGTTGACCAAGCCGGGGCAGGGCTGATGAACCCGGGTCCGTTCGACGAGCCGATGATGCGCCGCGCGCTCGCGCTAGCCGCCGAGGCCGCGGCGCAAGGCGAGGTGCCCGTCGGCGCAGTGGTGTTCGAGAGCGTCACCGGCCGCGTACTTGGCGAGGGGCGCAACAACCGCGAGCGGGCCAATGACCCCTTAGGCCACGCCGAGTTGCACGCGATCCGCGCCGCCGCCATCGCGATCGGCGACTGGCGCCTGAACGAATGCACGCTGGTAGTCACGCTCGAGCCGTGCGCCATGTGCGCCGGGGCCATCGTCAATGCTCGCCTGGGCCGCTTGGTGTACGGAACGCGTGACCCCAAGGCCGGGGCCGTTGATTCGCTCATGCGGCTCACACTCGACGAGCGCCTCAACCATCGCGTCGAACCGATCTCTGGGGTGCTGGAGACCGAATGCGCCGCGATCCTCCGTGCGTTCTTCCGTGATCTCCGCGTCCGCCCGGGCGCGTGATGGGTCGTCACGCATCACCCGTACGGCCCCGACGAGCAAGTTCCATTCTCCACGCCGGGCAAGAGGTCCACTCTGGGACCGAATCCAGGGATCGCGCAGCGTCGCCTATCGGGCACAGCATTCGATAACCGCTACGTCGTTCACCGGGGCTGATGCTCCGCCCACACCCTGTCCATCGCGTTGTCGAAGCACCGCGCGAACGCCGGCCCATCGCACAGGGGCGACGCCAACAGCCGCCCGCGCAGGTCAGCACCTAGCGCCGCGCGGCGCGCAGCGTCGCCCGCCAGCGTCGCACACCGCTCGATGAAGTCCTCTTCGCTGCTGGCGATCAGCTCGCCCAGCCCGAGTGCCGAGAGCAGACTCACGCCCACGCGGCTTCCGTGTGTGTTCCCCGCGCGAGTCACCACGGGCACGCCCATGTACAGCGCCTCGCACGTCGTCGTGGTGCCGTGATACGGGAACGTATCGAGCGCGATGTCGACGCGCTGATAGGTCAAAAGGTGGTCGCCCGTCCCCTTCGCCGGCGCGAGCAGCTCCACACGCTCGGCGTCGATCCCCGCCGCCAAGACCCGCGCCCTCACATCATCATGGACCTGCGGGTCTTGCAGGCCAAACGCCTTGATCAGCAGCTTCGACCCCGGCACGCGCTGCAACAGCGCCGCCCACGTCCGCAGCACGGCATCATTCAGCTTCATCAGCGCGTTGAACGACCCAAACACTACCGGCCCCTCGCCGCGCCGCTCGCGCCCCGCCACGCGCTCGCTCGGTGGCGTGAAGCACAGAAAGCACGGATCCAGCCGCACCAACTTCTCCACGCACCAACGGTCCGCCTCCGGCGCCGGGTCCGTCAGCGAATCGACCAGCCGATAGTCGACCACGTTCATGCCCGTCGTGTTCGGATAGCCGCAGTACGTCATCTGGATCGGCGCGGGCCGCGACAGCAGCACGCGGAGCTGGTGCTCGCGAGTGAGGCCCGAGAGCTCGATCAGAATATCGATCCCGTCGCCGCAGATGGCCTCGGCGATCGCCTGCGGCCCGCCCTCCGTCCCAACAAACGTCCGCCAACGCCCCTTCGGCATCCCGGCCCGCAACAGATTCGTAAAGTCATCTTCCGCGCGCGTCACCGAGTAGCAGTGCAGCGGCTGGCGCTGGTGATCGTGGTGCGCGAGCAGCGCCCGCATGAAGAACCCCACCGAGTGCGTCCGCAGGTCCGTCGACAAGATCCCGATCCGCGGCGGGCGCGCACGATCGGCCGTGCTGATCGCCCGCGCCCGCGGGGCCGTTTGCCCACGCGCCAGGATCGCCCCGAAGCGACGGTGCGCCGCCAGCGTCTCTGCCGCTTCCGCCCCCGGCAAATAGTTCAGGCACGACGCGTAACCCTCCGCCAGATCGAGCGAGTCTGGACACGCGGCGATCCCCTCGCGATACGCCGCCGCCGATGCCTCCGCCCGTCCAAGGGCCTGCAACGCCACCGCTTCCTTCTGCCTCAGGTCGGCGTCGTGCGGGGCGAGCGCCAGCCCTCGCCGCGCGTAACGGGCCGCTTCCAGATAGCGCGTCCGCCGGTGCGTCACCCACGACACCGACCGGTGCCGATCAGCATTCCTCGGGTCGAGCTCCAACGCCCGCATCGCGTACCCCTCGGCTTTCTCCAAGTTGCCCTGCGCGATGCACACCTGCGCAAACTGCAACCACGCATCCGGGTGCCCCGGTGCCGCCGCCACCAACCGCTCGGCGTACAGCGCCGCCGCCGGCAGGTCTCCCAGTGACCTCATCAGTTGAGACACGCCGAAGAGCACCTCGGGGTCGTCGGGAAATCGCTCCGCCGCCTGGAGCATCGCCGCCTTGGCCTGCTCGCGACGACCGGCACCGAAATGGGCTTGGGCCTGCTGGATAAGGGCGAGCGCGGCACTCATGGGGCCAATGCTATCGCCCGCTCACGCCGGGCCACGCCGCGCGCTAGTGGCAGCCAAAAAAAGAAAAGGGCGGCCCACAGAATGGACCGCCCTTCGGAAGGCAATCTCAAGTTGCGGACGAAGACTTAGCGACGGCGACGGTTGGCGACCAGGCCAGCCAAACCGAGCAGCGCCGCCGCATTGGGGGCCGGGATGGCCGCGGTGTTGACACCGATGGCCGAGAAGATGTCGGTCGACGCGCCGGGGGCGAGCGAGATGTTGAACTGCAGGACGCCGGCGACGCCGAAGATGGAGTTGCCGAACGAAGCGCCGCCACCCTGGATGCCGTTGCTCAGGGCCGTGGTACCCGTGGTGCCGGTGCCGGAGGTGGGGAAGAGGCTGAAGATGCCGGTGGAGCGAGCCTCGCCGGCCTGCCCGCGGCTGGCGCCGTAACCACGGAACTGCCAGGTGCTGGTGCCGTCGGAGAAGCGCTGGTCGGTGGGGTCGCTGTCGTTGAACGACACCACGTCATCGCTGACGGTGCCACGCAGGTTGGGCGCGAGCAGGTTGAAGAGTGTGAAGCTGATCGTGCTGGCGGAGTTGTTGGTGAAGGTGAACTGCTGCACGACCAGCGCAGTGTCGGCCGCGGCGAAGTCGGTCAGCGTGGCGCGGTAAACTACCGCCAGAGGGCGGGCGACGGTCGAGCTCACGAAGTAATCGCTGTACGAGAAGGTGCCGGAGTTGCCCGAGTACGACTCGGCGCCCACGCCGGGGGAGTTGAGACGGTTAAAGAGCCCGGTGTTCTGGTTGCCGCCGCGGATGTACCAAAGATTGCGGGATACCTGATCGGGCCCGCCGGTGTCGGTCACCAAGTCGCCTTCGCCGCTCGGCGCGGTGAAGGGGATCGCCGAGCTGTTGATGGCGTTGCTGACGCCCACGCGGAAACGGGCGTTGCCGCTCAGCAGGTCGCCACCAGCGACCGCCAACGACGAACCCGCGGCCACTACGATCGCCGCGCCAATGAGATATCGATTCTGCATTTCTCTCTCCTCTTCAAACCACCGTTGGTCTCGTCCCCGTGTCCGGAACACAGCGTCCCAAAACGACGGTTCAAGCTTTCAGAATAACCCAGGTAAGGTCCCCGGCCCACCCTCGGACTATGCGTTCGGTGAAGATCTACACAATCAGCCCATTATGGGGGTACACGACATCGGTTGTACCCAGCCTCGATATTGTGTGAGATTTGCGTCAACAACTGCTATCCAAGGTCGATAGTCGCGGTATGATGCTTACAGACAGCGCTTTATGGACCGGTGGTGGCCGTTCAAAAATCGGTCAGATCATCCGCTCACAGTGTGTGTAAATCGGTGCTGGCCTGATGATCTCAGAATATTCCACTAACCACATTGGGTGATTTTTAGGATCGAACGGGCCGTTCACCGGCTCGGCGCAGAATGCGTTGTACCTTCCTTGCGGGATTCGCCTTGTCGGGCGGTCCCTGACCATCAGAAGTGTCCTTAGCCGGAGCCTCCAAATGCTGTCTCCTCAAACTGCCCAAATCGCCACTATGGCCCTTCTGCTCGTCGCGGGGGCAGCCCAGGCCCAGTCCACGATCTTGGTCAGCTCAGGGTTTCTGGGGCTCCCGGCCGTCGGCGACTCGTTCTTTTCCTCTGTCAGCGACGACGGCACTCGCGTCGTGTTCCAAAGCTCCGCCGCCAACTTGGTCCCCGGCGACACCAACACGACCACCGACGTGTTCCTATTCGACCGTACGACTGGTCAGGTAAGCCGAATCAGCACCTCTCAGGCGGGCGTGCAGGGCAACGGTTTAAGCCAGTCGCCTCGAATCTCGGGCAACGGGCGGTTTGTCAGCTTTGAGTCCGCCGCCACCAACCTGATCGTCGGGGCGCCCACGGCCAACGCGCAGATCTTCCGCAAGGATTTGCTGACGGGCGCGGTCGATCTGGTCAGCGCCCGCTCCAGCGACGGCCGCTGGGGCAGCGGGTTCTGCTTCAACGGCGGGATCTCCCGCGACGGCCGCTACGTCACGTTCACCAGCCAGGCCGAGGACCTGATCGCGACCGACAACAACAGCCGGCTCGACGTCTTCCGCCGCGACATGAACGCCGTCCCGACCTTGACCAACGCGGCCATGCTCCGCATGAGCATCTCGTCGGCCAGCCAGCAGGGGATCTCCACCAGCTTCACCGCTTCCATCTCCGCCAACGGCAACCGCGTCGCCTTTGTCACGGCCTCTAACAATCTCGTTCCGGGTGACACCAACGGCTCCGCCGACGTGCTCGTCCGCGATGTCAGTGCTGGCACGACGACGCTCGTCAGCCAGAACGACTCGGGCCAGATCGGCAACGACGCCAGCCAGCGGGCTTCGATCTCTTCCGACGGCAACTTCGTCGTCTTCGATTCCCTGGCCAGCAACCTAGGCGCGAACAACTTCGCCAACATCGTCTACATCCGCAACATCTCCGCCGGCACTACCACGCCCATCACCGACTTCGCCGTGGGCAACTCGTTTGACCCGATGGTCGCCGAGGGCGGTCAGACCGTCGCCTTCTGGTCGACGGTCACGACTCTGGTCCCAGGCGTGCCCGCCAACACGGCGGCGGTCTATGTCGCCAAAGCCAACATCGGCGGATCGTTCGGGTTTGAGCTCATCAGCAAGAACGCCTCCAACCTGGTCGGGCCCGACAGCTTTTATCCCGCCATCTCCGCCGACGCTCGCTATGTCTCCTTTGAGAGCGACGCCACCAACCTCGTCCCCGGCGATACCAACGGCCGCACCGACGTCTACCTGCGCGACCGTGGCGCTCCGGCAAGCGGCTGCTTGGTCGACTTCAACGCCGACGGCTTCCTCAACCAGGAAGACCTCGGCGGCTTCCTGACGGCGTTCCTCGACGAATCAACCCCCGCCGGCCCCAGCGGCACGAACACCGCGCCCTGCCCCGGCGAGCCAGCCCCCTACGCCACGCTCGGCTACGCCGCCGACTACAACCGCGATTGCTCCTTCAACCAGGAAGACCTCGCCGGCTACCTGACGGACTACTTCGGCGAGTCCGAGAACCCCGTCAACTGCATCCCCGGGTGAGACAGCGTCTCTCGGGTCAGCTCCCGGTGCTTCCCTCCGATCTAGGGACTCGCCGCCCGGGCTGATCGCAGCCCCGACGGCGGTCTTCTTGGCGGTTCCGGCCAATTTGGGCTTGACGCCGCCCGAATTACGTTTACCTTGTCAGAGGTGGGCTCGTGGGGCCCCGACGGCGATCCCGGCTCGATTCCGAGCGGGGGCTCTCCGAGCTGGCGGTCAGCGTGGCCGCGTTGCGTGGTGGTTCGTGCATTCAAGCAAGGTGGTAGAGTCATGCGTCCAATGAAGACTGAGGGGCGTGCGCGCCAGACGTGGCATGTGTTGATCGCCGCGTCGGTGCTGGGCGCGGCGGCATCCCTGTCCTCGCCGACCTCGGCCCAGGTCAAGCTGCCGCTGCAGGAACAGCTTGACGCGCAAAAGACCGCCCACGCCGACGTGATCCAGCGTCGCAAGGAAGTCGCGACGAGCTATTCGCAGCGCCTCTCCACCGATCCGCAGCAGACAGTCATCTACGGCACCGACTCGCGCCGCGATGTCTATCAGCTCACCGAGTCCGACCTGATCTCCTACCAGCAGGCCGCCGCCGTCGTGGTGAATGCCAGCGAACTCACCGACAACGGCAACGGCACCTACACCCTCGGCGTCGTCCCCTGGCTTACCCAAGGCGGCACCACCGTCTGCCCCACCGAGCCCTTCCGCGGGCAGAGCCTCATCGGCTTCTGCTCCGGGTTCCTCGTCGGGTCCGATCTCATCGTCAGCGCCGGCCACTGCATCGCGGCCGGCGACGTGGGCACCGTGGCCTACGTCTTCGGGTTTGACCAGCAGTCCGCCGCCGTCGGCCCGAACACGATCGTCTCGGCCGACAATGTCTACTTCATCACCACGATCCTCGCCGACGTCGTCAACAGCGGCACCGGGCAGGACCACTCGCTCGTCCGCGTCGACCGCCCTGTGGTGGGCCGCACGCCGCTACCGGTGCGCCGCTCGGGCACAGTCGCCGCGGGCACACCCTTGGTGATGATCGGTCACCCCACCACGCTGCCCAAGAAGATCGATGACGGCGGCGTGGTCCAGAACTCCGCCACCGTCGGCTTCTTTACCTCCAACGTCGACGCCTACGGCGGAAACTCCGGTTCCATGGTCATCAACCGTCTCACAGGCCAGATCGAGGGCATCCTCGTCCGTGGCAACGCCGACTACGAAACCGTCGGCGGCTGCGTCCGCTCCCGCGTTTGCCCAGACACCGGCTGCTCGGGCACGTTCGAGGAGATCAGCAAGATCGAAGCGATTGCTTCACTCATCCCCGATCTGGGATTGTCGGTGTCGCCCGGTGCCGGCCCCCTCAGCGTGGGCGTCGTCGGCGGGCCCTTCACTAACCCCACCGTCGCCTACACCCTCGGCAACCCCACCAGCGCGAGCGTCGACTACAGCGTCGCCGTCGTCACGGGTGCCTCGCTGCTCACGATCAACGGCGGCTCCGGCCCGATCAGCGGAACGCTCCCCCCCGGCGGCTCGGCCATCGTCGTCGCAGATCTGACGCCCGCGGTGAACGCGCTCGTGGCCGGGTTCTACAACTCCACCATCGAGTTCACCGACGTCACCAACGCCCGCACCTTCCAGCGCACCCAGTCGATTGAAGTCGGCACCACCGGCTTCACCATGACCCCCGCCAGCGGCTTCAGCACCGGCGGCCCGGTCGGCGGCCCCTTCCCCGGCAACATTACCTACGTCCTCACCTCCAACCGGCCCACGCCGGTGACCGTCAACATCACCCCCTCGCAGCCGTGGGTCAGCATCAACGGCGTCGAAGGACCCACGTCCGTCGTCATCTCAGGCAACGGCGCGACCGCCAACGTCATGGTCGGGATCGGGCCCTCGGGCTTGTCACTCACCTCGGGCCTCCGTACCGCCACGGTCGCTTTCGACAATCTCACCGGTACCGGCAGCACCTCCCGCAACATCGCCCTCGACGTCGGCCGCTTCGCCTTCAGCTCTACCGACACGCCCATCGTGATCCTTGACGGCTCCAGCACCACGCCCAGCGTCCGCACCAGCATCATCAACATTCCGGTGAGCACCTGCGTCACGGACCTCGATGTCGATATGGACATCAGCCACACCTTCAAGGGCGACCTGATCGTTGAACTCCGCTCGCCCGCCGGCACCACCGTCCGGCTTCACAACCGCACCGGCGGCTCGACCGACAACATCGTCGGTACCTACGACCAGTCCGCCACCCTCGTCCCCGACGGCCCCGGCTCGCTTTCCGACTTCAACGGCGAGACGCCCCTGGGCAACTGGATCCTCACCGTCAGCGACAACGCCGCCATCGACTCGGGGATGCTCAACGGCTGGGCTATCAAGCTGCAAGTGGGCACCTGCCCGCCGGCCCGTGTCACCGTCTTCTCCGTCGATATGAACTCCAGCCCCGGCTGGACCACCTCCGGCCTCTGGCAGTTCGGTCGTCCCACCGGCGCCGGCGGTGACCCCTCCGCCGGGTTCACCGGCCTCAACGTCTACGGCTGGAACCTCGCCGGCGCCTATGCCAACAACATCGCAGCCACCAACTACCTCACCACCACGCCCTTCGACCTCAGCGGCGTGCAGTCGCCCCGCCTCGAGTTCCGCCGCTGGCTCGGGGTCGAGCGCAGCCTCTTCGACCGCGTCAACCTTCAGTACTCCATCAATAACACCACCTGGACGACCCTCTACGCCAACCCCGACGCGACCATCATCGACACCTCGTGGCAGGTCGCGCGATTCGACCTGCCCCTGGCCGCCAACCAGACCGCCGTCCGCGTCCGCTGGGGTCTGGGCCCCACCGACAGCTCCGTCACCCACAGCGGCTGGAACATCGACGACGTCGCCATCACCGGCTTCCGCTCCTGCGCCGTCGACTTCAACGCCGACGGCTTCCTCAACCAAGAAGACCTCGGCGGCTTCCTGACGGCGTTCCTAGATGAGTCCGTCCCCGCAGGACCTTCGGGCACCAGCTCCGCCCCCTGCCCCGGCGAACCCGCGCCCCACGACACGCTCGGCTATGCCGCCGACTACAACCGCGATTGCTCCTTCAATCAGGAAGACCTCTCCGGCTTCCTGACCGAGTACTTCACCGAGACCGAGAACCCCGCCTCTTGCATCGCAGGCTGATTTGTCCGCAACGACGAGTGCAGCGAGATCTCGCTATTCCAACGCCGCGGGGCTTTGAGCCCCGCGGCTTTATTTTTGCCCCCCAACCCCGCGTTCATGTTTTGCAAGTGTCTCCGGGTCTTGAAATCTGGGGGCCTTGGGGGCCAGTCCGAGTCGAATCGGACCGACCGGGCCGATCGCGCCGCTCCGAATGCGGTAGTGTCGATTCAACCTGTCCGCTTCCTTGGCGAATCGTCCGCCATCGATTATCTTGTAGCTAGACCCGGTGAGGGGCAAGGACCGCGATCATGATCGCTCAACCGTTCAAATGGTGTTCCCCGGCTTTCCTAACGCTTGGACTGATAATCCAGCCAGCGGCCCTGGCGGACATCGCCGTCACCCAGGCACCCACAGTCCGGATCTTCAACTACAAGCAATCAACGGCCCTCCGGCTCGACCCGACTCGCGTCGCCGTTCGCGCGGCGACCGCGCCGCAGCAAGACGCCGTGCCGTTCGGCAAAGTTGGGGGGGGCTGGTGGCTCGTCCCCACGCCCACCAGCACGCGCTCGGCCGCCGACGTACGCGCCTTCATCAACGCCCGCGTTGGGGGTGTGGGCGGGGTCGGCGCTCTGTCCGCGCCTTACACCGCACCCGTTCTGCTCTCAGACGACGGCGAGCCCATCGTCCCCACGCCCGACATCATCGTGGGTCTGGTACGCGCCAACTCCGCCATCGCGGCCAGCGCCGTCCCCGCCGGCACTCAGGTGCAGCAGCCCTGGGCGGCGCTCGGCTCCATGCGCCGCGCCCGCACCACCCTCCGCAACGGCTTCGCGGTGATCGACGCCGCCAACGCCCTGGCCGTACGCCCGGAGATCCGGCTCGCCGAGCCCGACATGATCTTCACCGGCACCTCCGACTTCACCCCCTCTACACCCAACGACCCCTTCTTCAGCCTCTCCTGGCACCAACGCAACACCGGGCAATCCGGCGGACGCACCGGGTTCGATCTCGACGCCGACCTGGCCTGGGATTGGACGCTCGGCAGACCCGGCCTGACCTGGGTCGTCATCGACAGCGGCGTCGACTTCAACCACCCCGAGTTCGCCATCCGCCCCGACCTCGACGAGGACCCGCTCCCCGGCAAAGACTTCACCGGCGACAACACCGAGGGCTACCCCGCCAACGGCTGCGACCGCCACGGCACCGCCGTCGCTGGCGTCGTCTCGGCCCGTCTCAATAACCACCTCGGCCTCACCGGCCTCGCCCCGCTCTGCCGCCTCGCTTCCGCTCGCGCCATGACCAGCGTCTGCGGGCAGGTGTTCTTCACCACAAGCTCGTGGACGATCGACGCCCTCAACTGGGCCGTGACGATCCGCGCCCGCGTCACCAACAACTCCAACTCGTACCGCTTCTATTCAGCCAGCGTCAGCGAGGCGTACGAACTCACCCGCGCCCAGGGCCTCATTCACTTCGCCTCCGCCGGGAACAACAACTACGGCTTCGCCAACTTCCCCGGCAACCTGCCCTCGGTCATGAGCGTCGCGGCCACCAACCGCTTCGGTAACCGCGCCTCGTTCAGCAACTACGGCTACAACGTCGATCTCGCCGCGCCAGGCCAGGAGATCATCACCACCGATCTACCCGGTCCCGACGGCTACTCGCCCGACGGTTACCTCAACGCCAGCGGGACCAGCCTGGCCGCACCCAACGCGGCCGGTGTCGCGCTGCTGATCTTGTCGATCTATCCCCATCTCACCTCGGCGCGGGTCGAAGAGATCCTCCGCCAATCGGCTAGGCCCATCCCCAACTGGAGCCTGGGCGCGGGCATGATCAACGCTCGCACGGCGTTGATGCTGGCCTGCCCCAGCGATTTCAACCGCGACGGCCGCAGCGACCAGGCCGACCTCGCCGCCTTCACCACCGAGTTCTTCTCCGGAACCGCGATGGCCGGCCCGGGTGGCTACGCGGTGTATCCCTGCAACGTCGCCGGATTGCCTGGAACCGGCCTCAACGGCCTCCGCGCCGACTTCAACGCCGACTGCGCCATCACCCCCGAGGATCTTTCGCAGTTCACCGCTGGCTGGTTCATGGGCTGCCAAGCCGTCACCTCGTCGCTCCGCGTGCCCATGCCGCCCGCCCGCGCTCCGCCGCAACCTTAGAGTGTTGCGTGTTGAGGTACACCCGAGGAAGTGGCGAAGTGGCAGACTGGCAAAGTGGCGAAGCGGTGAAGTGCGAGCCGCCGTGCCAGGGGTGTCGGGGGTGTCGGGGTGGTCGGGGTGGGTTTTCAACTGGCCACTTGGCCACACCGCCACTCGACACGGGGCCACTTGACCACTTCTCGGCTTGGCCCCTCCCCTCCCTCCTCCTGGCGCTGGCGCTGGTGCTCGGCATCGCGCCCGTCGCCCGTGCCCAACTCGTCGTCGGCGTCGATAACGGCACGGTCCCCCTGCGCGTCTACGACGCCGCCTCGGGCCTGTACGTCGAGTCCATCAACCAGGGCAACCTCTTGGTGCGCGGGCTGGCCGCCGACGAAGCCGCACGCACGCTCTATCTCACCACCGGGCCCCAGCTCTGGGCCATCCCTTATGACCCGCCGCGCACGCCGCGGCTCGTGGGCGCGTTCTCGGGCAACTCGACCAGCGTTGCCGGCGATCTGGCCTTCGATCCCGCCCGCCGCAAGCTCTACGGCACCGGCGGCCCCGGCGCGTCGCGATTACTCGAAGTGAACCCGGCCACCGCCGCCACCGTGCTGGTCCGCGACTTCGCCGGGGCCGACTTGGGCGGCCTCGTCTACGACCCTGCCCGCGACCGCCTCCTCTTCGCCAACGACGGCCCCCCCAACCCCGACGCGCCCGCTTTCCCCACCCGCGGGATTTACGCCCTGCCCTTCCCCTACACCGACCCACCACAGAAGCTCATTGACTACCCCCAGCGTTCCGAAGCCTTCGCCGAGACCGACGTCGACGCCCTCGCGCTCGATGGCGACCTCCTGTTCCTCGTCACCGACGAGCCCGAATGGATGTACACCGCCAACCTCTTGTCGCTCACCTACGGCCCGCCCATCTTGCAGACCTATCTCACCCGCACCTACGGCTCCAGCGGCGCCGCCTGGGCCCCGGGCTTGCTCCCCGCGGCGCGGGCGGACCTGTTCATCACGCTGACCGACGCCCCCGATCCGCAGGTCGTCGTTCCCGGCGGCCAGATCGTCTATTCGCTACGGGTCGAGCAGCGCGGGCCGGCCAACCTGGGAGCCTCGGCGGTGGTGACATTCACACTCCCCGCGGGCGCTGCCTTTGTTTCGTCGAGCCCGCCGCGGACGCCTATCGGTGGGCGTTTGCAGTTTTCTACGGGCCCTCTGCTCTCGGGGTCCGCTTGGATGGGCACCGTCACGGTCTCAACGCTCGCCCAGGGCGTGCTCGCCGCGGCCGCTGACGTAAGCCCGCCGGCTGGCGTGACCGACCCGGACCTTACCAACAACGCCGCTCAGGCCCAGACGCTCGTGCGCCCCATGGCCGACCTGAGCATCACCCTCTCCGGCCCGCCGCCTTGCACCGCCCTCCCGGGCCAGACGATGGAGTTTGTCGGGTTGATCCGCAACCTCGGCGTGCTCCCCGCGACCACCGCCGAGTGGCGCGGCACATGGCCCCCCGGCCTCCGTTTCGTCGACTCCGAACCACCCATGATCGTGACAGGCGCGACGGGCCGCGTCGTACTCCCAGCGTTGGTTGGTGGCGCCGAGCGGGCCATTCGCCTTCGGCTCAACGCTGCCGCGCCCGGAACGTTCGGCGTCGAGTCCGCCGTCAGCAGCGCGCTGCCCGAGCTCACCCCCGACGACAACCAAGCCAGCATGGCGGCCATCGTCGCCTCCGACATTGCGCCCACCGGCCCCGTCATCCGCGTCGAGCTCTCCACCGTGCACGAGTCCATCACCTCGCTCATCCCAGGCCTCGACCCCCCGGCTCGCGCCGTCGCGCCGTTGGGGCGGCCTTGGGCCAGCCCCTCGGGATCCCGCTGGGCCATGCGCGCTACCACCGACGCCGCCCCGGAACAGAGCGTCTTGATCCTCGCCGGCGGCACCGGTGGGGTCGGGGAGGTCCGCGTCGTCGTTCAACAGGGGGTCACAGAGCTCCCTATCGAGCCCGGGCTCTCGTTCTGGTTCGGCCCGCGCACCGCCGCGATCCTCGACCCGATGGTCGGCATCGACGACGCCGGCCAAGTCGCCTTCTCCGGCAGTGACGGCCGCTTCGAAAACATCGATGATCAGTTCGTCATGCGCTACGACGGCTTCGCCTTCCACGCCGTCTGGCAAGAGGGGCTCACCCCTGTGCCCGGCTTCGGCCCCGGCTCGGCCTTCGGCAACCCACCCCTCGCCTCGGCCGAGCCCGACCCCGTTCGTGTCGCCATCGTCGCCGACGGCTCGGTGGTCTTCAGCGCCTCCTTCCATGGGCCGGGCGTCGGGGCCACTAACAACGCCGCCCTCTTCGCCGCCGATGGCCAGACCATCCTTGTCCGCGAGGGCTTCACCACGCCCAGCGGGGCCCGCACCAGTGAGAACACCGCCGCCCTCGCCCAGCTCACCGCCATCGACGACTTCCGCATCGATGCCTCCGGCCAAACCGCGCTGGTCGCAGGACGCCTCAACCTCTCGACCACCGTCCCCGCCCCCGGCGGGGTCAACCAAATCCTGTTCGCCACCGGCTACCTGGCCGGGCCCGACGGCACCGTGGTGGTCCAGGAAAACCTCACGCTCCCCTTCGCCCCGGCCCAGTCCTCCTCCGCCGACACACAACCATGGGACCTCTTCGCGATGGACCCCGCTGGCCGCTGGCTGGCCGCGGGCCGCTGGCGCGACGGCACGGCGTGGGCCGCCCGACAGGGGGTGCTGCTCGCAACTTCAGGACTTCCCATCATGCTCGGGCAGGGTGGCACGACCATCGAGCGCTGGACGCTCGACCCCGCACGGCCCACCCAGCGCACGCCGTTCGAAGCGCTCGCGGGCAACAGCGTCGGAGATGTGTTGATCGTCGGCACCACCGACCACTCCGATCCCCAACGCCGCCTCGCCGTGGTGCTCAACGGTCGGACCATCCTCGCCCGCGCTAACGACCCCGTCGATCTCGACGGCAACGGGCTTCTCGATGACGACGCCTTCCTCGCCGGCGTCGTGCCCGACTCGGCGGCGCTGGGCGATGAGGAACTCCGGTTCGTCGCCACCCTCCGCACCCGGGCCGCGGCGCTTGGGTGCGCCACCCTGCCGCCACCCCCCGCCAACTTGATCCTCGGCCAAGCCCTGGTCCGCATTCCCATCCCCCGCGCCTGCCCGCCCGACTTTGACCGCGACGGCGTCCTCTCTCAAGAAGATCTGAGCGGCTTCATCGCCGCGTTCTTCGCCGAGTCGCCGAATTTCGTCACGGGTCCGGGCGGATTCGCCGTCGCGTGCCCGGGCCTGGCCCCCCCGTTTGATCTTGGCCTGCAGGCCGACTTCAACGGCGATTGTTCAGTGCCGCCCGACCAGGAAGACCTAGGAGGATTCCTAACCGCCTTCGCAGGTGGATGCCCCTAATTAGGTGATTTTTAGGGGCATTTTCGTAAAATGTTCGTATAAAATCGGGAACGTGTCCCTCAATTCTCCACGAATTGAGCGACGTCTCAGTGGTCAAGCATCTTTCCGGGGTTAGGGTTATGGGTAGTTCAGCGGGCATGATCTGAACTCCGATGATCTCACCATCGGAGCACCTCCGTTTTTCAGATCTTGCTCGACGGAGGAGTCCATGATGCGCAAGACCTTGTTTTGGGTGGGTGCATTGTCAGTTTTGTTGGTCGGACCTTCGAGTTTCGGGCAAGGGATAACCCTGCAAACCTTGGCCAGCCGGACGATCGACGCGCCGTTGGACTCGGGACTGGTTCACAACCCGGCGCCAGAGTTGGCTCGGGTATATGCCAAAGATCTATTCGCGGACGGGGCCGGATGGATCCAGCTTGATCTGTCCGATGTGGTGCTGGCGGACGCCCCGGAGCGGGCTGCCAGCGGCGGTTCGTTCATCGTGGTTCGGTCGCTGTTGGACAACGCCGAGCAGCGGCTCGACGCGGAAGGACTGCGTCGTTCCGGCGGCCAGTCGGCGTACTTCAACGGCCCGATCGTGCGGCTGGAGTTGTGGGCCGCCCCCAGATCGTCGGGTCATCGCTTGGCGGTGCGGAAGCTGGTGGCCAGCGTGGACCCGCTCCCCTCGCTCTTGGACCTGTGCGGGGCCGACACGCGTTCGGCCGCGCAGGACCGGCGCGTGGCGCGGGTGCTGGCCAACTCGCTCGTCTGCACGGCGTTCATGATCAACGACACCAACAGCTTCTTCCTGACGGCGGGTCACTGTGGGAACCTCCAGGGCGGGGTTGTACAGTTCAATGTCCCCAGATCGACCTCCGCTGGCGTGATCGTGCACCCCGCGCCGCAGGATCAGTACACCGTCGATAGTTCGAGCGTGCAGCGCTCGACCACCGGCAACGCCAACGACTGGTCGTACTTCGGGGTGTGGGTCAATAGCCAGACGGGGCTCTTGCCGATCCAGGTCTATGGCGGGCGGTTCCAACTGGGCACCGCAGCCCCCGCGGCCACCAACCAGGCCGTCCGCATCACAGGATTCGGCTCGACGCGAGCGCCGTTCGATCTGACGCTCAATGGCGCCCAGACGACCGACGTCGGCCCACTGGTCGCCTCGCAGGGCAACGTGATCCGCTACAACGTCGACACGACGGGGGGCAACTCCGGGTCGCCGGTGATCAACGAGGCCACGGGGCAGGTCATCGGGATCCACTATCTGGCCGGTTGCAATAGCGGCGGCAACCAGGGCACGGCCATCCAGAACGTCAACCTGCGCACGGCCATCAACAACCCCATCGGCGTGGCCCGCAGCGGGCGCGGCGTCGTCAACGGGCACCTGTTCGCGCTGGGCGACGTCAACAACAACTTCGGGACCGTCAACACGCTGCCCCTCGCGTTCGCGCAGGTGGCCCAGTTCGGTTCGCGGTGGCGTTCAATGTCGTGGGACTACTACGACGCCAAGTTCTTCGGGCTCGACGCGTCGCGACGCGTGTGGACGATCAACGAATCCGGCGAGGAGACGCTCGCGGTCACGCTGCCGGCGTCGGCGGGGGTGACGAGCATCTCGGCCAACGCCGTGGGGCGGATCCTGTACGCCCATGCCTCCGCAACGGGGCAGCTCTATGAGATCGATCTACGCCTGGCCGTGAATGGGCTTTTCAACCTCGTCCCCGTCGGCGGGCCCCGCGGCGGGAATATCACCGGAATCGAGTACGACCCGGCGCGGCAAACGCTGTGGGGCCTCAACCGGATTACTGGCAACACCGCGCTCGTCAAGCTCGATCGGGCGAACGGGGCGATCACGACCGTCGGGCTGGTAGGCACCGGCTACGCCGATCTCTGGGATCTGGCCGTTGATCCCGACTTGGGCGCGCTCTATGCCATCAAGCCCGGGACCAACAACCTCGTGGCCATCGACCAGCAGACGGGTCTGGGCACACAGGTCGGGTTCACGGGCGGGTTCTTCGGATCGACCTACGGACTCGCGTTCAAGTCCGGCTCGATCTTCTGCCTGGCCGACATCAACCGCGACGGGTTCCTGGATCAGGAGGATCTCTCGCTCTTTCTGACGGGCTACTTCTCCACGCCGCCCGACGGGGGCGCGGACTTCAACGGCGACGGCGAAGTCAACGGCGAAGACATGACCGGCTTCGTCACCAACTTTCTAACCGGCTGCGACGTGCCCACGCGGATCGCCGACGCGCTCGGTGATGAAGTGCCCGACAGCAACCAGGGCACGGGCCGATAACGCCAAGTGTTTTGACGTAACCTTGGCGTGATCTCGACAAAACTCGCGGATCGAGCGCTAAAATGCGCATACTTGTGGAGCAGGCTGGTTTGTCCGGCGGCGGAGGGCGGGGATTGAGCGAGGTCCCGATGTCTGATCGTCGATTCATGATGTCATCGTTGTTTGGTGCCCGGTTGGCCAGCGTAGTAGTGGCGCTCGCGGGCGCGAGCACGGCGGCGATCGCCACGACGCCCACTTTCCAACCATTGGGCAACTTGGGCGGGTTCCCCGCTGAGAGCATCGCCTGGGCGGTTTCGGGCAACGGCTTGGTCGTGGTGGGGGAGAGCCCGTCGCTGTTGGCCGGCGACAACCCGCAAGCCTGGCGACAGCCGCTGGGAGGGTCGCTGGTGGGCCTCGGGTCGCTGAGTGTGGTGTTCGACCTGAGCTTCGCCTACGGCGTCTCGAGCGACGGGCGCTATACGGTGGGGGCCAGCTTTGCCGAGCCGGACTTCTTGCTCCAGGGTTTTAGACATGACGCGCAGACCAACGCGCTCCTGCCGCTGGGTGGTCTGCCGGGCGGGCCGCTTAACAGCATCGCCAACGCTGTCAACGCCAACGGGTCGGTGGTGGTGGGTCAGGCCAAGTCGCTTGGCACCAACGCGGCCCAGCGCGATGAAGCGTTCCGCTGGCGCGCGGGCGTGGGCATGCAGGGCCTGGGTTTTTTGCCGGGCGACAGCGGCAGCGTGGCCAACGGGGTTTCCGCCGACGGCACGACGGTGGTCGGATGGTCGAGCAATCTCTTGAATCGAACCGAAGCGTTCATCTGGCGCTCGCCGGGCCCGATGCAAGGTCTGGGCGATCTCGCCGGCGGCGGGACCAGCAGCATCGCCGTCGCGGTCTCGGCCGACGGCCAGACGGTGGTGGGCCAGGCCAGCACGGCGCAGGGTTTGGTCGCGTTCCGCCACAACGCCGCTTATGGCATGCAGGTCGTGGGTGATCTCCCGGGCGGAGCCGTAAACGCCCAGGCGCGGGCCGTCAGCGGCTCGGGCAACGTGGTCGTGGGTTACGCCACGACCGACACCAGCGGCAACGACGGCGAAGCCTTCATCTGGGACTACCGCGGCATGCGTTCGCTCCGCCAAACGCTCGTCGATGCCGGCGTCAACATGACCGGCTGGCGTCTGTTGTGGGCCAACGGCCTCTCGCTCGACGGAACCGTGATCGTCGGATATGGCCTCAATCCTCTGGGGCAGCTCCAGGCATTCCGGGCCGTGCTCCCCTTCTGCGGGCCCGATTTCAATGTTGACTCCACACTCAACCAGGAAGACCTCAGCGGGTTCATCACCTGCTTCATCGGCTCTGTGGAAGGCTTCGAGCCTTGTGCGGCAGCCGACTACAACGCCGACACGTTCGTCGACCAGGAAGACCTGTCGGCGTACCTCACCGAGTATTTCTCGGACGCGCCCGCCTGCATCTGAGCATGTGACGGCGGTTTTGGGGCTAGAGCGAACATGGCCGTGGCGCTGACCGCTTGTTATTGGGGTTCTGCGGGCTTCGGCCTCGCGATTTTGGCGGCACGCTCACGGAAGAAGCCCATTTTCTGCAAGCGGCGCGGCAACAATGCTCTGGGGGCGGGTCGCGCCTCGCCCCGATCAGACGGACCAAGAAAGATCCTGGCGGCCCGAGCCGCCGCGGAGGGGTTGATCGATGAGCTGTGACAATCGTTGTGTGTTGAGTGTGCTGGGTGTGTTGCTGGCTGCGGGCGTCGCGGTGGCGCAGACGCCCTTGCGCGTGGCGACGTGGAACGTGACCAACTACTCGTCGAGCAATCCCGACGCACGCAACGCATCGTTCCAGGCGACAGTCTACGGCGTCGTGCCCAGCGGGCCGCTGGCCGGGCTGTCGATGTCGCCCGACGTGCTGATCTGTTCCGAGTTCATGAGCGCGACTTCGGCCACGCAGTTTCGCAACCTGCTCAACTCCGCCGTCGGCAGCCCCGGTGACTGGGTGGCCGCCCCGTTCCGCGACGGGAACGACACCGACAGCATGTTCTTCTTCCGCTCCACCCGGGTGGAGTTCCTCGACCGCTTCGGGAACGCGGTGCCAATCGCCAACTTGACCAACCCGGCGATCCCGACGGGCAACGCGGTGAACTCGGCCATCATCATCGCGCCGGGCGCGTCGAGCTCGTGCAGCCAGCCGCGTCACACGATGCGTTACGATTTCCGTCCCATTGGCTACTCGGGCGTGGGGGCCAACATCGGTTCCTACAGCCTGCACCTCAAGGCCCAGGGCTCCAACGCCGCGTGCGGCTCGGGCGGCGAGAACGCCGCGGGTCGGCGGCTCAACGAGGCCCAGCGCATCCGCGCCAACGCCGCGGGGATCGACACCAACGGGGCCGGCACCGCGCTCCCGGCTGGTTATAACTTCATGTACGCCGGCGACACCAACATCCAGACCTCGGGCTCGCCCGAGTACCAGGCTTTCATCGCCGCCAGCATCTCGGGCTATCCCGATGTGACCTCCCCGTTCGCTTTCATCACGCAGACGATCACGGGCGGTCGCGTCTTCGACCCGATCCGCACGCCGGGCTCGTGGAACAACAACAGCTCGTTCCGGTTCGTTCACACGCAGGAACCCGCCAGTCAGATGGACGATCGCCACGATCAGATCCTCTTGAGCGCGGGCCTGCTCGACGGCCTGGGGATGGACTACATCGGCTCGCTCACGCTGCCGTATTCGACGACGACGTGGAACGACCCGAACCACTCCTATCGCTCCTGGGGCAACGACGGCACGTCGTACAACGGGATCCTCAGCAACGGCATCGGCGGGCGGCCCACTAACGGCATGGTCGGCAACCCCATCGCCACGGCGCTCATCACCAGCGTCGGGGCCGGCGGGCACTTGCCTGTGTTCGTCGACATGCGCGTGCCGCCGAAGGTCGGCGTCAACTTCCTCAACATGAGCTTCGGGACGGTGAACGTTGGCGATGCGGCCACGCGGACGCTGTCGGTGGCCAACCTCGCCGACGTGGCCCGCTGGTCCGCCGCGGGTATCGGCAATCTGGTCTACACACTCACGACGACCAGCGGCTTCACGGCTCCGGGCGGCACGTTCACCCGCGTCGCCGGGGCCGCCGCGCTGGACCACGTCTTGAACATGAACACCGCGACGACCGGGGTCAAGTCGGGCACGGTGACGATCAGCGCCCCACAAGCCGTGGACACGCCCATCGTGATCATCACGCTCACGGGCACGGTGGTCAATCCGCCGCCGCCGGTGTCGTGCTTCGTGGACTATAACGCCGACGGTTTCCTGAACCAGGAAGACCTCTCGGGTTACATCTCCGCGTTCCTCGATGAGTCGGTCCCCGCGGGTCCTAGCGGCACCAGCATCGCTCCCTGCGCGGGCGAGCCGGTGCCGTACGACACGCTCGGCTACGCGGCCGATTACAACCGCGATTGCTCATTCAACCAGGAAGACCTGTCCGGGTTCATCACGGAGTATCTGCTGCAGACCGAGTCGCCCGATGGCTGCGTGCCGGGGTGAGCACAGGGCGAGCGTCGCAGGCAGACCAAGCGCGAGCCCGGGCTTTCCTGGTTCTACGGCGTGGTTGCTCGATGTTCGCGGACGGCAAGTCCCCCTTGACGGGCGATCTGCGAGCTGAAGAACTGCCCGGTTGCGCGCGGCTCAGTGGGGGTTCGCAGTTTGTTCGCAGGTTACTTTCCTGATCTTGCGAATTGTCCCTAGACAGCGCGGCAATCCGTAGTAGTCTGGATAAAGAGGGACGATCTTCCGAGGGATGGTTTCCGCCCGCGTTTGCCGCGATCGTTCGATCCGGCGGCGCGGGCAGCCCTGGACGGAGTTCCCATGACGGCCGCTCCAAACAACGCTTCTCTCAACTCCAGCAAGATCGATTTCCCAGCGTCATTGACCGGTGCGGATCGGCCCGGCTTTGGGTCGGCGATCGACTTCGAGCAGGTCTATGCAGCCGCGCGGGGCGAGGCATCGCGGGTGCCGTGGGCCGCGGGGTGTGCGTGTCCGGTGCTGGCGGAGTGGCTCAACACCGAGGCGCCGTTGCTCGTGCGGCCCGGGTCGCGGGCCGTGGTGGTGGGGTGCGGGCTGGGCGATGATGTCGTGGAGCTGGCGGGGCGTGGCTACGACGTCTTGGGGTTTGATCTGGCGCCGACGGCGGTGCGTTGGGCGGCGCTGCGGAACCCCGACCACGCGGCGCGGTTCCTGCAGGCCGACCTGCTGAGCATGCCCGCGCGGCTGCAGCGGCGTTTCGATCTCGTCGTCGAGGTGCACACGATCCAATCGATCGCCCCGGAGAGCCGCCCGGCGGTGGCGCAGTCGCTCGCGAACCTGCTGGCTCCGCGCGGCGTGATGCTGGCGGTGTGCCGTGGGCGCGATCAGGCTCAACCGCTGCATGAGTGTCTGGGCCCGCCGTGGCCTCTGACGTCGAGGGAACTGCAGGAGATGCTGGCGGGCGCGGGGCTGTATCCCGTTCACGGGGAACCCGCCGTGATCGAGGCGTGGGATCAGGAAGAGCCGCCGAAACGCCGGTTGCGCGGGACGTTTACGCGGGTTTGAACTCAGCCCTGCGGCATCGCACCCGGGCTGCGGCCGTCCAACACGCGCGGCTTGATGACCTTGGCCGGCGTGCCCACGGCCACCGACCACGGCGGCAGATCATTGAACACACTTGAGCGCGCGCCCACGACGGTGCCGGAGCCGATGTTGACGCCGGGGCCAACGTAGACGTCGGCGGCGAGCCAGCAATCGTCGCCGATGGTGATGGCTCCGGGCGTGAGCGGGTAGTCGGGCTTGGTGAAGTCATGGCCGGCGCCGCACAGGTAGGTGTATTGGCTGATGGTGGTGCGGGCACCGATGGTGATGGGGGCGACGGCGTAGATGTCGGTGTGTCGGCCGACGCCGGAGTAGGCGCCGAGGGTGAGGTTCCACGGCGCCCAGACGCGTGTGGACTCGTAGACGTGGCAGGTGGGGTGGATCCGCGCGCCGAAGAGCCGCAGGAGCATGCGCCGCCAACCCCACAGTGGCGTGGGCGAAGGGCGGAAGAGCAGCTTCCACACCACGCTCCACGCGACCCGCGCGGCCCGGTGTTTGATCGAGAAGGGCGAAGACTGCGGCGGGATGTCGTGGGGGGTGGGCATTCGCGCTCGTGTGCGTCAGCCGCGGGTCGGCGTTGGGAGACCCTTCTGCAGCACGTCGCAGAACTTGGTCTGGAGGATGTTCTTGGAGAGCTGCGTGCGGATGACTTCCGCCGCCCGGCGGCCCATGGCGTCGAGCTCCTCGCGCGGGGTGGCGATGATCTGCTTGATGACGCGCTCGGCCCCGTCGACGTCGCCGTGGGCGATGTGCCAGCCGATCTTGTGCTGGTCGATCAGATCACTGACGTGGCACGGGTTGGGGCCCAGGAGCAGGATGGGCCGCGAGACGGCCATGGCGCCGTAGACCTTGCACGGGTGCACGATGCCGACGACGCCGGGGCCCACGGAGACGATGTGAACGTCGGCGGCGGAGAGCGAGTACTTGATCTCGTTGAGCGGCTGATAGGGCAGCGAGCGGATGTTCTTGATGCCCTTGGCGACCTTGTCCTCGACTTCCTTCTTGCCCCCGCCGCCGCCGATGCACATGAAGACGATCGACGGGTCGCCCTGGAATCGTTCGGCCGCGTCGAGGATGGTCTTGATCGGATTAGCGGGCGAGTGGTTGCCCGAATACATGATGACGAACTGGCCGTCGAGGTTCTGCTTCTTGCGGAAGGGGTTCTCGGCGTGGGCGATGCGGGCCAGCTCGTCCTCGTGCGGCCAGGGCGGCATGATGGCCGTCTTGGCCTCCACAGCGACGCCCTTCTTGATCACGCGTTCGAGCATGAAGCGGTCGAGCACCACGATGTCCGAAGAGCGGCGGAGGATCACGCGGTTGAACCAGTCGAAGATCTTCACCGGCAGCGAGGTCTGCTTGAGCTTGCCCATGGCGACCATCTGGTCGGGGTTGAGGTCCATCAGCCAATACTTGACGGGCACGCCGCGGAGCGTGGCGATCACCGCGCCCGCAAAGCCGCAGAACGGGGGCGAGGTGCTGACCATGATGCCAGCGAGGTTGCGAGTAAAGAGCCCGCGGACCATGGCCTGGATCAGGAAGATCCACTGGGCCACGAGGCGGATGGCGATGGAAGACTTGCCCAGCGAAGACAGCGGCAGGCGGCGGACGTCGACCCCGTGAAGCGTCTCGCGGGATAGGTACTTCTTGCTGGGGTCGTCGTAACCGCGGGCGGAGGCGTAGACGATGACGCGGTAGCCGCGCTTGGCCATCTCCGCCGCGGCGTCGGCGATGTGCTGGCCAACGGAGGCGGGGTCAGGGATGTAGACCTGCGAGATGATGAGGAAGGTGGGTTTGGGCATGGGTGGAATCGGTCGTAGAAAACAATCAGGGCAGCGATGGTGCAAACGAGTTATCGAGCGTCCGACCGATCGTCGACCATCTCCCGTTCGACCGCGTCTAGAACACGCCGCAGTGTCGAACCGCAAATGTACCCTGCCAGATCGTCCAAATGGGCGCGGGACACCAGCAAGAACGACCTGGGGATCGCCCAGCATGGCTTGGTGAGCCCGGAGGTGCACGAGCGATTCTGGGTTTGATTTGGAAGCAGAATGGGCCCCTAGGAGCGGCTCGAAGAAGTAATCGCCACGACGACGACGTCACTCCGGGCGTGTTTGAGCAGTTCCACCGGGCTCACGATGATCACCGGCGTTCGCTTGGCGCGATCGCGGTCGAGGGTGGGGCAGTCTCCGAGCCAGTCAATCTGAAGTTGGCGGAGGGTGTGCGGGTGCACGAGGAGCCCAAATCGAGGTCTAGATCCGGTCGCGCCCGGTGAGCCGCTTGGTGTTCCGTTTGGATGTTTCGAAAAGCCGATCGTGCTTGGCGGCCATCCGGAGATTCAGGTCGGCCAAGCTGGGATCGTTGGGCCGGACGGTCCAACGGATCTTCGCCGACGAGGAATCGCCGCCGATCCAGGTGCGTGCCTCGACAGAGCTCATCGCTTGGTTGGGTGCAATCGGCAGGTTCATGCTCAGTCCTTTTGCGACTCCGACGGGCCGACGATCTGAATCGGCATCTGGGCCACTGGCACGTGATTGTGCCGCGCAACCAATAGGTGCCGTCCACCCACCAGAACCTGAAAATAAGGAATTCGTGCGATCAGTGTATGCACAAGAAGCGGGTCGTTGTTGTTCAACAGCCGAGCCTCAAGTTCCCATAACTTGGTGCCGTCATCGTGTTCAAGACCAACGGTGACCAGTTCGTTTGAATGCACGTTGGAGAGCCGTACGTAGGCGACATACGGGCCTGCCAGACCTGGGAACTGCGGGACCGCAATCCCGCCGATCAACCCGTTCAGAGTGTGCTTGTCCCGCGCGTGATGAACGACCACGTCATCGCAGAGGACCAAGCAGCTACAGGTCACCTGGGCGGGGCTGGAAGGTCGATTCCGTGGTTGGCGTTTGGCCATGAGTGCTCAAGCTGCCCTTTGCGTGCTTAACGCCGCGCCATCTTCGCCCCGGCCTTCTTCGCCTTCCCATTGCTCCCGATCTTGGCCTTCGCCTTGACGGCGGCCTTCTTGGCCGGCTTGGCGACGGGCTTCTTGGCCGGGCTCTTGGCGCCCGGCTTGCCGTAGCCCACGGGGATGCCCTGCTTCCAGGTATCGGCGTGGCGGCTCTCGGGGTTGTAGCCGTCGCCGGGGATCGGGTGGCTTCCCTTGGTGAACGTGCTGATGCTCGAGAGGTGGGCCGTCTTGGCGTTGTACTTGGCGGTGAACTCGTCGTAGATCCAGCGGTAGGTCTTCTCCATGCCGTCACGGAGGCGGGTGTCGGGTTCCCAGCCCAGCACGTCCTGGATGATGGTGTTGTCGCTGTTGCGGCCCGCAACGCCGCGGGGGGCGTCGAGCTTGTAGTGGCGCTTGAGCTTGACGCCGGCGATCTCCTCGGCGATGTCGACAAGCTGGTTGATCGTCACCAGCTCGCTGGAGCCGAGGTTGATGGGGAAGAGGATGCTGGAGTGGGTGAGGGCGCGGATGCCCTTGGTGCAGTCGTCGATGTACATGAACGAGCGGGTCTGGGTGCCGTCGCCCCAGATCTCGATCTCGTGCTTGCCGCTGACGACGGCGGCGATGACCTTGCGGCAGATGGCGGCGGGGGCCTTCTCGCGGCCGCCTTCCCAGGTGCCGTTGGGCCCGTAGACGTTGTGGAAGCGGGCGACGCGCGTGTGCATGCCGAAGTCTTCACGGAAGTGGCGGCACATGCGCTCGCTGAAGAGCTTCTCCCAGCCGTAACCGTCCTCGGGCAGGCCGGGATAGGCGTCGGCTTCCTTGAGGGCGGTGATGTTGGCGTTCTTCTGCTTGTCGGCGTTGTAGACGCAGGCCGACGAGGCGTAGAAGAACTTCTCGACGCCGGCTTCCTGGGCCGCCAACAGCATGTGCGTGTTGGTCATCACGCTGAGCATGCACAGGGCCTTGTTGTTCTCGATGAAGCCCATGCCGCCCATGTCGGCGGCCAGCTGGTAGACCTCGTCGCTCCCCTGCGACACCTTTCGGCACACGGCGTAGTCGCGGCAATCGCCACGCGTCGGGCCGGCGAAGTTCTCCACATCGCGGTGGACCTGGTACCACTCGTCGAGCGGCTTGATGTCGGCGACCTTGATGTGTTTCACACCCAACTGGCGGAACGCGTTGACGAGGTGCCCGCCAATGAACCCGCCGCCGCCGGCGATGGCGACCGACGTCTTCTTCCAATCAACGGTGCGGAGCATCTGGGCGTTGGCCTGCGGGGTGTTGTTGCTCATGGGCGTCTCCAAAGGATCGTCAGCAAACGATTCAGGGGCACGTTGGCCTGCGGGCATCAAGGATAAACCGCGGAGGGCTGGCCGGTGCCGGGTTGGGGTGGATGGATCGAGTCTCGAATCTCTCCGTCTCTCGGCTGGGCGCTCGAGCGTTGGTCGCAACGTCCGAGAAGATCACTGCTACGGATGCTAGCGCAGGGCGGTTCACACCGGCTGAAGCCCCGGGGCCACTCGCCCCGGTCTCGGCACGATCTGACAAGCCGATAGGAGCTTGTTCGTGCCGCTCGCAGCAGAGTGCATCGACCCGATCGGCCCTCGGCCTGAGTCGGCGTCGCGGGCGTCGGCCTGACCGGTGAAGACCAAGGTGCTACAGCCGGATTTCGCTCAGCTCTCGCAGCGCGCCCAGCACGCGCTCGTGCATCCCCGGCGGGCTGACCAGAATCCCCTGATTGGCCTGCAAGCCGCTGCCGAGCCCGAAATCCAGGGGCCGCCCGTGCAGATCACTCACGACGCATCCGGCCCGGGACGCCACCAACGCCCCCGGAGCGTGGTCCCAGATCTTGTCGATGTACCCCGCCTCCCGCGGGCGGCGGATGAACACGTCGGCCTGCCCCCGGGCGACGACGGCATACTTGCACTGGCTGTCGATGCGGGCGGGCTCGCGGAACTGGGTGCCGTCGCGGGCGAGCACGGCCATGATGCGGGCGGGCAGGTTGGTGTCGGAGTGCGAATATTCCCACGACTGGCAGAACGTGACGGCGGCCCGCGGGTCGACCGCGGATCGCTGCGCCAAGGGCCGGCCCAAAGCCTCCGGCTCGTCGGCGGGGCGGGCGGTGGTCGGGTCGTCGCGCGTCGCCATAAACAGCGTGCCGTGCGGGTCGGCGTCGTCGAGCGGGCGCGCCAGATCCGCCGACAGGTTCGGGCATGAGAGGGCCGCGACCACCGGCGTCCCCTCGTGGATGTAGGCCAGACAGACTGAATAATGGTTCCCGCGGATGAAGCCTTTAGTGCCGTCGATCGGATCGAGCGTCCAAAAAGAGCGCGGGCGGTCGTCGCCGTCGCGGGCGGCGGGGGCACCCAGGTCGATGGCGTCGATCACTTCATCAAGCCGCGCGTCGGGCCAGCCGGCGCGGGCGGCCTCGTGGATCGCGGACCGCACGGGCGCGTCCTCCGCCCCGCGGATCATCTGCGACGACTCCTCGGCGATCAGCACGAACGCCCCGAGCCGCTCGCGCAACACCCGCGAGACTACGGCCTGGGCGGCGAAGTCGGCGATCGTCACCGGCGAGGCGTCGGACTTGGTGATGCGGTCCTCGCGCCGCAGTCTGCTCTGTACGGCCCGCGTCACACGCGTGGCCTGAGCCACCGCGTCCAGAGCGGCGCGGGCGAGCAAACTGAGATCCGCGGCATCTGTCGTCACGCTCGCACAATAGCCCGCCGGGCCGCTCACGCGGCCAGCGCCGCGGGGGCGCCGATCGTGCGATAGGCGATGCGGTTCTTGCCGCTGGACTTGGCCTCGTATTGCAGTTGGTCAATCTGCCCGAGCAGGTCGTCGACGGAGGTGGGGGGAACGAGGAACGTGGCCGCGCCGGCGCTAAACGTGACGGGCCAGCCCTGTTGGTGGACGGCCTCCAGGAGCAGCGCGTCGAGCTTGGTGGCGATGCCGCGGCACGCCTCAACGTCGGCACCGGGGATCAGGATCCCAAACTCATCGCCCCCCAGCCGCCCGACATGGTCGGTCACGCGCACATGATTGAGCATCGTCTTGGCGATGAGCCGCAGCAACTGATCGCCCGCGGCGTGGCCGAAGCGGTCGTTGACGGACTTGAAGTGGTCGCAATCTATAAAGATGGCCGAGATCAGCCCGCCCTCGCGTTCGGCCCGGGCGATCTCCGTCGCGGCCGCGGCGCGGAAGGCCCGCGCGTTGCGGATGCCCGTCAGCTCGTCGGTGTTGGCCAGCGCCCGCTGGCTCTCGACGGCCAGCTTGAGCCACCAGACCAGCGCCGTGGTGACAACGAACGACCCCACGCGGGCCGTGAGACCCCAGGCGATGATCATCGGGGGCAGCGTCATGGGGAAGCGGTGGAAGCTGTAGACGAACGAGGCGACCCCGCCGAAGAAGGCGAAGAGCATGCCCCACCACCCGCCGACGTACCACGTGACCAACGCGATCGGCACTACATAAAAGAGCGACAACGGGATGTGGGGCCCGGATCGTCCGTCGATATCGGCGACGAGTGTGAGCAACGCCGTGCCCAACGCCAACAGCAGTAACCTGGGCAAGCGGTGCATCGTCGCGGCAATCTGCCTCAACGCCGCCGGCACAAGATCCGAGTTCTTGCCCATCTCAGGCCCATATCGGCTCACCCCCCCGCTCGAATCACCACGCCCGGGCCCTCGCAGCCCGCGCGGGCGGGCCGGGGTCGATACGATCCAGCAAGTGCTCATCCTGACGGTCATCCAGGGTCCGGATAAGGGCCGCACCTTCGAGCTGCCCGATAACGAGCCGCAGTTGGTGGGGCGGTCGTCGGAAGCGCTCCCCATCACCGATAACACCGTGTCGCGGCGTCACGCCGAGTTGACCCCCGACGATGGCGAGTGGTGGCTCAACGACCTCGGCTCGCAGAACGGCACGTGGGTCAACGGCGTTCGCCTCGCCGAACGCACCAAGCTCCGCTCCGGCGACCAGATCCGCACCGGGTCCACGCTCTTTGTCTTCGGCACCAGCAAGGGCCGCCCCGCCAGCGGCTCGCTCCGCATGCTCCGCCCGCCGGAGATCGACACCAGCGTCGAGCGGACGATGCCCAGCAACGAGGACTCGGTGATCCTCTCCGAGCCCGAGCCGCGGCAAGCCGCCGTCGAGCACCTCCGAGTCATCTATCGCCTCACCACGCTCATGAGCCGCCCGATGGAGCGTCAGGAACTCCTCGAAGGCCTCATGGACCTGGTCTTCAGCGAGTTCCGCGCCGAGCGCGGCTGCGTGGTCATGCTCGATGCTGGCGAGCCCGAGCCGGTGCCGGTTGTCATCCGCCAGGAAGAGACCGACGGCCGCGACAAGCCCGTCCGCTTCGCCGTCTCGCGGACGATCCTCACGCTGGCGCTACGCAAAGGCGAGGGCGTGCTCTCGTCCAACGCCATGACCGACCCGCGCTTTGCCGCGGGCGATAGCGTGATGACCATGAACATCCGCTCGGCCATCTGCTCGCCCATCCGCTTCCGCGACCGCACCTTCGGCGCGATCTACATCGATAGCTCCATCGCCAACTACACCTTCACGCCCGAACAGCTCGCCCTCATGAACGCCATCGGACAGCACGCGGGCCTGGCCCTGGCCAACGCCGAGCTCTACGCCCAGAAGCTGCAATCCGAGCGGCTGGCCGCGATGGGCGAGACCGTTGCCAGCCTCAGCCACTCGATCAAGAACATCCTCCAGGGCCTCCGCGGCGGGGGCGACGTCGTCGAGATGGGCCTCAGAAAAGAAGACCTCCGCGTCGCCCGCGGCGGCTGGGGCATCCTCAAGCGCAACCTCGACCGCATCATGTCGCTCACGCTCAACATGCTCGCGTACTCACGCCCCCACGCGCCGGAGATCGAGCTGGTCCAGGTGAGCCCGCTGCTCGACGACTGCGCCAGCCTGCTGGCCGACCAGTGCCAGGCCCGCGACATCGCGCTGATTATCGACTGCGAGCCCGACATCCCGCCCGTGGCGCTCGACTCGGGTCAGATGCACCAGGCGCTGATGAACCTGATGACCAACGCCGTCGAGGCCGTAGAGGCCAAGACCGGGGTAGTGACAGTCAAAGCGGCCTATTACGCACCGGGCCGCGGCGGGGGCGACTCTCCCCACGCCGAGCTCCGCATCGAGGTCATCGACAACGGCCCGGGCATCCCGCCCGAGAAGCAGGCCCGCGTCTTCGAGCCGTTCTTCACGACCAAGGGCCTCCGCGGCACCGGGCTGGGCCTGGCCGTCACCAAGCGCATCGTCGAGCAGCACGGCGGGCAGGTCGAGATCCGCTCGCAAACGGGCCGCGGGGCGGCGTTCCTCATCACGCTGCCCGTTGAGCTGGGCTTGGTCATCGACCCCTCGCGCACGGCTCACCCCAAAGGCGAGCCGCGCCGCGGGGCGTTGTAGCCGATCACCCGCGCCGCGACCGATACCACTCGATCGTCGCCGCCAGCCCCGTTTCGAGATCGGTCCGTGGCGACCACCCGAGGGCTCGGGCTTTGCCGATGTCCAGGCACCGCCGCCCCACGCCGTCGCCCTTCGCCGCGTCCCACGCGATGCGCCCCCCAAAGCCCGACAGCCGCGCGATCAGTTCGGTGAGTTCCTTGATCGTCGTCTCGCGCCCCGACGCGATGTTCACTGCGCTCGCGTCGTCGACCGCTTCCGCCACGCGCAGCACACCCGCCGCGGCGTCATCGATGTACAGAAAATCCCGCGATGGCGTGCCCGTCCCCCAACACACCACCTCCGGAAGCCCGCGATCGGCCGCGTCGACAAACCGCTTCATCAGCGACCCGGCCGCGTGAGCCCGCTTTTCGTCGTCGATGTTGTCGCCGGGGCCGTAGAGGTTGACCAGCACGGCGCAAGCGCTGCGGAGGCCGAACTCGCTGTGATACGCGCGCAGCAGTTGCAGCGCCGCCAGCTTGGCTATGCCGTACGCGGCGATCTCGCGATCGGGCAAGCCACGGAAGAGAGAGTCCTCGTGATACGGCAGCGGCGCGTCGGCGGGATAGCTGGTCATCGACCCGATGAGCACCACCTTCCCGCCGCGATCGGCCAGCCCGCTCGCACGTGCGGCCTCGACAATGTTCAGAGCCATCAGCATGTTGTCGTGGAACATCCGCCCCGGATGTGCCCGGTTGAGGGCCAAGCCACCCACCAGCCCGGCGCAATGGATGACCATGGTGCAGCCGGGAAAATCGGTCAGCGCCGCCGCGGCACGTTCGGAACGCAACAGGTCGTATTCACGCGAACGCAGGCCGCGTAGAGATGACTCCGGCACGCCCCGCGCTCGCAACGCCGCCGCCACGGCGCGACCCAGAAAGCCCGCCGACCCAGTGAGAAGCACGCGCTGCGAAGACCAGTCCATGATCGATGGTACGTAAGGCATCACCAGTGCCGCGAGCGCGCAAATCGCCATCTTGGATACCCCCACGCTCCGCGTGGGGTGTTTGACGCAAGTCGCTGGAGTGCGCGAGTCCCCGTCATGCGTTTTCAACGCTGGCGATGAGAGAGGCTCTGCGACCGGATCCCAGGATTCTCGCCTCGCCCCGTCGTTACTTCTTGTCCACAGTGCGGATGAGGTCGCCGATGAGCAGCCGCCGCCCTTCAAGCTGCAGGCTCAGCGCCACGCGCGAAGCCTCTTGCAGCACCTGCCCGCGAACCAACTGAGACGTGACCTTGGCGAAGTCGGCGTCCTCGATGTCGGAGCGCACGCCCTCCAGCTCTTCGAGCGTCGCGTTGCGTTCGGCGTCGATGCCCTTCAGTTCCGCCCCGATCGCCCCGCGCGTTTCGGCGAACTGCGACGCCACGTCCTCCACGATCGACGCCGCCGCCGTCAAGTCCCCGTCGACCAGATTGAGCTTCCCGCCCGATGCCAGATCGGCCAGGGTGAATGTCGTGCTGGTCGGCTGCCCGTTGGCATCGGTCCCGGTGACGGTCCGCCGCCCCAGCTACGCCGCCTGATAGCCGCCGGCGAGCTGCTGACCGTTGAAGACCGACGTCAGCGCCAGATGGTCGAACGTCTTGAGGATGCTGTGGGCTTCGAGCTGGAACGCCTTACGCTCGTCGACGGTGAACCCGTCGCGGTTGGCCGCCTGAACCACCAGCCCGCGCAGCTCGATCGCCAAGTCGCTGTACACGCTGGCCGCCCCTTCACGAGCGCCCAGATAAGACTCCTTGCGGTCGAAGCTCTTGAGCTTCGCCTCCAGCGACGCGATCTCGGGTTTGATCTGCGACACCGCCACCTCGCCCGACGGGTCATTTCTGGCGCGGTTGATCCGCTTGCCGGTGGAGAGTTGCTTCAGGCTCGTGTTCACCTGGCGCGTGGCGCTATTGAGCGACCGGATCGCCGCGAGAACGCCCGCGTTGGAGAGTTCAGCCGGCATGGTCGGGCCAGTGCGTGGCCCAAACCAGTCATCGCCCCGCCAACTCACCGACTTCCGCGGGGTCTTCCGATGTCCCCTCGCGTGTCGCGTCTATGCGAGCTTTGCGGCTTGCAAGTCCAAACACGAGCCCGCGGCGTCGCCGGTCATCGGCCGCTTCCCCGCCACCACTCAATCGTCCGCCTCAGCCCCTCCTCGAACGGCACCTCCGCCTTCCAGCCGAGCAGCTTCTGGGCTCGGTTGGTGTCCAGGCAGCGGCGTGGTTGGCCGTCGGGCTTGCTGGCGTCCCATTCGACGCGGCCCTTGAAACCCGTCAGTTTCACGATCAGCTCGACCAGGTCCTTGATCGTGATCTCGAAGCTCGCCCCCAGGTTGATCGGCGTCGGTTCGTCCATCACCTCCGCCGCCCGCAGGATCCCCTCGGCCACGTCGTCAACGTACAAAAACTCGCGGCTGGCCGAGCCCGTGCCCCAGCAGACGATGTGGTCGTCGCCGCGGGTCTGGGCTTCGACGCACTTGCGGACGAGGGCGGGGATGACGTGCGACGAGTGCAGGTCGAAGTTGTCGTGCGGGCCGAAGAGGTTCACCGGCATCACATACGCCGAGCGCAAGCCGTATTGCAGGCGATACGCATCGAGCATCTGCCCGGCGGCCTTCTTGGCCACGCCATAGGGCGCGTTGGTCTCTTCCGGATAGCCGTTCCAGACCTGCTCTTCATTGAAGGGCACCGGCGTGAACTTCGGATACGAGCAGATCGTCCCGATTTGCACGAACTTGCCGTTCCGCGTGTGCAACCCGTCGGCCCGGGCCTCTTCGATCAGGTGCAGGGCCATGGCCATGTTGGCGAAGAAGTAGCGCCCGGGGTTGTCCCGGTTGGCCGCGATGCCCCCGACCTCCGCCGCGAGGTGGATGACCAGATCGACCTTGCCGGGTACGCCGAACGCCGTGCTGTACAGCCGGCTGACGTCGGCCTCGCGGGTGAGGTTGAAGTCCTTGCGGCGGGGGATGAACAGGTTGGCCGGGTCGTGCCCCCGGGCCTTGAGCTTCTGGGCCACCACCCGCCCAACAAAGCCCGCTCCGCCTGTCAAAATGATTCGCTGGTCGCGAAGGTTCATCATGGGGCATGAGGATAAGGCGGTCGGCGGTCGGGGGCCGCAGAACACGATTAGAGCCCGAGAGGCGGGCCCGGCGATTGTCAAAAAGACAGCGTGGAGGGTCACGATGGGTGAGCGGCCCGAATCCGGACGAAAGCCTCCTGCGTGCCCGCTCCCACCGGATCTACACTCCTTCAACAAGGGTGCACTCATCATGGCGGGGGCTTTGCCAAACGAACAAACGCGACTGGGTCATTGGCTGCGTTTGCCCCTGCGGCTCATCCCGCCGTCGGCCAACATGCCCATTCTGGCCGGACCATTGCGGGGCCTCCGCTGGACGGTCGGCTCCCACACCCACGGCTGCTGGCTCGGCTCCTACGAAAAAGCCAACCAGATTCATTGGGAACGGCACCTCAAGCCCGGCATGGCGGTTTTCGACATTGGGGCCAACGTCGGCTTCTACACGCTCCTGGCGTCGGTGCTCGTGGGCCCGTCGGGTCGGGTGGTCGCCTTCGAGCCCTTGCCGCGGAACTTGGGGTTCTTGCACGGGCATGTGAGCCGCAACCGCCGCGATAACGTGCGGATCATCGAGGCCGCGGTCGCCGAGGTGCCCGGCGAGGCGACCTTCGAGGATGTGGCCCACGGCTCCATGGCCAGGCTCAGCACGCGCGGCTCCATCCGCGTAAAAGTAGTCGCTTTGGACGACTTGACCGATCGCGGCGAGATCCCCGAGCCACAGATGATGAAGATCGATGTGGAAGGGGCTGAGATCGAGGTGCTCAAGGGCGCCACGCGGCTGATCCAGCGGGCGCGGCCCACGCTCTTCCTTTCTACGCACGGCGCCGATGTTCACGCCGCGTGCCTCACGCTGCTGGGCGGATGGGGTTACCGCTGCACGGCCATGGACAACGAGCCGATCGAGTGCTCGCGCGAGGTGCTGGCCGTGCCCGGTTGATCGGTCCGCACGGTCAGGCCTGCACCAGCCGCGGGCCCATCGCCTGGGCGAACGGGGCCATGATGTGCCGGGTATCGACGACCAGCCGGGCCTCGCGGGCGAGCAGGGTGTAATCGACGGCGCGATGGGCCGTCGAGATCACCACGGCGTCAAAGCCCGCCAGCCCGGCCGAATCGAGCGGCACGCTGGCAAGGTTGAGGTCGCCGTGGCGGCGCATGCTGTGCGTCTTGGGGACGTGCGGGTCGTGATACGCGACGCGGCAGCCGCGTTCGGTGAACAGGTCGATCAGCTCGAATGACGGGCTCTCGCGCACGTCGTCGATGTCGGGCTTGTACGCCAGCCCGAGGACCAGCACGCGAGCGGCGGCGGCGGCCACGCCCTGGGCCGAGAGGGCCGCCAGCGTGCGCTCGACGACGTACGCGGGCATCTCGTGGTTCACCCGGCCCGCCAGCTCGATGAACCGGGCTTCACGCCCGAACTGCCGAGCCCGCCAGGAGAGATAGAACGGGTCGATGGGGATGCAGTGCCCGCCCAGGCCGGGGCCGGGATGAAACGGCTGAAACCCGAAGGGCTTGGTCGAGGCGGCCTCGATCACCTCCCACACGTCGATCTTCATGGCGTCGAAGATGGTCTTGAGCTCGTTGACCATGGCGATATTGACGGCCCGGTAGATGTTTTCCAACAGCTTGGCGCTCTCGGCCACCTCCGCCGACGAGACCTCGATCACGCGGTCGATGGCGCGGCGATAAAGCGCGGCGGCCGCGCGGGTGCTGGCGGGGTCGACGCCACCCACGAGCTTGGGCGTGGTCTTGATGGAGTAGTCGCGCCGCCCGGGGTCTTCGCGCTCGGGCGAGAAGGCGAGATAGAACCCGGCGTCCTCTCCAGACTTCAAGCCGCGGGCTTGCAGCCGAGGCTGCACAAGCTCGCGCGTCGTGCCCGGATAGGTAGTCGATTCCAGCACGATCAGCTGACCGGGCCGGAGCACACGGGCGATTTCATCGGCGGTCTGTTCGACGAACGACAGATCCGGTTCGAACCCGCCGGGCTTGAGCGGCGTGGGCACGCAGATCAGCACGGCGTCGGCCTCGGCCATACGCCGCTTGTCGCCAATGGCCTCGAAGCGGCCCGTGCGGCGCATGCCGGCGACAAAGTCATCACCCAGGTGCGTCAGGTACCCGCGGCCCGCATTGAGTGACGCCACCTTGGCCGGGTCGACGTCGATCCCCATCACTCGCAGCCCCGCGTGACAAAAAGCGTGAGCCAGCGGCAGGCCCACATAGCCCATGCCCACCACCGCCACCGTGGCGTCGTCGGCATTGAGGCGCGTGAGGATCGACATGCGCAAGGCTCCTGAGCGGCAGCGTATTCAGGATCGGTCCGGCGGGGTCGGTAGGCGCGGGTCGGGCGAGCCGGCCGGAGCGGGGTTTGCCTGAGCGATCTGGACCGTCCGCCCCGCGCTGAGCTTGTTGAGCAAGCGCCCGCCCAGCGCCGGAGCCATGCGGCTCAGGGCCCAGACCAGCGGGAAGCCCAGGGCGAACTTGAGCTTGCCCGTGGCGAGCTGCCAGGAGAAGCTGTCGAAATAGGCGCGCCAGGCGTCGCCGAAGCGCCGCCCGCGGAGCAGCTCGACCGACGCCGCCCGGCCGATCCCGCCCAGCACCAGCAGACGCTCCCGCCGGCGGGCCGCGCCGCCGGGGTACCGGCCGGCGCGCTCTCCACCGGCGATATG
>Ga0105047_10001323_pt1 | contig 44149 bp, 33 predicted proteins | sample MAT04_FD_78384 | JGI IMG/M metagenome (GOLD analysis project Ga0105047, IMG submission 78384) | Freshwater microbial communities from Lake Fryxell liftoff mats and glacier meltwater in Antarctica - MAT-04 (megahit assembly) | ecosystem: Environmental > Aquatic > Freshwater > Ice > Liftoff... | reverse complement strand
GTGGCGGTCGACCGCTTTCCCGCCGCCGTGGACGAGCACGATACCCGCGGGCGTGCGTGCGGCAAGGCTGGCGAGCGCACGCCACATGGCCGGGTTGTCACGGTGACCATCGAGCGTGCTGCCACCGATTTTAATGATGATGGGGCGAGGGTCTGACGTGCTCAGATCTGCTTGTTTTAGAGCGCCAATCTGAGGCGAGCGATCGGTCGTCGTCACTCGTCACCGCCGTTTGAGCGCGTGAGAGAATTGTTGAAGGTCAGGGGCAGGATCCCGGTTCGTTCATCGAACCCGTAGCGCACGTTCATGCACTGCACGGCCTGCCCCGAAGCGCCCTTGACGAGGTTGTCGATCGCGCTCACGACGATGAGGTGCCGGTTAGCCTCGTCGAGCGCCCACCCGATGTCGCAGAAGTTTGTGCCGCGCACGTCCGCGACGCTAGGCCATTGCCCGGCGGGCAGCAGGCGCACGAACGTCTCGTCGGCGTAGGCTCGCGTGTAGATTTCGGCAAGGTTGGCGGCGTTGACACCGCGCGCAAGATCGACGTGAATTGTCGAAAGAATCCCACGATCAAATGCGCCTAGGTGCGGCGTAAAGACGACGGGCGTGCCGCAGTACCGATCGATCTCGGGGTTGTGCCGGTGCGAGAAAACGTTGTAGGGCTGCAGGCTCACCTCGCAGAAGAGAGACTTGACCCAAGCCGAGCGACCTGCGCCGCTGACGCCGCTGGTGGAGTCCACGACCGGTCGCCGTCCGGGTTCGATCACGCCCGCATCGACCAGCGGCCTAAGCGGCAGGATTGCGGACGTTGGATAGCAGCCCGGGCACGCAATCAGGTTCGCGGAGCGGATGGCGTCTCGAAAAATCTCGGGCAGCCCGAACACGGCCGACCTCAAGAGCGACGGCTCGGTGTGGGCGAACCCGTAGTGCTTGGGGTAGAGCGCCGCGTCGTCAAGCCGGAACGCGCCGGAAAGATCTAAGACGGTGATGCCCGCGTTCAAGAGCTTGGGCGCGAGCTCCATGCTGGCCTCGTGAGGTGTTGCGAGGAACACGGCCTTGGCCCCGGTGGCGACAACCGTGGCAAGGTCTGTGGACAGGATTGGAAGATCAAGGCGCCCACGAAAGCGCGGGAAAACATCTTCAAAGCTCGTTGCCGCGTTGATGCCGTCGCCCTTCTCGCGCTTGCCGGAAGCGAAGAGCCCGACGAGCCGCGCGTGCGGGTGCGCGAGCAGGAGCGAGACGAGTTCCGCGCCGCTGTACCCGCTCGCGCCGACGATCGCGACGTTGATCGCGGAATTGATCGTCGATTCGTGGGCGAGAGCTTCGCCGCCGTGGACGGCGGGCGCTTCGTGTGCTGGTTTTCGCGGCGTGTTTGTCATTTCCTGAGGGCTCCGTTGCGCCCCCCGAGCATCGCGGCGAGCAGCGAAAGCATTCACGGAGCGGGCGCGGAAATCAATACCCAGAGCGAATCTTGGTGAAGATCAGGGCGCTCGGGCCGACGATGTATGAGCTCCGATTACACATACTCCAGCGAAGAACTCGGCACCCAGGTCAGCCCGCCGTCGTTGAGCCGGACGTGCGACCACGCCCCGCGCACTTCGACGACGATGCACTCCACGCCGGGCGCGAGCGGAGATTTATACGTGGGCTCGTACACCCCGCTGGCTGGCCCGTTGAGCCCGACCACGCCGGGCTGAACGATTACGGCGGCGGGCACGCGCGTGCGGTCCCACTCGTCGGCGCCCAGCGAGCACGTCGCCAGGATCGCGACGGTCCCGGCGAGAATGCCGAATATGCGTGCGCGGGGCATGAGTCTCAAGATCGAGACGGCCGCGAAGCCCCACGCGCCGATGTACGCCAGGGCCGCGAGCCACACCATCGCGCTGCGTGGGATGACATTTCGCCAAGTGAGGAGGAGGTCAACTGCGCGAGCGAACGAGATCGCTGTTGGTGGCGGCGCCACCTTCGTGCCAACCCTCTCGCGCGCGGCAGCCAAGCTCTGGCGAACTGCCGTGTTCGACGGCGCGATCTTTTCCGCTCGGCGAAAAGAGAGTATTGCCCGACCCGTGTCGCCGCCGATCATCGCGGCGTTGCCCGCGTTGAGTTCGAGCCGGTGGTTCTGAATCTGTCCTTCGCGAGCGATCGCTCGGTACAGCGCCGCCGATTCGAGCGCGAACGCGGTGCCCGCCTCGCGATCGCTGCTCAATCGGTCGATCGCGCGTTGGAATGTTTGGTTCGCCCTGTCCAGGTTCGATTGGAGGCCTGAAGTCACGGGTGATCCGTCGATCGTGATCGAGCTGGCGACGTTTGGCAGCACGCCGAGCGAAACTACGCACAGAACCAAAGCGAGCAATCGGTCGCGTGCGATCACCGGGCCGCTCCTTTCGAGAGATCGAGCGCAGAGTTCGTAGCGAGCGAGCTGTTGACGCCGATGACTGGAAGAACGCGCGTCGAACTTCGCACGATCTGGCCGAGCCATTCCAAGGCGCGAGCGCGGAGCGAATCCAGGTTCGCGGGCGTATCGCCGAACGTCGACGCGTCGCACTCGCGCAGCAACCGTAAGAGATCTCGGCCCGGCATCGGCCATTGCTCCGCGACCGCGTGCGCGGAGTCCTCCGCTGTCAGCGTCGTCGCGTCGCGCCCGAGCAGCGCTCCGACATAGCTGTGCAAGGCATCGCTTACCCCCGTCGCGGTCGCGGCTCGCTGAATCGCGGCCGTCGCTCGCCTTCGTTCGCGTGCCAAGGCGCGTCGAGTCGTCGAGGATGTTCCCGCGCGGCGCACGATCCACGCGGCCGCCGCGAAGCCCGCGATGGGAGCGGTCAGGAGCGTCACGCCCATCGGCGAACGCGCGGCGGCGCTCAAGCTCCAAGCCTCATTGCGAAGGACATCAACAGAGCTTGAATTCGCGAGCAGGCCGCCCGCCGTGGGCACCATTGGCGTGGCTGGACTTCCCGACGGTACCGCGCCCGCCCCGCCGATCCCGTCAGCAGAAGTGACCACCTTGGTCGGCCGAACGCTCAGCGAGATCGGCTCGCTGCGCGCGACTCGGTACTCGCCACGCTTGGGATCGAAGTACGCGAACTGCAGCGACGGGATCGCGCTCACGCTCGCCTCGGCGGCGCGGATCGAGATCGAGGCCAGGCGCGGATTGCTCTCTGGCGATGTGTCGGCGTGCCATCCTTCGGGAGAGACTTTAAAAGCGCCCGCGAACCCGCGTTGCTGATCCATCACTGGAAGCTCGACGCGACCGAGCGGGTCCGGCCCGGTGATCGTGGCCGTGAGCGTGAGCGGGTCGCCCACGCCGACCTTGGCGGCGGACGCGGAAGTCTTGATCGAGTACTCACCGACGAGCCCGCCGAAATCTGCTGGCCGATCCGCCTCTGGCAACGAGCGAACACGAAGCGTGACCGCGTTGGAACGAGAAACAACTCTCCGTGTCATGTCGCGTGCATCCCACGGCGCGTCGAAGAAGCTGCGCGGCTTCTGCCCAACCACCGCGTCGAACGCGATGCTCATCGGCCCCAGGTCTATCTTCCCGGCCTCCTTGGGCACCAGAACCTGTTCAATCGTCAGCACACGCACCGTTTGACCTTTGATGGTCTCCTGCGACCACAGTCCGACGACGCCGCGGCCGAACATCTGGAACTCGACGCGCGTGGGATCGTTCTGCTGCCCGGTCGGCACACGATCGTGCGGCGTGGCAAGTTCAAAGGCATCCTGACCCGGCAGCGCCGCGATGGAAATGTTCTTGACGTTGGCGGCCAACTGCCAGCGGACTTTGAGCGTTACAGGCTCGCCAATGTACGGCGAATCGTTCACAACCGAGATGGTCATTGCGAAGTTGTCGTCGTTCTCTGGCTCGATGACGCGGAGTCGGACTGGCGTGCCGTCGTACTCCTTGCCGTTGACCTTCACCTTGGGCGCAGGAACGAAATACTGCCCCGGCCGCCCCGCGATCAGGCGAAACTGGAACACGTACCCGGCGTCCACGCGTTCGGTCTTGCGGCCGTTGCCGTCGATCGCGACGAACCGACTCGAACGATCGGAACCACCGACGAACTCGAGCGAAAGCCCCGTCGGGAGCTCGATCGTCGGCCGATCAGGGCTCGATGCGCCGGTCACGTTCACCACATAGTCAACGCCGTCGCCCGCATAGCAGGTGTCCGCAGAGACGCTGCAGGCAACATCGATCCGTGATTGCCCAAAGCAAGAAACAGCGGGCATGCAGAGGCAGAGCCACACGAGTAGCGAGAAGAGTTTGAATGCCAGTACCTTCACGTCTGTTCTCCGGAGCCTGCCGTTGGAAGTCTGTCGATCATGGTTGGTTTCACGAGCGGCACCGAGATCGATTGACGGAGGTGCTGCCTTGCTCTAGAGCGTCCTGCTAATCGTTCCGTGCGTGTGACATCCGCGTGTTGTTGTCTTCTCAAGCTTCAGAACTCACCAGTCCTTCTCAACGGTCGGCGGCCTGACCATCTGCCCCTTGAGCCATCGCTGCCGTTGAATACGCTGGCGTTGCTCTCGGTCGAGCAATTGCTTGGCGAGCGGATCGATTTCACGTTTGGGCGGTTGGATCTGTTGAACGCTGGCGTGCTTCTCATTCGCTTTCTCGTCGCCGTCTTTGCCTGATTCCTGGCCAGCATTGCTGGACGCTTGTTTCTCGCCTTCCTTCCCTGAATCAGATTCCAATCGTTCCGCCGCGTTCTCGATCGCTCGGGCCGCTTCGCGCTGGTGCTGGCCAGCAGATTCGGAATCACCGTTCTTCAATGCTTGCTCGGCCCTCTGCTGAGCGTTCGCGGCCGCTTCGAGCGACTCCAGCGGCGTCGGTCCTTCCTGCTTTGATGACTGCGCTTGCTGCGCCGCCTTATCGCTCTCCGCCTTGGGTGAGGTCTTCGAGGTTGCAGTCGAGTCCAGCTTGCTCTTCGCCTCTTGCGTACGTTGAGTCAGATCCCTCTGGCGGTCCTGCATCTCCTTGGCGGACGGCGCGGCCGCGCTCTCTGGGGGCTTGGACGATTGAGCCCGCGATTCATTCGCGGCGTTCTGCTGGTCCTTCGCCAGGTCTTGAAGCGCTTGCCGCTGGTCGCGCTCCGATGAACCGTTCTGCGCAGATTGATTGCCATTCTGAGGGTTTGAAGGGTGATCCTTCGATTGAGACTTCGGTTGCGAACCGTCTTCAGGGTTTGATTGGTCCTTCGAATCCTTCCCGTCCGAGTTCGGCTTCCCCTGCTTCGGATCAGGCTTCTTTGCCGCGTCGTTTTGGCGTTGTTGATCTTCGAGCTTCTTGATCCAAATTCTTGAGATCTCCAAGCCTTGCGCGGCGCTCGTATCGATCGAGGCCACGTCCAGGGCCGCTCGGTACGCGCTGGCGGCCGACCGGAACAGCGGCAGCGCCTCGCCGGGCTTTGTTTCCGCGAGCGCTTTGGCTCTTTGGAACACGCAGTATCCAAGGTTGTGCCGGGCCGCAGCCGAAAGAGCCGGATCGGTCGCGCCGAGATCACTCTGCTTGAGCAGCTTCTCGGCCTCTTGCCACTTCCCTTCGATCATGAGGCCGCGCGCCGCCGAGAACTCACCCGCTGGCGTGGTCACTCTGGCTGACGAGACGAGCAGCGCTGGATCTTTGCTGGTTTGCTGCGCGCTCACGCGGCTCGAGTGCAGGAGGACGACCAGCAGTGCGCAAGCCCACACAATCGCGTTCTGACGTTCGCATCTCATCGAGCACCTTTCTGCATTCGGCGGAACATCACGCGCTCCGCGAGCAGCCCGAGGGCTGCCGCGGCCAGCCAAGGCTGGAAATACTCATCGTAAACAGTTGTCTTCGGCGCTTCGATCTCGGACCCGGCCGCGCTCTGCACGAGGTCACGGTAGACGCGATCAAGCTCGATCGTGCCGGTGCCCACGTTGAAGTACACACCGCCCGCCGAGGCCTGCGCGATCGACGCGAGCGAACCCGAATCCTGCTTGCTCAGCACACGCTCACCCTTGTACCGCAGCACGCCCGAGCCTTCCGCGGGCACCGCGGCGCCGGTCGCGCTATCGCCCAGGCCGAGCGCGATGATCCGCACGCCGCGCTCCCCCGCCTGCTCGGCGGCCTGCACGGGGAAGCTCTCCTGATCGTCGCCGTCGGTGATCAGGATCAAGTCCCTAGGCCGCTCGCGCGACGTGTCGAAGACATCGTCAAGGGTGCGGCGGATCGCGTCGCCGATGTTTGTGCCGCCTCGTGAAACGCTGGACGGCGTGAGCTCGTCGAGCGCTAGCGAGAAGAACGTGTAGTCGAGCGTGAGCGGACACTTCACGACGGACGTACCAGCGAACGCCACGATCGCGACGCGATCGCCCTGGAGCGTCGCGGTGACGTCCTTGATCCAGAGCTTCGCACGTTCGAGCCGTGTGGGGGTGAGATCGGTGGCGAGCATCGACCGCGAAACATCCACGACAAAGACCACGTCGCGCCCCGTCGCTTTGCCCTCCGCAGAGCGTGGGTTCCCGTGCGGCCTCGCGAGGCCGATAGCAACACACGCCAGCGAAGCGAGAAGCAGGCAGGCCGAGATGAACTGGATCAAACGGCGATCGTGAATCCCCAGGGCCCGATGCAGTTTCACGTCGGCGAATCGCGCGAGCGCTCGCCGACGCGCAGCCCACGCGACGCCCAGCAACGCGGCCACCATCGGCAGCGCCGCGAGCGACCAAAGCCATTCAGGCGAGCCCCACCCTGTCATGGGAGCCTCCTGAGAATCGAGCTGGACAGCAACAGCTCGGCCCCGATCAGGAGGATTCCCGCGATCGCCAGCGGCGAGAACAGCTCGGCGTACAACGCGGTCTCCGGCGATGAAAGCCGCGATTTCTCGATCTTGTCGATCGTCGCGTACACGTCGCGCAACGTCGCGGAGTCCGAGGCCGAAAAGTATTGACCGCCCGTCATCTCCGCGATCCGCCGCAGCGTCGCTTCGTCCACGCCGCCCATCGAAGCTCTTAAATTCGCGAACGGATCGCGGCTCGATCCCGGCGGCGTGCCCTCGAGCCCGATCGTGTAGACACGCAAGCCCCACGATTTGGCGAGTTCGGCGGCCTGCATTGGGTCCACGTCCCCAGCGTTGTTCTGCCCGTCGGTCAGCAGGATCACCACGCGCCCGCGCACGATCACGCCATCCTTGATCGCGTCGAGGTTGTTGCTGCGCGCGTTCGCCGATTCATCAGGAGAGCCCGCGTCTCGCGGTTTACCGGCGTCGGCTGGCGTCTTCAGATCCTTTGGGTCGGTACTGATCGCCCTGAGCCGCGCCGCGGCTAAAGCGAGCCCGTCACCGATCGCTGTCCCGTCCTCGTTCCGCCCGTTGGCGACTCGCGTCTGCTCGGTGAGTTGCACGAGGATTTCCGGCGATCGCGCAAGCGGGCAGACCGTGTCGGCGAAACGCGCAAACGTGACCAGGCCGATCAGGTCGTTGGGCCTCCCCTGCATCGTTTTGCCGTCCCCGAGCACGAACTGCCTTACCAATCTTTTGACCGCGTCGAGCTTGGTGAACGGCGCAGAGCCGTCCGGTGCTGCCGATGATTCATCACGAGCCGTGTCGTTGAACGGTTCGGCCATGCTCCCCGAACGATCGACGACGAGCTGGATCGCGATGCCCTCGGTGGTGGATGGCGTGGCCCCCGCGCGGCGCTGAGGGCGCGCGACCGCAACGATGAGCAGGGCGATCGCGAGCAGCCGAAGTGCGGAAGGCACCCACCGTATTTGGGTAACGAACGAGCGCGTCAAGGGCTCGAAGAGTCGGAGATCCGACATCAGCAAGCCTCGGGCGGTTTGACGCGCGAGCAGCAACATCACCGCCGGGATCGCGACCAATGCTGTCAAGGCCCACGGGTTGGCGAAGCGGTCGATCACGCGATGACCTCCGCGGGGCGAGGGTCGTTTACGGCTTCCACCAAACGTGCCGTCGAGTTCGCGGCTGCGCTCAGCTCGTCTCTGTTCAGGGTCGCGCCACCGAACCTCCAGGCATCGAGGCGAGCCGTCAGGCGCCGCAGCTCGCTCGTCGCACTGGCGTTCTGATTATCCGGTACCGATTCTGCGATCACGCGCGAGAGTAGGTCTGGCGAGATGCTCGAATAATCGCGACGCTCGACCGCGCGTCGCAACGTGAGCAAACGAAGTGCGCGCTCGTCGATCAAGCCCGACAGACCGCTCCGACGTCGATGGAACGCGAGCCAAACCAGAACAGGCGCAGTTGCCACAGCGATAGCGCCGACAAGGATGGCAACTTCGCGCCCAGCAACGGAGTCTCGCGCCGCGTACTCCACCGCCCCCGGCACGTCCCGAGTGTCGCTGCCCTCGGGGAGCGTCGAGGAGACGATGACGGTAATGTCCGGCGTCTGGATCGTCTCGGCCGCTCCCGCATTGTCGCCCGCTGCTTCAGACGATGCCCTCGCGACAATCGCCGGGATTATGTACTCGCCGTCCAGAAAAGGCTCCAGCACGATGCGCGCGACGCGAACACTGCGGTCCGAAGTGCCGCGCACGGTTTCGGACTCCGAGCGTTCGACCAATGTCCAGCCTTTGAACGTTGAATTCTCGAGCGGAACTGAGAGCCGCGAGCCAAGTTCGGCCGTCGTTTCGATGCTCAGCGTGAGCCGATCGGCCGTTGTCATGCGATCGCGATCAAGCGACACACGCAACGAGGCCAGACGCCCAGAAACCTCGTACACCTTCGCGGGAGCCGTCGAGGCAACGGGCGAGCGATCACACGAGCCCGAGAACGAAGCGAGCACCAAGAGCGACGAGGCCGCCGTGACCTTCAGTGATGAAGCCACCGAGAGCGCGGTGAGCGAGCGAGGAGTGCGCGACGTCGTCGCTGCGTCGTTCGTGATTGCAATCCCGAGGCGACTCATCGCCGGTGCTCCCGCACGCGAAAGTACTTCAACAGCTCGGGCACAAACGGCCGATCCGTGGATACCGCGATCTGATCGGCCCCGGCCGCCGCGAATAATCGGGCGAGCGTGCTCTCGCGCTGTCTTTGCAGAAGATCGAGCGTCCTCTGCGCGCGTGCGCCGCCGAGATGAACGGTTCGCGCGACGCCGCTCTCCGCATCGATCATGGTCACGAGCCCGATGTTCGCGGGTGAGCGCTCGGCGCGATCGCTGACGGTCACGCCGATCACCTGATGTTTAGCCGCGAGCAAGCGAAGCGGCGACTCGTAACCCTCCGCGAGGAAATCCGAGATGACGAAAACGATGGCACGCCGCCGCAGCACGCTCCCGAGAAAACGCAGCGTGCCAGCCAGATCAGTCTCGCCACCCTTGGGCTCGTGCGCGAGCAACTCGGTCATCACGCGGACCGAGCGTCCTCGCCCCCGCCCCGGCGGCAAATGCAGGTCAACCTGATCCGAGAAGATCGTGAGCCCGACCTGATCGTTGTTGCGGGTGGCCGCCAGCGCGAGCACGGCCGCGACCTCGCATCCGAGACGAGCCTTCGTCGTGCGCACCGTTCCAAACCCGCCCGACCCGCTCTGATCGACCACCAACATGACCGTGAGCTGCCGTTCTTCGACGAACCGCTTGACGAACGCTTTCTCGCCGCCGCCGGACCGCGCGGTCACGTTCCAATCGATCGCGCGCACGTCGTCGCCGGGCTCGTACTCGCGGACTTCGGAGAACTCGATCCCCCGGCCACGGAAGGCGCTGTGGTACTCTCCAGAGAGCAGGTTGTCGACGCGCCGCCGCGTACGGATCTTTAACCGCCGCACCTCACGCATCAGCTCTTCGGTCAGAAGCACGCGATGATCGGCCGATCCTGCGTCGGCCTCAGCCCGCTTCGTCGCGATCAATGTCGCGCCGGTCTTTGATGCCGCACTCCGCCTCGCGCCCGCGAAAAACATCATGGCGTAGGAACCTTCTCAAGAATCCGCCGAATGACCTCGTCGCTCGTCAGCAACTCCGCCTGCGCCTCATAGCTCAGCACGACGCGGTGCCGCAGCACGTCCGCCGCCACCGCCTTGACGTCTCCCGGAGTCATGAACGCTCGGCCCTGAAGCATGGCTCGCGCACGCCCCGCGAGGATCAGCGCGATACTCCCGCGCGGCGACGCGCCAAAGTCAATGTACTTCTTCAACTCCAGCCCGTGCTCGGCAGGCTTCCGCGTCGCGTGCACGATCTCCACGGCATAATCGCGGATGCGATCGTCGACGTGCACCCATCGCACGACCGAACGCGCGTGCCGCAGCGAATCCAGATCCACCGGAGAGGCTGTGTCGGTTCGCAAAGACTGCTCCGCACGCGGCCGGTCCGTGATCGCCCGATCGACCACGCCGCGCTCCTCGGCCCGCGTGGGGTAGCTCACGTTCAACTTCAGCAGGAAACGGTCCACCTGCGCTTCGGGCAGCGGGTACGTTCCTTCTTGCTCGATCGGGTTCTGCGTCGCCAGCACCAGGAAGGGGTCGTCGAGCGGGTAGGTCGTGTCGCCGATCGTGACCTGTCGCTCCTGCATCGCTTCGAGCAGCGCGCTCTGCACCTTGGCTGGCGCTCGGTTGATCTCGTCGGCCAGAACGATGTTGGCGAAAATCGGTCCCTTGCGCGGCGTGAACGTCGCGTCGCGCGGGTTGTAGATCAGCGTTCCAATCAGATCCGCTGGCAGCAGGTCCGGCGTGAACTGGATCCGCGAAAACTTCGCGTGAATGCCCTTGGCCAGTGTCGAGACCGTCAACGTTTTCGCAAGCCCGGGCACGCCCTCGAGCAGCACGTGCCCTCCGGTCAACAGCCCGATCAGCAGCCCATCGATCATCGCGCGCTGCCCGACGATCGTGCGTTCCACCGCATCGATGAGCCGCTGGATCAGCGGGCTTACCCGATCCACTTCCACGCTCACCGCCTCCAGCCCGAGCGCCCCCGAGTTCGTGGTTTGCCCGTTCGTTATTGCACTTGCTGTTCCCGTCGTCATGCCAAAATCCTATTCGTCTCCGAGGAAGAAGCGAAAAAGAAGACCCGTTCAAAGCCCTCACGCGAGCGACGGCTCGCGCACGCAGCCTTCGGTGCGAACAAAGATGCCTTCGGACGGCCATCCCGTCACAACCCGGCGAGGCGAGTTCTTGCCGAGCCGATAGACCCGAGGCTTTTACGCCGCAAAGCCCTACCGAGAGCGGTGGTGGAGCGCCATGTCGGTCCACGCGTCCGCCCGCAGAACCTGAGACCGCATCACCGACGCCTTGCGACCCGCGCTCCACTGCGCCACGGCCCACGTCGCCCGCGCGGTGATCTCAAGCAGGCTTTGCGGCGCACGTTCGCACGCGAAGCGCAAAAACTTCGGCGCATACACCACAATGAGAAGATCTTCCAGCGAAACAAACGCTTCGGCCCGCCCCGGATCGCCTTGACGCCCCGCGCGCCCGAACAACTGCCGATCGACCCGCGCCTCGTCGTGCCGCTCGGTCGCGATCACCGTCAGCCCGCCTAGCGCGCGCACGCCGTCGCCAAGCCGGATGTCCGTGCCCCGCCCCGCCATGTTCGTCGCGACAGTCACCGCGCCGCGTTCGCCAGCTCGCGCGATGATTTCCGCTTCCTCGGCCTCACGCGTCGCGTTGAGAATCGAGCATTCAACGCCGCGTTCCGCGAGCACACTTCCGAGACGTTCCGACGACGCCACGCTCCTCGTGCCGATCAGCACCGGCACGCCTCGCGCGTGCAGATCGACCACGCGAAGTGCGACCGCTTCGAACTTCTCAGCTTCGCTCACGAAGAAACGATCAGGTTCGCGCACGCGCACCACGGGTTTGTGCGTTGGAATACGCACCACGGGAAGCTTGTACGACGACCACAGCTCCGCCGCGACCTCCGCCGCCGTTCCTGACATGCCCGAGAGGCGGCGGTACCGCTGGAAGAACTGCTGGTAACTCACGCGGGCCGTCGTTTGTCGATCTTCGGAGACCGCGAGGCCTTCCTTGGCTTCTACGGCCTGGTGTACGCCCAACTGCCACTTCCGCCCGGGCAGCACGCGGCCCGTCGAGCGGTCCACGATCACTACCTCGTCTTCTTTGAGAATGTAATCGTCGCCGAGAACGTAAATCTCTTTGGCCGTAATAGCCTGCGTGACCAGTTCCTCGCGACGACGCGGGCCAGCCCAGAACGGCGGCAGAATCCCGGCCGCGGCTTCCACCGCCGCCTGACCCGCCTCGGTCAATTGAACCGACCGAAGCCGGAGGTCGACGCGGTAATCCTTGCCCTGCTCAAGCTCGCGCGCGATCCGCGCCGCCCGGTGATAGTGCGACTCTAGCGAACCTTCGGAGTCCTCACCCTCCTCGCCCCCCTCACCGATAATCGCTGGTGTCACCGCTTCATCGATCAGCACGCTGTCGGCCTCGTCCACGATCGCGCAGTTCAGCTCACGCTGCACCACCCGTTCGGTCCAGGCCGAGTTCTTCTTGAAATCGCCCGCCAAATCATCAAGCAGCAGACCGGTCAAGCGCGGTTCGAGCGGCGCGGATAGACGATCGCGCAAGTGGTCGAAGATAAATTGTTTATCTGCGCCGTACGTGATGGAACACTGGTACGCCTCACGGCGAGCGTCGGTCTTCGTGTCGTCCTGCAGCACGCCAACGGTCAGCCGCAATCGTTTGTACGCGGGCAGCGTGGCTTCGGCGTCGCGTCGCGCGAGGTAATCGTTCACGGTGACCACGTGCACGCCGCGTCCGCCCCAGGCTTCGAGCGCCGCGGGCAGGATCGCCGTGACCGTCTTGCCCTCGCCAGTCGCCAGTTCCGCGCAGCACCCGGCCGCCATCACCAGCCCGCCGAGCACCTGTTCGTGATGCAACGAGAGCCCGAGCTCGCGCCGAACAACCTCGTAGATCGCCGCGAACGCATCATCGACGATCGCGGCGCTCGCGCCGTGCCGTTGCCCGGCCCGGTCGCCGATCGGTCCGACACCCGCCGCCTCCGCGATATCTTCGACGCGAGCGTTGAGCGCACCCTCGCCGAAGGACCGCAGCTTTCGTGCCTCGGCGATGATGCGATGCGCCCGTTCGTTGTCGAGCCGTGCTTCGCGTCGCGTTCGGATCGCGCCGATCGCGCGCTCGCCCAGACGGTCCAGCCCTTTGTGAGGCTGGGTCCGCGTAAACGGGCGCGCCAGGGGACGCCACAGCCGCCGAGCGCTAGCGGGCGTCGGGTCGCTGGGGATCACGACCTGTCGGCTCATCATGCTCATGGGGCATTGCTCAACATAAACTGCTCAACAAAAACTGCTCAAGAAGCGCCTGTCTACTTTCGCATCAACTGTCACGCCGAGCCGTGAAATACTGCTGTGCCCGCCGCCACGCCTGCCAGAGCAGCGGCTCGGGCGCGATCCCCAGTCTGACGCGGGCTCGTTGCCCGGGGCGCAGCAACTCCACGTCGCCGGTTGGCTCAAGCTCGATCATGAACTGTGGCACGAGGGTTCGTTCATGCTTGGGATCGCCCGGGTCCAGCAAGATGTCCCCGCCCGCTGAGGTGGACAGCGCCCCGCTCGGGAGCCTTCGCGTCCCCGCGGGCCCGACGCGAACGATCCGCGCCGGGATCGTCGCCGACACCAGCCCGTTCACACGAACCGTTGCGCGAACGCCCTCGACCTCGTCGCCCGGCGTCTCGGCCGCGGGATCCCGACCGCGGAACACATACGCCTGATCCAGGTCCGACACCAAGGCGCGAACGACCAGCCTATCGAGCGACCGCACCTCCGCCAGCTGCATCCCGCGTGAGACAAAGCGCCCTTCGAGCTGCCGCAGGTCCAGCGCGCTCCCGGTCGAAGCGCACACAACGCCGTCCACCGGCGATCGCACGATCATCTGCGCGGTCCGGTTGGTCTGCCGCGCCGCCTCCGCCTGCGCTTTATCGAGGGACCGCCGCGCCACCTCGATCTCGGTTGCGCTCTTGAGAGCCGCCTCGTCCAACTCCGCTTCCGCTTGGCCGACCTTCGCGCGAGCGGTCTTCATTTCGACCTCGAGATCGACGTTCGAAAGCTCCAGCAGCGGTTCGCCCGCTTTGACACGTTGACCCACGCCCACCAGCACGCGGCGCACGAACCCGTCTTCCTTGGGCCTGACCACGCCCCGATCGACCGTCTCAACGGTACCACTCCCGAACCCCGCCGCAGGAAACGGGACGACGCCGAACACGATCGCCAGCAGGCCTAGCACGCCGACCGACACGCCGATCGCTCGCCCACGCCGCCCCATCAGCTTGGGCTCGCTCGCCAGGTACGCGATCGACTTGAGCATCGGCCACACCAACCACGCCGCGCACGCGCTCGCCGCCATCACCGCGCCGAGCGTCAGGTACTTGGGCGTCAGGAACAGCAGCAGCGAGACCGTGATGAAGATCCGGTACGGGAACGACAAGGCCGCGTACACCGCCATGAACCACGCCTCGCCGCTCCCGCGCAGCACCGGCGGGCGTGCGTTGTTCAGCCCGAACCCAACTTTTTCGAGTAGGAACACCCACAGCTCGCGCGACCGCTGGGCCAGGTTCGGTGTCCCCGTCACGTCCGACAGGATGTAATATCCGTCGTACCGCAGCAACGGGTTGGCGTTGAACACCAGAGTCGCCACGCCCGAGATCAGCATCGCGTTGTACGACAGCGTCTTGACCAGCCCCGGCTCGGAGTACGCCCACAGCAACGCCGCGATCGCCGCCGCGAACATCTCGACCAGCATCCCGCCCGCCGAGACCACCACGCGACGCCACACCTCGGGAAAACGCCACGCGCTCGACGCGTCGCAGTAGGGCAGAGGCAGCACGATCATGATTAGCAGCACGCCGATCGAAGTACACCGCCCGCCCATCGCCTTGCACGCCATCGCGTGCCCCAGCTCGTGCCAGGCCCGCAAGACCAAGAACATCACGCTCAGCCACACGAGATTCGCCGGGGCCAGCACGCCGTTGAGCGAGCCGGTCAGCTCACGCCATCGCGGCACCAAGGCCCACAGCCCGACCACCATCATCGCTGACCAAACCAGCATCCCCCAACGCGAGAACACCACCCGCAGCAGTGGCGCGATCCGCTCCAGCGCCCGCTCCGGGTTCACCAGCGGCACCGTGATGCTGAAAAGCCGCCCCGTCTGCCGCTGGAACCGCGCCTTGGCGGACTCCGCGCGCCGATGCCGCACCATGTCGGCCGCCAGCGGTTGCTCGCCCATCAACAACCCGAAGCGTTGAAGCTTGGCCAAGATCTCGACGCACTCGCGCTGCGTTGGCGCGTCGTCTCCGAGTTGCACGTTGCTCGCGTCCCACGCTTCTTGCACGCTCCGCTGACCGTTGAGCAACCCCACGAAGAACGCCGCCGCCTCGCTCATCCGGTAGTAGTTCCCGGCCGCCGGATCTTCCACGATGAACACGTTCTGCGCACCGAACGCTTGCCGCGTGACCTGTGCGTGCGGGCTCAGCCGAGGCCTCGTCTCGCCCACGCGGTACCACACGTCGCTGAACGACGACTGAGATGGTTCTGTGAAAAGTCCCAAAGCGTCTGCGCCCCGTCCGTTTCAAAGACCTCAAAAAACTCTAAGCGCGAGCGTGATAATTTCGCTCTCCGTCTCTTCCGCCCTCACCACCAGAACCTCATCCTCATCTCGTCGGCGATCGGCCTGACAATCAGGCTCAGCCCCGTCGTCCACCCGTCGCGCAGCTTTACCGTCCCTGTCATCCCGGGCCGGAGCCACTCCGACTCCGCCGCCGCGTCGGCCCCGCTAAGTTCAGCCTCGCCCAGGTACACGTTCGCCCCGTCCACGACCTCCGCCGAAGGATTTATCTGGCGGAGCTTCACCGGCACCTTCCGGTCTGGCAAGGCCTTGGTCACCAGCGACCCCTCCATCCCGCCCGCAGCAAAGGCCAGCGCCGCCCGCGACGCGTCTCGCTCCGTGATCTTCACGATCACAAGCCGCTCCCGGGCCGCGACCTCGAGCAACGGCTGTGTCGGTTCGACTTTCGCGCCCAGGAACGGGTCCAAGTCGCCCCGGCTCACGACCCCGTCGATCGGCGAAAGTATCCGGCACCATTCGATCAGCTGTTTGTCGCGCGAAATGTCGGCGTCAAACTCCTGAATCTGGGCTTCAAACGAGCGCACCTTGCTCGTCTCGCTCTTGCCCTGCGCCTCGTCACGCTGCGCCACCAGCGACTCACGCCCCGCCTGAGCCTTGGCCAGTTGCAGCAGAAGTTCCTTGTCAGACATCGTCGCCAGCACGTCCCCGGCCTTCACCACGTCGCCGGGCCGAACTTTCACGCTCTCGAGATAGCCCGTGAACGGCGCCGCGATCGTCCGTGAGACCGCTGGCTTGATCTCCGCTTCCGCGCGCACACGGTCGGGGATCGGCACCGCCGCCAACAGCACCACCGCCGCCAGCACCAGCAGCCCCAGCAACTTCGCGCCCGTGTGCCGCGGTCCCACCATCATCGTGCCGAACTCCAGCGTGCGATCGCGCGCCACCTGGAACGTCCCGCGGTCCGCCAGCCGCCGCGTCCACACCGCCGGCCCGATGAACTCCGCCACCAGCCTCAGCAGAGACAGCGACGCGACCGGAAACGGCGAAAGCGACTCACGCTCCATCAGCACCACGCCCGCTAGATCGCCCTCGACTCGCAGCGGAAGGCTCACCATCGCCGCTGGCCCGAACTTCCGGCTCAACTCCTCGTGCGCCCGCGTCACGCGCCGCTCGGCCGGGTCGTGCTCGGTCTCGGGCGGTGGGGGGTAGAGCACCTCGATGTCCTGCCCCGCGCACTCTTCCATCGCCGCTTCGATCCCGACCACGGCCGCGCCGCGCCGGTCTAGGTCATCCGCGCCGCTCACCGCGACCAACCGGATCTGGTCGCTCTTCACCAGCCCGATCGACACTCGAGTGCACCCGAAACGACGTTGCAGCTCGTGACACAGGATCGAGGCCATCGTCCCCGCGTCTGTCCCTTGCTGAGCCGAGTCCAGCAACTCAAGCGCCTCGCGCAGCTTGGTCTTCTGCCCCGCCTCGTTCAGGCACTGCTGACGCCACAGAAACGCTTCGAAGCGTGCCCCGCTGAGCCCGATCCGCAGGGCCGCTTCCGAGGCGGCGATCAGGCTCGGCACGATCACCACTGTCGCGCCCTCGGCTCGGCCTTGCGCCATCAACGGCACCGCGATCGCCCGATGCGTGGACCGCAGCTCGTACATGTCCCCGCCGCCCAGCGTCAGCTCTTCGCACACGTGCTCTTGCACGGCCGGGTTCCCGACGCCGCGGGCGCCGACCACCACCGCCTCAGCGCCCAACTTCTCCAGCCGCCGCAGCATCACCTCGCCCAGAAGTTCCTCGAGCTTGCCGGGCCCGACTTTGACCTTGCCGCCGCCCGCCGTCGCCACGATCCCCGCCCGCCGAGCCGACGAACCGGCGAGATAGATCACCCCCGCCAAGGCCTGGGACAGCCGGCACTGGACATCGAGCAACGTAAACAAGAACGCGTGCAGGTCACGAGCAGGGTCTGCGCCCGTGAACGACGCTCCGGACGGAGAACCCGACGGAGAACCTGAAGGCGATCCGGAAACAGAAGCACCAGACGGCCCAGCCTTGGACGCCTCGCTGGCCGCGGGTGTCAAGGCTGAGCCGTCCGGTGCGGTGCGTGAGCTGCTTGTCATATCGCGCTGCGCTCTCAGGGAAGGAAATGGAAACCGAGTGAAACGCACAACGACCCGGCCGCGCTCACGCCGCCGAACTCGTGCCGATCCACTCGCACGCCGCTTCCTCGCCCATCCTCGAACCAGATCGAACCCGAAACTCAAACTCGACGTTCAAGCTCGATGTTCGAACTCGATCCTGGCTTACTGCGAGAGCCGGGGCGACGGGGCCGCAGGAGCGCCAGGACCACGCTGGAGCTGGATCTCGCCGTTACGCTCTTCGTACTGCCGCACGACCTGAGCCAGGCTCATCGCCAAGCGCTTAGCGCCCGACCAGTTCATCACCACGCGGCTGCCGACAGAGAACATCAGCATCGGCTGGTTGTCCGGGCCCTGCATGGGCAGATTCATCCCGAAATCCAACACCACCTCGTCCTGCGTCGTCGACGTGCGGATCGTGTTGGCGTAGGTCGTGTTCATCCGCGACTCGTCGATCCGAAGGGCGATCTGACGCTGGTCCTGCTTGCCTTCACCGGTCGTGTTGTCAGCCATTGGTACTTTCCACCCTTCCAAGTCGTTTAAGGTCTTTGCACAGACTCGTGCCCGCCGCCCCGGCTCACTCCCGATCTCACTCCTCGGGCTCACGCACCGAATCAGCCAGCACGAGTCATTCGGACCTCGCACACGCGAGGTTCCGTCCCGGGCTTAATTCAGCCTCGGGCGGGAAGTCTAACCCGCCCCCCGCCCGGGTCCAGCCTCCTCACAACGTCTTTCAACAGTGCCTTTTAGTACGTCGGCTGTCCGAGCCAAGCCTTCTTTTCCAAACCGCCAAACTCTTCCTAATCAATCACACTCAACCCACGAGCCCACCAACCCACCAACCCACCAACCCACCAACCCAACTCCCGCTCTCCACCCCGCCACTTCCGCATATTACTTTGGCGCAACCCTCGCCGAACCCGTACTCGAACCCGCGCTCGCCGGGAACCGCACCTTCGCGTGCAGCCCCGCGGGCACGCGGTTGGGATTCGGGACTTCGATCCTGATCTGGACTGTCCGCGCCGCGTCCGCCGCCGGTGCGATATAGATAACCTTGCCCGCCATCGGCGCTGCCATGTCGATGTCCTCCCACTCCGCCGAGGCCACCTGCCCAAGCGCGAGGTTCGCGGCCACCCGCGGCGGAACGTTCACGTCGGCCCACAACGGATCGATGCCCACCAACGTCACCACCGCCCCGCCCTCGGTCACGCCTTCGCCGCCGCGTTTGTTCACGACGATCACCGTGCCGTTGATCGGGCTCAGGATCTTCATCTCGTCGAGCCGCGCCTTCTCGCGCGTCAGCATGATCGTGTCAGACTTGGCCTTGCTCTTGGCAGACGCCAGATCGATCATCGCCTTATCACGCCGGTACTTCGCTTCCCGCATCTCGGCCGGGTTCCCGCCCGCGGACCGGTTCTTGGCCTCGGTCACCAGCCTGACTTCCTCCTCGTAGAATTCGAGGCTCGACTTCGCTTGGTCCATCGGCGAGCTGTCCGCCACGCCCAGTTCCGCAAGCTGCACCTGCGACCGCTGCACTTGGTCATCCATCCGTGCCAGCTCTTGCCCGACCTTGACCGAATCTCCGACCTTGACGGTGGTCTCCGCGATCACGCCACGCTGCGAAAAGCTCAGCTCGCGGACCTCCGAAGGCCTGGAGAAGCACTTGTACCCCTCGTCCGCCGCAGGCTTGGCGGTTTGGGCCAAGAGCAGCGGCGAAACGCCGATCCCCGCGATCAGCGTCAGGAAACCCAGGCGCCACCCACCGCCCACCCTCTCGCGCCGACCATCCCGCCCATAGTTCGCGCCAGTTCGTTCCAATCCAACCTCCTTCACAAGGCCGCTCAGCCCTGCCCCAATGTTTCCCCGGCATCCGCTCATTCACGGGTGGGGTTCCTGCCCTGTTCGCGTCGAACCTACGCAGGTTCCATTTCGCGATTTGAGCAAACCACTCTACGCTGAAACGTAAGGACGCCCTTGACCCATCGCGGCACGCGGCCATGAACAAGAACGCACACGCTCATCTCGCCGACCCGGACCTCGATCGGCTGCTTCTCCAAGCCGACAGCCTCTCCCGCGGCGAGGGACCATCCACTCACAACCTTGATCCCGCCGACCCGATCGCGGCCGCGTGGTCCCTGGGGCTCGCCGCTAAGTTCGAACAGCCTCACGCTCAGCACGTCACCGCGCTCACGCTCTCGATCTTCGACCAGTTGGTCGACCTTCGAGGCCCGCTCGCCAACGAGCCGCCGCGCCCTTGGGCCCGCCCCCGTTCACGCCTCATCCTGCAACTCGCCGCAACGTTGCACGACATCGGCTGCTCGGTTTCGTACGCCAAGCACCATAAGCACAGCCACGCCATGATCTCCGCCAGCCGCCTTCCCGGCCTCTCGCGCGACGAGCTGCAACTGGTCGCGGTGATCGCGCGGTATCACCGCAAGTCCGCGCCCAAGCTGCGGCACGAGATGTACGCCGCACTGTCCAGCCTCGACCGCCAGCTCGTGCGCACGCTCGCCAGCATCCTCCGCGTGGGCGATGCGCTCGACCGTGCGCACACGCAGTGCGTCAAGGCTGTCTCGGTCTCCTTGGCGGCGTCGGCGCTCGTGCTTACCGCCCACGCCGAGAATGAGCCGCATGAAAACCTCAGGGCCTGCATCTCCAAGGGCCGTATGCTCGAAACGATCTTCGGCGTGGAGCTTTCCGTCCGCTGGGGCCGGGCCAATGCCCATTCGCGACGCTGATTCTCGCTGCTGATTGTCTCTGGAGATTTTCGCGATGATCGATCGTTCTTTTTCTTGATGAGACTGATTTGCAACCCTCTCCAACCGCCACGAATTCAATCCCGGCCTCGCTGTTCTCATTCCTTCTCCTCGCGTAGAATCTCCTGAACCCCTGGAGCACTGAATGTCCGCATGCGATACCGTGTCCACTTCCGTTCAGACGTTCTCAAAGAGAAAATTGGCGTGGTCCAACACCTTGGGCATCGGTGCCATGCACCTCGGCTGCATCGCCGCTCCCTTCTACTTCTCTTGGAGCGCGGTCGGGGTCAGCCTCGTTCTCTGGTGGCTGGCGGGCGGCCTGGGCATCTGCCTTTGCTACCACCGCCTTCTCACCCACCGCAGTTTCAAAACACCCAAGTTCGTTGAGTATTTCCTGACCATCCTCGGCACTCTCTGCTGGCAGGGCGGTCCCATCCGATGGGTCGGCGGCCATCGCATGCACCACAAGCACTCCGACCACGACGAAGACCCGCACACCCCGTGCCACGGCTTCAACTGGTCGCACATCATGTGGGCTCTCACCGCCGACCCGCCAGAAAAGAACCCGCGCGACTCCGCCAAGGACCTCGCTCGTGACCCGGTCATGGCCGCGATCGATAAGTACCACTACGTCCCGCAGATCGTCCTCGCCATCGGACTCTTCGCCGTCGGCGGGTGGGCCTGGGTCGTGTGGGGCGTGTGCGTCCGCACCGTCTTCACCTACCACGCCACCTGGTTCGTAAACTCCGCCTGCCACACCTGGGGCTACCGCAACCACGCTACCGACGACGATTCCAAGAACAACTGGTGGGTCGCGATCCTCTCCTTTGGCGAAGGCTGGCACAACAACCACCACGCCGTGCAGCGTGCCGCCGCCCACGGCCGGCGCTGGTTCGAGATCGACCTGACCTACCTCACGATCAAGGCCATGGCCATGTTCGGTCTGGCGTCTCAGATCGTCCGCGCCGACCCGCCCGCGCCCATCGTCATTCTCGCCTTTCACAACGTTGATGCCGAAAAAGCGGCCTGACCTGTTTGCGATTTTCTGATAAAGAAACTCTTGTGTGGGGTAGGCGTCCCGCCTGCCCTCTTTCTTTTTTTGCTTCTCTCGCTTCTTCCTTCCTTCCCTCCTTCCTTTTTCTTCTTCCTATCTCTTCTCTACCCAACCTCGTGGGACAGGTTTTTAACCTGTCTCCTACTCATCCTTCGACTTAAATTTCAAAGCAAAATGCTCGATTACTCACTCCCACAATGAGGGTTTCCTTCGCGCATCACCTCTCCCGCAATACCATCCCCCGTGCCTCGCCCGCTCCTCATCGCCATCCTCATCACGCTGGCACTGACCTGTCTCCTCACCTGCGTCTCACAACAGCGCGCAGTTCTCTCTTCCACGTCCGCTCCTTCCGCCTCACCCCTTCACGACGAGATCATCGTCTGTGGCCAGCGTTTCCGCACCGGCACACTCGTTGTCCTCTGGACTGACCCCGACGGCTACGACGCCTATCGCCTCGAACGCCGCTTCACGCCACCGATCTCTGCACCGTTCTCGACATCACCCGAGACCGCGCACGCCGAGCTCGTCTCCGCTCTCGCGACCGAAACCCTCGAACCCAGCTTCGGGTACCGCAAGCCCGGCATGTCCGCCGCCGATGCTGCGAAGCTTGTGAACGACGGCTGGTCGATCGAGCTTCTCACCAAGTACGTCGATCAGTTCGTGATCCATTACGATGCCGCGGGAACGAGCCGGGGTTGTTTCCGCGCGCTTCACGACGTTCGCCGCCTGAGCATCCACTTCATGCTCGACCTCGACGGCACGATCTACCAGACCCTCGACCTTCGCGAACGCGCCTGGCACGCCACCACCAGCAACGACCGCTCCATCGGCATCGAGATCGCCAACATCGGCGCGTACGAACTCGGCAAGCCCGACCCGCTGTCACGCTGGTACTCCGCCGACTCGCCGACCTCGACACGAATCAGCTTCCCTGCCGACATCGGCTCGGGCGGCCTGCTCGTTCGCGACTTCATCCCCCGCCCCGCGCGCGGCTTGCCCGTCCTCGGCGAGATCAACGGCAAGATGATGCGTATGTACGACTTTACGCCCGAGCAGTACGAATCGCTCATCAAGCTCACCGTTGCGCTCACGAAAATCTTCCCGAACATCGCGACCGACTATCCGCGCAGCGCCGACGGCTCACTCGAAACCCGCGCCCTTCCCCTCGACCGCCTCGCCAGCTACAAAGGCTTACTCGGCCACTTCCACATCCAGCCTGAAAAATCCGACCCCGGCCCCGCCTTCCAATGGGATGCCTTCCTCGCCGCCGTCCGCGCCCAATCTCGCGAATAGCTTTCCTACTGAATCTAGCAGGACAGGTTTTTCAACCTGTCTCTACTCTCTCTACTCTTAATTCTCTGTCCCAAATTGCAAAGGGCATAACCAAAGATGATCCGCACCACCACCTCCATCCTCGTCTCCCTCATCATCACCTTGGGCTGCGCAGCATCCGCCTCCCAAGCACCACCGACTTCGTCACCACAGCAACCTCACGCCGACACCACCCGCCTCTTCCGCGCCATCTGGGTCACGCGGATGGATTACCGCACCGACGCCGACGTCCGCCGCATCATCGAAGACTGCGCGACGCTCGGCCTCACCGACGTCATCTGGCAGGTCCGAGGGCAGGCCGACGCTTTTTACGCTTCGGACCTTGAACCCTGGGGGCGCGAGCTCGTGCGTGATCTGCCCGCGAAGTCCGCGACTGCGGGCCCCGGCTTCGACCCTCTCGCCACCGCCGTCGAGGCCGCCCACGAGCGCAAGCTCAAGCTTCACGCCTGGGTGAACGTCATGCCGCTCTGGAAAGGGCTGACGCCGCCGACCGATCTCAAGCATCCGTTCAACACCCACCCCGAGTGGCGTCTTGCCGATCAGAACGGCGTCGCGCAGCCTCTCAACGATCACTACGTCATCGTCAACCCCGTGCGCGAGGACGTGCAGGACCACATCGTAAAAGTCTGCCGCGACCTCGTGACCCGCTACGCCATCGACGGCCTGCACATGGACTATGTTCGCTTCGTCTCCGAGAAAATGGACGCCAAGAGCATCTACCCCGGCGACCCCGCGAGCCTGAAACTCTTCACCGCCGCCACCGGGCACGCCGCGGTCGCCACCAAGGAAGAGCACGCCGCGTTCCAAGGTTGGAAGCGATCTCGCATCACCGACCTCGTGCGCCGGATCCACGACGAAGCGATCGTCACGCGGCCCGGGGTCGAGTTCTCCGCCGCGGTGTGGCGTCGCCCCGAGATCGCGCGCGAGACCTATTTGCAGGACGCCGCGAAGTGGCTGAACGACGGCACGCTCGACCGCGCGCTCCCCATGATCTACACCGACAAGGACGAACAATTCGGCGGCGATCTCGCGGCATGGATCGCCGCGTCTCCCGATCGCGCGCTCTGCCCGGGCCTGGGTACCTACCTCCACCTCGTCGATCAAACGCCGCGCCAGCTCGAAGCCGCGCGCGAGACCGGCAGAACGCGCGGCTTCGCCATCTTCGCCTACAGCTCACTTTTCGACACCGCCGATCCCTCGCAGAACAAGGATTCCAAGTCCAAGTTCGAACGCTCGCAGCGCAGCACCGCCATCGCGAACTACATCCGAGGGCTCGTGCCGCCCGCGTCAGGTTCGAGCGACGACCGATGACCGCCGACCTATCCACTCGTGACCGCCCACACATGACCACGCTGGGCATCGACATCGGCGGCACATCAACAAAGGTCGCGTCTGTCGAGCATGGAATCTGCCTAGCCACCGCCGAGAGCCCGCGCTACGAACGCCCCGACGCCGTCTCGTTGCGTGCCGCCGTCGCCGTCGCGATCGAGAATCTTCGCACGAAAACCTCGAATCGTCTCTTCACGCCCGCCGCCATCGGCCTCTGCCTCCCCGGCGCACGCGACCCCGACACCGGCATCATCACCCACGCCATCAACGTCCCGGGCCTGATCGGCCAGCGCCCCGCCGACCTCGCCGCCCACGCCGCAGAGGTTCTCAATCTCTCGCCCGCACTCCCGCACACGATCGTCAGCGACGCCCACGCCGCCGCGTACGCGCACTGGAGCACCGCGAAGAACAAGGGCCGGCTCTTCGCGCTCTCGCTGGGCACCGGCGTCGGCGCGTGCGTCCTCGACGACGGGCTCATTCTTAAAGTCAGCGGAGAATCCTCCGGCCACTTCGGACAGATCGACGTCTCGCTCGAAGACATTCCCACGTCAATCCCCGTCGGCCCCGACGGCGGCCGCGGCAGTCTCGAAGCCTACCTCGGCCTGCCCGCTCTTCGCGCCCACTTCGGCCCGCGCCTCCGCGCCTGGCTCGACGCGCCTAGCCTCGACTCTCCACCCATCCGCGCTCTCGTCCGCGCCCTCCGCATCGCCCACGCCATCTACCGCCCACACTCCATCGTGCTGCTCGGCGGCGTCGGCATGAGCCTCGCGCCAATCCTCACGGTCGTCCGCGCCCGTGTCAACGACCACCTCACTATCCTCGCCCGCCCCGATTGGAAGCTCGAAGCTGGCACCCACCGCCATTACGCCGCCGTGGGCGCCGCCTTGCTCGCTAATGCGCAGTGAATCTCTATCGCTCTTGGTACGTCGTCCCGGTACGTCGGGTCTCTGAGCCGAGCCTTTCCTTCTCTTATTCTGGTCAAATCTCTACCGTGCCGCCGTGCTCACGCGCTCAACCAACCCGGCCGTCTCTCGCATCGCAACCCCAAACTCTTTGATCAACCGATCGATCTGCCCAGCCGTGTGCATCGCGTTCACCGACAACCTGAAATATCTCTCCGTCGGCCCGCCCGGATACTCAATCAACGGCGCCAGAATCCCCGCTTCCCACAGCCGCGCGTACACCCGATCCATCCGCGCCACGCTCCCCACCGTGAAAGTCAGGATCGGGTGCTCGTCCACGCCCAACTCGATCTTCAGCGAGGTCAGCCCCGCCCGCGCCCGCCAAACATTTTCAAACAACCGCGTGACCATCCCCGGGGTGCGTGTCAGCAACGCCAACGCTACTCGCGCCGCCTGCGCTATCGGCGGCGGGACTGGCGTCGATCCTCGATACACTCCCGCGTGCTCACACACCGACGCCACACGCGCGGCCGACCCCGCGATGCACCCGCCATAACACCCCAGCCCCTTGGCCAGCGTCGTCGTGATGACCAAGCGCGGATCGCGCACACCGAACATCGAGGCCGTGCCGCGCCCGCCGTCGCCCAGCACGCAGAACCCGTGGCAATCATCGATCACTAGCGTCCCGGCGCCGGGCGGCAGCGCCCCGAGCAGCTCGCGCGCCGGCGCGATCGCCCCGTCCGCCGCGAAAACTCCGTCCGTAAAAATCAGAACGCCCTTCGCCGCGTGCCGCGTCACCAACTCAGCCGCGTGCGTCGCCGACACGTGCCTGTACTTCACGACCTCCAGCCCCGCTGCGCTCACCGAATTCAGCACGCTCCGATGGCTCTTCTCGTCGATGAGCGCCACACGATGGTCCGTCGCCAGCGACTGCGCGAGCGCCAGGTTCGCCGTGTACCCCTCGGCCGTCAGGATCGCGCTTTCCGCGCCCAAAAACGCCGCCAGCTCACCCTCCAGCGCCTCGTGCGCCGTCGTGTTCCCCGTCGTCTCACGCGAAGACGTGGTCGTCAGCCCGAGCTCGCCCACCGACGCGCACAACGCCGCGTGAACCTCCGGGTGGTGCGCCAGCCCAAGGTAGTTGTTCCCGCCGAAAAACAACAGATCGCGCCCGTCCACCCGCACCGTCGTGGCCGTGCTCGCCTCAATCGGGATCCGTCCCATCGCGAGTTCCTATCCGTGAATAACGCCGAAGTACTTTCCGAGCCTGGTGAGACAGGTTTTCAACCTGTCTCTACCTGTTCAACTTCTTCTCTTCTTCTCCTCCTCTACCTCTTCCCTCTCTGCACCACTCTCACCGCCGCCACCGTCGCCATTGTGTGCAGCCCCGGCGCCGCCTGGATCAACCGCGGGATCGAGTTCAGCGTGATCGCCGACGTCGCGATATCTCCGTGCACGCCGCCCTTCACGATCAAGTCAATCGGTGGCTCACCATCGAGCACGACCCGATCGTGCGGGTCCGCCTGCCCGATCGCGGCCTGGAACTCCAGATGGATCACGCACTGCTCGTCACGAAAAGCTCGCGCGACCTGCCGCACGCCCGCCACCATCCCGCGATGGATCGGCCCCAGTGCGCTCGTCAGCTCGCGGTCCGCCCGCACCGGCACGATGTCCTCTTCCCAACGCTCGATCGCAATACCGAGATAGTCCGACAGAAAGTGGATGCTCTCGCCCAGCCCGACGTGCCGTAGCGTCCCGTCCGCGACGCGCTTGTCAAACGCCGCGAGGTCCAGCCCCGCGCCGATCTTTTTCTGGAACGGCACCCGACGCGACGACGCGTCCTGGACCCGGTACACCGTCACGCTGCGCACGCTCTTGCACACCGCCGAGGCGATCATCGGCAGCGTGTCCATCATGAACCCCGGGTTCACACCCGTGCCCAGGAGCCGCCCGCCCGTCTTCACCGCCAGCTCGTGCAGCCGATCCGCCAGAGGCTTGTGGTGCAGCCACGGATAAATCAGCTCCTCGCACGTGCTGACAATCGGCTTGCCGTGCTCGAGAATCTCCCGGAAAGTCGGCTCGCAGCGCGGCAAGTCCGAGCTTGTCGTCACGATCGCACAGTCAACCTGGTCCCACGCTGTGAACTCCGACAGCGAGTGCAAAATCTTCAACTCGGGGTTGGTCCCCGGCACGAGCTTCGAGACCGAAGTCCCCGCCAGCGTCGGCGACGGGTCCACCACGCCCACCACCGTTCCCAGCCCGCGCGCGATCAGATCGTTCAGAATCAAGTGCCCCAGCGGCCCAACGCCAACGTGCAGGATCCGTGCCATGCGATTCAATCCTTTTAGCAGCGCCCCGGCCGCGCCGCAAATCTCAACCCGATGAAAAAAGCAAAATCTCGTATCTCGTCATACTCTACCCGCCCTCCTGGGACAGGTTTTTCAACCTGTCTCTACCTTCTCTGTTTCTTTGCCTTCAAACTCGCCCTCCCAATCTTGTGGAGCAGGCGTCCCGCCTGCTTTTTACTCATCCTACTTCTTTTCTTCCTCTTCCCGCGTGATCTTCTTTTTCCCTGCCTCGCTCCATCGCTGTCTCGCTGCTTTGCCCTTCCCTCTCACTCCCCCAACACCACCCCCAACCTCCCCTTAGCCGCCTCCAACATCTCGCCAGCCTTTCCGGCCGAAACCCCCAGTCTCTTCATCAACACCGCCACCTTCACCGTCCCATCCCCGCTCCCCAGTAAACGAAGCGACTCCTCCCGACTCAACCTCGTCAGCGTTGAGACAATCCGGGCCGCCCGATCCTTCAGCTTCTCGTTGCTCGCGCGAACATCGACCATCAAGTTCTCATACACCCGCCCCGACCGCACCATCAGTGTCGTCGAGATGGTGTTGAGCGCGAGCTTCGTCGCCGTTCCCGCCTTCATCCGCGTCGATCCCGTCAAGACCTCCGCACCAGTTTCCAGCACGATCAAATGATCCGCGCCGCTCGGCCGACTCATCGGTGAGCACGTCAACAAACCAGTGATCGGCCCTGCGCTCGCGTCGGCGTTCGATCCGGTCGCGCCCGACTTCACGAACTCCAGCCCCCCGATCACATACGGCGTCGTCCCGCCCGCCGCAATCCCCAGCACGGCATCGCGCGCGGTCAATCGCAACGCCGTCAGCGCCTCGACCGCCCCGCGCGGATTGTCCTCCATCTCTTCGCTCGATTTTCGCAGCGCCTCATCTCCGCCCGCGATGATCCCGATCACCCGATCCGGCGGCACCTGGAACGTCGGCGGCGTTTCTGACGCGTCCAAAACTCCCAGCCGCCCCGAGGTTCCCGCACCGAAATACACCAGCCTCCCGCCCGCCACGAACCTCGGCTCAACCGCCTCAATAAACCTCGTGATCGCTGGCCCCGCACGCTCCATCGCCTCGAACACCGCGCGGTCCTCGCGCGCGATCAACGCCACGCACTCCGCCGCCGACATCTGGTGAAGACTCATCGAACGCGGGTTCCGCTGCTCGGTCAGCACCGCCGACCGATCTGGCGGTATGCTCGCGTGTATTGATTGATTCAGAGTTGATTTGTTCATGGCAGCACCCACACCCCCGCCACCGGCGCGGGCCGACGACACCTCGTGACGCGCGGCAAGGTGACCGGAACGCGATCCTGACACAACGCACCCAGCACCGCCATCGCCATCGCCTCACGGTACGCCGCGGGCACGCCCATCGCATCGCTCAAATCAACCGCCCCGCCGCACGAACTCTTGATCGCCGCCAGCAACGCCGAATTGCGAACCCCGCCGCCAGCCAGGATCACGCGAGCGTTGTCGCCAACCGCCGCGTCGATCGTCCCACCGATCACGCGGCCCAACGCGGCGCACGCGCTCGCGGCAAGATCATTGGGCGTCGTTCGATCACGATGTGCCGCGATCCACGAACCAACCTCGTCACCGGTGCCGAGCGAACGCCCCGCGCTCCGCTGCGCTCCCAAGCGCGACACCAGATCACTCACCGCCAGCACATCGCTCGCCCCCGCGAGCGCCGCACGCCCACCATCGTCATACGACGTGCCGAGCACGCTGCGCGCCACCTGATCCAGAACGTGGTTGCACGCGCACAGGTCGAACCCATCCACCATGTCAAGCACGGCCGGGCGAGCCCCAGCTGGCAACACCGTGATATTGCAAAACCCACCGAGATTCACGATCACCCTTGATTCTTCGAGATCCCCGAACATTACCAGATCCGCGATCGGCGTGATCGGCGCGCCCTGCCCGCCAGCCGCCAGATCCGCCGCGCGAAGATCGAAGACAACCGGCGCGCGCAGTCGATCCGCGATCGGTGCGGGGTTCAACAACTGCCAGCTCGACGGCGGTTTGTGAAAGACCGTCTGCCCGTGTGCGCACACGAGGTCCACACGCGAACCATCGAGCAGCTTCTCGATGTGTTCCACGTGGAACATCCCGAACTGCCGAGCCATCCCGGCCAGCTCGCCCGCGTTCAGCAGTGATTGCCCCGCGGCGCGGCGGAGGATCGTGCCAAAGCCGGTCGGGTCATCGAACGACGCGCTGAGAGTCCGCCTCAGCCGCGCGGTCAGACCAAGCCCCTGCCCGTGAATCTCAACTAGCGCAAGGTCGATCCCGTCGAGGCTTGTGCCGGTCATGCAGCCGACGACTAGGCGGGTGGGAGCATTGATTCCGGTGTTCATCGTTCGTGGCCCGGGTCTCAGAGGAGTTCGAGTTGATCGTAAAAGCTACAGCTGTGATCGAGCCCGCCGTCGCGCGAGCGGGCGAGCCAGAGGCGGCGGTGTTTGCGGGTGATCGCGTCAAGGCGTTCGCGGGCGTTGTTCATCGGCGCGCCGCCCGCTCGCTGCAGGCCGCGCTGGGCGGCGAATTCGGCGACGTCGAGCGTGTGGCTGATTTCTTCGTCGAGTTGTGAGCGGAGTGTGCCGGGCGATTCACACGCGATCGCGCGAACGGATTCCAGCGCAGACATCCACGCGGCCAGCGTTCCGCGGGCGGGCTCGTTTGAGAGCCCCAAGGCGAAGAGGCCGGTCGCGTTGCGAAGAACGGTGGGAGAGTTGGATCTATTTGGCTTGCCCGCGCTGCGGCGCAGGCCGAGGTCCGCGTCGCCCAAGCGATCAAGCCACCCGCCGATGTTGAGCGAGCGGTCGTTGAAAACGTGCAGCGATTCGGCTTGGAGATTGATGGATTCACCGTTGCCTGTCCACGCGGCGTCGGCGGCGTGCGCGATCCCGTGGAGCGAGATCGGCCATTGCTGGCGGTGGCCGACGTCGCCCCAGTCGCAGGTGAGCATTCCGGACGCGCCGTGCTTGAGGCCGTCGCGAACGGCGGCGGTGATGTTGCCGCGGCGCTCGGTGGTTCGGCCGGTGATGCTGCGCCATGAGCTTGTCCCGGGGCAGACCCAGGTTTCGCGTCCGGCGCGATGGAGCGTGTGGCACCAATCCGCGAACTTCGAATCCGGCTCGTACCCCCACGCGAGCGCGATGAGTCCTTCTGGGATCTGATCGGCGGCCTCGGCGTGGTTGAGGGCGATGTCGGCCCAGAACATGGGCGTGAAGTTTCGCGTGCGGCAGGCTTGCGCGACCTTGCCGAGGAACTCGAAGTACACGGCCGCACTTCCGAGCTTGGCAACGCGATCGCGCGATCGGCCGTGGCCGACGTCGAAGGTCTCGTCGGAGTTGATGTTCACCATTCCGCTTGAAAAGCAGGGCAAAAGCTGGGCGAGCAGGTCCTCGATCAGCGCGATCGACCCGGGGTCGCCGGGGCAGAGGCTGAACGGGCCGAGGCGCGTGAAGTCGTAAAAACTCCAGGGCGTCTCGATGCCCTGGATCTCGGCGAGCGCGGCGTACTTCGGAAAACGGAACCACGACGCGAGGTGGCCAAAGCAGTTCTGGTTTGCGGCTAGCGTGATGCCGTGGTGTTTGCAGTGCTCGTCAAGCCGACAGATTTCGTCGGGCGTGAAGGGCGACCAGCCGCGCCAGACTTCGTCGTGCCCGACGTAGGCGAAAGTGTGCTCGGTGTAGAGCTGGAGGTGGTTGATCTTCAGGTCTGCGAGCTGCGCGACCACGGTGAAGAGTTCGTCCATGCGCGGCACGCGGTCGCGCGAGACATCGAGCATGATGCCGCGGGTGGGGAAGGCGGGCCAGTCGTGGATGCTGAGGTGAGGGATATGTTGGCCGAATTGATTTCGGAGTTGGTGGAGTGTGGCGAGAGCGGCTCTTTTTCCCTCTGGGGCCGCGGAAAAGATAAGGATTTCTGGACCGGGGCGAGTGTGGAGTTGGTATTCGGCTGGGCCGTGGGAGTTGGTGGTGAGAGGGTGGTGTTGGATCTGTGAGTCTTGCCAGGAGAGTGGGAAGTTGATGAAGGAGTTGTGGCGATGGAGAGCGCGTGGGCGGGGGAGGATGAGGATTGTTTCTTGATGGTTAAGGGACACGGTGGGATCGTACCTTGAGTAGGAGGAAGACATAAGGCGGAGGAAGTAGGGAGGGAGAGACAGGTTGGAAAACCTGTCTCACTAGAGGGGGTAGGGAAGAGGAAAGCAGTAAGCAGAAGGCAGAAAAGAAAGAGTAGTGGGAGTTGTAGAAGGCAGGCAGGGACGCCTGCCCCCACGAAATTGGGTAGGCGATCAGCGTGCGAGCGTTTTTCGTTTTCCGCAGAGGCAGACGCAGAAGGAGATGAAACTGGCGATGCAGAGGTGCCAAGGCCAGGCGATCGCGATGTTGGCGAGGGTGCGGGCGGTGCCGTCGGCGTTGGGGTTGAGCGAGATCTTCGCGGCCCACACGGCCCAGACTCTGTCCTGCAGCAGCGTGACGATGAAGAAGCCGGTGATGATGGCGGCGACGGCGGAGGTGCTGTTGCCGCGGGTGGTGAAGAGCGCGGTGATGAAGACGGCGAGCAGGCCAGCGTAGGCGAAGGTCATCAGGCCGAGCGCAAAGTCGATGAGGGATGCGCCAGAAGAGCCTTGCCAGTAGACACAAACGCAGGCGAACGCGCCGAGGACGATGCCCCAGGCGACCATCGCCACGCGGCCGACCTTGACGTAGTGAGCAGGTTCGCGGTCGGGCTTCCAGGTGAAGTAGAAGTCTTTGACGAACGCGGCCGACATGGCGTTGAGGGCTGAGCAGAGGCTTGAGATGCCGACGGAAAAGAGTCCGGCCATCATGATGCCCGAGACTCCCGGGGGCATCTCGCGCAGGATGAAGGTGAGGAAGATCTGTCGTGAGTCGCTGAGAGGGTAGGTTGGGGCGGCGGATCTCATGAGGTCGGGGCGGGTGTAGAAGATCCAGAGGAGCAGGCCGATGACGAGGAAGAGGAAGATGATGGGGATGGAGGTGAGGATGGCGAGGATGGCGGATTGGCCGCCTTTCCAGGCAGATTTGCAGGTGAGCATGCGTTGGGCCATGTCGTGGTCGGTGCCGTAGGAGGCGAGGCCAAGCAGCGTGAAGGCGACGATGCACGAGAGCAGCGTGAAGGGCTTGGAGAGGGTGAGGGTGGTGTCGAAGATCTGAAGTTTGGAGCCGTGCGTGGCGGTGCCCTGTTTGAGCGCTTCGATGATCTCGTTTGCGTTGAGGGGGATCTTGTGCCAGAGCACGCCGACGGCGACGAGGACCGCGCCGACGAGGATGGCGGTCTGCACGACCTCGGTCCAGATGACGCTGGCGAGCCCGCCAGCGAGTGTGTAGGCGACGCCGACGAAGGTCATGACGGCGACGGCGACGAGAAGTTGCGCGGGCGGCGAGGCTTTGCCCGAGTCACCAAAGAGGATCAGCGAGACGGGGATGGCGGCGATGAAGATGCGTGAGCCGCTGGCGAAGACTCGGCCGACGAGGAACGCGGCGCTGGCGGCGGTCTTGGCGCCCGGTCCCATGCGGTTGCCGAGGAGTTCGTAGATGCTGGTAACGTTTTCGCGGTAGAAGGCGGGGATGAAGACGAGAGCGACGACGGCGATTGCGAGCAGGCCTCCGATGTTGGTGGCGAGATAGGTGAGGTTGCCGAGGTAGGACTGTTGCGGGACGCCGACGAAGCTGGCGGCGGAGAGGCTGGTGGCGATGATGGAGATTGCGACAGCCCAGACGGGCATGCGCCGGCCGGCGAGGAAGTAGTCGTCGGTAGAGGCTTGTTTTTTGCGTGAGAAGAACCAGCCGGTGGCGGCGATGAGGATGAAGTAAAGGGCGAGGACGGCCCAGTCGAGCGGGACCATCGAGGATTTGGCGAGGGTGAGAATTGCGAGGCTCCGGGCGCGGCGTGGGTCGGCCCGGGAAGTATCGTATGGTGGGTTGTGATGGTGTGAGAAGAGAGCTCACGTTGGGTCGGCGGTGACACCGAGGGCGTGAGCGGGCGGAGGTGAGATGAAGTGAGGGGAAGAGTCGGCTCGGGGAGCCGACCTACCAAGAGCAAAAAAGAAAAAACTCGCACGCGTGTTTCCGCCCGCGGCGAGTCATAGGAGGAGAGACAGGTTTTGTCGTCCGTCGCGTTGCCGCGATGGGCCGGGTGGCCTTGAGGGGCCCTGAAAAAGTCGGCTGCGTGTTTCCGCCCGCGGCCGACCTATAGGAGGAGAGACAAGACTCTGGTCTGATGACATTCAGTTTCCCGAGCGTCACCTGTAAAGCCGGCTACGTGTTTCCGCCCGCAGCCGACATAGGAGGAGAGACAAGACATCTCAAACATGCCACACGTTTCAGGTCGTGCCAGCGAACTGCGCGGAATTTCTGATTTTTCTTCTTCAATGTGATGCGGCGCGGTTGTGGGGGGCTGTTTGTAAGGTTCTTGTATGTTACGAAAAGAAAAAACGCTCGACGATTGTCGAGCGTTTTTGGATTGTGTTCGAATTGTGATTGGATTTTTTAAGGATTCTGGCAGCCTGCGGCTATTTTTTCTTCTGGTTCTTGTTGGTCTTGTTCTTGTCGTCGTCTTTGTTCTTGTCTTTGTCACCACCTCGTTTGGCGGTGGTGTCCATGCGGAAGCGGATGGCTTGGTAGGCTAGGGTGGGTGGCTGGGGGTTCATGAGCCAGCCCCAGAGTGCGGGCGCGCCGTAGGACTCGACGGTGGTGGGTGGGTGAAACCCGAAGGCGAGAGGTGCCATGTGGTCCATTTCTTCGCTGGAGCCGAAGAAGGCCCAAGGGCGTTCGAGGGGCCCGGGGCGGGAGCTTCCGCCTTTCATTCCTTTGATGTCGACAGGGATCCAGTTGAGGGTGTTCTTGGCCTCGTCATAGAGACAGAACTCGACCCAGCAGCAAAGTTCTTGGGTGGTTTGATCGCCGGTGAAGACGTTCTTCTGACCACCGGCGAGCCCGTCGTCCAGGCCGATCACGATGCGCGCGGGGAGCCCGGCGTTGCGATAGACAGCGACAAGGACGCTGCAGAGATCGAAGTCAGATCCGCGGCGGCGTTTGATGGTTTCAGGGACGCCTTGGAGGGTAAAGCCTTGGAGCTGGCTGGTCCTTAGGAATTGGAGCCCTTGCCCGCTGAACTGGAACTCGGAGATCATTTTTCCGGCGATGTATTTGGCGAGAGTGACGGGCTTGACCTTTTTGGGGTCGCCGTTGGTCCATTGTTTGACAAGGGCGTTGAGCTGGTCGGTGTCGTAGAAGGCCTGGAGCGCGCCGTTGGGCTCGCGAGAGCCTTCAAAGTCGATGAACATCTGAGGTTCGAGAGTCGCGGCGGCGGTGGCGGGCCAGGGACCGGTCGGCCAGGGGACGGTCATCGCTTCGGTCTCATTGAACTTGGTCTTCCAGAGGCTCATTTGCAGGGTGAAATCGAGGCGGATTCTTCGGCAGGTGGCGGGGTCTTCGGTGTTGAAGCGAAGGAGGCGGGTGCCCGAGTGGTAGAGCTTGCCAGCGAGCTGGTTGGCGAGGAGGGCGGGCTTGGTGTCGGTCATCTCGCGATCGTCGATCTTGAGTGTTCCGAGGATGGAGCGTTCGAGGATGTTGGCGTTGCTGGTGTTGGGGACGATGGGGAAGACCATGGCAAGGGAATCGAACTTGAACTGACCGATGACCGGTTGGCCGTTGCCGTCGCGAGCGTCGGAGCGGTCGGACTTGATGTCGAGGCTGACGGAGAGGGTGTAGTCGCGTTGTTCGTCGACGCGTTCGAGGTAGGGGCCGGGCTCGGTGGGTGGCTTTCGGGTCGAGGCCGCAGTTGGCGGCGCGGGCTTGGCCGCGGGCGTGGTTGGTTGCCCGGTCGTGCTCGGATTCGTTGACGGGCTGGGCGTTGCGGGGGCTTGAGCGGGGTCCTCAGCGGGGGGCGGCGGAGGGGTGCTTTTGGGCTTCTGGCGTGGCTGACGTGCGGGCGGCGTGGTTGCGGGCTGGGTGTCTTGGGCGAGCGCGGCGGCCGGGCCTGAGGCGAGCGTGGCGGCAAGGAGCGCGGCCAAGACGTGCTTGGATACGGCGCTGCGGACGGTCGAGCCCCGACGTGCGGTGAGCATGATGAACTCCATGGAAGGTATCGCCAGCGGGCGAGCGTTGGGTTGCGTGCTTTGGTGGGTGGACAAGCGGCCCGCCGCCTTCGACCTCAGTACACTCCCGCCATGAGCGTACCCAACCATTCGTCACGAACAAAGGCAGGGATCCGTAAGCTTTCTGAAGGTGGCAACGGCCTGAAATTCAAAGCGAGCCCGGCCTCGGCCGCGGGCTCACCGGTCTCTGCGGCCTCGTCACCGGGCACGCGGATGGAAAAGGACACGATGGGGCCGATGGAGGTCCCGGCGAGTGCGTTGTACGGCGCTTCAACGCAGCGTGCGGTGCTGAACTTCCCGGTCTCGGGCAGGCCGGTGCCGTTCGGGATTCTGTCGGCGTACGCGGCGATCAAGTCGGCGTGCGCGACGGTGAATCTGGGGTTGGATCGGCTAGATCTCAAGCGGACCAAGGCGATCGTGGCGGCGTGCCGGCAGATCGCCGACGGGCTGCCCGAGCACGGCGGATGGGCAACCCATTTTCCGATCGACATCTACCAGACTGGCAGCGGAACCTCGACCAACATGAACGCCAACGAGGTGATCGCGAATCTTATTTGCCTGGCCAATGGCAAGCCGGTCGGCTCGTCTAAGGACGCGGAGTATCTCAAGGCTGGCGGGGTTCATCCCAACGACCACGTCAACATGGGCCAGTCGAGCAACGACACGTTCCCGACGGCGATGCATGTCGCGGCGGCGGTGGCCATTTATCGCGAGTTGCTGCCAGCGGTGCAACGGATCGCGTCGGAACTTGAGCAGAAGGCCAAGGCGTGGGACAAGATTGTGAAGATTGGCCGCACCCACCTGCAGGACGCGACGCCGATCCGGCTGGGGCAGGAGTTCAGCGGTTACGCCAGCCAGATGCGGCACGCGGAGGAGCGGCTGGGGCGGGCGCTCGACACGCTGAGCGAACTGCCCATCGGTGGCACGGCCGTGGGCACGGGGATCAACGCGCACGAAAAGTTCGGCGCGCTGGTCGCGGCGGAATTGACGGCGTTCTTCTCGCCCGGACGCGGGAAGAAGGGCTCGACCGCATCAGCTGGCGCGTCGTCAAACTCGCTCACGTTCAGAGAAGCGAGCAACCACTTCGAGGCCCAGCACGCCAAGGACGCGATCGTCGAGGTGAGCGGTCACCTGAAGACGATCGCGGTGAGCATCAGCAAGATTGCGAACGACATCCGTTGGATGGGGTCGGGGCCTCGCTGCGGGTTGGGTGAGCTGGTGCTGCCAGCGGTGCAGCCGGGGTCGTCGATCATGCCGGGGAAGGTGAACCCGGTGATCTGCGAGTCAGCGATAATGGTGTGCTGCCAGGTGATCGGCAACGACGCGGCGATCACGCTGGGCGGGATGGGGGGCGTGGGGTCGATGCTCGACTTGAACGTGGCGATGCCAATGATGGCGGCGAACTTACTTGAATCGATCCATCTGCTGGCGCGGACGTGCCACGTCTTCACGGACAACTTGCTTGTGGCGCTCAAGCCCGATGAGAAGCGGTGCGCGGAGCTGATCGAGGGCTCGCTGGCGATGTGTACGAGCCTGGTGCCGGTGATCGGCTATGACAAGTCAGCGGCCCTGGCGAAGGAAGCGTTCAAGCAGGGGAAGACGGTGCGGCAGCTTGCGCACGAGACGGTTGCGGGGCAGAAAGACGTATCGGGCAAAGAGATCACGAAGGCGCAGATCGACAAGTATCTCGATCCGTGGTCGATGACGCTGCCGGGCGGCGAGGGCAGCGCGGGGGGCTGAGCGCGGTGGTGTTGAGCGCGATTGGGTTGTGAGGCGCCCTCCGATCGGGTCGGGCGTGAGCTAGGTGCGCACGCCGTAGCGTTCGATGGCTCGGACGAGCTTCTCGTTGCGGTCGTCTTCAACGTCCTGGTTGACCACGAGCACGGCATGGATGACGCCCGGCACCCAGAGGCAGAGAGTGAGCACGAGGTTCAGCAGGGCTTGGATCGGGCGGCCGCAGAACAGCACGGCCACGGGCGGCAGCAGGATGGCGAGAAGGTAACGCATGGTCCAGACTCCGGCCCGACGGCTGTGTCGGGTCAGAGAGTTTTTCGGAGATCGCCTGGGCGGGTTTCACACTTCCATGACTACCGCGACCTGCTCGGTCATGGCGGCGTGGCGGAGGGCTTCTACCGCTCGGTCAAGCTTGGTGCGGGTGGTGATGAGGCTGGCGGTTTCGACGGCGTTCTTGGCGAGCAAGTCGAGCGCGTCGTTGAGTCGGCCGCAGCGGGCCCCGATGAGTTCGAGCTCGTTGACGACCGCGAGCGCCAAGTCCACGCCGCGCTCGGGCGAGAGCGCGGGAGCGGGGATCGGCGCTGGCGTGGTGCGCAGCACGATCTTGCCGCGCGGGCGGACGAGTTGCATGGCTAGTTCGAGCCCGCGCGGGGAGCCGGAGCAATCGACGATGACGTCTTGGTCTTGGCGTCGGCCAACCTCGTCGATGTGGCGGTGCTTGATGCCCCATTTTTCGCAGAGCGCGAGCTTGTCGGGGTTGGTGCCCAGCAGGCGGACGGAGGCGTTGAGCTTGACGAGGACCTGAGCGGCGAGCAGCCCGGTGAGCCCGTCGCCCAGCACCGTGACGTATGGCTTGCCCTCGATGCGAAGCATGTGGCCCGCGTGGAGAACACTGGCGAGAGGCTCGGCAAAGACGGCTGCGTCGTCGGGGACGAGCTTGGGAACCTCGTGCAGGTTGACGATCGGGAGTGTGAAGCGATCGGCGAAACAGCCGTTGCGGCTGGCGAGGCCGAGCACGGTTCGAAGCTGGCAATGAGCGGAGAGGCCTTGGCGGCAGCGTTCGCACTTGCCGCAGACGACGCTGATGGAACCGACGACGCGCTTTCCGATCCAGGCCTTGGATTCTTCGGCGCTCGCGCGCTCGTAGAGTTTTTCGACGACGCCGACGAAGCGGTGTCCCATGACGCCCTCGAAGGCGACGCGGCCTGCGGCGACGGCGAGGTCGGCGGATCCGATGCAAACCCGAGTCGGGCGGATCAGTGCTTCACCGGCGCCGGGGACCGGCGCGGTTGAGGCCGCGTCGAAGCGGACGGTGCCTTTTTCGATGCAGAGGGCTCTCACCGACCATCCATCGGCGGCATCCCGACCGGCGATGAGCCCTCGGGCTCGTTGGGTGGTTTCGGGACCATGGGGAGGTACTCGTAGAACTTGCGGTCCCGGCGGAAGACCGGGTAGACGTAGGCCGAGCGTGCGGCGAAGGCGTCTTTGGTGGAATCGACCCACTTGCGCCAGGCGGCGCGGTCGAGCCCAAAGTCTTGGCCGGTGAGCGTGCGGAGCGAGCCGAGGGTCGCGTAGTTGACGGCGAGGCTGGGGTCGGCCAGGGCTTTGATGAGTTCGGAGACGACGCGGTTGTCGGGGTACTGCCCGAGGGCGTCCGCGGCCTCGGAGCGGACATCGACTTCGAGTTCCTTTGCTTCGTCGATGGCGTTGATGAGCGCGGGGATGGCGACGAGGTTGTGGACGCGTTGCAAAGCGCGAGCTCCCTCCGCGCGAACGAGCTTGTCCTCGTCCTGGAGAGATTTCACGAGCAGGGGCACGTGCTCGGGCCCGCCGTGGTTGCCTAGGGCGCGAGTGGCGGCGGTGCGCACGCCAGCGTCGGGATCCTTGATGTTGTCGACGAAGAGCTTGATATAAACGGGCTCGCCAGCGAAGGGGTAGGTGGCGAGTTTGAGAGTGCCGCGGTAGCGTTTGTCGGCGTCGTAGGGGTCGATAGACCAGGCGGCGGCCTCTTCGGGTGTGGTGTCGGCGATGACAGAGAGGAGGCCATCGGCCCCGGGGCGGATGCCTTCGAGCTCGCACCCGCCGAGCAAGTGAGCGAGCGTAAAGGAGAGAGCGCCGGTCAGAACCGCGGCGATCACCCGAGGGCGTGAGCGGTGCGTGGTCGTTGGTGGATTGATTCCCGTACCATCCATAGCGTCGAGTATAACCCGCGCCGCGCTCGGCGCGCGGCGATCCGCCCAGAACGCCGGAGGTCAGTCTTGACATTTCTTTCTCGCACGCGTGAGCGTTGTCCGGCCGTTGCGGGGGGCACGGGCGGGTTGGTCGCGGCGCTGCTGACGCTGGGTGCTTGGCTGACTGGCTGCGCGACAACGAACCCTTGGCCCGAGATGACGCCAGCGGAGCTTGCGCCCGCGCCGGTCGCGCTTCGGGCGGAGATGTTCTATCGGGCGGGGCCTTGGACCAAGGTGTATGAGCTCGGGAACGAGGCTGAGCGGGCGGGCGGTGCGCGGCTGATCCGACGCTGTTCGGCCCCGGAGTCGGATGAGACGTGGCAGGTGGGAACGTTCGAGGTCGCTCGGAAGGGTGCTGAGGAACGAAAACTTCAGACCATCACGCTTGGGTCGGACGGCACGGGCGGGATTGTGCTGATCGAGCTTGTGGACCTCGTGCAATCAACACGCACCGCGTTCGATCCGCCGATGCTGATGCTGCCCGGAAAATTAGAGTCCGGAGTGGCGGCGGAGACAAAGTCCCAGGCGTCGGTTTCCTCGCTCGCCACGCCGGAGAAAGTGATCCAGCGCGGCCCGGTGCGGCTGCTCACGGTCTTCACCGCGGACCTCGACGACGCTGATGCGTTCCGCGTGCGGCAGACCATGAAGATCGAGCTCGGCGGCTCCGTCGTGGAGCGCAGGACGTTCCACACGGGCCGCTACTCGGAGGGCGTGTCCGCGGAAGACGAGATGCTGACGGTTACGGTTGGTCCGTTCACCGTGCTGTCGAAGAGCCGTCGGCTGCGACTGACCCAAACTAGCGATGATGGCATGACGAGGTGAGCGTTCCGCCGGGCTCGCGCGTCACGCGGCCTTCTTCTTGCCCTTGTTCTTGCCCTTGTTTTGGGCTTGGTTTTCGGCCTGCTTCTGGTCCTGACTGGGAGCCTGAGCTTGAGCCTGCCGCGGCTGTGTGGGCTGCGACTGGGCTGGCGTGGAGGTTGGCATAGAGGCCTTGTTCGGCGGCTGGTTTGGGTTCGTGGCTGGCGTGGTGGCTGAGCTTGTGCGTGCCTTGGGCTCGACGGGGACGATCGAGCGCAGCGGGCCGGTGATCGTGGGCATGCTCCACTGCGCGCCCTCGAGCAGCTCGTCGACGCGGGCCTGGTTTTCGAAGGTGTGCTTGACGCTGAGCATGCGACGCCAAATGAAGATGCCGACGATGAGGGAGAGGAACGTGCCGCCAGCCCAGCCCGCGGCGGCGTAGAGCATGCGGGTGTTGTCGATGGGCTGCTCGGTAGATTTGGCGGGCTGGGTGATGACCGTGACCGCGCCGTCGACGCGTTGCTGGCGCGAGGCGTTGGCCTGGCTGGCGAGGGCGGTGGTGAGCGTTTCGAGGACACGGGCGGTACGTTCGCTGCCCTCGCCCTGAAGCTCGATCACCATCTCACCTTCGTTGCCCGGGCGTGTGCGGAGGTCGTTCTTGACCGTGGTCCCGATCGCGCCAGGGGTGGCGAGTGAGGTCATCCCGCGGCGTGACATGCGTTCGGCGGCCAGCTCGTGGAAGCGAGGGTCGTTGAGCATCTGCTCGTGGAAGAGTTGCCACTCGCCGAACTCGGCGCTGTTGAGCTCACGGTTGCGTGACTCGGCCTTGAGCGTGGTGTTGGCTGCGAACACTCCGGGGGTGACGAACCCGGTGGTGACCCAGCTCAGAGCGCCGATCGAGAAGAACGCGCCGATGGAATAGAACAGGACGGCGGCTGTTTTGCCCTTGGCTTTCATCTGCTCGGTGCGGCGGCGTGCCGCGTTGATCGAGTCCCGGGCCGAGATCAGCTCGGTACGCAGCGCCAGAACCTGCTCGCACTGCTCGAAGCGAGTGCGGAGCACGTCGCCAGCCTTCTTGATCTTGGAGTCTTGCTGCCGGACGAGCACGCGAGCGCGCCGCAGGCGTTCACGGCGGCGCTTGGTCCACACCTCGTCGGCCGAGCCAGTGTTGATCTTGGCGTCGGTCGCGGCCTTGGCGGCGTGCTGGGTGTGCTCGAGGGCGGACTTGGATTCGACGATCGCGGCCTGAAGGGCGTCGATCTCGGTCTTCTGGCTCTCGGCCTGCAGGCGAAGTGATTGGATGAACTGGGCTGCTTTTTCGAGCCGTGCCTTGGCGGCGTTGTCGGTGCCGCCTTGGTCTTTGCGAAGTGACTCGAGCTCTTCGCGAAGGCAATCGGCCTCGGCCTTGGACGCGGCGGTGTTGGCTTGGAGTTGCTCGCTCAGCTGGGTCTGCCACTGTGTCCGCTCGGTTTCGAAGCTCTGCGTGAGTTTCTGGATCTCGGCGCCCGACGCGCCCTTGCCGTCGCCGGGGTTGGCCTTGAGGGCGGTGAGCTCCTTGGTGAGCTTACGGACTTCCACGCGTTCGTTGGCAAGAACCTGCACCTGGTCGTCGAGGACTTCCTGCAGGCCCGCACTCTTTTCCTGCTCGCCCTTGATCTGTTCTTTGAGCAGGCGAGCGACGTCGGCCAGTTGCGAGAACCTGGCGTTGAGGTCTTCGACGGACTTGCGGGACGCGGCGACCTCGCCGCGGTGTGCTTCGGCGGCTTGGGCTGAGGCGGTGGCTTCGGCCGCGGCGCTCTCGCGCACGTGGGCCAGCTCGCGCTGAAGCTCGGCGGCGCGCTGCTTGGTGATTTCGAGCCCGGTGGTCTGGTCGCGGAGCTTGGCGTCGCGGGCGTTGCTCGATTCCTGGGAGGACTCGATCGCCTTGCGTTGCTGGGCGAGTTCTTCTGTGGCCTTGCTCAGTTCGGCCTGACGTTGCGTGAGTTCGGTCTGCGAGCGTTCGAAGGCCTCGCGCTGCTGCTGGGTCTCGCGGCGTTCGCGTTCGCAGGCCTCGCGCATCTGGGCGAGATCGGCCTGTTGTTCTTTGATGCGGGCCTCGTTCTCGTTGACGCGATCGATCTGTTCTTTAAGCTCGACCTCGCGCATTTTGAGATCGGCGGTCATGGCGACGCGCTGAGAGTAGAGCGACTTGAGGCTCTCGACCCCGGCCTGGAACTCGCCGAGCACTTCCATCACCGCGTCCTCGCTGGCGCCGAGCTTGGTGGGCGTGGCGTTGGGCTTGTCGGTCGCGCCTAAGTCGGCGGGGCCGGGGTTGTCCTGGTTCGATCCGATCGGAAGATTCATGTCTCACTCCACGTACGAAGATGCGGGCGCAGGTCACGCGCGGCGGCCGGTGAACTCACGAGCCCGACCGCGCAGGCAGCCTGCGCAAGCCGGGCCAGTTCGGCTATCGGCCCGACCGGGCCTCGACTCAACCCCGGCCCGGCCACCGCCTCAACCCCGGGTGTGATCCGCACCGCAAATTCGGACCAAACCCTCGCCCGGTGCGGGCCTGTCCCGGCCCACATCCGGTCCACGTCCGGTCCACACCCGGTCCACACTCGGTTCACGTCCGGTTCGGGCCCGGGGCCAACTCGGGTCACGGTGTGTCAAGGTTTGGTCAACACTCGATCAGCGCCCAGAAAAAACTTGGCTGATGAGACGTTGGCACGATCAGCGATCCTGCGAGGCCCGGAAATCGTCCCCGGCCCCGATACCATTCCGTCGCATGAACGGCGCGGCACAGACCGCCAAACCTCTCCCGATAGTCACGCTGCCCGCCGGTCGGCTCGACGCCCTGCGCCGCCACCTCCCCAACGCGCTCACCGTGCTGCGGCTTGCCATCGCGATGGTTTTCTTTGTGCTGCTGTCGGTGTGGGACGGCACGCGGGCGGCGGCGTTGCACTTTGGCACGGGAGAGCTGGACAAGACACTCGTGCTGGCCGGGGTGCTGTTCATCATCGCCGCGATCACCGACGCCATCGACGGGCATCTCTCGCGGCGTTGGAACGTGACGACCGGCTTTGGCCGTGTGATGGATCCATTCGCGGACAAAGTTCTCGTCGTCGGTGCCTTCATTTACCTTGCGTCGCCGGTCTTTCATTCCACGCTCGGCCCCGGCGGGCAGAGCTTTCAGATCTCGGGTGTTGCGCCGTGGATGGTGGTGCTGGTGATGGGGCGGGAGCTGCTGGTGACTTCGATCCGGGGCCTGATCGAAGGCCACGGCGGGAACTTTTCGGCGTCGCTGTCGGGCAAGCTGAAGATGATTGTGCAGTCGATCACGATCCCGACGGTCATCCTCTCGATCGCGATCCTGGACGTTTCGCCGGGTACCGTGGGCGCGAGACTGATCACGGTGGCGGTGTGGGCGACGGTGGTCGTCACGGTTATTTCTGGCTGGCCGTATGTGCTGCGCGGCATCGCCGCGATGCGTGATTCGGAGATCTCCGGTTGAACGCCAAGCCGCCGCTCACGATCTCGACTCGGCGCCAGTCGTCGTTGGGCTGGATCACGGTGTTTGGTCTTGGGCACATGAAGCCAGCCTCGGGCACTTGGGGCTCGATGCCGCCGGTGGTGATCGCTGGCGCGATGATCGCGGCCGGGTTCGGACCGGTCGAGCACCCGATCGTGTACCACGCGGTGCTCGTGACAATCCTGCTGACGTTCAGTGCGGCGTGCGTGCTGCAGGGGGACCAGGCGGAGGCTCGGTTCGGTGAGAAGGACCCTGGGCAGGCGGTGGCTGACGAGACGGCCGGTCAATGCTTCTCGCTGATGGCCCTGCCAGCCGTCGCGGTCCAGCCTGGGTGGCACGCGGCCCTGACGCTGCTGGGGGCGTTCTTGGCGTTTCGAGTTCTGGACATCATCAAGCCCTGGCCAGCCAACGGGCTACAGCGC
>Ga0105047_10001321_pt1 | contig 44204 bp, 44 predicted proteins | sample MAT04_FD_78384 | JGI IMG/M metagenome (GOLD analysis project Ga0105047, IMG submission 78384) | Freshwater microbial communities from Lake Fryxell liftoff mats and glacier meltwater in Antarctica - MAT-04 (megahit assembly) | ecosystem: Environmental > Aquatic > Freshwater > Ice > Liftoff... | reverse complement strand
GCGCTGGGTGTCGGTTCTCTTGTCGGTTGTTGCCGAGTTTCGAACTTTTCGAACCTACCTTTGAGCTCTGCGGCTTCAAGAATGTGAGCAAACACTCTTGTTGCATGGCCTGAAAAACCACAGCCCGTGTGCTGAGCGTTCTGTCCGGTCGCCATCGGGCAGCCATGCGCCCCAGACTCTTGGGGTCTTCGAACCAGCCCGAGTCGACATCGCGCGACAGCCCTCGGGCACTTCAAACTCCTGGGCGAGGCCAAGAAGACTTCCGTTTCTCCTGGAAGTGTGGCTCTGCCACATGCCTTGACCCCTGGGGCCGGAACGACGAAGTCTGGCTGGAGGTGCTCAGTAGACGGCTTGGCGCCAACCACTCTCATGGCAGTGGGTTGCCCCACCTCCACGCACCTGATGCAGGAGAACAATGGCTGAACGACCCATGCATCTTCAGAGGCGTAGCGCGTTCCTTCTGAACACACGTCGCGAGCGGACCGGTTCAGAAGACGCGGGCGAGACGCGTCGTGTCGATACCGTCGTTGTGGCACTCATCTCCGAGTACCACCAGGTCAAGGTTCGCGATGGTGATGGACACCTGTATGCGCTCACACGCAAGACGCAGGGCGTTGATCTGGCCGCGTTGCACGAAGGCCAGCGAGTCGTTTGTACGGTGGCGCGGTCGCGCCTCTGCGCGAGCCGCTCGTCCCTGCGGCGTGGCCTGGGATCCGCGTGCCGAACTTCAGCGACTGGCGCGAAGGTGACATCGTCCTCGTGCATCGCGCTCCCGCTGCGAGCGGCTACGCGATCCAGGCCTCGCAGGCGGTCAGCTTCAGTCCGATCACCCGCGCCGGCAGCATCTGCCCGCACGCAGCCACTTACACCGGCGGCGGTATGGTCGTCGACGCAACGCGGCGCGTCGACGTATCGATGCCATCGGTCTGGAACTATTGTCGGAGCCGAGCGATTCAGGTCCGTCGCCTGTCGGACACCCGGACCCGACCGACGTGCTCCTGGAGTGGCGCAGCCTGTAGGCGCTGCCGGCCTGCTCAGCTGCAAGCGGGCTGTAGCCCTATTGCCGCCGTACCAGTTGCGCCTCGGGGCGCGGTTGACTCGGCGATCTGAACGCAACGGCAACGAACGTATCCCTTCGCTGCCTCGGCCTCGTCCAACTGAAGGATTCCCACCGAAGGCGCGGCCCCGCAGCTGACGTGATCAGCGCTCATTGATTCATTTGGGCGCCGCTGCGAGGTGCATGGACGAGTGCGCCACGGCTGGGGTCGACGTCGACACCCAGCGTCGGCCGCGGCATCACCGGCACCGTTTCGGCCGACGTCAACGACGCCTGCAGACGCTGGTCCAGGGCCACGGACAGTGCAGCGCGGCCGGCTACCAGGGCGAGTGTGAAACCCAGGGTGCGAAGGATGAAAGCCATGACCAAGCCCTCGATCCGTGCTGGTCCACCACGGCGCCAGCCACTCTGGAACGACCGGCCCTGCCGCTGAGACTTCCAGCCTGGACCTGCCGCAACCCGAAGGAATTGATGCGCCGCAACACCGGTCGCGGCACCTGGCCTCAGGCGGCAGCGGCCACGTCCGCCACTGCGCGCACGCGGTGCGCCGGCAGCAGGATGCGGAACTGCGAGCCCTTGCCCACTTCGCTGGTGATGAGCAGTTCGCCGCCGTGGCGCTGCACCACGTGCTTGACGATGGCCAGCCCAAGGCCAGTGCCGCCGGTGGAGCGCGAGCGGCTCGGGTCGACGCGGTAGAAGCGTTCGGTCAGGCGCGGGATGTGCTCGCGCGCGATGCCCGGGCCGCTGTCGACGACGCAGAACTCGCCACCGCCTTCGGGCGTCAGCCGCCAGCGCACCGTCACCTCGCCGCCGGCCGGGGTGTAGCGCAGCGCGTTGCCGGCCAGGTTCCAGAAGGCGCTGAACAGCTCGGACTCGACGCCGCCGATCTCCGCCGCACCTTCGACGCTGAGGGTCACCACATGGCGCCCGGCGTCGCTGGCGGCGATGTCGGTCTGCAGGCGGTGCATCAGCTCGCTCACGTCGACCCAGTGCTCGACCGAAGGACGCGGCGCGCCTTCGATCTGCGCCAGCGCCAGCAGGTCGGTCACCAGCGACTGCATGCGGTCGGCCTGCTGGTGCATCACCGCCAGCGCACGCTTGCTCTCGGCCTCGGTCAAGGGCAGCTGCAGCATCGAATCGACGAAGCCCAGCAGCACCGTCAGCGGGCTGCGGATCTCGTGCGAGACGTTGGCGACGAAGTCGCGCCGCATCGCGTCGTTGCGCTCGCGCTCGGTGATGTCCTGCGACAGCAGCAGCCGCATGTGGTTGCCGTAGGGGCGCAGCAGCAGCAGCAGCGTGGCGTCGCCGCGCGGGCTGGGCAGCACGAGCTCGGCGCCGGTGTCGCCACCCTGCAGGTGGCCGACGAAGGCCGGCGCGCGCACGAGGTGGGTGATGCGCTGGTTGAGGTCGCGCTGCGTGTCGAGACCGAAGTGCACGGCCGCGGTGCGGTTCAGCCACTGGATGCCGTCGGCCTCGTCGAGCAGCACCACACCGTTGGGCGACGCTTCGATCGCCGACAGGAACTGCGCCAGCCGCTCGCGTTCGACCGCGGACTCGGCCTCGCGGCTGCGCAGCGCGCGCTGCATGCGTTCGCCGATCTCACCGACGCTGCCACCATGTTCGGGTGGCGGGGCGTCCAGCGGGCCGCTCAGCCAGTCCCTCAGCTGCGACAGCCGGTGGCGGTCGCGCAGCCATAGCAGCGCGAAGGCCAGCGCCAGGCCGACGGCCAGCGCCAGCGAGACCGAGCCGCCGCTGCCCGCGGCCAGCGCGGTGGCCGGCAAGCCTGTCGCCGTGCCGCCCACCAGCCAGGGCGTCGCGCTGCGCGCCTTGCGCGTTTCAGGCACTGGTGGTGACGGGTCGGGCCAGGCGGTAGCCGGCACCCCGCACGGTTTCCACCATGCCGGCGCACTCGGCCGCGGCCAGCGCCTCGCGCAGGCGCTTGACGTGCACGTCCACGGTGCGCTCCTCGATGAAGACATGGTCGCCCCAGACGCGGTCGAGCAGCTGGGCGCGCGAGTGCACACGCTCGGGGTGGTTCATCAGGAAGCGCAGCAGGCGGAACTCGGTCGGGCCGAGCTTGATGGACACATCGCCGGCGCTGACGCGCATCGTGGCCGGGTCGAGCTTCAGGCTGCCGATCTGCACCGCCGTGTCCAGCGTCTGCGGTGCCTTGCGCCGCAGCAGCGAACGGATGCGCGCCACCAGCACGCTGGTGGCGAAGGGCTTGGTCATGTAGTCGTCGGCGCCGCAGTCCAGGCCCTGCACCACGTCGCGTTCGTCGGAACGCGCGGTCAGCATCAGCAGCGGCAGTTCACGCGTGCGCGGGTCGCGACGCAAGCGTTGCGCGAGCTGGACGCCCGATTCACCCGGCAGCATCCAGTCCAGCAGCACCAGGTCGGGCAGCGCGGCGCGGATGGCGTCCTCGGCCTCCTGCGAGCTGGCCGCCAGCTGCACCTCGTGGCCGTCGTGGCGCAGGTTGAGCGTGATCAGCTCCGCGATCGCGGGTTCGTCCTCGACGACCAGGATTCTTGCCATGCTGCTGCCTCCTCTTGTGGCTGCCGTCTCAGCGCACCGCCGACTCGATGTCGTCGGTAGGCGTGTGGCGAACGTCGGTGCCCTTGACGACGTAGATCACCTGCTCGGCCAGGTTCTTGGCGTGGTCGCCCACGCGCTCGATGGCCTTGGCGCAGAACACGAGGTCGATGCTGGCCGAGATGGTGCGCGGGTCTTCCATCATGTAGGTCACCAGCTTGCGCATCAGGCCGTCGAACTCGACGTCGATCTCGTTGTCCTGCTTGATGACCTGCAGCGCGGCGTGGGCGTCCAGGCGCGCGAAGGCGTCGAGCGACTTGCGCAGCAGCTTGATGGCCAGTTCGGCCTCGAAGGCGATGTCGCCCACCGGCAGCCGCATCTTGCTCGACACGCCGGTGTTCATCAGCCGCTGCACGGTGCGCGCGATGCGCGCCGCCTCGTCGCCCACGCGCTCGAGGTTGCCGATGGTCTTGCTGATGGCGATCAGCAGTCGCAGGTCGCGCGCAGTGGGCTGGCGGCGGGCGATGATGGTCGAGAGGTCGCGGTCGATGCCGACTTCCATCGCGTTGACCTGCTCCTCGATCCTCAGCACCTGGGTGGCGGTCTCGCCGCTGAATTGCGTGAGGGCATACATGGCCTGCACGACCTGGGATTCGACCATGCCGCCCATCTCCAGAACACGCGTTGAGATGCCGCTGAGCTCGTTGTCGAACTGGGTCGAGATGTGCTTGTCGTTCATGCTGTTTTCCCGAGGTGGCGGCGGCTCAGCCGAAGCGCCCGGTAATGTAGTCTTCGGTGTCTTTCTTCTTCGGTTTCGTGAAGACGTCCGACGTGGCCCCGAACTCGACCAGGTCGCCGAGGTACATGTAGGCCGTGTAGTCGCTGCAGCGGGCCGCCTGCTGCATGTTGTGGGTGACGATCATCACCGTGTAGTCGGCCTTCAGCTCGTGGATCAGTTCCTCGATCTTGCCGGTGGAGATGGGGTCGAGCGCCGAGCAGGGTTCGTCGAGCAGCAGCACTTCGGGCTTGATGGCGATGCCGCGCGCGATGCACAGCCGCTGCTGCTGGCCCCCCGAGAGGCTGGCCCCGTTCTGGTCGAGCTTGTCCTTCACCTCACCCCAGAGTGCGGCCTTCTTCAGTGCCCACTCCACGCGCTCGTCCATTTCCACGCGCGGCAGCCTTTCGAACAGGCGCACGCCGAAGGCGATGTTGTCGTAGATCGACATCGGGAAGGGCGTGGGCTTCTGGAAGACCATGCCGATCTTGGCGCGGATCAGCGTCACGTCGGTCTTCGACTTCAGGATGTTTTCGCCGGCGATGCTGATGCTGCCTTCGGCACGCTGTTCGGGGTAGAGCTCGAACATGCGATTGAAGGTGCGCAGCAGCGTGCTCTTGCCGCAGCCGGAAGGTCCGATGAAGGCCGTGACCTTGCGCTCGGGGATGTCGAGGTTGATGTGCTTCAGCGCATGGAAGCTGCCGTAGTAGAAGTTGAGGTCGCGCACCGAAAGCTTGACGCTTTCGTTGGCAGGCAGGTCGACTTTGGTGTCCATGGCGGGGCCTGGTTCAGTTCTTGTTGCGGAACAGCACACGCGCCGTGATGTTCAGCGCTAGCACGCCCAGCGTGATGAGGAAAACACCCGCCCAGGCCAGCTTCTGCCAGTTCTCGTAGGGACTCATGGCGAACTTGAAGATGGTCACCGGCAGGCTGGCCATCGGCGAATCGAGCGAAGTGGTGAAAAACTGGTTCGACAGCGCCGTGAAGAGCAGCGGCGCGGTTTCGCCAGCCACGCGCGCCAGCGCCAGCAGGACGCCGGTGACGACCCCCGCACGCGCCGCCTTCAGCGTCACCGACGAGATCACCTTCCATTTCGGCGTGCCCAGGGCGTAGGCCGCCTCGCGCAATGCATTCGGGATCAGGCTGAGCATGTTCTCGGTGGTGCGCACGACCACCGGGATGACGATCAACGCCAGCGCAAGCACACCGGCGTAGCCCGAGAAGGTTTTTGTCGTGGCCACCACCACGGCGTAGATGAACAGGCCGATGACGATGGACGGTGCCGACAGCAGGATGTCGTTGATGAAGCCGGTGACGTTGCCGAGCGCGGTGCCCTTGCCGTACTCGGCCAGGAAGACGCCGGCCATGACGCCGATGGGCGTGCCCAGCAGCGTGGCCAGCGACACCATGATGAGCGAACCGACGATGGCGTTGGCCAGGCCGCCGACTTCGGCCTGCGGCGCCGGGGTCGATTCGGTGAACACCGACAGCGCCAGGCCGCCGAAGCCCAGACGCACGGTCTCGACGAGGATCCATGTCAGCCAGAAGAGGCCGAAGGCCATGGCCGACAGCGCCAGCGTCAGTGCAAGCACGTTGATGTGCTTGCGGCGGCGGTGCAAGGCCATGCGGCCCGGGTCGATCGATGCGCTTTTCACGTGCGGCTCCCTTCACCGCGCTTCAGGCGCATCAGCAGCAACTTCGAAAACGACAGCACGACGAAGGTGATGAAAAACAGCACCAGGCCCAGGTAGATCAGCGAGGCCTGGTGCAGGCCCTCGCCGGCCTCGGCAAATTCGTTGGCCAAGGCGGAGGTGATGCTGTTGGCGGCCTGGAAGAGAGAAAGGTTGTCGAGCTGGTTGAAGTTGCCGATGACGAAGGTCACCGCCATCGTCTCGCCTAAAGCGCGCCCGAGGCCGAGCATGATGGCGCCGACGACGCCCGTCTTGGTATAGGGCAGCACGACCTTGTAGACCACCTCCCAGGTCGTCGAGCCCAGCCCGTAGGCCGATTCCTTCAGCATCGGGGGCGTGGTCTCGAACACGTCGCGCATCACCGAAGCGATGAACGGGATGACCATGATCGCCAGGATGATGCCCGCCGAAAGGATGCCGATGCCCACCGGCGGCCCCGAGAACAGGGTCCCCAGGATAGGCACATCGCCAAACGCGGCCTGCAGCGGCTGCTGCACGTAGGTGGACAGGATCGGGCTGAAGACCAGCAGGCCCCACATGCCGTAGACGATGGAGGGCACAGCCGCCAGCAGTTCGATGGCCACGCCCAGCGGACGCTTGAGCCAACTCGGCGAGAGCTCGGTAAGGAATATGGCGATGCCGAAGCTCACCGGCACGGCGATCAGCAGTGCCACGATGGAGGTCATCAGCGTGCCGTAGATCATCACCAGGCCGCCGAACTTCTCCTGCACCGGATCCCAGTCGGTCGAGACCAGGAAGCCCAGGCCGAAGTGCTTGATTGCCGGCATGGCGCCGATCAAGAGCGAGCCGATGATGGCCACCAGCAGGCCCAGGGTCAGCCAAGCGGCGCCGTGGGCCAGGAAGGAGAAGACGGCGTCGCCCCAAGGCAGGGTACGACGCCGACCGGGTGGATCGCCCCTCGGGGTGGCTCGCTCCATGTCGTTCTTGTGGTCAAACGGGCTGGCGGGGAGTGTAGCGGCCATGGGGCAGTCTCGAGGTGGCGGCTTGGGGCGCGGAAAGACCCCCCGGACCCAGCGGCGCCGGGGGGCTGGGCGCTTCGAACTACTTGTAGGCGATCGCCTTGCCGGCACCGTCCTTGATGCTGTCGGCCCATAGCTTGCGGACGAGTCCCTTCACCGAATCCGGCAGCGGGACGTACTCGAGGTCCGTGGTCATCTTGTCTCCGTTGGTGTAGGCCCAATCGAAGAACTTGAGCGCGGATGCCGCTTGTGCCGGCTTGTCTTGCGACTTGTACATGAGGATGAAAGTCGTGCTGGTGATCGGCCAGGAGGCCTTGCCCGGCTTGTCGGTAAGGTCTTGCGCGAAGGTGCGCGCCCAGTCGGCGCCTGCTGCAGCCGCCTTGAAGCTCTCGTCGTCGGGGCTGACGTAGCTGCCGGCCTGGTTCCGCAACATGACAAACGACATCTTGTTCTGCTTGGCGTAGGAGTACTCGACGTAGCCGATCGAGTTGGGCAGGCGCTGCACGAAGGCCGAGACGCCCTCGTTGCCCTTGCCGCCAGCACCCACGGGCCAGTTGACCGCCGCACCGGCGCCGACCTTCTCTTTCCACTCGGCGTTGACCTTGGAGAGGTAGGTCGTGAAGCCGAAGGTGGTGCCCGAACCGTCGGCGCGGCGCACCTGCGCGATCGCAGCGTCGGGCAGGGGCACGCCAGGGTTGAGACTGGCGATGGCGGGGTCGGTCCAGCGTGTCACCTTGCCAAGGTAGATGTCGCCCAGCACCTGGCCGGTCAACTTGATCTGGCCCGGCTGGATGCCCTGGATGTTCACCACCGGCACCACGCCGCCGATGACGGTGGGGAACTGGACCAGGCCGTCCTTGGCCAGATCCTCGTCTGACATGGGTGCGTCGCTGGCGCCGAAGTCGACGACCTTGGACTTGATCTGCTTGATGCCACCGCTGGAGCCGATGGACTGGTAGTTGACACGCGCGCCGGTCGCCTTGTTGTAGGCGGCGGCCCACGCGGCGTAGACGGGAGCAGGGAAGGAGGCGCCGGCACCGGTGACATCCTGGGCCAGGGAAGCGCCTGCCACCAGGGCCAATGCGGACGCCAGAGCGGCGGTACGGAACAGAATCATGGCTACCTTTCGTGCGGTTGTTCGCAGTAGAGGAACTCTAGGGGCGGCACATGACGGCCATGTGACAGGAAACGCACCTCGCAGGGACGTTGTCACAAAGCGCCTGCGGCGTTGTCCGGCGAAGAGCGTGGGGGGAGCGGGTCCTGGAGCGCCAGCCGAGCGAGTGACTTCACCGCTGGCACTTGATCACGCCCCCCTCCCCGGATGCGGGTCAGCGAGGGACAGTTGGACGCCGCGAGCGAACGTCCGTTCAGCCGGCTGGCCCGCCAGGCGCCGGGCTCGCGCGGCATCGCTTGCGGCCAACGGCCAGCGCATGCCGTACATGGTGCGGCGCGCCTGTGACAGACCGATGACCACCGTCACTCCGGGCACAAATCGGCCGCCGCAGCCAGAATGGTCAGGACGCCACTCCCGCAGCACCCCAGGACATGCCCCCAGCCACTGCCCCGTCGCCCCCCGCGCCCAGCCCGCGTCGGCTCATCGTCGCCATCACCGGCGCCTCGGGCGTGATCTACGGCGTGCGGGCGCTGCAGCTGCTGCGCGCGATGGGCGGCATCGAGACCCACCTCATCCTCACCGCTTCGGGCGCGCGCACGCTGGCCGAGGAAACCGATTTCAGCGCGGCCGAAGTGCGCGCGCTGGCGCACCAGGTGCACAGCGCCCGCGACATCGGCGCCAGCATCTCGTCGGGCTCCTTCCGCACGCTGGGCATGCTGGTGGCGCCGTGCTCGATCAAGACGCTGAGCGGCATCGCCAACTGCTACAACGACGAGCTGGTGGTGCGTGCGGCCGACGTCTGCCTGAAGGAGCGCCGGCGCGTCGTGCTGCTGCTGCGCGAAACGCCGCTGCATGCCGGCCATATCGCGTTGATGGACCAGGCCACGCGCAACGGCGCCGTGATCATGCCGCCGGTGCCGGCCTTCTACTCGCGGCCGGCGACGGTGCTGGACATCGTCGACCAGACGGTGGGCCGCGCGCTCGACCTCTTCGACCTCGAGCTGCCGGGTGTGCAGCGCTGGGACGGCGGCGGTGCGCGCGGGGCGGCTGGAGACGAGCCAGCCTGAGCCGGCGCCAGTTTCAGTTTCTGCGGTCTGGCTCGCGGTCGCGGCCCCGCTCGGGCTTGCGGTCGGGGCCGCGGTCAGAACCGCGATCAGAGCCGCGGTCGGACCCTCGGTCGTCGTCTCGGTCCGCACCACGCTGCGGCGGACCACCACGTTCGGGCTGGCGTTCACGCTCGGGCGGCTGGTTGCGCTCGGGCTGGTTGCGTTCGGGCTGGCGTTCACGCACGGGCGGGCGGCCGCGCGGCGGCTCGGCGTTTGGGCGTTCGTAGGCCGGCGGGCGCTGTTGCGGGCCGTGCCAGTCACCACGCTCACGCGGGTCGCGGCGCTGCCAGTCCTGCTGCTGCTGCGGCGCCGGGTAGCGGTCGCCACGGTACTCGCGCTGGTAGACCGGCAGCGGCGCCGGCGCCGGCGCGCGGCGGCGGTCCCATTGGTCCCAGCCCCGACGCTGGTTCTGCCAGGACGGGCCCCAATGTTCACCCCAGCGTGGCGCCGCGTCGCGCTGCCAGCCGCGGAAGTAGGTGGGCGGCTGACGGTAGTAGCGCACCGGGATGCGCAGCACGAACAGCGGCACCACCTCGGGTTGCACATAGGCCCAGGGGCCGTTGTACCAGTCGCTCGCGTACCAGCGGTCGTCCTCGTAGACCCAGTAGCGGTCTTCGTAGAAGAAGTAGTTGGCCGACAGCTGCGGGGCGTAGTAGGCCGGGCTGTTGGGCACACGCTCGAGGTTGGGAAACAGCGGCACGTTGACGCCGATGCGCACACCGGGCAGGTCGACACCAATGCCGATGCCCACGCTGACCTGCGCCAGGGCCGGTGTCGCGGCGCCGAAACTCAAGGCGCTGGCGGCCAGCGCCAGGGCCAGCTTGCGCAGGGGTGCTTGCAGGGTCTTCTTCATGCTTGCCTTTCGCGGCGGGCGGTCGCCGAAGGGCGATCAGAAGACCACCATGCCCGTGGTGTCAGGGGCAGTCGGTGTGCCACCACACCGTTCGATCGTCAGCCGATGAGGGCGAAGCGGGGCTGCAAATGCCCGTCGAAGAGCACCCGCTCGAAGAACATCGCGTGCGGCCGCACCCACAGCCCCGCGTCACCGTAGAGCGGCCGGTAGACCACCAGCGGCTCCAGCGTCTCGCTGTCGCGGGCGGTGCCCAGCACCTCGTATTCGCCGCCCTTGTAGTGGCGGTAGCGGCCGGGCGGCGTGGTGGGCAGGGGGGCGAGGTCGGTCATGGGCGGGCGCGGCGTACATTCGATTCGGGGGGGTACAAACTTGTCGGAGTTTCTTACAGTTCGCTACCCGACATAGGGCGGTGCGCGTGCCGGTTCAGGCCGAGTCGCCCAGCGGCTGCGTGGTAGCCCGTCTCTTTCCCCCGCATCGGCGCCACGCGCGGTGCACTTCTTGCATCTGGTATACCAGATGGAATTCTGGAGTACGAATTGAGCTCTTCCCTTGCCAAGACCCTGAAGCTGGCGCTGTTGAGCAGCGTCGTGGCGCTGGGCGTCGCGCGCAACGCCGACGCGGCCTATGTCGTGATCAATGCCGACCCGGTGTATGGCACGCAGTTCCCGGGTCTGGGCTGGCGCGCCACGGGCGCGCTCTACATCCCCGACGGCTGCACGCTGGCCGCCGGCATCAGCAGCCTGTTCTGGAGCCCGTTCACGGTGACGATCGCGGGTGACACGTCGCCCGTCGACATCCCGCTCGTTTCCGCCCTCTGCGCCGGCGCCAGGATCCAGGACACCACGCTCTACTTCTACAACACCGCGGCACCGCTGACGATGGTCGAGGCCATCGGCATCGGCACCTACGCGCCCGACACCGCCCCGGTCGCCAGCGCCAACGACCAGTCGCAGAACCTGATCGACTTCAGCATGGCGACGGGCCAGGTGGTGGGCTTCCACAGCACGCTGTCGGCGCCGAAACACGCCACCGACCTGCTGGCTGGCGGCGGGGCGAATTGCTTCTCGCTCGAGTTCAGTTCCGACACCGCGCGGCTGGTGTCGTACAACTACGTGAACGGCGCCTGCAGCACGACCCCGATCGCCGGGGGCCAGTCCCAGAACGCGGCCCAGGTGACGATAGGCAGCTTCATCTCGAATGCCGCCTACCGGGCCCCGGTCGTCCTGCCTGTGGTGGCGACGGTGCCCGAGCCGACCAGCCTGGCCCTCGCGCTGCTGGCGCTGGGCGCCGCCGCCACCCGCCGCCGCCGCGGCGCCAGCGCGCGCGCCTAGACCAGCGCGTCGCAGCGCAGTGCCGCCGCGACAGCGTCGTCGACCGACCAGCTTCGCAGCGGCGCAGCCGCAGCGCCGTTCGCCTGTGCTTGTGCCTGCGCCAGCCCGGGCCGCTGCTTCGCCCAGCGCGCCTGCACACGCGGCGCGCGCACCAGCTGCCAACGCTCACGCATCTGCTCGACGGCGTCGGCCAGGGCCACGGCGCGCGCCAGGGCCGCCGTGTCGCCCGCGGCCTGTTCCTGCAGCGCAAGCTCGACCAGGCTTTCCAGGCAGCCGAGCATCTGGTCGCGCATCTCGAAGTCGCGGAAGCCGCGCAGAGCCAGCGCCAGCCGCTGCTGCGCCGATGCGGTATCGCGCGTCAGCAGGGCGACGCGGCCCAGCCCCCACTGCGCGCAGGCCTCGCCGCGCTTGTTGCCCGCGTCGTGGCTGACGCGCAGCGCATCGTCCAGCCAGCGCTGCGCCCGTTGGGCATCGCCGGCGCCGCAGGCCAGCGTGCCCAGCTCGAAGCAGCACTCGGCCTCCAACTCCTGCTGGCCGATCTCGCGCGCGATCGCCAGGCCGCGTTCCAGCCTCTCGGCGGCCTGGATGTCGTCGCCCAGCCAGGCGGCACACTGCCCCAGGTGCAGGTGGCCGATGACCTCGCCCTGGCGGTGGCGGATCTGCTGGAACAGCTGCAGGGCCTCGGTCTCGCTGGCCATCGCGGCCAGCGCGTCGCCGCCCTGCAGCTGGGCCACCGCCAGCGTCGACAGCGTGGCCGCGATCTCCATCAGGTTGCCCAGGCGGCGCGCCAGCACGAGGCCGGTCTCCAGCATCTGGCGCGCCTCGGCGTGGTCGTTCTGCGCCGACGCCAGCACGGCACCGACGTACAGGCCCCAGGCCTGTGAACGGTCCGAGGCCTGCACCGCCGGCAGCGCCAGCGCCGCGCGCAGCGCGGCGCGGCCCTCGCTGACGTAACCGCGCAGCAGCCAGAAGCTCTGCACCGCCATCGCCAGCTTGACGGCGATGACGGCGTCGACTCCGCCCGTCAAGGCCGTGGCCATCGCACCACGCAGGTTGTCGATCTCGACCTCGGCGCGCTCGATCCAGGCCGCGGGTTCGGGGCTCTGCATGCCGTCGCGCACCTGCTTGGCGACGACGAAGTAGTGCTGGGCGTGGCGCGCCGCGGTGTCGGGCGCCTCGCTGTCCTGCACCAGCTTCTCGTGCGCGTAGTCGCGCAGCGTCTCCAGCATGCGGTAGCGGGTGTCGTCGCCGCGTGGCTCCATCATCACCAGCGACTTTTCGACCAGCGAGCTCAGCCAGTCCATGACGGCGAAGTCCTCGAGCGGCTCGGCACCGCACACCCCCTCGGCGGCGGCGAGGTCGAAGCCGCCGGCGAATACGGCCAGGCGCTTGAAGACCAGTTGCTCCTCGGGCTGCAGGATTTCGTAGGACCAGTCGACCAGCGCGCGCAGCGTCTGCTGGCGTTCCTGCAGCACGCGGCTGCCGCCGGTGAGGATCTTGTAGCGGTCGGCCAGGCGCTTGTTGATGTCGGCCACGCTCAGCGAGCGCACACGCGCCGCGGCCAGCTCCAGCGCCAGCGGTATGCCTTCAAGCCGCGCCACCAGCTCGGCCACCGCCGGCGCCTCGCGCTCGTTGAGCTCGAAGCTGGGTTTGTGGGTCTGCGCGCGTTCGACGAACAGGCGCACAGCGGTGGAGCGTTGCAGGGTTTCCAGACTGTCGCCGCGCGCCGGCACCGGCAGCGGCAGGATGGGCACGGCCTGCTCGCCGGGCACCCGCAGCGCCTCGCGGCTGCTGGCCATCAGGCGCACGCCCGGCGCGGCGCGCAGCAGCGCGTGCGCCAGCTCGGCGGCGGGCTTGATGAGGTGCTCGCAGTTGTCGATGACCAGCAGCACCCGCCTGCCCGCCAGGTGAGCGCACAGCGTCTGCAGCAGCGGCCGGCCCGGTTCTTCGCGCACCGCCAGCACCTGCGCCGCCTCGCTGACGACGAGCGCGGGGTCGCGGATGGGAGAGAGGTCGAGGAACCAGGCACCGTCCGGGAACTCGGCCATCAGCTCGGCCGCTACCTGCAGCGAAAGGCGCGTCTTGCCCAGGCCCCCCATGCCCAGCAGCGTGACGAGTCGCGACTGGCCCAGCGCAGCCTTCAGCTCGTCGAGTTCACGCTCGCGGCCGATGAAGGACGTGGCCTGCTGCGGCAGGTTGTTCGGGATCTCGCGCGCCGGCAGCCAGCGTTCGCCGACCCGCACCACTCGGTAGACCTTCTCGCTGTCGCGCGGCGCGGCGAAGGTGGCAGCGTCCGGGCCGGCCTCGAAGAGCTCGATGGGCTCCGACACGCCCTTCATCACCCAATGGCCGTGCGACTGCATCGGCAGCGCGATTTCACCCACGGCCTGCCTCGCCTCGGGCGTCAGCAGCGTCTGGCCGCCGCGGGCCAGCGACATCACGCGCGCCGCGGTGGGCTTGGCCAGGCCGTCGACCTCCAGCGGCTTGGCGCCTCGCGCCACGTCGTCGGCGCTGTTTTCGCGCAGGATCACGGGCCCCACGTGCAGGCCGGCGCGTGCCTGCAACGGCACCGGCAGCGCGGCCAGCGCGCGGTGGTAGGCCAGCGCGTACTGCACGGCGTCGGCGGCGGCCTCGAAGAGCAACAGCATGCCGTCGGTCTTGTCGATCTCGCGGCCGCGCCAGGGCGGCAGCAGGTCGCGCGCGGCGCGGTCGTGCGCGGCCCACACGCCCGCCATGACCGCGTCGCCCAGCGTCTCGGACAGCTGGGTGCTGTCCACCACGTCGGTCAGCAGCAGGGCGCGGGCGTCGGTCATGGGTGCGGGCAGGAAACGATCATCGGCGCCGGGGAGTCCGGCCGGCGCCGATTGTCGTCGCTGGACAGCCGTGGTCGCCTCGCTGCCGCGCCTGCCCCTGCCCGACGTCGGGCGTCAGTCGGACTTGACGCCCGAGTCCTTGACCAGCTTGGCCCAGAAACGGCTGTCCTCGGCGAGGAAGGCCGCGAAGTCCTCGGGCGATTTCGACAGCGCCACCTCGGTGCCTTCACGCGCCAGCGCGGCCTTCACGTCGGCGCGCTGCATCACCTCGCGCACGGCCTCGAAAAGCCGCTTGACGGCCTCTGGCGGTGTGCCCGCGGGCGCGAAGAAGCCGTACCAGAAGGACATGCTGTAGCCCGGCAGGCCGGACTCGGCGGCGGCGGGCACGCCGGGCACCAATGGCGAGGCGACGACGCTGGTGACGGCCAGCGCCTTCAGCCGCCCCGCGGTCACCATCGGCAGCACCGAGGGCGGCGTGCCGAAGGTCAGCTGCGCGTCGCCCGCGACGACGGCCTGGATCGCCGGTGCGCCGCCCTTGTACGGGATGTGCACCATCTGCACCCCGGCCACGCTGCTGAAGTGCGCGGCGCCCAGGTGCGGCGCCGAGCCGTTGCCCGAGCTGGTGTAGTTCAGCATGCCCGGTGACTTCTTCGCCGTGTTGATCAGTTCCTGCAACGTGTTGATGCCGGCCTTGGGGTTCACCGCCACCACCAGCGGCGAAGTCGTCACCAGCGTCACTGGCATCAGGTCCTTCATGTAGGTCAGCTTGGGGTTCAGCGTCGGGTTCACCGAGACGCTGCTGGGGCTGGCGATGAGCAGCGTGTAGCCGTCGGCCGGCGCCTTGGAGACAAAGTCGGCGGCCAGGCTGCTGCCGGCGCCGGCCCGGTTCTCGACCACCACCGATTGCCCGAGCACCTTGGACAGCGGGTCGCTGATGGCGCGCGCCACGTAGTCGGCCGCGCCACCGGGCGCAAAGCCGACGACCACGCGCACTGTCTTGTTGGGCCAGGCCTGAGCCCATGCGCTGCCGCTGCTGGCCAGCAGGCCGAACAGGCCGGCCGCGGCGGCCATGGTGATGCGGCGTGCGGGCGCCTTCGGGGTCGTCTTGAAGCTCATCGGAGGTCTCCTGTCGTCGGTCGGGAAAGGGGGCGCCGGCGCGCTCTGCAGCGCATGCGGCGGGGGCGGGAAGTTCAGGCGGCGATCTGCAGCACGATCTTGCCGAGGTGGCGGTTGGCCTCCATGTAGGCCTGCGCCGCGGGCAGGGCGTCGAAGGCGAAGACGCGGTCGACCAGCGGGCGGATGCGGCCGTCGGCGAAGGCCGGCAGCAGTTGCTCGACGAAAGCCGGCACGCCAGCGGCGCGCTGCTCGGCGCTGCGCTGCTTGTTCGAGACGCCGAACAGCGTCAGCCGCTTGACGTGCAGGGCCTGCAGGTCGATCTCGGCGTTCAACTGGCGGTCGACGTAACCGACGATGGCCATGTGCCCCTCGAAGGCCATGCAGCGGATGCACTCGGCGAAGACCGAGCCGCCGACGGTGTTGACCACCAGGTCGGCGCCGTGGCCGCCGGTGGCTTCCATCACCGCGGCAGCGAAGTCGGGTGCGCGGGTATTCAGCGCCACGTCCAGGCCCAGCGCCTTCAGTTTGTCCAGCTTCTCGGCCGCGCCCGAGGTGCCGATGACCTTTGCGCCCAGCGCCTTGGCGGCCTGCAGCGCGGCCACGCCGGCGCCGGACGACACACCCGTCACCAGCAACCATGCACCGGCCTTCAGCCGGCCCTGCAGCACCAGCATGTCGTGCACGACCAGGAAGCTCAGCGGCACCGCGGCGGCCTCCACCATCGACAGGCCGGCCGGCACCGGCATCACCTCGCGCACGTCCATCACGGCGTATTCGGAGAAGGCGCCGGGGCAGCGGCCCATCACGCGCGCGCCAACCTGCAGGCCGGTGACCCCCGCGCCCAGCGCGACGACTTCGCCCGCGCCTTCGATGCCGGCGGGCTTGGAGTTGTTGCCCTTGATCAGGCCGCCGGGAATGAATTCACCGCGGTTCAGGCCGGCGGCGTGCATCTTCAACAGCACCTGGCCGGGGCCGGGCGCGGGCATGGCCGCATCGACGGCTTGCAGCACGGCCTGTGTGCCTTCGACGCGCAGGGCGTAGGACTTCATCGCGAGGGTCTCTTTCTGTCTCAGTTGTCTACGCCGGGCCGATGCACCCGCAGCAGGTGACGCACCAGGTCGAACCCAAGCTTCCCGCCACGGAACCGGCTCTGCCGGGCCGTTGGCGGGCGGCCCCCTCGGGGGGTAGCGAACGCGAGCGAGCTTGGGGGCGTCACTTCAGCGGCCCTGGAACACGGGCCGGCGCTTTTCCATGAACGCGCCGCGGCCTTCGGCGTAGTCCTCGCTTTCGAAGCAACCGAGGATCAAGTCGCGGCAGCGCTGCATGTCGAGCTCGGGGCTGGGCTTGAGGATCTCGCCCATGATGGCCTTGCCGGCCATCACCGTCAGTGGCGCGTTGTCGCCGATGCTGTCGGTGTACTCGGCCAGCAGCGCGGCCAGGTCTTCCACCGCGCAGGTGCGCGTGACGAGGCCGATGCGCAGCGCCTCGGCGGCGTCGATGCGGCGCGCCGTGAAGAAGAGGTCTTTCGCCGGCCCGACGCCGACCAGGTCGACCAGGTTCTTCAGCGCCGAGTAGCGGTAGCCCAGGCCCAGGCGCGCGGCCGGGATGCTGAATACCGCATCGCTGGCGGCGATGCGGATGTCGCAGCTGATGGCCACGTTCACGCCGCCGCCGATGCACCAGCCGCGGATGCAGGCCAGCGTGGGTTTGGTGACGCGGTAGATGGCCATCAGCGCGTCTTCGGCCAGGCTCTCGTAGACCTTCACGGCCTCTTTGGCGGCGCGCTGGTCTTCGAACTGCGAGATGTCGGCGCCCGAGACGAAGGCCTTCTCGCCGGCGCCGCTGAAGACCACCAGGCGCACCCGCTCGTCGTGCTCGGCCTGCTTCAGCAGCGCGGGCACGGCGCCCCACATGTCGACCGACAGCGCGTTGTGGCGCGCCAGGTTGTTGAAGACGATGTGCAGCGCGCTGCCTTCCAGGCGCACCTGGACGCGCTCGGTGGGCGAAACGTAGTCGCCGGTGTTCGAGGTCTGCATCAGAAAACGCCTCTTGTCTTGAGTTGCGCGATGTCACCCGCCGTCATGCCCAGTTCGCCCAGCACTTCCTCGGTGTGTTCACCGCGCCGCGGCGCCGCGCGCACCAGCTTGCTCGGCGTGCGCTCCAGCGTCATCGGCTGGCCGACGTGGCGCTGCGGGCCCAGGCGGTTCGACACCACGTCCTGCACCATGCCCAGGTGCTGCACCTGCGGCTCGGCGAAGACCTCGTCCATGCTGTTGATGTGGCCGCAGGCCACGCCGTCGTTGTTGAAGCGTTCGATCCAGTGGTCTCGGTCGTGGTGCGCCAGGTGTTCGTTGATGGCGGCGTTCAGTGCATCGCGGTTGACGCTGCGGCTGGGCTTGTCGGCAAAGCGCGGGTCGGTGATCCACTCCGGCGCGCCCAGCGTGTGGCAGAAACGCTCCCAGATCTTGCTGCCGAAGACGGCGATGTTCATGTAGCCGTCGCGCGCCTTGTAGACGCCGGTGGGGATGCTCGTGGGGTGGAAGTTGCCGGCCTGGCCGGCCACCTCGCCGTCGACCAGCCAGCGCGCGGTCTGGAAATCCATCATGTAGACCATCGATTCCAGCAGCGAGCTCTGCACCCACTGGCCGCGCCCACTCACTTCGCGTTCCAGCAGCGCGACCAGCACACCCTGCGCGGCGAAGATGCCGGCGCACAGGTCGGCGATCGGAATGCCCACGCGCACGGGGCCCTGGCCGGCCAGGCCGGTGACGCTCATCAGCCCGCCCATGCCTTGCGCGATCTGGTCGAAGCCGGGGCGCTCGGCCAGCGGGCCGCTCTGGCCGAAACCCGAGATGCTGGCGTAGACCAGACCGGGGTGGTCGGCGGCGAGCGTTTCGTAGTCGATGCCGAGGCGGAACTTGACGTCGGGGCGGAAGTTCTCGACCACCACGTCGGCGGTGTTGATCAGCTTCTTCAGCGCGGTGATGCCCTCGGGCTCTTTCAGGTTCAGCGTCACGCTGCGCTTGTTGCGGTGCGTGTACTGGTAGTCGGAACCGTCCTGGCCACCCAGTGTGTCGTCGCCGCGCATGTGCTCGGGCATCTGCACCTGGATGACGTCGGCGCCCCAGTCGGCGAGTTGGCGGCAGGCGGTGGGGCCGGCACGCACCTGGGTGAGGTCGATGACGCGGAAACGCGCCAGCGCGGGTGAAGCGGGCAGGTGGGGCATGGCAGCGGCCGGGCAGGAAATCGAGCGGGCAAGTGTCTTGGCGGGGTGGTCAAAGTGTCAACACTTTTGAGGCTATCGCAAACACTTAGGGCGGCTTCGTCGGCGCGCCCCGGGCCGCGCGCTAGCATCCGGCGGACATGGCCACCCGCGCTCAAGACCCCGCTGCGACCGCCCCGCCTGCGCCGCCGGGCCTGGCCCAGACCATCGCCGACCAGCTGCAGGCGCTGATCCACAGCGGCGAGGTGGCGCCCGGCGAACGCCTCAACGAAGCCGCACTGGCGCTGCGCATGGGCACCAGCCGCGGCCCCATCCGCGAGGCCATCCGCATCCTCACCGGCATCGGCCTGGTGACGGCGGTGCCCAACCGCGGTGTCTTCGTGCGCCAGATCTCGGTGCGCGAGATGCTGGAGATCTACGAGCTGCGTGCACTGCTCTTCGGTCATGCCGCGGAACAGGCCGCCGGACAGCTGGACGCGGTGCACCGCGCCGAGTTCGAGCAGCTGCTGGCGCAGATGGACCAGATGTGCGAGCGCGGCGACGGCACACGCTATTACGCCGTGAACCTGCGTTTCCACGCGCTGATCCTGGAGCTGGGCGGCAACCGCCGCGCCCACCAGGCCTACGACGATTACGTCAAGGAACTGCACCTCTTCCGCCGCCGCTACTTCGACGCTGCGGGCAACATGCGGCGCTCGAACAGCGAGCATCGCGCGATCTACGAGGCCATCGCCGCCGGCGCCGGGGCCCGGGCGCGAACGCTGGCCGGCCGGCATGTGCTGGAAGGGCGGCAGCGGTTGCTGGCGACGATGGACGCAGCGCCGGAGCCGGCCGCTGCGCCGGCGCGGCGCCGGCCGGCACGCTGATCTGGCCCGCGGCCGCGGCCGGCTGCGCGTCGGGGCTCATCGGCTGCGCCTGCGCCCACGGCTGGAACAGCGGCTGTAACGCCTGCTTCAGCGTCGACCCGCAAGACGGGCTCTCGATGCTATTGCTGGCCCGGCCGCAGTACCTGCCGCCCGGCCTGACGCTTTGCTCGACACGGCGATGCGGATCACTGTCGATGGCGGCAGTCCGCCGCGGTGCATCAGGGTGCAATCAGTCTTGTGCCCTCCTGCATTAAGCATATAAACTATTTATACATTTAACGATGCCCATTCCAGCCATGCCCACCACCCGGAAGATCCCCTCGGCCGCCGTCAGCCCCACCGTCAGCCCCACCGTCAGCCCCGCCGCAGACGAGCCGGCCCCCACCGAGCCCCTGACCGCGACCCGGCCCGCCCGGGCCCGCAAGGCGCCGGCTGCCGCGGCCAAGCCTGCCAAGGCTGCGAAGCCTGCCAAGCCGGCCAGGCCGGCCAGGCCTGCCGCGGCCCCCGTCGCCAAGGCTGCGCCGAAGGCGGCCAAGCCCGCCAAGCCGCCGAAGAAGCCGCCCAAGTTGCAGGCGCTGCTGGTGCGCGACGGTTTCACGATGCCCGAGGCCGACTTTGCCCTCATCGCCACGCTCAAGGCGCGGGCCCTGGCGGCTCATCGCGACGCGAAGAAGAGCGAGTTGCTGCGTGCCGGCCTGCACGCCCTGGCCGCGCTCGACGGCGCGGCGCTGATCGCTGCGCTGGCCGCGCTAGAGCCGGTGAAGATCGGCCGGCCGAAGAAGGGGCACTGAGAGCCGAAGCGCGGTGCTGCCGCGAACCCCCTGAGCCCTGCCATGCCCGCCGACACACTGAACTGGTGGATGCTGCTGTGCACGGTGGCGGCGCTGAACGTGCTGGCCTGGGCGCTGTCGGCCGCCGTGCTGCAGCGCCGCCATGCCGGGCAGCCGCCGGCGGCCTGGTCCTTCCAGCGTCTGCAACTGCTGCTCTCGGCCGGCTACGTGCTGGGCTGCGCCTACCGCTCGGTGCTGCCGGTGTTCGACGTGCAGCGTCTGTGCCTGTTCGACAGCTGGCTGTCCAGCGTCGTGGTCGGGCGCACCGTGGCCACCGTGGCCGAGCTGTGCTTCGCCGCGCAGTGGGCGCTGCTGCTGCGCAGCGTCTCGCAGGCCACCGGCAGCGCCGCGGGGCTGCGGGTGTCGCGCTGGGTGGTGCCGCTGATCGCGCTGGCCGAGCTCTTCTCGTGGCACGCGGTGCTGACGACGTCGAACTTCGGCCACGTCGTCGAGGAGTCGATCTGGGGCCTGTGCGCGGCGCTGCTGGTGGCCAGCCTGGCGATCCTGTGGCCGCGCTGCCGGCGCGAGGCGCGGCCCCTGCTGGCGGCCTGCTGCGCCGCCGGTCTGGCCTACGTGGTCTACATGTTCGGTGTCGACGTGCCCATGTACTGGGCGCGCTGGGTGGCCGACGAGGCCAGCGGGCGCGCCTACCTCGGCGTGGCGCAGGGGCTGGTCGATGCCTCGGTGCGCTGGGTTGTCTCGCACAGCTGGCACGACTGGAAGTCGGAAGTGGTGTGGATGACGCTGTACTTCAGCGTCGCGGTCTGGCTGAGCATCGGCCTGGCGCACACGCCACCCTTGCAGCGCCTGGCCCGCTGAGCGCGGCGCCCGACGTGGCCGCGGCGTCGCCCACGCTGGCGCGGCGAACTGCGGCGGTGCAACGCCTTCAGCGCTGGCCAGCGCCGTGCCTCGCCCCGGGGAGCTCAGGGCGCCGGCAACTGCACCACCACCCGGCGCGGGTTCATGCCCAGGCGTGGAAAGTCCATCAGCGCGGCCTCGAACAGTGCGCCCAGCGTGGCGCTGTCGGCGCGCACGTTGCTCTCGGTGACAGCGCGGGTTTCGTACAGTGGCTTGCCGCTGGTGCGGTCGCGCAGCAGCATGCCGATCTGGGTCTGGTAGCGCGGAAAGTCGTATTGCATGCCCATCGCCCAGCGCGGCGAGCCCCAGGGGCCATGGCGCCAGTAGCCGAAGCCGCCGCGCCACCACAGCGGGTCGTCCCAGGGCTGCACGACGTAGCGGCTGTCGCGCGCACCCACCTGCACCAGCACCTCGGGTTCCTTGCCGGCTTCAACCGGCTTGAAACCCGCCTTGGCCAGCGCGCCGACGGCGGCGGCCTCCAGGCGTTCGCTCTCCTGCGCCTGCGCCTGCTGCGACGGCAGGCGCTCGAAGGCGTAGCTGCCGGGCACACGCCCAGCCGGCCAATCGCCGAAGCTCGAGACCTCGCTCGTCACGCTGCGCACCGTGGCACAGCCAGCCAGCACGGCAGCGCCGGCCATGCAACCCGCCAGCAACAGCCGGCGGTGCATCCGTAAGGGGTTCTGCATGAATCACTCCTGGGTTTCGCGGGGCGCGGCCGCTTGCCAATGCACGGCGCTGGCAGTGGCCGGCGGGGCGCAGGGTTCTTCGTCGAAGGCCATGTCACCCGCCGGGTCAGCCACACCGGTGGGTTGGATCGTCGTGAAGGGAAAGAGTTTCCGGTCCATCAGGTGCGAAGGCACGACATGGCCCATCGCGCGCAGCATGTTGTCGCTGCGGCCGGGGTACTGGCGTTCCCACTCGCGCAGCATCTTCTTCACCTGCACACGCTGCAGGTTGTCCTGGCTGCCACAGAGTGTGCACGGGATGATGGGGTACTGGCGGTGGCGCGCCCACTTCTCGATCTCGGTCTCGGCCACGTAGGCCAGCGGGCGGATGACGACGTTCCTGCCGTCGTCGCTGACCAGCTTGGGCGGCATGCCCTTGAGCCGCCCGCCGAAGAACATGTTGATGAGCATCGTCACCACCATGTCGTCGCGGTGGTGGCCCAGCGCGATCTTGGTCGCCCCGAGTTCACCTGCCACGCGGTAGAGGACGCCGCGGCGCAGCCGGCTGCACAGGCTGCACATCGTCTGGCCCTCGGGCACCAGTTTCTTGACGATGCTGTAGGTGTCCTGGTTCTCGATGTGGAAGGGGATTTCCAGCGTTTCGAGGTAGGCCGGCAGGATGTGCTCGGGGAAGCCGGGCTGCTTCTGGTCGAGATTGACGGCGACGATGTCGAAGTGGATGGGCGCGCGCTTGCGCAGCGACAGCAGGATGTCGAGCATCGTGTAGCTGTCCTTGCCGCCTGACAGGCAGACCATGACCTTGTCGCCGGCCTCGATCATGTTGAAGTCGGTGATGGCCAGGCCCACCTGGTGGTGCAGGCGCTTGCTGAGCTTGTTGGCCTCGAAGTCGGCCTTGCGCGTGTCTTTCAGCGGCGCCGGTGTGGCCGCAGCGATGGCGGCCATGTCGGTCAGGTCGTTCATGCGCAGCGCCTGCACGGCCGCCCGAAAGGCGCTGAGCCCCCTCGGGGGGTAGCGAACGAAGTGAGCTTGGAGTTCATTTTTCTTCCTTCAGACCGAAAACTTCCACGCCCACGGCGTCGCAGTCCGGATAGACGTCGGGCTTGGCGGTCGACACCATCGCCGCGCGCACCTGCGGGTGGGCCAGCATCAGCGCCAGCACGTCGTCGGCCAGCGTCTCCTGCAGGTGGATGTGGCCGTGGGCCACGCGGGCCATGATGGTGCGGCGGATGAAGTCGTAGTCCAGCACCTCGTCGAGCTTGTCGTCCTTGGGCGTCGACAGCGCCAGCGGCACGTAAAGGTCGACGTTGATCAGCACGCGCTGCTCGCCCTTCTTCTCGAAGTCGTGCACACCGATGTTGATCCACACCGCGTAGTTGCGCAGGAAGAGGCGCCGGCAGTCCATCAGGCGCGGGTGGTTCAGCAGGCTTTGCATCAGGGGGCTTTCGTTTCGAAGGCCAGGAACATCACGTCGCGCGTCCTGGAAGTTCACGGGCCATGAACATCACGTCCCGTGGTTGGGCCTGCAGGTGCTGGCCGCCATCGACCAGCAGCGTGGTGCCGGTGATGGCGGGGGATTCGAGCAGGAAGCGCACGGCGCGAGCGACGTCGGCGGGCGTGGAGCTGCGCTGCAGCGGGGTCATCGTGTGCGACGCGTCGAACTCGGCGCCCGACATCTCGCCCGACAGCAGCGTCACCCCCGGCGCCACGCCACACACCCGCACCCGCGGCGCCAGCGCCTGCGCCAGCAGCGTGTTGGCGGCTTCCAGCGCCGCCTTGCTGAGCGTGTAGCTCAGGTAGTCGGGGTTGGGGTTCCAGAGCTTCTGGTCGAGGATGTTGACGACGCAACCGGTCGCGCTTTCGCCCACGGCCGCATGCAGCGCACGCGCCAGCAGGATGGCCGGCAGGGTGTTGGCACGCCAGTGCGCTTCCATGCGCGCCGCGCTGAAGCTGGCCACGTCGTCGTACTCGAACAGCGAGGCGTTGTTGACCACCGCGTCGACGCGGCCGAAGGCGGCGCGCACGGCGGGCACCAGGGCGTTGCAGGCGGCCTCGTCGGCCAGGTCGGCGGCGAAGGCCTGCGCGGTGCCGCCGGCGGCCTGGATCGCGGCCACCGTCGCTTCGGCAGGGGCCACCGAAGTGCGGTAGTGCACCCCTACGCGCCAGCCGCTGGCGGCCAGGTGCAGGGCGATCTCGCGGCCGATGCGCTGGGCGGCGCCGGTGACGAGCACGACGGGAAGGGATTCCATGGGCGCGGTGCGGGCCGGCTGCACGCGCTGCGGCGGCCGGCGAGGGGGTTGGGCGGTTTCTACAATGCCGCGGATGCAAGCACCCGGGGCACCGAGTCTATCGGCGCGCCCTTCCATCCGCCCGCACACGGCCATCGCGCAGCGCATCAGCCGCGCCATCGTCGAGGCGGGGGGCTGGCTGCCCTTCGACCGCGTCATGGCGCTGGCGCTTTACGAGCCCGGCCTGGGCTACTACGCCCGCGGCAGCCGGCAGTTCGGCGCCCTGCCGTCTTCGGGCAGCGACTTCGTCACCGCGCCCGAGCTGAGCCCGCTGTTCGGCCGCACGCTGGCGCGCCAGGTGGCGCAGGCGCTCGACGCCGCCGCGGCCGACACGGTGTTCGAGTTCGGCGCTGGCTCGGGCGCGCTGGCCGAGCAGCTGCTCATCGCCCTGGGCGAACGTGTGCGGTGTTACGCCATCGTCGACGTCTCGGGCGCCTTGCGGCAACGCCAGGCGGTGCGGCTGGCGCCCTTCGGCGAACGTGTGCAATGGCTCGACGCCTGGCCCGACACGCTGCACGGCGTGGTGGTGGGCAACGAGGTGCTCGACGCGATGCCGGTGCAGCTGCTGCACTTCGACGGCGGCGCCTGGCACGAACGCGGCGTCGTGGCGCAGGACGGCGCCTTCGCCTGGGCCGACCGGCCGACCGCGCTGCGCCCGCCCGTCGACGGCCCTTTTGTGCCTGGTACCGTGACCGAGATCCACCCCCAGGCCGAAGCCTTCGTGCGCAGCCTGGCCGAGCGCCTGCAGCGCGGCGCGGCATTTTTCATCGACTACGGCTTCCCCGAGGCCGAGTACTACCACCCGCAACGCACGGGTGGCACGCTGATGTGCCACCGCGCGCACCTGGCCGACACCGACCCGCTGACCGACGTCGGCGACAAGGACATCACAGCGCACGTCAACTTCACCGGCATCGCACTGGCCGCGCAGGACGCCGGCATGGACGTGCTGGGCTACACCAGCCAGGCGCGTTTCCTGTTCAACTGCGGTCTCGTCGAGCTGTTGCAGCAGGCCGACCTGCGGGAACGCGCCGCGGCGCAAAAGCTGATCAACGAACACGAGATGGGTGAACTCTTCAAGGTGCTGGCGTTGGGCCGCGGCGTCACGCTCGACCTCTTGGGCTTCGCGGCGGGCGACCGCATGCATACGCTGTGACGCGCACCTGACGCGATGCGCTGGCTGCTCGTCTTCCTGCTCGCCTGCCTGGTCTTCAACGGCCTGCAGGGCTGGCTGCGCAAGATCGGGCTGGGCAAGCTGCCGGGCGACTTCAGCTTCCGCCTGCGCGGGCGCGACTGGTACCTGCCCTTCGCCAGCTCGGTGGTGCTGAGCGTGATCGCGATGCTGATCGGCATGCTTCTCTAGCGCGCGCGGTCGAATGTCGGCCCCCGTCCTGCTGGCCTTCGTGCTGGGCTACTTCGCGCTGCTGCTGGGCGTGGCCTGGTGGACCTCGCGCCGTGCCGACAACGAGGCGTTTTTCATCGGCAGCCGCAACAGCCCCTGGCTGCTGGTGGCCTTCGGCATGGTGGGCACCTCGCTGTCGGGCGTGACCTTCATCAGCGTGCCCGGCGCAGTGGGGCTGACGCAGTTCAGCTACCTGCAGATCGTGCTCGGCCACGTGCTGGGCTACCTGGTGGTGGCCTTCGTGCTGCTGCCGCTGTACTACCGCCACGGCCTGACGTCGATCTACGGCTACCTCGAGCACCGCCTGGGCCCGCGCAGCTACCGCACCGGCGCGGCCATCTTCGTCGTCTCGCGCACGCTGGGCGCCACGGCGCGGCTGTACCTGGTGGTGCGTGTGCTGCAGGACACCATCCTCGACAGCTTCGGCATGCCGTTCTGGCTGACCGCCGCCGTCATCCTGCTGATGGTGCTGCTGTACACGGTGGAAGGCGGCGTGCGCACCATCGTCTACACCGACACCCTGCAGACCGCCGGCATGCTGCTGGGCTTGATGGTGTGCACCGGCTTCCTGCTGCAAAGGCTGGACCTGACGGTGGCCGGCAGTCTGGCGCAGATGCAGGAGCGCAGCCTCGCCACCGTCTTCGGCACCGACCCGCAGGCCAAGACCTGGTGGCTGAAGCAGGTCGTCGCCGGCGCCTTCATCGCCATCGCGATGACGGGCCTGGACCAGGAGATGATGCAGAAGAGCATCTCGGTCAAGCGCCTGCGCGATGCGCAGAAGAACGTCGTCCTGCTCTCGCTCGTGCTGCTGGCCGTGGTCTCGCTATTCCTCTACCTCGGCGGGCTGCTGGCGCTGTTTGCACCGACGGTGGGGCTGCAGGTGGCGGGCGACCGCCTTTTCCCGGCCGTGGTGCTGGGTTACCTGCCGGTGGCCGTGCAGGTGCTCTTCGTCATCGCGCTGATCTCGGCACTCTTCCCCAGCGCGGACGGCGCACTCACCGCGCTCACCAGCAGCTTCTGCATCGACCTGCTGGGCCTGCACAAGCGCGCCGACTGGGACGAGGCCAGACGCACCCGTGTGCGCCGCAGCGTGCACCTGGGCTTCGCGGCGCTCTTCATGGCGCTGGTGATGGGCTTCAAGGCGCTGGACGACCCGAGCATGATCGGCCTCATCCTGAAGATCGCGGCCTACACCTACGGCCCGCTGCTGGGCCTCTTTGCCTTCGGCGTGCTGACGCAGCGTGCCGTGAACGACCGCTGGGTGCCGCTGGTGGCGCTGGCCGCGCCGGCGCTGTGCTGGCTGATCGACGTCAACCAGCGCGCGCTGTTCGGCGCCTGGCAGCTGGGGCTGGAACTGCTGGTGCTCAACGGGGCACTGACTTTCGTCGGGCTCTGGGGTCTGTCGCGCCGTCAGGCCGCGCCGGCCTGAGGCGCCGGCTGTCCTCTCGAGCGCCGCCGCAGCCCGGCGCACGCCTTGCCCTGCGGTGAGGTGCGGCTGCCATCGATGAACCCCGTCACCCCCGAATCCGTCCAGGCCCTGGCATGGCGCGGGCCGGCGGGTGCGACGCGTTGAACCGCCTGGCCACCGCGCTGCGCCTGGCGGGCGATCACGCCTCGGCCATCGCCACGCTCGGACGGGCCGCGCTGCTGGCGCGCGAACCGGGCCAGCAGGCGCGCCCGGGCCTGGGGGCGTTCAGCCGGTGGCCAACCGGGCGGCCACCGCCTCGGTGCGTGCCGCGTGCACCGCAGCGCCGATGTCGGGCCCCTGGCGGCCCTGCGCCAGTGCGGCGGCGGCCACCGAAGCGGTGTCGATGCCGCGCGCCGCAGCCAGCAGCGCCGGCAGGCGCACCGCGGGTTCGTAGGGCCGGTCCTCGAGCCCGGTACGGCCGCGGGCGTCGCAGGCGCAGGCCTGCAGCACCTGCAGGAAACGTTCGGGCCGGCGCAGTGCGTCGCAGCGCTCGAACAGCCGCACCAGCGCCGCCGCGCCCAGCGTGCCGCTGGCGTGCACGTGGCCGTGTTCACGCGCCACCACGTCGGCCAGTTCGCGGTCGGCGTTGGGCACACGCAGACGGTCGGCCAACGCCGCAGCCATCCTGGCGCTGCGACCTTCGTGGCCGATGTGGCGTGGCCACTGCTCGCGCGGCGTCGTGCCCTTGCCCAGGTCGTGGCACAGGCAGGCCCAGCGCACCGGCAGCGGGGCCTGTTCGCGCGCGGCTTCGTCCAGCACCAGCATCAGGTGCAGGCCGGTGTCGACTTCGGGGTGGTGCGCCGGCGGCTGGGGCACGCCCCACAGCCGTTCCACCTCCGGCAGCAGGCGTGCCAGCGCGCCGCAGCGGCGCAGCACCTCGAACATGCGGCTGGGGCGCTGCGCCATCAGGCCACGCGAAAGTTCCTGCCACACACGTTCGGGCACCAGGTGGTCGACCTCGCCGGCATCGACCATCTGCCGCAGCAGCGCCGCGGTTTCGGGTGCGAGTGTGAAGTCGGGGAAACGCGCCGCCAGCCTTGCTGTGCGCAGCAGGCGCACCGGGTCTTCGACAAAGGCCTCGGAGACATGCCGCAGCACCCGTGCCGCCAGGTCGCGCTGGCCGCCGTGGGGGTCGATCAGCGCGCCGTCCTCGGCTTGCGCGATGGCGTTGATGGTGAGGTCGCGGCGCAGCAGGTCTTCTTCCAGCGTCACGCCAGGCGCGGCGTGGACGACGAAGCCGCGGTAGCCGGGCGCGGTCTTGCGCTCGGTGCGTGCCAGCGCCACCTCTTCGCCGGTTTGCGGGTGCAGGAACACCGGGAAGTCCTTGCCGACCGGCTTGTAGCCGAGGGTCAGCAGTTCCTCGGGCGTGGCGCCCACGGCGACCCAGTCGCGGTCGGCGTGCGGCAGGCCCAGCAGTGCATCGCGCACCGCGCCGCCGACGACGTAGAGCTTCAGCGGCACTGCGCCATCACACCGTTGTGCCGGCCGGCTCAGGGGTGCTTGCGGTAGGGTTCCTCGAAGTCGAGGAAGTCCTGCTCGGCCAGCGCGTCGACCACCCAGGCGCGCACGCCCGGCGCGGCGGCCACGCGGGCGATGTAGGCGGTGGTGGTGGGGGGCATCGGCAGCGCGTAGGTGCGCAGCCGCATGCACACCGGCGCGAACATCGCGTCGGCGGCACCGAAGGCGCCGAACAGGAAGGGCCCGCCGCTTTCCAGCAGTGCCTCGGCCCACATGCCCTCAATGCGCGCGACATCGCTGCGCAGCGCGCTGTGCTCTTGCCACAGGCGCGCGCCGACGTCGGGCAGCGCGGCCTCGATGTTCATCGGGCACAGGCTGCGCAGCGCGCTGAAGCCGCTGTGCATTTCGGCCGCCAGGCTGCGCGCGCGGGCCCGCTGGCGCATGTCCTCGGGCCACACGCCGTGGCCGGGAAACTTGTCGTGCAGGTATTCGCAGATGGCCAGCGTGTCCCAGACCGCGAAGTCGTCGTCCAGCAGCACGGGCACCTTGCCCGAGGGCGAGAAGTTCGCCAGTTCGCGCCGGAAGGCCGAGCCGGGGTTGAAGTCGAAGCGCAGCTTGTGTTCCTCGAACGGCATGCCCAGCTGTTTCATCAGCACCCACGGCCGCATCGACCACGACGAATAGTTCTTGTTGCCGATCACCAGATGCATGTCTGCAGTCTCCTGTCTTCTGCGGCGCAGGTTACTCGCGCCCGGCACCGGCGCGCAGCTTTTCGAGCCGGGCGCGCCCGTGCTGCCCGCCCAGGTAGCCCGGGGCCACCGCTTCCAGCGCGGTCGGCGTGATGCCCAGTGCCGGCAGGCCCGGCAGCTGGCCGCTGGCGATGTTGGGCAGCTTCATGCTGTCGACGTTGTCGCGCGACATCAGCGTCGGCCCCGGCAGCCATTCCATGGCCAGCGCCTGCAAGCGGCCGACGAAGCCGGGCAGCGGAATCTGCGGCCTTTCGTGGCCCGACCAGCGCCCGGCCAGGCGCACCAGCTCCGACAGCGTGTAGACCGTGGGGCCGGTGCATTCGTAGGTCTTGCCGATGGTGTCGGCGCGGTCGAGCGCGGTGACGATGGCAAGCGCCACGTCGTGCACCCAGACGGGCTGAAAACGGGCGTCGCTGCCGGCCAGAGGCAGCACAGGCGCCAGGCGCTGGATTTGCGCAAAGAGGTTGAGAAAACTGTCCTCGGCGCCGAAGATCACCGAGGGCCGGAACATCGTCAGCTGCAGCCCGGCCTGTTCCAGCACGTGTTCGCCGGCGGTCTTGCTGCGCAGGTAGTTCGACGGCGCCGATGCCACGTCCTTGGCCACGCCCAAGGCGCTGACGTGCAGCAACCGTTGCACGCCGGCCTGCTGGCAGGCCTGGGCCAGGCGCCGCGGCAGCTGCACGTGCACGTGGTCGAAAGCGGCGACGCTGCCGTGCAGGATGGCCACCAGGTTGATTACCGCGTCGTGGCCGGCCACCAGGCGGGCCAGCGCGTCGTCGTCGTGCACGTCGGCCTGCACCACCTGCACCGTGGGCAGGGAGCGCACGGCGTTGGCGTGCGCGGCGCGTCGCGTCGGCACCGTGATCTGGCCGCTGGCGCTGCGTTCGGCCAGGTGTTCGCAGACCACGCGGCCGACGAAGCCGGTGCCACCGAGTACGAGGATCCTGCTCATGGGTTTTCTTTTCGATGCATTCAGGGAAGGTCGCGGTCGGGCGTGGCGGCGCCCAGGGCGCGCGGGCCGATGGGCGCGCCCAGGCGCTCTTTCAGCGTCGGCGCTTGTGCGCCCAGGACAGCGGCGTAGGCCACGCTGTTGGCCAGCACCTTCTGCACGTAGTCGCGCGTCTCGTTGAAGGGGATGCTCTCGGCCCAGGCCGCGGCTTCCATCACCGCGCCGCCCTCGCGCCAGCGGCGCGGCCGGCCGGGGCCGGCGTTGTAGGCGGCCGCGGCCATCGCCAGCGAACCGCCGAAGTCGTCGAGCACACGTTTCAGGTAGGCCGCGCCGAGCTGCAGGTTGACCTGCGGGTCGGTGACCATCTCGGGCTTGAACGGCAGGCCCACCTTCTTCGCCGTCCACAGCGCGGTGGCCGGCATCAGCTGCATCAGGCCCGACGCGCCGACGCCGGAGCGGGCGTCGGTGATGAAACGCGACTCCTGGCGGATGAGTCCGAACAGCACCGCCGGGTCGAGGCCCGTGGCCTGCGCCGTGGCCAGGATCTGCTCGCGGAAGGCCAGCGGGTAGCGCTGGGCAACGTCGATCTCGGTGCGGCTGCGGTCGCTGGTGTTGATGCAGCGGTCCCACAGCGCGCGTTCGCAAGCCCATTGCGCGGCCGCCAGCAGTTCACGTTCGGGCAGGCCGCGCAGCGTGAAGTTCCACTCACGCACGCCTTCGCTGCGCAGGCCCAGCGTGATGAGCTGCAGTGCACGCACGAAGCCCGGCTGGGCGCGCGCTGCCTCGCGCTCGGCGGCGCTCGGCGCGGGCGGCGCGGCGGGCAGGGCGAAGGGCTGGCCCAGGGCCTCGGCGGCGAGCAGGCCGTAGAAATCCAGCGCGTTGGCGATGCCGGCCAGCGCGGCGCGCGCCGCATCGCGTGTGGCCTCGCCTTCCGGGCCCGGCCGTGCCCGGGCCTGCTGGGCACGAGCCTTCCAGTAGACCCAGGCCGGGCGTGCCTGCTCGGTCGCGGGCATGGCGGCAATGGCGCGCTCGACCAGCGCCCAGCGCCGCGGCTCGCGTTCGCTTTCACGCAGCGCGGCGCGCACATGCCAGGCCAGCAGCTCGTCGCTCCAGTTCGGCTGGGTGCCGGGCGGGTGGGCGCGGTCCCACAGCCGGAAGGCGTGGCGCGCGTGTTCTGCGGCGCCCGGCAGGTGCTTCAGCGCCGCCTGCCGCGCCACGTGCGCCCAGGCCGTGGCTTCCAGCGCGGCGGGCAGGCGGTGCGAGGTGGGCGATTGCAGCAGCTCGGCGGCGCGGTCGGGGTCGGCGGCGGCCAGGCGCATCACCGCCAGCATGACGAGGTCGTGGCCGTGTTTGCCGCCGCCGGCGTTGGGCCGGGCCAGGTACCGGGCGGGGTCGTTCAGCGCATCGACGACGCGCGCCGAGGTCGGCACGCCGAGCAGCGCCACGGCGTCGCGCGCGGCGCGCAGGCGGTTGTTTTCCACCGAGGTGCGCAGCTCCAGCCAGACATCGTCTGCGGTGAAGTGGCCGGCCTCGAACAGCGTGCGCGCCATCAGCGAGCAACCCTCGTCGGTGTCGCGCTGCGCCAGCCAGGCGGCCAGCGCCGGTGCATGCACGTCCTGCCCCTCGCGGTGGCGTGCGAGCAACGCGTAGCAGGTGACGACGCGGTCGTCGTTCATGCGGAAGCGCGGATATTCGTTGCGGAAGTTGGCCCAGTCGCGGCGCTTGCCCAGTTCCAGCAGCCAGTCGTTGCGCAGCCGGTCTTCGACGTAACTGCCGCGCCAGCGCGCGTAGAAGGCGTCGAGCTCGGGCTGCTGCGCGGTGGCCAGGCGGTTGCCCAGTTCCCAGTACTCGACCCACATCGCCAGCGGGTGGCGCGCCTGGTTCACGGCGGTGCGCGCGCTGGCCAGCGCGGCGGCGTCCTTTTTCGTCAGCGCGTCGCGGGCGCGCAGCACCGTGTCGTCGCCCGGCGCGGCGTGCAGCGCCGCCGCGCCCGCCAGCGCGCACAGCAGCGTGAGTCGCAGCACGAGGCGCAGGCCGGGCAGCGAGCCGGGTACGTGGCGGAGCAAGGTGGGCATGGTCTTGAATTTAGCGCAGGGGTGGGTCTGGGCGCGGCCAGGGTTCATGCGGACGGCTGCGCCGTGAGGGCTTCATCACCCAGCCCGGCACGTGTGCGCGCAGCCTCGTCGAGCAGCCAGGCCTCGAAGGCGGCCAGCGCCGGCCGTTCACGGCGCGCCGGCCAGCGCACCAGCCAGTAGGCGTAGGGCGAGCTGACGCGGCCAGCGACGCCGAAGGGCTCGACCAGGTCACCGCGCTGCAGCGCCTCGCGCACCAGCGCCAGCCGGGCCAGCGCCACGCCCTGGCCGGCCAGCGCGGCCTGGATCTGCTGGTAGGTGAAGTTCAGGTAGACCCAGCCGCGCGGTTCCACCCCGGGTGCGGCGCTCAGGCGCAGCCAGTGGCGCCAGCTGAGGTAGGCGGCGCTGGGCCGCTGGTCGTCCTCTTCCAACAGCGTGTGGCGGGCCAGGTCTGCGGCGTGCTGCAGCGGCAGGCGCTGCAGCAGCGCCGGGCTGGCCACCGGCGTGAGCTGTTCACCGAAGAGCTGGGTCGAGCCGGCCGGTGCCTGGGCCGGCAGGCCGTAGCGCAGCGCGAGGTCGATGTCGGGGTCGTCGGGGTCGGCGAGGTGGTCGTAGGCGGAGATGCGGATGTCGGCCTCGGGGTTCAGGTTCTGGAAGCCGGCCAGCCGCGGCAGCAGCCACAGTGAGGCGAAGGACGCAAAGGTCGTCACGCCCACCGGCTGGCGGCGTTGCGCGCTGCGGATGTGGCGCACGCTGCCGTCGAGCTGCGCCAGCAGCGGTGCCACGCTGCGCAGCAGCAGCGCACCGGGGCCGGTGAGCTCGACATGGCGTGTGCCGCGCAGGAAGAGCACGGCGCCGAGTTCGTCTTCCAGCGCGCGGATCTGGCGGCTGATGGCCGGCTGCGTGAGGTGCAGCTCTTCACCGGCGGCGCGAAAGTTGAGCCGGCGCGCCACCGCCTCGAAGGCCCGCAGCGGGCCCACGGCGAGTGGCCGGTGGCGTGGCGCATTCATGAGCTTTCATTATCAATCAAGGTCTCAAGCCTGATTGGACGATGGCGCGGGATTACCCGATATTTCGGCTGCGCCGATTGACCGGCAGGAAAGACCGACATGAAAAACTCGCTCATGACAGAACCGCATCAGCCGAGGGCCACCGACGTGGCCCCGTGGGTGTGGCCGCTCGAGCCGCGCCAGGCGCGCACGCTGCCGGCCGCCGCCGTGGCGCGCTGGTTGCGTGTGGACGCGGGCTGTGTCTGGGTCACCCAGAAGCGCAGCGACGCGCCGGCCGAAGATGTCTGGCTGCAGGCCGGCGAGAGCCTTGCGCTGCCGGCGGGCACGGCCTGGATCGCCGAAGCCTGGCCGCGTGCACAGCTCAGCGTGCTCCAGGCGGCGCCCAGCTTCAGCCGCGCCGCGCCTTGGCCGCAGGCCTGGGGCTGGCTGGCCGCGCTGCTGCGCTGGCCGGCGCGGCCCATGCGCGCGCTGGTCTGAGCGGCGTCGCTTTCGTCGCCTTCGCGGCCCGAGCCGCCAGTGCGGCCTGCAGTGCCAGCCGCGCCCAGGGCTGCATCAGCGCGGGGGCGTCCAGCGCCTCGGGCGGCACCGTCCAGTAGCCCAGGGTCACACACTTGCCGTCGGCGCTGTAGACGAAGGGCTCGCAGCCGGCGGCGGCGAAGCGTTCACGGCTGCCGGCGTCGGTCTTCAGGTAGAGGCGGTCGGCGGCGATGAGCGCCACGAAGAGGCCGTCCGCATAGAGCCCCCAGCCGCCGAACATGCGCCGCGCGTGCACCCGGCCCAGCGGCGCCAGCAGCTCCAGGCAGTGATCGACGAAGGGCGGCGGGTCCATCGCGCGACAATATACGCATGAGCTTCCCGATGCCGCCCCTGGAACCCTCGCGCGACAAGAAGACGCTGCGGCGCCAGCTGCAGGCCGAGCGCCAGAGCCTGATCGACCGCCACCTGCGCGCCATGCACCTGCAGGAAGTGCTGCGTGTGTGGCTGATGGGGCGCGAAGACACGGCCATCGGCGCCTACTGGCCGATCAAGGGTGAGTTCGACGCGCTGCCAGCGTTGTACCGCTGGACCGAGGCCGACGAGGAACGCTGCATCGGCCTGCCGGTGATCGACAAGACGAGCAAGCAGCTCAGCTTCCAGATGTGGTTTCCGGGCTGCGAGATGGAAGACGACGCCTACGGCATCCCGAAACCGAAGGACACGCCGGTGTTCCACCCGACGCTGCTGCTGGTGCCCTGCGTGGGCTACGGTGACGGCGGCGTGCGCCTGGGTTACGGCGGCGGCTTCTACGACCGCACGCTGGGCACGCTGCAGCCGCGGCCCTACACCGTGGGCCTGGCCTACAGCTTCGGCTACGTGCCCTGGCTGCAGGCCGAGCCGCACGACGTGCCGCTCGACGCCGTGCTCACCGAGGACGGCGTGGCCTGGCAGCGCCCCGTTCCGGGTACTCCGCCGCAAACGCACGAGCGCAGCTGAACGCGCCGCGGCGCGTTCAGTGGACGCAGCTCAGAAGCGCTTGCCGACGCCCAGGCTGATCAGCGTCGGATCGACCTTCAAAGTGCCGATCTTGGTGCCAAACGAGCTGACGTCGGTCTTGAGCTGCACCTTCTTGATGTCGGCGTTGAACAGCCAGCCGCCGCCCATCGGCACGTCGAAGCCGGCGCCGATCGACAGCCCGTAGCTGTTGCGCTTGAGGTTCAGGCCCAGGCTCTGGGCGGTGGTGCCCCACTGCACGTCGGAGATGTTGGTGTAGTTCAGGCCGGCACCGACATAGGGGCGGAAACCGCTCAGGCCGGTGAAGTGGTACTGCAGCGACAGCGTCGGCGGCAGGTGCTTGAAGGTGCCGATCTTGCCGACGTTGGTGATCGAAAGCGTCTGCTTCTGCGGGTAGGTCAGCACCAGTTCCACCGCCAGGTTGGGCGAGAAGAAGTAGGTGATGTCGAATTCAGGCAGCCAGCGGTCGTTGATCGAGGCTTCAGACGAGCCCAGCGTGGTCAGCGTGGCCTTGAGGTCGCCGCTGTTGGTGTTGGCCGACTGCAGGTGCAGGGCGCGGCCGCGCACGATCCAGTTGCCGGTGTCCTGGGCCAACGCGAGCGGGGTTGCGGCGACCAGCGCCAGCGTGGCCATGCCGATGAGCTTCTTCATGTCGTTTCTCCGTAGTGCTGAGGTTCGGCCTCTTGGGGCCGCATGCCATTGCACGGCGAAGAAAGGACGTGAAGCTGACACGACAGCAGGGTTTTGTCTGGACTTGATGCGGGTCAAGTGGCCACGCCCGCCGCTGTTGTTGCGGCGCATCAATCCAGTCGCGTGAGCCTCAGGCCAGACCCAGGCGGCGGCAGATTTCCAGCGTCACCGCGCTTTGGTTCAGCGCATAGAAGTGGATGCTGGGCACGCCACCGGCGATCAGGCGTTCGCACAGCTTCGTCACCACGTCGATGCCGAAGGCGCGGATGCTGGCGGCGTCGTCCATGTAGCCTTCCATCTTCAGCGCCACCCAGCGCGGGATGTCGATGCCGTCGCGCGCCGCGATCTGCGCGATGCGGCCAAAGTTGTGGAAGGGCATGATGCCCGGCACGATGGGTACCGTGACACCCAGGGCGCGCACCTCGTCGACGAAGTGGAAGTAGGCGTCGGGGTTGAAGAAGAACTGCGTGATGGCCGAGTCGGCCCCCACCTTTACCTTGTGCGCGAAGTGCTCCAGATCCTTGCGGATGTAGCGCTCCTGCGGGTGGTATTCGGGGTAGGCGGCAACCTCGATGTGCCAGTCGTCGCCCTGGGTCTTACGGATGAACTCGATCAGTTCGCTCGCGTAGCGGAATTCACCTGCGGTGGCCATGCCGCTGGGCAGGTCGCCGCGCAGCGCCACGATGCGGCGTATGCCCTGGGCACGGTAGGTGGCCAGGATCTCTGAAATGCTCTCGGCGGTGCTGCCGATGCACGACAGGTGCGGCGCCGCCTCGTAGCCCATGGCCGCGATGTCTCGCACGGTGGCCAGCGTCTTCTCGCGCGTCGAGCCGCCCGCGCCGTAGGTGACGCTGAAGAACTCGGGCTGGGCGGCCGCCAGTTCCTGCACCACGGTCTTCAGCTTCTCGCTGCCGACCGGGGTGTTGGGGGGGAAAAACTCGAAACTGACTGGGACGTGAGCGTTCACCGAAGCCTCCGTGCCGGTGTGAGAGCAAAACCGGTCCAGCGCGCAGCGCGGACCGTCATCAAGCGGCCGCCGCGGAACCGGCTGCGCCGGGCCGCTGGCGGCGCCCCCCCCTGGGGGGAGCGCCGCGGGCGCTTCGGGGGGGGGGGCTTCAATACCTGTAGGTATCGGCCTTGTAGGGGCCGGTCTTCGCAACGCCGATGTAGGCCGCCTGCTCGTCGCTCAGCTCGGTCAGCATGGCGCCGACCTTCTTCAGGTGCAGGCGCGCCACCTTCTCGTCCAGGTGCTTCGGCAGCACGTAGACCTTGCCGTTTTGATACTGATCGCTCTTGGTGAAGAGCTCGATCTGGGCGATGGTCTGGTTGGCGAAGCTGGCCGACATCACGAAGCTGGGGTGGCCGGTGGCGCAGCCCAGGTTCACCAGGCGACCCTTGGCCAGCAGCGTGATCTTCTTGCCGTCGGGAAACTTCACGTGGTCGACCTGCGGCTTGATCTCGTCCCACTCGTACTGTTCGAGCGACGCGATGTCGATCTCGTTGTCGAAGTGGCCGATGTTGCAGACGATGGCCTCGTCCTTCATCGCCAGCATGTGCGCGTGGCTGATGACACGCTTGTTGCCGGTGGCGCTGACGAAGATGTCGGCCTTGTCGGCAGCGTAGTCCATGGTCACTACCTTGTAGCCTTCCATCGCGGCCTGCAGGGCGTTGATGGGGTCGATCTCGGTCACCCACACCTGGGCGCTCAGTGCGCGCAGAGCCTGGGCCGAGCCCTTGCCCACGTCGCCGTAGCCGGCGACGACGGCCACCTTGCCGGCGATCATCACGTCGGTCGCGCGCTTGATCGAGTCGACCAGGCTTTCGCGGCAGCCGTAGAGGTTGTCGAACTTGCTCTTCGTGACCGAATCGTTGACGTTGATGGCGCGGAACATCAGCGTGCCGGCGGCCGACATCTCGTTCAGGCGGTGCACGCCGGTGGTCGTCTCTTCGGTGACGCCGATGATCTGCGCGCCCTTGCGGCTGTACCAGGTCGGGTCGACGGCCAGCTTGGCCTTGATGGCGTTGAACAGGCAGATCTCTTCCTCGCTGCCCGGGTTGGCCAGCAGCGACAGGTCCGTCTCGGCGCGTTTGCCCAGGTGCATCAGCAGCGTGGCGTCGCCGCCGTCGTCCAGGATCATGTTCGGGCCTTCGGCTTCGGTGCCCTTGGCGCCCGCAGGGGCGCCCTTCACGCCTTCGCCGAACTCGAAGATGCTGTGCGTGTAGTCCCAGTAGTCCTTCAGCGTCTCGCCCTTGTAGGCGAAGATCGGCGTGCCCTGGACCACCAGCGCGGCGGCGGCGTGGTCCTGCGTGCTGTAGATGTTGCAGCTGGCCCAGCGCACCTGAGCGCCCAGCGCCTGCAGCGTCTCGATCAGCACGGCGGTCTGGATCGTCATGTGGATGCTGCCCGTGATGCGCGCACCCTTCAGCGGCTGGCTGGCGGTGAACTCGTCACGGATAGCCATCAGGCCGGGCATCTCGGTCTCGGCGATCTTGATTTCCTTGCGGCCCCAGTCGGCCAGGGAAAGATCGGCCACCGCGTAGTCGGCGGTGTGCAGGGGTTTCAGAACGGCATTCATGGTCGGGCTCCAGGCGGTTGAGGACCTGCACGACACGCACGGGGGGAGGACGGACCACTCACCCACGACACGGGTCGTGCAGGTGAGCGCGGTTGCAATGAAGTTTCGGTGAAGCCCAAACTTGAGTACAAGTTAGTCTTCCCCAGCTTTGCAAGCTTCCGAGCCTGGCCTTCGTGATGAAGGTTGCAACGCTCCTCGGAGAGAACCCGAATTCTAGCCACAAGCCCCGTTTCGCGTGTGGCGCGGAAGGGTCTCGTGCGGGCCTGGCGCATCAGGCGTTGCTGCTGGGCGTGAATTCCTCCGCCAGCCCGGCCACCAGCGAGGCGCGGCCCACCAGCAGCGGGTCCACCGGTCCGATGACAAGCGGGTCCTTGTTCTTGTAGGGAAGCCGGTGCAGCAGGTAGCGCATGGCGTTCAGCCGCGCGCGCTTCTTGCAATCGGACTTGACCACCGTCCACGGCGAGTCCGAGGTGTCGGTGTGCACGAACATCGATTCCTTGGCCAGCGTGTAGGCGTCCCACTTGTCCAGCGATGCCAGGTCGATGGGACTCAGCTTCCACTGCTTCAGCGGGTGCGCCTGGCGTTCCTTGAAGCGCCGGCGCTGCTCTTCGCGGCTGACGCTGAACCAGAACTTGAACAGCCGCACGCCTGAGCGCACCAGGTGGCGCTCGAACTCGGGCACGGCACGCAGGAACTCGTCGTACTCGGTGTCGCTGCAGAAGCCCATCACCTTCTCGACGCCGGCGCGGTTGTACCAGCTGCGGTCGAACATGACGATTTCGCCGGCCGTGGGCAGGTGGGCGATGTAGCGCTGGAAATACCACTGGCCGCGTTCGACGTCGCTGGGCTTTTCGAGCGCCACGACACGCGCGCCGCGCGGGTTCAGGTTTTCCATCAGGCGCTTGATGGTGCCGCCCTTGCCGGCGGCGTCGCGGCCCTCGAAGAGGATGATCACGCGCTGCCCGGTTTCCTTCACCCAGGCCTGCAGCTTCAGCAGTTCCACCTGCAGGCGGTACTTCTGCTTCTCGTAATTGCGCCGCGACATCAGGTTCTTGTAGGGGTAGCCGCCTTCGCGCCAGCGCGGCGCGAGTTCGCTGTCGGGGTCGATAGCCGGACCTTCGGCCGGTTTCGTTTCGAAGAGCAACTGGCGCAGCGCCTTTTTCTCGTCGGGCGAGGCGCCCTTGATCAGCGCCTGGATCTCGCGCAGCCCGTCGGCCGCGGCGACTGGTGCGACGGCCTGGCCGGCTTCGGTGCCCGCGTCGCGTGCATGCTGCGCCAGCACGTCAGCCAGCGCCATCGCGGCGACGGTCTCGCGGCGTGTCGTGGCACGGTCCACCACCGTGCGTTCGACCGCATTCGGGCTGCGTGTGTCGACGACGTCGCCGGCCTTGGCGCGGCGCGGTGCCGCGGAACGGCGCGCCGTCTTGCGGGCCGGCGTGGGCGTGGTGGGGGTCTTCTTGGTCATGGGCGGGTGCGGCTGTGGGACGATCCTCTGATGATGATTCACAAGCCCCCGTCGGCGGCCCTTGATGCGGGTCAATCACGGCCCTGGGCCGGCGTGCCGATGTCGCAGCTGGCCTGCGTGGTGGGCGTGATGACCGACATCGACGACACGCTGACACGCGACGGCGCCATCGAGCCCGCGGCGCTGGACGCGCTGCACACGCTGCAGGCGGCGGGGGTGCCGGTGGTGGCCATCACCGGCCGGCCGCTGGGCTGGAGCGAGCCGTTTGCGCGCGACTGGCCCGTGCTCGCCATCGTGGCAGAAAACGGCGCCGTGGCGCTGGTCCGCGACGGCACGCAGCTGCACACCGAATTTGCCCAGGACGCCGCCACGCGCGCGGCCAATGCGCAGCGCCTGCAGGCGGCGGCGCAGCGTGTGCTGCGCGAAGTGCCGGGCGCCACGCTGGCGCAGGACAGCGCCGGGCGTGTCACCGACATCGCCGTCGACCACAGCGAGTTCACGCAGCTGCCTGCAGCGGCCATTGAACACGTCGTCGCGGTGATGCGGGCCGCGGGCATGAACGCCACCGTCAGCAGCATCCACGTCAACGGCTGGTTCGGCGAGCACACGAAGTGGAGCGCGGCGCAGTGGATGACGCAACGCCTGTTCGGCCGCGAGCTGCAGGACGAGATCCACCGCTGGGTCTACGTCGGCGACAGCACCAACGACCAGCTGATGTTCCGGCACTTCCCGCTGTCGGTGGGCGTGGCCAACCTGCGCCGCTTTGCCGCCGCGCTGCAGCACTGGCCGGCCTATATCACCGAAGGCGAACGTGGCAAGGGTTTTGCCGAGGTGGCGCGCGCCGTGCTGGCGGTGCGTGCGCCGACAACGCGGCGCTAACACCGGCCGGCCTAAGCTGCTTCGTATCGGGCCCGGTATTTTGCTGCGCACCTTCGAGACATCCATGCAATCCGGTCTGCGCCCGCGTTCCACTCCGGTGCCCTCGTCGACAGCTGGCTGGCGCAGCAGCGCGCACGCGGCGCTGGCAAGCTTCGAACGCACGGCCTCCACCGCCGACGCCGCCGGCGCCGAGCACCGCCTGGCGCAGCTGTTCCAGCAGCTGGGGCAGCCGGCGCGCGCGAAGCTGCTGCTGGAGCCCGAGCGCAGCGGCCTGCCACCCGGCCTGGCCATGATGCGGCTCGTGCACCGTGCCGACCTGGCCCACCAGCTCGCCGCGACGGGCTGCCCCAGCTGCGCCAGGCGCTGACCGTGATCGACCGGCCCGACGACGTCTACCACCGCATGGCCAGCCTGTTTGCCACCCGCCTGCTGCCGCCCGACGAAGGCGAGGCCGTGGCCACCAGCCTGGCGGCCTGGGTCAGCGCACGTGAACGCCTGGGCATGGCGCTGGCCGGCCACGTGCGCGCCGCCGCCTGCGCCCTGGCGCCGGGCGCGCCACGGCGCGCCCGGCCGCACGTCGAAGCGGCTCTGCACCTGGTGGCCGAACGCAGGCCCGACAGCTTCCACCTGCCCGAGCTGTGGTGGGTGGCCGGGCAGGTGGAAGCGGCGCTGGGCCAGGCGGCTGCGGCCGCGGGGCATTGGCACACCGGTGCGGCGTGGGTGCAGCACACGGCCGCCACGCACGTGCCGCCGGGCTACCAGGAAAGTTTCCTGCGCCGCAACGCGGTGAATGCCGAACTGCTGCAGCACGCAGCGGGTGCTGCCGGCGGCAGTTGAACTGAACCGCCACCGCGCCCGTTCAGCGTGGCGCCAGGAAGGCCGTCATGCGCTGCAGCTCGTCGTCCAGCGCGGCCCGGAAACCACCGCGTGGCGCCCTGCCGCTGACGAAGCCGATGTCGGCGTCGAGCCGGCCGTCCTTCCAGGCCAGGTTGCCCCAGCCGATGACCTGTTCGCGCCACAGCAGCGGTAGCGCGTAGTAGCCGCGCAGGCGATTCGGCGCCGGCGTGTAGGCCTCGAAGCGGTAGGCCCAGCCCCAGAAAGCCTCGAAGCGGCGGCGGTCCCAGACCACGGGGTCGAAAGGCGCCAGCAGGCGCACCGCATCGTCGACGGCGTGGCGTTTGCTGGCGGGGTTTTCGCCGGCGGGCCAGAACCAGTTCAGGCCTTCGACCCGCACGTTCGGCAGCCGCTGTTTGGCGCGCGCCAGCGCGGCGCGGCACAGCGCAGCCCACTGCGGCGCGCCGTAGCGCACGCGGCTGGCCAGCATGTTCAGGCTCAGCTCGGGCAGCGGCGCGTACTTGGCCACCACCACCTCGACCAGCGCATCCAGCGCCGCGGCGGGGTCGGGCGCGGGGCCGTGCACGTCGCGCGCGGCGTAGAGGCGTACGCCGCCTTCGCGCCGCGCGATGCGCACGAGGCCGCGGTAGTGCATGCCGTCGAGCAGCTGCGTGCTGGCGTTGCTGCTGCCGCCGAACCAGTTTTTCGCCTTGCCATGCTGGAAGTGCGCGTCGACGTCGCGCGGGTGCACCACGCCGCGTTGGCGCACGAAGTCCAGCACCGCGTGCGCCTGCTTCCAGCGCGCTGCCGACCACGGGCTGCAACCTTCGCGCGGATGCATCAGCGTGTGCGTGGTGCGCAGCAGGAAGCCGTAGTTGACGAAGAAGTCTTCCTCGATCTCGAGTTTCGGGTAGCGGCGTTCCAGGTCGCCGGCGCGGTAGTGGCGCACACGCTGGCGCAGTGTCAGGTCCTGCGCACGCGCCGGGGCACGGATGGGATCGGCCCGCACGAAGCCCAGCCGGCGCAGCGCCCGCGGCAGCGTCGTCGGCGTGAACAGGCTGCGTGCGACAGCGTGGCGGCGCAGGTCGTCGAGGCTGGGCGCCTTCACGGCAGCGGCGGCGCCGGCCGCAGTTCGAAGGCCCGCGCGCCGTCGGCCCCGACGACCGCGGCCTGCGTCACGCGGGCCTGGTGCATCGTCAGCGCCACGACGCTGACCCGTGGGTCGCGGCAGGCTTCGGCCTGCACCTGCTGCAGGGCGGCGCAGGCGTAGCCGTTGCAGATCCAGGCGCGGCGCTCGCGTGGCAGGGCGCAACCCTGCGCCGTCTGGTACAGGCAGGCGCCGTGCACATGCGCGGTGGGCAGCGCATCGACGTAGGCCTCGACGGCGTTGTCGAGCGTGCGGCCGGGGTGGTCGTCGGTCCATTGCCGCAGCACGGTGATGTCGATGAAGGCATGCCAGGCGGCGCCGTGCTGGCAACAGCGGCCGCCGCAGTGGCTGCAGAGGTGGCCGCTCTGGGGGTGGCTGTCGTCGGCGCTGGCCTCGGCCAGCCGCGAGCGGTCGATGGCCATGCCCTCGGCCGCCACCTGCCGCAGGTGCGCCGCGTGGCGGACGCGGTCGTCGTCGCTCACGGCCACGAGCGCGCGGCTGCAGGGCTCGAGCCAGACCACGGTGGTGGCTGCGGGCTGGCCGCTGGGCAGCAGGCGGGCGGCGTCCTGCAGCGCCTGCGTGGCCAGCGTGGCCTTCAGCGCGATGATGCGGGCGGCCTCTTCTTTTTGCAGGCAGGCCGAGAGCCCGCAATGCCCGCGGCCCCCGCGGCGGGCGAGTTCGCTCAGCGTGGCGCCGCAGTGGCGGCAGCGGATCGGCGCGGGTGGGGCGGGCATGGGCTGCGGATGATGCCGCAGCGGGGGCGGCTTGTGCCGGGCGGAAACGACGACGGGCGACTGTTGTCGCCCGTTTGAAGTGCGGCTTCGCCGTGTATTCCGTTGTCTACGGCCGGGGCTGGCGCCCCTTAACTTTGCTACGCAAAGTCAGCCTTCGACGACGTGCCGGCAAACCGCGCGCTTTGCGCGCGGCGGCCTTACAGGCCGGCTGCGGCGCGCAGCGCCGCAGCTTTGTCGGTACGTTCCCACGTGAACTCGGGCTCTTCGCGGCCGAAGTGGCCGTAGGCCGCGGTCTTCTCGTAGATCGGGCGCAGCAGGTCCAACATCAGGATGATGCCCTTGGGGCGCAGGTCGAAGTGCTCGTTCACCAGTGCGGCGAGCCGCTCGTCGCTCATCACGCCGGTGCCTTCGGTGTAGACCGTCACGTTCATCGGCTTGGCCACGCCGATGGCGTAGGCCACCTGCACCTGGCACTGGCGCGCCAGGCCAGCCGCAACCACGTTTTTCGCCACGTAGCGCGCGGCGTAGGCGGCCGAGCGGTCGACCTTGCTCGGGTCCTTGCCGCTGAAGGCGCCGCCGCCGTGAGGGCAGGCGCCGCCGTAGGTGTCGACGATGATCTTGCGCCCGGTCAGGCCGCAGTCGCCCTGCGGGCCGCCGACGACGAAGCGGCCGGTCGGGTTGATCAGGTACTTGGTGTCTTTGGTCAGCCACTCGTGCGGCAGCACGGGCTTGATGATCTCTTCGCGCACGGCCTCGTAGAAGGTCTCGGTCATCTTGTGACCCAGGCTGTACTCGGGCGCGTGCTGACTCGACAAGACCACGGTGTCGATGGAGTGGGGTTTGCCATCCACGTAGCGCATCGTCACCTGGCTCTTCGCATCGGGGCGCAGGAAAGGCAGGCGGCCGTCCTTGCGCAACTGGGCCTGGCGCTCGACCAGCCGGTGCGCGTAGTAGATCGGCGCGGGCATCAGCTCGGGTGTTTCGTCGCAGGCGTAGCCGAACATCAGGCCCTGGTCGCCGGCGCCGGTGTTGAGGTGGTCATCGGACGCATGGTCAACGCCCTGGGCGATGTCGTTGCTCTGCTTGTCGTAGCAGACCATCACCGCGCAGCCCTTGTAGTCGATGCCGTACTCGGTGTTGTCGTAGCCGATGCGCTTGATGGTG
>Ga0105047_10001319_pt1 | contig 44208 bp, 45 predicted proteins | sample MAT04_FD_78384 | JGI IMG/M metagenome (GOLD analysis project Ga0105047, IMG submission 78384) | Freshwater microbial communities from Lake Fryxell liftoff mats and glacier meltwater in Antarctica - MAT-04 (megahit assembly) | ecosystem: Environmental > Aquatic > Freshwater > Ice > Liftoff... | reverse complement strand
TACAACGATGATCTCTCGCAGGCCGATCCAAGCCTGCACGGGCATCACCAATATCGAGATGCAAGCCTGGTGATCGATGCGGCTCTGAACTGGTTGCGTCCGCGCAGCCGCAAGCCCTTCTTCTGCTGGGTGCATCTGTTTGACGCGCACTATCCCTACATGACGCATGAAGACCGGTATGGAGATCAATTCGTCGAACGCTCGTATGATGCGGAACTGGCGTATGTCGATGAGCAGATCGGCCGGTTACTCTTGACGCTGAAGGAGTCCGGCGCGCTGGAGCACACGATAATTGTCATCGTCGGCGACCATGGTGAAAGTCTGGGCGAGCACGGGGAGTTGGCCCACAGTATGACGATTTATGACGCCACGCTCAGGGTTCCTTTGCTGGTGGTGTCTCCCGGAGAGAGCAAGCCAGGCCATCGGGTGGCCGAACCGGTGTCGCTGGTCGATCTCACCCCGACGCTGCTCGACCTATTGGGTTTGCGGCCGCTGCCGCAAGTCAGCGGCCGGTCTTTGCGGCCCGCGCTGCGGGGCGAGTCGCTGACGGCGGTCCCCTGCTATGCGGAGACGGATGAGCCTTATCACGCGGGTCACTGGTCGCCGCTGCGCGGCCTGATCACCGGGCCTTGGAAGTACATCCGCAGCCCCCGTGCCGAGTTGTACAACCTGTTGACCGATCCGCACGAGATACAGAATCTCGCGGATGAATCTCCCGAGCAGATTCAGAAACTCGAAGAGGAGTTGACGGCCTGGGAAGCGCGGATGAATCAGCGTCTGGCGGACAACGTGGTGCTCAGTGAACAGGAACGCCGCGCTCTCAGCGGTCTGGGATATGCGTCGTCTCCCGCGACGACCGGCGAGAATGAGCGGCCACTGCGCGATGTGAAAGACATGCTCCCGTACTTCAACAAGCTGAACGATGCCGTCGCGATGATGGATGCGGGGCGCTATGACCTCGCGGAGCCGGTCTTGCGCGAAGTGTTGGGCGCGGATGACGAATACTTCACGGCTCACGGCGAATTGGGGCGCTGCCTGTTGAAACAGAACAAGGTGCCAGAGGCGGTGCAAAGTCTGCGACGCTCGTTGGAGCTGGAGCCGGGGTCCGAGGGGGTTCAGTCGATGCTGGGGGCGGCGCTGTATCTTCAAGGGGACTATGCCTCCGCGGTCGAGGCGCTGGAACTCGCGATTCGCCTGGACCCCGATCTGTATCAGAATCATTTCAATCTCGGCATGACCCTGGAGAAACTGGGCCGGCCCGACGAGGCGATTCCGCACTATGAGAACTCTCTGGAGTTGTCGCCCGATTCGGTGCCGGCCCGTCAGCGCTTAGACGTTTTGCTGAATCGGTGAGTGATCAGAAAATGGTTGGGCCGTGTGCTTAACTTCGCCTTGAGTCCTGCGGATCAAACCGCAAAACACCTCGGCCTGGCTGACATTGCAAGCGGCGGGGATTCGGCCGTGATGGTGCTGCGTGGATCGGTTTACACGGCTTACCCGGTTATAATTTCCCTGCGGATCTTATCCACAGAGCAGGGAAATCGTTGTGCGCATTTTGACTTTAAGTTTCATGCTGGCGGTGATGCTGTGCGGAACCGCCGCACAGTCCGCTGAGGAATACTTTCCGCCATCGTTCGCGCGGTTTGAACCGGCGGCCAATAATCCGATTTTCACGGCGGCGGGGACGGGGCATTGGGATGCCCGAATCCGCGAGCGCGGCTGGATTCTGCGCGACGGCGAGCAGTGGCATCTGTGGTACACCGGCTACGACGGCACCAAAACCGGCATCCGGATGCTGGGGTATGCCACCTCGCCCGATGGCCTTACCTGGACCCGCGTCACCACCGAACAGCCGCTGTATCGGGAGCATTGGGTCGAGGATATGTGCGTCATCAAAGAAGCCGACACATACTACATGTTCGCCGAAGGCTTTCTGGATCGCGCGCAACTGCTGACTTCTCCCGACGGCCGAACCTGGACCCGCCAGGGCCTGCTGGATGTCCGCTTGAAAAACGGCGAACCCATTTCAGACGGGCCGTTTGGCACGCCGACGGCGTTGTTCGAGAACGGTATCTGGCATCTGTTTTACGAGCGGGGAGATCGCGGCGTCTGGCTGGCGACATCGACCGACCTGAAAGTTTGGACCAACGTGCAAGATGAACCGATTTTGATCCCCGGACCGGGCGAGTACGATTTCGACCTCATCGCCATGAATCAGGTCTTTCGACTCGATGGCCGTTATTACGCCGTGCTGCACGGCACGAAGAAATCTGGCGATCCGGCCGTGCCCAATCCATGGACGACGAACCTCGCCACGTCGACCGATCTAGTTCATTGGACGAAGTTCGATCAGAATCCGTTGCGGCCGAAATCGGAAAACAAATCGAGCGGCCAAATCTTCCCCGACGGCGACCGCTTCCGGTTCTACACCACGCACGACAAAGTCGACCTGCACTGGTCGGACACAAAGTAGTCGTTCGTCATCAGCGCGACCAACCCGCTGCGCAAGCCAGGGGGTTTTGAAGCCCCGGCACGCAGCGCGACTCGTCCGATGGCAAGACGGTCGATCAGCCAGCGAATTCCCTAAGATTCGCAAATTTCCGATTGGGGGTCCATCGCGGGTTCCACCACTCGATGCGGTCAAGTAACCCCTTCAAACGACGGTCCTGGCTCTCGGGATCAGTTTGTTACGCCGCTGGCATGTCGCTTGCATACACTATGTTCGGAATCGGCAGCATTCTGCTCTCGAGCCACCAGACTCTCAGGAGAAAACAGCATGAACACACGCGCGACTCTCTTTCTACCAATCACCCTGAGCTGCGCTCTCCTCGCCACGGCCGGACTCGGCTACGGCCAAGACGACGATGCGGCCCGCCCGGAAGTGGAAGTACAACCGCAGGGCCGCCGGCTCAGCCAGATCATGAAGTACAAGATTCTGATTCAGGAAGATGAACCGGCCGGGCAGGTCGTCGATTTCGTCCTCAGCGAGGGTGGCTGCATCGACTACATCGTCGCGCAGCGGGAAGATCAGTATTACGTGATTCCTTACAGTGCCGCCGCCGTGCGCTATGACGACAGCGTTGTCTTCATTGATATGGCTCCCGCGCAATTTCAGGAAGTGCAGTTCTTCACGGGAAACAACTGGCCGAACTTTTATGTGCCGGCTTATCAGCAGCAAGTTTTCACGACGTTCGGCGTCCAGGTGGGACGCAACGGCCGGGGGACATTTCGCCGTGATTTAGATAACGACAATGATCTGGATCGCGATCGTGACAACCCTGAGGGCCGTGCGGAAGACCGCCGGGGACGGCGTGAGGAGAATCGCGAACGGTTGGAAGATCGTCGTGAAGATCGCCGTGACAAACGTGATCGGACGCCAGCCGACAAAGACGACGCCAAAACACGCAAGCCGAATGCGGATCGTGGCGAACCGGCCAAGCCGGCCCCGAAAGCTGGTAATCCCGCTCCGAAGGCGGAACCGAAAACGCCGCGGACTGAGCCGAAGGCTCCGAATGTGAAGCCGCCGAAAACAGAAGCCGCTCCGACGAAGCCGCTGCCGACACCGTCGGTGCCGAAAACACCGGCTCCGAAGACCCCGGCCGTGCCGAAGGAACCGGCTCCGAAACTGCCGTAATCCCCTTAATATTGATAATAATTTCGCGAGGTCGTATTGGTCGTTGAACCGATACGACCTCGCTTAATTTTTGTAGGCAGGGTTTGCCGAGTCCGCTCAGCAAACCCTAACGAATCATGAAGCCTCACGGAAAAGACGGTGGGCCTCGCAGAGCCTCGACCGCACCCTACTCGACCGCACCCGACAGGGATGAGCTGGGCAGCCGATGGCCCGTCGTGTTCCTTCCGCTCGCACTTGCGGCTAGAATTCATTCTCCGAGTTCTATGTCCTTAACTGCGCGGATTTTGCCATGCAAGAAATTATGACGATCCTGTTTTGGGTCGGCATCGTCTTCGCGGTGCTGGTGGTGATCGTCCTGCTAGCGGTCTTCGCCGCCTATTTCAAATTGTGGCTACGCGGATTCGTGACCCGCGCCCGCATCGGCCCGTTCGCACTGGTTTTCATGTCGCTGCGGAAGGTGAACCCGACGGCCATTGTCGACGCCAAGATCATGTGTGTGCAGGCCGGTCTGCGAGGGATCACCACGCAGCAACTGGAAGCCCACTATCTCGCCGGCGGCAACATCCGCAACATTGTTCGCGCCCTGATCGTCGCCCATCGCGCGAAAATCCCGCTCGACTGGAACACGGCGGCGGCCATCGATCTCGCCGGTCGCAACGTGCTGGAAGCCGTGCAGACCAGTGTCGATCCGAAAGTCATCGACTGTCCCGATCCCAAGCAATTCGGCCGGACGACGCTGGACGGTGTCGCTAAGAACGGCATTCAATTGAAGGCGCGGGCCAGGGTCACCGTCCGCACGAATATCTCTCAACTGATCGGCGGGGCGACGGAAGACACCATCGTCGCCCGCGTCGGCGAAGGAATCGTCTCGGCGATCGGCAGTTGCGAAACGCACAAGGAAGTTCTCGCCAATCCGATGCTGATTGCGAAGACGGTGCTCAATAAAGGACTCGATTCGCAGACGGCGTATGAAATCGTGTCGATTGATATCGCCGACATCGACGTGGGAGACAACGTCGGCGCGCGGTTGCAGGCCGATCAAGCCGAAGCTGACATGCGTATCGCGCGAGCCAAGGCCGAGGAACGCCGTGCGCTGGCTGTCGCCGTCGAGCAGGAGATGAAAGCGCTCACCGTGGAAAACCAGGCGAAAGTCGTGCTCGCCGAGGCGGAGATTCCCCTCGCCATGGCCGAGGCCTACCGCGCGGGCACGCTCCGCGCGCACGGCAAACCGGGTCAACGCTCTTAACGGTTGTGCCGCATGACCGCACCGCATTTCACTCCCGCAGATCAAGCCGCGGCGGAAACGCTTATCCGGCTCGCGTTGCAGGAAGATCTCGCAGATCGTGGCGATCTCACCTGCCAGGCTCTCATTCGGCCGGATCAGCGAGCCACGGTCAGCGTGGTCGCCCGACAGCCGGGCGTGCTCGCCGGCGAACCGGTCGGCCGGCTGGTGATGCGAACGCTCGATCCCTCGCTCCACTGGTCAGCCTGTTTGGCCGATGGAGATCGTGTGCAGCCGGGCGATGTCGTGGCCGATGTCACCGGCCCGCTGGCACAACTGCTCATTGGCGAACGGACCATGCTCAACTTCCTGACGCATCTGTCCGGCATCGCCACGTTGACGCGGAAGTTCGTGGATGCCGTCGCGGGGACGCACGCCAGAATTCTCGATACGCGCAAGACATTGCCCGGCTGGCGCGCGTTGCAGAAATATGCTGTCCGCTGCGGGGGAGGCGTCAATCATCGCCTGGGACTCTACGACGGCGTGCTGATCAAGGACAATCATCTGGCGGCGTGGACGGAATCGCGTTCCATCGCCGCGGCCGTCATCGCCGCGCGAGCGCGTTGGCCCGCCATGCCGATTGAAGGTGAGGTCGATACGCTGGAGCAACTCCGAGATGCCCTGTCCGGCGTGCCGGAGATCGTGCTGCTCGATAATATGCCGCCCGCGATGCTTATGGAAGCGGTGGCGCTGCGCGATCAGCAATCACCGGCCGTGCTGCTGGAAGCCTCCGGCGGGGTGACGCTGGCGAATGTTGCCGAAATCGCACGGACCGGCGTTGAGCGGATTAGTATCGGCGCGCTGACCCATTCCGCCGTGGCTTTAGATCTGGCATTCGACTGGAAACAGCGCGAAGCATGATCCGATTGGGTGCTGATATCGCCCAGGCCGGTCTGCCGCGCGCGGCGTATTTGCCCCGCACATAGTGGGATGTTTTCCTCAATCTGATCTTGCTGGCGTTGCGCGCAATTGTTAAGAGTCCGCACGGTTTTTGCTGATCATGCCGACGAGTCACCGGCCCCGCCTGTTGGTCGCCCATCTGTCTGGAACGATTGATGCCCGTGCTGGAACGTCCGCTAACTGTCATCGAGCGCGTCTTGCACGCCGTCGCTCGACATTTGGATGGCGATGGCATGCCCGTCTTCGCCGTCCGCTGCTCCGGCCCGTGGGAGGAGCCGCGTTTCCGTGCTGCGCTCACCGCTGTACAGGCCTGCCATCCCTTAATGCGCTGCCGGATTGTGGAACCGCGGCCGCATTGGCCCATTTTTCAACTCGATTCCTCCGCTCCGCCGATTCCGCTGGATGTCGCGCCGGCTGCGAGCAATCTCGACTGGGAAGCGATCTCGCTGCGTCATGCGCAGACGAAGTTCGATCCCGCCTCCGCGCCCCTGATCCGAATCACCGCGCTGCCCCATGCCGGAGACCGTACCTTCGATCTGGTGATCTCCTGCCATCATGCGCTGGCCGATGCGAAATCGGTCCTCGCGATCCTGCGGGAACTTTTCACGCACATGTCTGGGCAACCATTCGATTCGCGAGTTCGCGAAGAGGAAATGATCTTTCGGCCCATGAAGCGGGCGTCGTCGTGGTATGTCGCGCGGCAGGCCATCAAACTCATTTCGATGCAGATTCGGCAACTTTTCTCCCGGCAAGTTCTCGTGCCCGATGAGGTCCCGTTCCCGGGCGCGTGCCTGCGCACTGTCTGCACGCCCGCCACAACCTCGGCTTTGGTTCAAGCCTGCCGCCAGCAGCAGACGACCGTGTATGGCGCGCTGGCCGCTGCGACGCTCCACACGCTCGCCCAGCGCGAAGCCTGGAAGAACGTGTCGATTCAAATGATGGTTCCCTTCGATATCCGCGATGGATATGTCGCACCGGTCGATGATCAGACCGTCGGCTGCTTTGCCGGCATCCTCGATTTCTGGCAGACTTCGCCCCTTCAAACGGAATTCTGGGAACTCGCCCGCCAGTGCCGGGGCGATGTGCTGCACGAACGCCGGTGGTGGATGCCCAATTGCTGGGATCATCTGATGAGCCGCGTCGCCTTCACGCCCGCCTGGCTTAAAGCGCTGCGGCGGATGGCGGTCGGCGTGAATAATCTCGGCTTATGCCCGGAAGTCTCAATCGGTTCCTTCCGCCTGGAAGAACTTTCGTGGTTCAGCCGCACCCAGAATCTGGGTGGCTCGGTCACGGTGAATGCCGCGACAATCAATGGCGGCCTGAACATCACCGTGCAAGGGTCCCGTCTCACCCGTCAAACCCTAACTGAAATCCGCGATGCGCTGCTGCAAACGCTGGAAACCGCGGCCGGCGTTTCGCCCCAGGCCAAGTCCCGCCGCGCGGCATGAAGACGAGGCATTAGGCGTTTGGAAATAGGCGTTAGAAGATTCGGTTTGAGTCAAGTTCTGATTTGGAACGCTTATTGGCGGCTTCCCTTGCCGAGAAACTTCGGCGGGGAATCCACCGTATAAACGGTCGTCTCCTGGGCGAGCCGATCCCGAATGTATTTCGGCGATTGCAGCATTCCCAACAAAGATTCCCCATCAAACATTCTGAGCGATCCAGTGAGCTTGCTGTTTAGCAGACCATCGACCGCATCCACATCCGGCCGCAAATCCAACTTCCGATCCGCCGCCAGCGCCAACCCCCACGGCGAACCATACGTCGGCACATTCGCCGTGATCAGCGACGTGTGCTCGAACACCGTCGAAATCGTCTTCAGCACGCGGATCAAAATATCGACCAGCGGCGGCGACTGAGACCCGGCCTGATTCACAAACACCCCGCCCGGCCGTAAGGCTTTTTTGCACAGTTTGAAAAACTCCTGCGTGAACAGCTTATACGCCGGACCTTCTTCGATGGGGTCGGTTAAATCGGCGATAATCACGTCCCAATGATTGGGCGTGTTCGCGATCAATTCCCACGCATCACCAATTTGAATCTTCGCCCGCGGATCGTCATACGCCCCCTGATGAATCTCCGGCAACAACTCCCGACACGCCTGCACCACGTCGCCATCAATATCCGCGACCACGGCTTCTTTGACTGTGTTCCACTTCAACACTTCCCGCAGCGCCCCGCCATCCGCTCCGCCGGCGATTAACACCCGCTCCGGCGACCCATGCAATACACATGGGGCGTGGACAATCGGCTCGTGATAGAGAAACTCGTCGCCGGTACACGTCTGCCATTTCCCGTCGAGGACCAGCGCTTTGCCGTAGGGTCCGCTGTCGACGACATCCATCTCCTGAAACGCGGTAACGCGATGCGCCAGCGTTTGGAGAACGCCATGCTGCCAGATGTCGCAGGGGGTGAGGTGTTCGCTGATCCAGTGCATGGAGAGGGTCGAGTGTTGAGGGTTTATGGTTGAGGGTCAAAATGCAAAGCCCGCCGTCGGCGACGGCGGGTCCATTGTGCGTGGACGCCCCTGATTTGTCACGCCCCCACGAGATGTGTTTCCAAGCTACGACTGGCAGTCGCTGTGGACCAGAAATTTCCAGCAAACTGGAGTTTTCGTCAGATGCGCATCACGGATAGAATAGATTTCTAGAGACGTGATTGAAGATTCATCTCTATTGATGTGGGGAAACTCGATGCCCGTGACCGTTCCTGCCGACGTTGAAGCTTTGGTCGCTCAGCAAGTGGCGAGTGGTCGCTATGTTTCAGAAGAGGATGTCTTGCGCTCGGCGATGCACGCCTTGGCGGAGGTCGATGACGGTCTCGCCGCAGTTCAAGCCGCGTTGGCAGAGTGGCGCGCGGGCGACTTAGGCGTCCCGCTGGACGAAGCGATTCAGGCGGTTCGTTCCCGGTCATTGCCGGATGCAGGTGCATGAGCTATCGCGTCGTTCTGCAACGGCTGGCGGTGGCTGACCTGCAAGACTACCACGACTACGCGGCCAAACACTCTCCTCTCGACGCCGATCGTTGGTTGGATCGTTTCCACCATGCCCTGAAAACGCTGGAAGCCCATCCCGAACGATGCAACCTCGCGCGTGAACACGGCAAAGTCGACGTGGAACTGCGGGAGTTTCTCTTCGGCAAACGTCCCTATGTGTTTCGCGTCCTGTTCTTCACCGACGGCGAACTGGTGCGCATTCTCAGAATCCGGCGCGGCCAGCGTAGAGCGTTATCGGCTGATGATCTGCGAGAGGCTCTGTCGGACGAGTAGGTTGTCCAACAAATTTACAACCATTCAAAACCGCGATTGGCAACCGAAGACTTTGATGTGTCAGACCGAGCGGTAGTCAAAAAACGCTGCTGAATGACGGGCGATCCGTTCGAGTTGGCTAAGTTCAATTTGCAACGTGGCGGAGACTTTCCATGGAGTCACTGGCTCGACATCACATCTCGGCCTTAATTCGACCGTCATCTCCAGATAATGTTACTCGGAGTTTCGACACCTCAGGATGAGATTAGTCTAATCGTCGCACGATCTTCACGTTATCTTCCATTCCTGCCAATGGCAATAACATCTTTGACTCACCAGACTGAACGACTACCTCAGTACTCATCGCCATCTTGGAGTGGTGAATACCGCCATGAAAAATGGCGCAATACTTTCTCTTCAAGGTGTACATTGGCCGGCGGAAAGCCGTGACCATGCGGACTGGGAAACCAAAACTCGTGCTGCGAAAGCCCATAATCGATAAGAGTATGCTCGTATCGCGTTAAATCTCCATAAGCGAAGATCACGTTGTGCTGGTCGAAAATAATAAGACCCTCGTTCGTTGCCGATCCTATCCAAATGTGGTGCCGGCCATCACTCTCGAAGAATGACTTGTAAGTATGGAAAAATGCATCCAACTCTTTAAACGACTCCAATAAGGGCGACTCGTAACGCCCAGTATCTGCTCCGCTGTGGGAAGCAAGCAACACATAGAGCACATAAAACTCTTGAGTGGGCCATGACTGAGCAAGCGACAGCATAATCTTGACGTGTTCGCGGGAAGGGCCGATAACTAGTCGCTCGCCAGTCGACATTGGCTGACGGAAGAAGATGTCGCCGTAGTCGTGGTCGACAAATTCATTCCCATCTCTGAGGCTGGTTAATTTCCCGTTGTGCATTACATGTCCTCACGGTAAGCCAAAAAGCTGACAACCAAATCCCCAGCCGAACCGCGTTTCCGAATCAATCTGGCAACGGGTGGCCGGGGCGCTCACCAGCTTGCCACGTCATACAGCGTCATGGCCCCAGCTTTTTGTCACTCACCCACTCTGGGAAAAACTGGGGCCATAACGTTGCTTGTGAATCGACTTTGCAGCCTTCGTGGACGCGATCACCACGATGATTGGGATCAGTTCGCCAATCGGGATATTGTCGTGGTTTGCTCATGCTTTTTCGTGACTTTCGTGTATTTCGTGGTTCCTTGTCTTTTCAAATATTCAGCTAACCCTGCGATCCGCTAATCGCAAGCGTTTGCGTTATCGTACCCGCGATTCGCTACGCCTTTTTCTGTTGCTTCGCCCAATCATCCTTCAACGTCACCGTGCGGTTGAAGACGGGTTTCGCGGACGATGAATCCTTGTCGACGCAGAAGTAGCCCAGGCGTTCAAACTGGCAGCGGAAGCCGGCGGGTTTGTGGGCCAGGGCGGGTTCGAGTCTGGCGACGGTGTTGATCACTTCCGAAGTCGGATTGAGATAACTCCGCCAGTCTTCGTTTTCCGGGATGTCGGCCGGGTTCTCGATCGTGAAGAGCTTGTCGTACAGGCGAATTTCAGCACTCAGGGAATGCTCGGCGGAGACCCAGTGGATCGTGCTTTTCACCTTGCGGCCGTCCGGGGCGTTGCCCCCTTTAGTCGCCGGGTCGTACGTGCAATGCAGCTCGATCACGTTCCCGTGCGCGTCTTTCACGAACGATTGGCAGGTGATGAAATAGCCCCACCGCAATCGCACTTCGCGGCCCGGGGCGAGCCGGAAGAACTTTTTCGGCGGGTCTTCCATGAAGTCGTCCTGCTCGATGTAGAGCACCTTCGAAAACGGAATCTGCCGCGTTCCTTGCGACGCATCTTCCGGGTTATTCACCGCGTCCTGATATTCGGTTTGCCCCTCTGGATAGTTCGTCAGCACCACTTTCAGCGGATTCAGCACGGCCATAAACCGCGGAGCCGACTTGTTGAGGTCGTCGCGGATCGCGTTTTCCAGCACCGACAGATCGGTCATGCCATTGAATTTCGTGACGCCGATGGTCTCGCAGAACGCCCGCATGCCGGCCGGCGTGTAGCCCCGGCGGCGAACGCCGCAGATGGTCGGCATCCGCGGGTCATCCCAGCCATGCACGAGTTTCTCATTGACCAGTTCGAGCAGTTTCCGCTTGCTCATCAGGGTGTACGTCAAATTGAGCCGGGCGAATTCAATCTGTTGTGGATGGAATATCTCGGCCTGATCAAGGAGCCAGTCATAGAGAGGACGATGATTCTCGAACTCCAGCGTGCAGATGGAATGCGTCACTCCTTCGAGGGAATCGCAATAGCCGTGGGTGAAATCGTAGAGCGGATAGATACACCAGGCATTGCCTGTGCGGTGATGCTCGGCGAACCGAATGCGGTAGAGGAGCGGGTCGCGCAGGTTCATATTGGGGCTGGCCATGTCGATCTTCGCCCGCAGGACATGTGCCCCTTCCACAAATTTCCCAGCCCGCATGCCCCGGAAGAGTTCGAGGTTTTCCTCGACACTGCGGTCACGATACGCGCTAAGTTTGCCCGGCACTGTTAATGTGCCGCGCTCCTGGCGGATGATTTCGACAGGGGAACTATCCACATAAGCCAATCCTTTGGAGATTAACTTCTCCGCGAGTTGATAGAGTTCTTCAAAGAAGTCCGACGCGAAATAGAGGGCGTCCCAGTCATGGCCGATCCAGCGGACGTCTTCGAGAATCGAATCGACATATTCCTGATCTTCTTTCGTGGGGTTCGTATCGTCGAACCGCATGTTGACGCGGCCGCCGAATTTGCGGGCGGTACCGAAGTTCAGGCAGATCGACTTCGCATGGCCGATGTGCAGATACCCATTCGGTTCCGGCGGGAATCGGGTCATCACTTGGCCCCCGAACCGGCCCGACGCATTGTCGGCTTCGATGAGTTCATGCACGAAGTTCGTGGGGAGGGCGGTTTTCGCGTCGTCAGACATGGGAAGCCTTGAGTTGATCGTGGTCAGTCGTTCGCCGTCATCACATCGCGCACCGATCCCGCAGACGCTTGCGAGTTCGTACAACTCCGTTTTTCGCGGAAACGGCCGCGGGAATCAAGATTGGCGGAAAAGTGACTCGTTTCGTATCACCGACCAGATCCTGATCATCTCGAGTCGTCATACAATTCTGACCTCCGCGAATCGACGGCTCAGCTCATCTATCCTCCCCGCATGTTCCGCATCGCTCAACACTGGCCGTAGTCCATCCGTCCGCAATTCGTCAGGCAAATCGACCCAGGAGCGGCAGCCGGCGAAATGTGGGGAATTCGGGAGTTGCCATTCAGCAGGCAATTCATAAGCTCTGATCAGTAAAGCGAATAAGCCGATCCGTTTGTAGTGAAATCGCTCCTCCAGCACGCGGTCGGACCAGCCATGCAGTCCGGCTAGGCGGGGAAGAATGCTGGCGTCCGTAACCTCAATGGCCTGCTCGACAATTGCATAATACCGGATGGGAATTCTGTCCTCCGCCGGCGGATTTCGGCGAAGATTTTGCCAGATTTCGAGGTAATCTTGGGCAAGATCCTCCGTGGTTTGGTGAAAGTTCGTGGGAAACAGCCAGAACTCCTGATGCTCGACGCGAAAATCTGCCTGGCCTTCGTGGATTCCCCCTTTTCTCAAAATGACCGATTGCCGACCACTCCCCAACGCGGCACAAATGACGGCCCATTCCTTGAACGCAAAGCGGTTGGCAGATTGCATGCTAAACATCACCTAAATGTCGAAACAAAAGTCACTTGCGAGAGATCAGCCAGCGTAATTTTTGGAGTGAAACGAGCGGTCCTGATCTTGAATCCGCCTGTCCAGTGACATAAAATCTCATTGATCACTGAAATGCCCGCCGAAGACATCGTTCAGGCTGGGTTGGAGATATTCTATGTGCTTGGCGCGTCGCTGTCGCGGTTCTCTGTGGTTGGCCGGTTCGCTGATTGTGCTCGGCCCAGTCGTGGCTTCCGCGCAACTCAGCGTCAGCCCGACTGCCGTGACGTTGGATCGCCCGGAAGCCTCGCAGCAACTGCTAGTCAGCGATCAGGTCGGCCCACAACGGCATGACCTGTCGCGCGCGGTGCAGTATCTCTCCGCCAACCCGGCAATTGCCACCATCGACGCCGATGGGCTCGTCCATCCTGTCGCCGACGGTGCGACGCAAATCACGATTCAGCGTGGAGCCGATCAACTCGCGGTCCCCGTCACGGTCGCGGGACTCTCGCAGCCGGCCCCGGTTTCGTTTCGCTTTGAAATTCAGCCGCTGCTCACCAAGGCTCGCTGCAATTCGGGAGGCTGTCATGGCAAAGCGGAAGGTCAAAACGGTTTCAAACTGAGCCTGTTCGGTTTCGATGATGACATGGATTTCGATGCGCTGGTCAAAGAGGGACGCGGCCGCCGCATCGACTTCACCAACCCGGACGCCAGTTTGCTGTTGCTGAAAGGGACGGCGAAGATGCCCCACGGCGGCGGGATGAAGATCGACCGCGACGGCCCGCGATTCGAGTTGCTCCGCCGCTGGATTCGCGAAGGGGGTCCGTTCACTTCGTCGGCCGATCATCCCGTGGTGAAGATCGAAGTCGAGCCGGCCGAATTCGTGATGCAGCCGCTGACATCGCAGCAACTGCGGGTTACGGCGATTGATGCGTCCGGCCGTCGGGAATGCGTGACCGTTGGTGCCGATTACATTTCCAACGCGCCGCACATTATCACCACCACGCCGCGCGGCTTAATGGAGGCCAGCGATGTGCCGGGTGAAGCGGCGATTCTGGTGCGGTATCTCGATCAGGTGACGACCTGCCGCATCGCCATGCCGCGACAGGCAAGCCCCGGAGTCGCAGCCCCTGGGCGTCTTCCCGAGAAAAACTTCATCGACAAACATGTCGGCGACAAACTGGTGCGGCTCGGCATTCCCCCCAGCGAGCCTTTGAGCGACGCCGGATTTCTGCGGCGTGTTTCGCTCGACACCACCGGCACATTGCCCACCGCCGCCCAGGCCCGCCAGTTCCTTGCCGATCCGCCGCCCGACAAGCGGACGAAACTCGTTGACGCGTTGCTGAATCGGCCCGAGTATGCCGACTACTGGGCGATGAAATGGGCCGACATTTTGCGGGCCGACAAGATCAAGATCACGCCGCAGGGAACTGTCGGCATGACCCGTTGGCTGCGAACACAATTCACGACTAACCGGCCGTTCGATGAAATGGCCCGCGAGATTTTGACGGCTCAAGGACCGATTCAGGCGGAAAGCCCGGCGGGATTTTTCAAGGCCCTCGACACGCCGGAAGTCGCCGCCCGTTCGGTGAGCCAGTTGTTCCTGGGCGTGCGAATCGAATGTGCGCAATGCCATCATCATCCCAGCGAGAAATGGAGCCAGGACGATTACGCCGGCCTCGTCGGTTTCTTCACCGGGATCACGGCTAAGCGATTGCCCAACGGGACGGAATCGATTGTCTCGAAATCGGGGACCGATCATAAACATCCGCGCACGGGCGAACCGGTTCCCGCGCGCGCGCTCGGTGCCCCCTCGGCGAATTTTGAGACAGTTTCCGATCGCCGGCAGGTGCTGGCCGACTGGATGACGGCCCCCGACAATCCGTTCTTTGCGAAAGCCATCGCCAACCGGACGTGGGCCCATTACTTTGGTCGTGGATTGGTGGAACCGATCGACGACATCCGCGTGACCAACCCGGCGACCAATGAACCGTTGATGGAGGCCCTCGTCGCTCATCTGCGTGAAGTGAAGTACGACCTTAAAGCGTTCACGCGGACATTGTTGCTGTCGCAAACCTATCAGCTCAGTTCCGCGACGAACGACGACAACCTGACCGACACGCAGCATTTCTCGCATGCCCGGCCGAAAGCCATGCCAGCGGAAGTGCTGCTGGATTCACTCAGCCAGGTGACGGGCGTTGCGGAAAAATTCAACGGCTGGCCGGAGGGATACCGCTCGATTCAGGTCTGGGACAACCGCATGCCGTCGTACTTTTTCCGCATCTTCGGCCGCCCGGTGCGGGCCAGCGTGTGCGAATGCGAACGGAGCAATGAACCAAGCATCTCCCAGGCACTGCATCTTTTGAACTCGCCGGAGATCAACGAGAAAATCAATCACAAACGGGGCATCGCCCGCGGCTTGGCGCTGTCGGCCCTGACGACCGACGAAGTCCTCGACGAGATATACCTCGGCACTCTGTCGCGGTTTCCCACCGAGGAAGAGCGAGTCGTGCTGCGTGAAGCGTTTCCACCTGCGAATGGCGACCGCCGCGCCGCCGTGGAAGACATTTTCTGGTCCGTCCTGAATACCAAGGAATTTTTGTACAACCAATAATTGAGGGTTAGCCGCGCCGCGAGGGTTTCCGAGCGAAGCGCGTCTTCGAATTTGTTCCACCATGAATACCACGATCACTCCATCCCTGGCCGAATTACTGCACCGCGCGGGCGACGTGCCGCTGGAGCGCATTGTTTTCGACCCCGCGCCGGGCACGGCGACGATCGCGGATGTCCAGCGGCTGTGCGATGGCGACGCAAAGCTCAGATGTGAGTTGGTCGATGCCGTGTTGGTGAAAAAGGTCTCAGGATTTCGCAAAGGGGTGATTCAAGCGTTCTTAGCTTACCATATTGGCACCTTCGTAAAACTCCATGAGTCAGGAGTGATGATTCACAAATCGGATCAGCTGTCTGCGAAAACTCTTCTGGAACACACGATGATCAATGTCGTTTTAGTAGGACGATCACAAAGTCGCCGACAAATCCTGTGGGTGAATGCGCTGCTTCTCAGCTGCGTGCTGGGAACCTGCGGCGCAATCGTAGCGAGCCTGGTCTATTTCGGGCTTTCCGGTCGCTTCTCGTTTCCGGCCACCGCGATCGGGTTCTGCGGGCCCTTTATCGTCATCGGCAGCGGTATTCAGCGGGCATTGATGCTGACTCTGGAACAACTGACACCGCTGGCGAATTCGGCCGAATCACACCACCGCTCTTAGGCAATCCAGCACTACTTAAACAGGACGAACCATGTTCAACATTCCCTTCGGATCGTCGAGCCGCCGGTATTGCGATGGGTTTTCCCGCCGCCAGATGTTGCGGCTGGGTTCGACCGGGCTGCTCGGCGGGATGACGCTGCCGGGCATGCTCCGCGCGCAAGATGTCGCCCCCACGCCGCGCGCGGCGAAGGCCACCAACTGCATTTTCATCTTCCTCGAAGGGGGACCGCCCCAGCAGGATATGTGGGACCCCAAGCCCGACGCCCCGGCGGAAATTCGCGGGCCGTTCAACCCCATCTCCACCAACACCCCCGGCGTAATCTTCACCGAACATTGCAAAAAGTGCGCGACAATCACCGACAAGTTTACCGTGCTGCGCAGCCATTCGCACACCGATAACGGCCATGCCACCGGCTATTACTACATGATGACGGGCCACAAGCCCCCGTTCCCCGATGGCGAACATCCCATTCCCACGAACGAGGTCTTTCCGTCGCTGGGGTCATTCATCAGCCGTGAACTCGGGTCCAACGGCAAAGTGCCGGCCTACATCAATATGCCACATCCGATGTCCGCCGGCGGACCGGGATTCCTCGGGGCGGAATACGCCCCGTTCGTGATCGAAGCCGATCCGAGTCAGCCCGATTTTGAGGTCAAAGACCTCGGCCGGGTCGATGGTCTGACGGAAAGCCGCCTGGAATCACGCCAGCGCATGCTCGCCGGGTTGGAGAAGGAACGCCGGCGGATTGGCCGCGCCGCGGCGATGTCGACCTATTACACGAAGGCGTATAATCTCATTAACTCGCCCGAGGCCCGCAAGGCATTCGACATCCAGTCGGAACCAGCGGCTGTGCGGGAAAGTTACGGGATGACTCAGCTCGGTCAATGCACGCTGCTCGGCCGCCGGATGGTGGAAGCCGGTTGCCGATTCGTCGGCATCGACGCGCCGGGATGGGATGTTCACTTCAACTGTTTCCCCAGCCTGCAAGCCGACCTCATTCCCCCGGCCGATCAGGCGTTCTACGCGCTGGTGACCGATTTGGAACAACGGGGCCTGCTCGATAGCACCCTGGTGGTGATGATGGGCGAAATGGGCCGCACGCCGCGCGTGAACGCCCAGGCTGGCCGCGACCATTGGTCGATGGCGCAATGCGTGCTGTTCGCCGGCGGCGGCGTAAAACCGGGCCAGATCATTGGCGCGACCGACGCCCAGGCCGCGGCCCCGGTCAGCGATCCGATCAGCGTCGCCGATGTGTTGCGGACCATCCACACGCTGATGGGCATCGACGCAGACAAAGAATTCCCCGACCCGCTCGGCCGCCCAATCCCGATGGTGAACGGCGGCAAGGTGATTCCGGGGTTGATTGCGTAAACCCATTTGGAGGAAATGTTTCATGACAACACTTATTGAAGTTATAAATGCGGCCAAGCAATTGCCGTTGGATGAGCAGCGAGAGCTTTTCCGGGAAATGGGATACGTTTTGAGAAAGTCCGAGGCTTTTTCCAGCGATCCGACTTCAATTCCCGGACTGCCGCCGAATTTCACTCAACGCCTGCAGCAACTGTTTCATAGTGCGAAGCGAAAAGCTCTTGCGGCGAAAGCTGAGTAATGCGGAAGCCCACTTTCTGGATCGTCGCTGGACCGAATGGAGCCGGTAAAACGACTCTCGTTCAGTCGAGTCCCATCTCAGCACTGCTCGCGGACGTGGAATTCGTCAATCCCGATGACATCTCGCTTCAGAGGCTTCGTGAAAAAGGCTATGCGAATTGGGCTGACGTTCCCGAGAACATTTTGCGCGAAACTTTTATCTCGGCGGCGAACGAAGTCTCCGAACGAATTGAGGCGGCGCTCAAACAGGGGCGCTCAATCGGAGTTGAGACCGTCTTAAGTACGGAAAAGTATCGCCCGATTATCGAAAGCGTTTTGAAAGATCAGGGGAGCGTGGGCCTGATCTATGTCGCGCTCGCATCTCCGGCGATTTCGCAAGCTCGCGTCCATGATCGCGTCAAGCAAGGCGGACATGGCGTTCCAGCGGACAAAATCACCGCGCGCTGGCAACGGTCCCTGGATGGCCTTAATTGGTATCTACGAGCCGTCTCGGCTTTCTGGATCGTCGACAATTCAAATTGGGATCCGACTCTGCCGCCGAGATATTTGGCGGTCGGTCAAGATGCCGAACTGATCGATTACGATGAGTCGGCGACATTCCCTGAGCTACGCCATATCCTTTCACAACTGCCCCACAGGACAGATGAAACATGCTCGTAATTCGTTCGACGTAATCAAATTTTTGAAATGCGGCGTATAGAAATGTCAAGCGAAGGTTCAGTATTCATGCGTGCTTGCCCCACATTTCGAAAAGTGTGTGTCAGTCTTGTCGGCACTTTCCTCTTCGCACAGATTTCACCGGCCCACGCTCAACTCGCCCCGGAGATCGGCTACCTCCAACCCGCGGGCGCGCAGGCCGGGACGACGGTGGAGGTGACCCTCGGCGGGTACGACTGGACGCCCGACATGCAGTTGTTCGCGCATGATCCGCGCGTGAAGTTGGAACTGCTCGGCCCGCCCACGCCGATCCTCATCACGGAAGCACCGTATTGGATCGGGGCCAAGGCCCGCGGCTATGCGTGGCCGCTGCCGCGCGAGTTCAAGGCGCGCCTCACCGTTCCCGCCGATGTGCCGCCGGGGTTGGTGAAATGGCAGGCCGCCAATGCAAATGGCGTGTCACCCACGGGAGTGCTGCACGTCGGTCAATTCCCCGAAGTCGTGGAGTTGCCTCAGCACATCGGCCCGCAAGATTTGCCGCAGCTACCAGTCATCGTTTCCGGGCAGATTCGGCGGATCGAAGAAATCGACCGCTACCGCATCAAGCCGACACAAGCCGGCCCGATCACCGTCGAACTTCTTGCGCGGCAACTCACCGCGCCAGGGAACCTGATGTGCCTGCATGGCATGCTGCAAGTGACCGACGACACGGGCCGCCGCATTGTGGATGTCGCGGCGACGGAAGGTCTTGATTTGACGACGACCTTCGCCGTCGAGGCGAATCGCGAGTATGTCCTCAGCCTGCACGATGTCGATTTCGCCGGCGATCGCTCTTACATCTACCGTCTGGCGATCACCCCCGGCCCTGGACTGACAGCAGCCTATCCGTCGGCCGGGAAGCGCGGCGAAACGCGGCCGGTGGAATTTGTCGGCATCGGTATCGCGACGGGAGCCGCGAAACTCGAATCCCTCACTAAAGACGTGGCCTTCCCTGCCGACGCCGCGCTCACCTCGTTTTCCTATCCGCTGGAAACACCCTTCGGCAAAACCAAGCCGTATGTGTTCCTGCTCAGCGACGCGCCTGAACTCGTGGAAGGGACACCGCTCGGCGAACTGCCGGCGGCGGTCACCGGAATTCTCGATGTCCGCTTTGGGTCGGATCACTATCCCGTGACGATGAAGACGGGCGATGTCTGGCAGATCGCGGCGCGCTCCCGCACCCAAGGCCCACCAGTGGATCTCGACCTGAGCCTGATTGGGCCGGCGGGGAAGGAACTCATCGCGGCGGACGACGCCCCCGGCACCACCGATCCCGAACTCGCCTTCACCGTTCCCGAAGATGGTCTCTACAAAGTCGTTGTGACAGATCGGTCGGGGCACAGCGGGCATCGCGGCGCGGCATATCGGCTCAGCTTCGAGAAGCCACGCGAGGATTTCACCGTCACCATTCCCGATTTGTTGTCCATCCCGCTGGGAACAGCCGGAAAACTGCCCGTCACGATTGTCCGCCGTGGCGGCTTCAAAGGTGCGCTCACAATTGCACTGGCTGGTCTGCCGGCCGGCATCACGGTGCCGGACAATCTCGTGATCGCGGAAGACAAGAACGATCTGATGACTGACGTGACGTGCGCCGCGGATGCGGCGGCATCCGCCAGCCTGGTCACAATCACGGCGGCCGCCACGGTCGCGGGCACACCAGTCACGCGGCCGGTGAAATCACTGGTCGTGGCGGCGACAATGAAGCCGCGCGTCAAAATCACCCCCGAAGGCCTCGATGATGTCAGCAAAGTCCGCCGGGGCAGCACTAAACTCTTCCCGTTACAGATCGACCGCCTGGAAGGATATACGGGGGAAATCACACTCGAAATGACGGCCAAGCAGCAGCGTCACCGCCAGGGATTGGAAAGCGGTGAGATGATCGTGCCGGCGGACGCCAAGCGGGTCGAGTATCCCATTTTCGTGCCCGAATGGATGGAGACGACCAAAACCAGCCGCATGATCATGAACGGGGCGATCAAGCTGCCCGACCCGAAAGGCAATGTCCGCACGCTGCTGCAACGCATGGAATTGCGCGTAGGAATTCTCCCGGAAGGGGCGATGATGAAACTCACCCATGCCCCGGCGGAATACTATGCGACGGTCGGTTCCGACTTGCCGGTGCCGCTCTCCGTATCGCGCATCGCCGAGTTCAAAGAGCCGTTGAAAATCGAACTCGTCTCTTTGGAAAGCCAGATCGGTCTGATCTCCGCCGAACCATTCACGCTGAATCCGACCGAATTGAAGTCTGTCATGACGATCAAGCTCGCGGACGATGCCCGCCTCATCGGCGAGCAGCAGCTCCTGATCCGCGCGACCGCTTACCAGCAAGGCAAATGGCTGGTAAAGTCGGAAACGACCGTTCTCGTCGATGTGCGCGCGAAGTAGCGGGATTCCCAAGCCCGGCGTGGGCAACGCCAACCTGTCGCGGCTGAGACGTGTCTTTGATAGAGTGGATTCCCTTGACCGGCAGCGAGCCGATCCATGGCAGGACTCTGTGAAAGGCACCGTCGATGAACACTCTGTCGCACTCCCGTACCCTGGCGTTAATTCTTGCGGCCTCAGTCGGAATGGCGTTCAGCCAAGACTGTGCTGCTCAAACCGCCCCGCCGGAGTACGGCCCGGCGATCACGCTGGAACAGGCGCGGAAAGTCATCGCCGCCGCGGAAGTCGAAGCGAAGAAGAACAATTGGCCCGTCGCCATTGCCGTGGTCGATGGCAGCGGCTTCCTTGTCGCCTTCCAACGGCTCGACAACACACAGCTTGGCAGCGTCGAAGTCTCGCTCGAAAAAGCGAAAACCTCAGCCCTGTTCCGCCGTCCGACCAAGGCATTTGAAGATGTGCTGGCGATGGGTGGGGGCAACCTGAAAGTTCTCAAGCTCCCTGGCGCGCTCCCGATTGAAGGCGGACTGCCGATTCTTGTCGACGGCAAAGTCATCGGCGCGATCGGCGTCTCCGGCGTGAAATCGACCGAAGACGGCCAAATCGCCGCGGCGGGGTTGGAAGCGCTGAAGGCGAAGTGATTTCGCTTTCGTCGCGAATGTGCCACTGCTGGCGGCTTTGAGCCAGCAGTGTGCTTCATCTTGGCGAGAGAAGCACTGCTTGGCCCAGGGCCTTTGGTATCTACGCAAGTCAGAAATCCCCTCTCGCAAAGGCGCAAAGACGGAGAGTACGCCAAGAGAATCTCTTCCTATCAAACCTGGCATCTCGATTTCAAGATCGTCGGAAATTGATGCTTTCTGCTGGACATCCTGCTCGCATTCTTAGCGAAACTTTGCCTCTTTGCGCCTTTGCGTGAGATGCCTTTCCGAGATGTCTAGATACCAATGGCCCAGGGCGGCCAAGCAGTGGCACGTCTCCTTTTTTTGATTGCGAAAATAGCGGTTGCGACTTATTTGATCGTTGTCGATGCTTACCCCTATCCCGCCAGTCGATCAAGAACGCCGGCCGGTAGACCTTGAGCCGTCAATGTTCGCAATGTGTGCCACTGCTTGGCCGCTTTGGGACAAGCAGTGGCGATCCACCGTGCGGCGTCCTGTTCATACGATTTTTTATCCACTCTTAATCGTGCGCATTGTCCACGGAATTTCCAGAGTTTCGGTGAGCGTGCGGTCGACTTTGAGCAGCGCAGCGGGCAATGTTTCCCATGCGCGGAAACTGGACCACGGCCAGTCTTCGGGGCGTTGCACCAAGCCTCGCCGCACGGGGTTGAGGTGAATGTAATCCACGAGAGCGTGCAAGGCGGCGGGTTCCGCGACGTTTTCATCGTGCCCGGAGCCGGCTTGCCAGAAACGATGATAAGTCCGATTTTCGTTGATCACTGTCAAACGCCGCAAGTAGTCGGGCGCGTGCCGAGTGAGATGAGCAATCGCCTTTTCTGCCACAGGTCGCTTGATGCTCGACAGGATTCCGCGGATTCGTCCCCGCGTGCCATGTGGATCGGATGAAACCAAGCCGAAGGGTGGCCACAACAGAAGGTGAACATGCTCGGGCATGATCACCCAGGCCCATAGGTGAAAACCATGATTGGCTCGCGCCAGTTCCAGCGAGTCAACCAACCATTGGCGGGTTCGATCCTTCGACAATAGCGGCAGTCGCTGATAACACGAAAATGTCAGAAAATGCGGCTCGCCGTTGTCGTAATGCTTCACCAATTTTCGTGGCGGCGGGTCGGAAGACATTGTGAGGAAACCTGTCAGCCTCTCGGTCGGAATGGATGCATTTCAGAGTTTGCCCGCGAGCGGCACTGCTTGTCCCAGAGCGGCCAAGCAGTGGCACGTCCTTGGTTGATTGAACGCGGATACGACGGTCACGTTTCTGATCCTGAGTGCTGTTTCTGACCCGTTATCAGACCACCGAACTATAACCCCCATCTCAGAGGATGTGCCACTGCTGGCGGCGTTGAGCCAGCAGTGTGCTTCATCTGGGCAACGGAAGCACTGCTTGTCCCAGAGCGGCCAAGCAGTGGCACGCACCTAAAAATGAAACAGACTCCATGAGTCCGCGATGTGCGAGCGTCAAATCACGATCCCATGGTCCGTAATCTCAAACGGCACGATGGCATCGTCACATGGGGAGCCGCGGTGTTTGGCGATGTGCAGGGCGCGTTTCATCTTCGAGCCTTCACGAACTTTGCCCATCAGGATGATGGTGTTCGCGTTGGAAAGTTCGTCGCCGCTTTCAATCGGACGAACCAGCAAGTCGTCCAGCAGAACTTCGTGCGAGGTCGACAGCAGCAGGCAGGCGATCTGTTGGTGATCGTAGAGGTGCTGCATCACCGCCGGCTCTTGCGCGCGAAAATGGACGCGGAAGACATCGCGGGCGACCCAGTCGGCGTCTTTGTGCAGAATCTGATGGTAGATGTAATTGAAGACGTGGAACTGGAAGGAATCGCTGGCTTGGGCCACCGGTTCCACGCCGTCAATCACGCAGCGGCGCACGCCATGGGCGAAATTCGCATAGAAGAACGCGACGGCCTGTTCCAGCTTGCGATTCAGTTCGGCTTTCCACTCCCGCCAGGCATCCTGATCGAGATCGCCGCGCGTGACCCGGCGGCCGGAGCGCTCGAAGAGATGGCAGTAATCGGCCCGCGATAGGGCCGCATCCCAGATTTGCTCCGGCGACAACTCCTGCTCGATGGGTCGTTCCCGCAACGACCAGTTGAACATGCGGCGGGCGTACTCGGCATGATTCTGAGCATCGCCGCGCGAAGTCATGTCGAACAGAATGCCGGGTTGACCATCGTCGACAAGCCCCTGCCGGGCGAATTGCAGGCCGAGCTGGGTCTTACCGATGCCGGTGGCTCCCAGCACCACGGTGAGCGTGCCGGGGAGCAGACCTCCGCCCAGCAGGGCGTCGAGTCCGGAAATGCCGGTGCTGTAACGGGCGGAAGTGGGCATGGCGTGACGATCAAAACGAGGCGTTAGGTATTTGGCGTTAGGTGTTAGAAGAGAGAATGTATTCTATCGCCTAATACCTAACGCCTAACGCCTAATGTTTTACCCCTACTGATTCACCGGCAGGCTGACGACTTGCTCGAGCAGTTCCTGATACTCGGCGATGGTCCGGCCGTTGCCTTCGATGACGGCCGCGCCGCGATCAAAGGCGTCGGTCATCGACGTGCGGCCCTGAATCAGGTCGGCCAGCGTCTCGACATTCAGCCGGCAAACGGCATGCGCTTCGGCATGCACACCCAACTCGGCCCCGAGCACCTGCTGATCCCGCACGATCAATTGCCATTGGCCGCCACCCGGGCCGCGCACATCCAGACCCAGCAGCCGCTGCGATGCCTCGTTATTCCAGTGCAGACCCCGCGCCTGCTCCTGCAGCGGCTGCAGATATTCGTCGGCATCGAACTCGAGGTCCAACGGTTTCTTCGCTGGCGTCGGGAAATCGGCTTCAATCGCCACGCGGGCCAGACGGACCAGCATGTTTCGATCAACCGCCGGGCAAGGGAGGTGCGGAGCCGCGGCAAGAACGTTGGTTCGATCGAACTCGGGGTCCATCCGCCAGTACGAGTTGTAGATGCGGATATGATCGTAGAACAGCGCTTCGAGTTCGCTCAGGTCATCGGGGTGACTGCCCGAACCGATGAATGTCGGTCCATAAAATCGAGCGGATTCTTCCATCACATCGCGAATCAGGCGTGTGGTGACCGGATGCTGCGGCACGAGATGATACGTCTTCCCATGGCACTCGGGGGAAAGAATCACATGGGCCATGACGGCGGAGACCCAATCGACGGGGACGAGATGTTTCGTTTCATCGCCACCCAAGTTCAAACGGACATGCTGTCCGCCGATCAGGCCGGTCTCGTTGGGGATCCAGCCTTTGAGGATGGTATGCACGAGTTGCAGCGCGGCATAGAAGCCGTGATAGGTCGTCGTGAATCCTGTGACGGAATCGCCGATGATGATGCCGGGACGGAAGACGGTGAGGTTGTCCAGGAAATCGGCCTCGCGGATGAGTTTCTCGGCGTCGAGCTTAGACCGCTCGTAATCGTTCGACATCGCCTGGCCGACATCGACTTCGGATTCCAGCACGCGGCCCGATCGCAAGCCGGCAACATAGGCAGTGGAGACGTGAAAGAGCTGCCGAATCTGCGTGGATTTGCAGAACTCGAGCATGTGCGTGGTGCCACCCACGTTAGAGGCCCACGGTTCACCTTGCGAACTGGTGGCGTGAAACTGCAGGCTGGCGGCATTGTGAATGATGCGGTCGCAATATTCGGCGACCCAGCGAATGCTGTGGCCATCGAGTCCCAGGTCGGGCTGGCTGATGTCCCCTTCCAGCACCACGGGGCGCGGTAAGCGCTGGTGCAGCGTCTGTTCCCAGCCGGTCAGAAACTGTTCCACGCGCTGCCGTGCAGACATCTTCCGCGTGGGGCGGACGAGTACAGCCACCGGTTGCCCGGCCTGCAGCAGGTCGCGCAACAGGTAATTGCCCAGCAAACCAGTCGCGCCGGTCAATAACACATGCTTCATGGTGAACTCTACCATGCAGGACGGTATGAGAAGATTGATCAGGCCCATGACGGTTCACTGTGCGCAACTCGAATGTAGTGCGGAAAGTGATTCTTTCCACCGAGTCGAGACGTCGCGCACAGTCCGAGTTGGTTCCCCAACTGCCATGAAGTGATCAATAGACGATCAATGGATTGTACCGTCCGCAGGCGCTCGTTCCCAATCGGAACTCGGGAAACAGGCTCTGCTGAGGGAAAAACATCACGAGCACCCGGCTCGGATTTCCCGATCACGACAACCCGTTCAATGGGGATAAGTCGTACCAGCCGCAGAAGTTATTGCAAAGCGATGGCTGGAGGGAGCGATTGACTGTTAATCCTGGATTCGCAGTCGAATGGCTCTATCCCGAGATTTTTGGAAGGGCGTGGTCTCAGAACATGCGCCACGCCCTTCGAGAACTCATGGGCGTTTCACCCAGAGCCTCATCCTCTAGCCAAAAAGAGGGGGTATGAACTTTCCGAGCCGGAAGCGTAAGCGACGGAACCGCTTGAAAATCCGTCGCTTACGCTTCCGGCTCGGACCCCATAGTTTCGTCTGGACGAGGCACTACCGCGGCGTGAGCACGCGGGGCGGACTCGACAGGCGCACCGGGGGCGGTTCGGTAGCCCCCGCGGGGGTCACGCGCAGCGGTCGCAGCACATCATCCAGCGATAACGGCTGACCCTTGCGGGCGGCGTCGCGTTGGCGGGCAGAGACATAACTCGTCGCGGCGAGCTGCAAGAACTCTTCGCGTTGAGGCTCCGTCACGCCGTCCATCCGCTTGGCGACCGCTTCCACCCAGCCGGGCTGCTTGGACATCGCCACCGTCATCATGTGGGCGAAGAACGTCAGTTGTTTGAAGTTGCGATCCGCGATCGAGTAACTCACCGGCGAAATGATCTTCGCGACGGTCTCCACCGTCTGCGATGGGAACTCGACGAACACATCGCCCGTGTGGGTCGCCATCAACCGTCCTTCGGCGTCGGTATGAAATTTCGCCTGCAACCGCATCAACGAGCGGGCGACAATCGGCTTGGCGACGAGCGGACTTTTGAACGCTCCGTCGCAGGCAATCAGCGTTTCTTCCGGAGACGAGTAAATGACTTCGACCGTCCCCTTCGAGCCATCACCGGCATCGGCGACGTACTTGTTCGGCGGCTGAGATTCCAACGTCAACTTAGAAATTCCCATCGCCCGCCAACTGGCAACCGCCATATCGGGGTGACGCAGAAAGTAAGCGTACACATTCCGATCGACTTCAAACGAGATCGTCGGCAGCCGGCGATACAAGCTCGTGTTCTTCAGAATCGTCTGCGCTTTGAGCCGCGTCTCGGGCGCGATCCGCTCGAGCGAAATGTCCGCGATGGCCTGCTTTTTGACGGCGCTGCTCGACGTGCCGGCCTGAGTGATCGTCAACCCCTGATAGGTGCAGGGATCGTCCGGATCGTCCGACTTGGCGGGAGCCGCGGTTTCCGCCGGCTTGAGACGCTGAAACTCGACAGGCACCACCCGGTCGTCCAGAATGGTATCCTCGGCGGTCAGCTCCAGCGGCGCGATGCCCGCCATGCTTAACAAGCCGATGGGTAACCAACGGCGCACGACAATCCCAAGACCCGGTCTGGGCATGCCGATCCCTCCCCCCATGAAAACGGCCTGACGCCCCCTCGTCGCCGAAAGTCCGCGCGACGCCCCGTCCAGGCTGAGCGACCCTCGCGGCGATGGCATCGCCCCGAGAATCGGCACAAACCTAAAGATCGGCAAAATCGATTTGTCGGCACCACTCCAAAATTCACACACTCGGAACCAGCTTCCCTAACTCTCGATGCGGCCATCGGTTAGAATCTCGAATCAGTTCGCGAACTTCCTCTTGACACGCGGAGACACGCATGCCTTTCGCCGGCTTGAATCAATCGGCGGCCCGCCTGGCGGAATGCTTGAAAGCTCGGTCCACGCGAATTGTCTGTGCGGAAAGCTGCACCGGCGGGTTGGTCTCCGCCGCACTCGCGCAGATCCCGGGCATCTCCGAATTCCACTGCGGGTCAGCCGTCGTGTATCGGCTCGATACCAAGACGCAGTGGCTGGATGTGCCGGCGGCGATCCTGCTCGACCCCGGCCCCGTCAGCGATGTCGTGGCGCGGGCGATGGTTGCCGGCGTGCTGCATCACACCCCCGCAGCCGAGTGGGCCGCCGCCATCACCGGGCACCTCGGCCCTCACGCCCCGGTTGAACAAGACGGCCTGGTCTACATCGGCATTGGCCGTCGACAACCTGGCGAGTCCACGGTGAACGCGATCGCCGTCACGCCTCACCACCTGGGCGATCCGCATCCGCTCGGGACAACACCAGAGATGTCACTCCGCGTGCGTCGCCAAATCCGCGCCGCCGAACTCGTTTTGGAAACCCTGACCACGGCGATTGTCGCCTCGTAAGGCCATTCTCAATGACATCTTTACCTCGTCAAAGTTCTGGGCGAACCCTCCCTTCCAGCAGACTCAACGACGGAGATCTTCATCGATTGCCGAGCTGCGATTGGCGCGCCTGTTCGCGGTCTACCACTTCCTGTGGGTGTTCGTTATCTGCTGAGATACCCGCCCGGAGCATTCGACCATGAAATCATGCCTGGCATGCTGGCTGTTCATCCTCGGCCTTGGCTGCGCGCGCTCCGCGGACGACCGCGCGACACCGCGGCGAGCGCCGGTGCTCAAGACCGATCTCGGCAAAGTCGAAATCTTTCCAGCCGACAACCCGTGGAACGAGAACATCGCCGACCGGCCCGTCCATCCCCGTTCGCGGCAGTACCTCGAATCGGTTGGATTAACCAAACCGCTGCATCCCGATTTTGGCACCGTCTGGAACGGCGCGCCCACGGGCATCCCGTATGTCGTCGTCGACCCGGATCAACAGAAAACTGTGGTGGAATTTGAATACGCCGACGAAAGCGATCCGGGTCCCTACCCCATTCCCGCCAACCCGCCGATTGAAGGGGGACCGAAAGCACCGCTCGACAGTGACCGACACATTCTGATGATCGACCCGAAACACAAGCGGCTCTACGAACTCTATCAGGCGATTCCCCTCGCCAACGGCCGTTGGAAGGCCGGCTCAGGGGCGATTTTCGATCTCACCAGCAACGAACTCCGCCCGCAAGGCTGGACATCGGCCGACGCCGCGGGCCTGCCGATCTTTCCCGGTCTGGCACGCTACGACGAAATCGTCGAGCAGGGTGAACTCCGGCACGCACTGCGGTTCACGGTCAAAAAAACGCAGCGGGCCTATCTCTCCCCCGCCCGGCATTTCGCCAGCCGCTCGAACGATCCGAATCTCCCGCCGATGGGCCTGCGCGTCCGCCTGAAAGCCGACTACGACATCACTCGTTTCCCCCGTCCCGCGCAGGTGATTCTGCGGGGCTTGAAAACCTACGGCATGCTGCTCGCCGACAACGGCGGCGACTGGTTCGTCAGCGGCTGTCCCGACCCCCGCTGGAACGACGAGGCCCTCAACACCCTCAAACGCGTCCAAGTCCGCGATTTTGAAGCGGTTGATACGGGGGAGTTGGAGAAGTGAGGAGGGTGTTGTCGTGCGACAGCAGTTGGCTCGCGATACCAGCACGGGAATGTGAGGGAATGGCGTCTCTTGTTACGATCAACCCCGTGAGGCAAGCGGGAGGCTGGCATGCCCCATTGATTGGTGGGAGGCGAAATGATTGAGCAGGCTCTTATCAGGCTGTTGAAAAACGTGGGTCACGTTTCCAACGTGACAGAAACTGATCGAAAACGGCGAGAAAATCGAGCGACTCACACGTTAAAACGTGTGACACGAAAAATTCAACGGGCTCTTATGCCGACTGGGCAGGATCAGATTGAGTATCGTCAATTTTCACAATGGGGCTTGTCATAGTCATGGACGATGCCTTGGTATTCAACCGCCCCGTGCCCGGCGGTTAGCTGCGAAGGCAGTGGGAAATCGTCGCTGTTTCGGCCGAAGTTTGTTGTATCGTTCAACCTGCACGACGCGTTGATGGATGAGTGTTCCAGCCATGCATGAATTTCGAGTCGGCCAGATGTACTCCAGCGAGGAGATTCAACACTCATTGGATGTGGGAAATGCCGGTGGCGTGCGCGTCGCGATTGACAACGATCGTGTCCGCCGCATTGTCATCATGACATCTGTTCCGACAGCCCGCCAAGCGAAGGAGAACCCCTATCACGACCGGCGGGAAGGTGACATTCTGGTCTACACCGGTGCGGGACGCGAGGGAGAGCAAAGCCTCGGGGGTGTGAACAAACGGTTGCCGCAGCAACTGCGCGATCATTTCCCGATGTATTGTTTTTTGATTGTTGGGAGTCGACGCGATACGACGATTGGTCCCAGGCGCTGGCGGTTTCTGGGTTTGCTCGAATATCTGCGGCATTACCCGGATACCCAGGTGGACGCGCGAGGCAAGATCCGAAAAGTGTGGCTCTTTGAATTCAGGATTCATGAAACACCTGAAGCCGTCATTGTCGATCACGACGTTGAGATTTCCGCGAGTCTATTAGCCGAATCCCGTGCATTGAATCCCGCATCCGAAGACGAGGGATCAACTTACCTGCCCCCATTAGTCAATGGATCGGTAGATGAGAATTTTGATCCTGTCGATTTGGAAAACGTGAGGAGTTGCCTGTTGGCGAAGACCGCCGAAGATTTCGAGCACTTCATCAAACAGTTAATGGAGGTCACTGGTTATGAGAAAGTCAGCGTGACCAAGTTCAGTCAAGACGGAGGCATCGATGTCAATGCTCACGCGGGACACGGCATGTGGGCCATCGAGAAGCTGCTGATTCAAGTTCAGGCCAAACGCTGGCTGCACACGGTCGGACGAAAAGAGGTCGCCGAGTTACGCGGTAGCCTTGAACCAAACGCTCGGGGAGCCATCGTGACGACGAGTCACTATTCCAAGGCAGCCATCATCGAGGCGACCGCAGCCGGGAAATCACCGATTGTCCTTGTCGATGGCTATTCTCTAGCGGTGATCGTGAAGAAAGCCGGACTCAAGGTTCAATGAGCATCCGTTCGAGCTTTGGTTTGTCATTCGATTCCCTATTCAAACGCGAACTTTCATCTCAAGACGAATTCAAAGAGAACTGTCCAGACTCATTGCGAATTCAGCGGTAATCGTTCATTAAGCGCGTGAGCAATAAACGTCGGTTTGTCTCTGTCTTAGACACGTTGAGCCGACACCTCGATCTCGCCAACGCCGCAGATGGCTGATACGATTACTCATGAGGAAAGTCATTGCATCTTGCAGGAATAAATATGAAAACCGTGACCGGCATCATCCACGGCAAAACAATTGAGCTGACTGATGCTCCGAACTTTGCCGACGGTGCCGAGGTCGAAATCGTGATCCGGCCGTCCCGTCCCAAACGTCAACCCGGGGAAGGGTTTCTCCGCACAGAGGGTGCATTGGCCGACGACACGGTGTGGGATGGCATCATGGAAGAAATCCAGCACGCGCGATGTCGAGCGACTGTCGCCAATTGATAGCTCTCAGTGGAGTAACGATCCTCCGCTTCAGCGCCGCTCCATTCCTAAACAGCTTGTCGCGCAACTTACCGCCGTAGGGTGCAAGGGGAGTTCCTTTCCCACGGGTGATTGCCGGCGGAAGTGTGCAGGGCGGAATGCTGACGAAAAACGCGTAAGTTGGCGATTCCGTTTGCCGGGTTTCCGCCTTCCGGGGTATGCTGTTGGTTGGTGACCGCGAAGGAGCGAAGGCGATGGATGGACGAAACATGGGATGGCGGACCCTCACCGCCGGGCTGGTGGTCTGGCTGGGTGTTGCCGCGCACACGTCGGGCCAGTTCGCCACTACGCCGACGCCGAACGAGGAGGGTCTTCGGCCGGCCGTCATGATTGTGCCGCCGGGGCGGGAGACGCTGCAGGCGCTGCATCAAGCCGGCGAAGCACTGAAGCAGGGGCGGACGGGCGATGGCATTCAATTGCTGCAACGGCTGATCGAACTGCCGGAAGATTATTTCACCGACCGCTCGATGCGGCTGACGCTCAAATCGGAAACGCTGCGGATACTGGCGGGCTTGTCGTCCGCCGAGCGCGACGCGTATGAATTATTGCGGGGGAAAGTGGCGACGGGTCTGTTGAGCGATGCGAAATCCGACTCCGATGCGGAGCTGCTCGCGGATATCGTCCGCCGGTTCCCGATGACGGCGGCCAGTGTCGAGGCGGCGGAGATTCTGGCGGTGAGCGCGCTCGATCAAGGGCGGCCATTTCAGGCAGCCGCGCAACTGGCGCAACTGCGGAAATCGCCGATTGTCTCGCAAGTTCAACTGGGTCAACTGACGGTGCGCGAAGCCCTTGCCTGGCAGGCGGCGGGGCAACCGGAACGAGCTGCGGCGCTGTTGTGGGAGTTCACTTCGCAAGGAACGCCCAATCGTGTGCAGGTGGGTGATCAGCCGTTGCCGAAGTTCGCGGACGAGCAGCAGGCCGCGCGCTGGCTGGCGCAACTCAGCCCGGTGACTGTGCGGACGGAAAGTCCGGCGGCGAAGAATTGGGTCAGCCCGCGTGGGAGTGCCACGGGCGTCGCGTTGTTCGATTCCGCCGGGCCGATTGGCGGACCGGCATGGCATGCCGATGTGATGGAACTGGCCGCGGCCGATTTGCGGCCGCGTGAGGGGGTTACAGCGGCAGCACGACTGGACGACGAACTGACGCGCGCCGAGGCTCCGCTGCGCGATGACGAGCGCCCCTTGTGGACGACGACCTCGCCGCTGGTGATCGACGATGCGATCGTTTTTCGCACCGTGCGCGACATTGTCGCCTTGGATCGAAAGACGGGCGCGGTGCGCTGGCGTTCCGTTCTGTCGGACCCCGACTTCGATCCCGTGTGGGCAGCGGAACCGACTCGACAGGAAATTCGCGGCGGCTTGTCATCATCCGCCGCCGTCGGGGAATACTTGCGCGAACGGTTGTACGACGACCGGACCTTCGGCTCGCTCAGCAGCGACGGTCGCCTGGTGTACGCGCTGGAAGGTCTGGGATTTTATTCTCAGACGGCGGTCAATAACGGTCAGCGCATGTTGAACCTCGGCGACGATTCGCTGTGGTATGGTTCCAACCGGTTGACGGCATACGATCTCGCGGGGGGTCGATTGGCCTGGGAGATTGGTGGGGAACGGGACGCTGCGGCCGGCGAATTTGCCGGGCACTTTTTCCTCGGCCCGCCGACACCGTGCGACGGGCAACTCTTTGTACTGGCTGAAGTGCAAGGCGAGCTGCGGTTGCTGGTGCTGCAAGCGGACGAGCAGGGCGTCCAAAAAATCTGGTCGCAACCCCTCGCCGCACCCATCGCCAAGATCACCGAGCAGGAAGTTCGTCGGCGGCAAGGGCTGATGCCGGCGTGCGCGGATGGCGTGATCATCTGCCCCACCAGCAGCGGCGTGACCATCGCCGTCGACTTGATGCAGCGGCGATTGCTCTGGGCGTATCAGTATCAGTCGACCGAAACCGGTCTCGCGAACGGGAACGACCCGTTCGGCGGCGTCATGGTCCGCCCGGTTCCCGCTTACACCGATACCGCAGACAACGGCGACACCGGCTGGCTGGACGGAACCCCCGTCGTGGCGAACGGCCGTGTCTTTCTCACGCCGCTCGATTCTGATGAACTTCACTGTGTGCAACTCTCTGATGGGAAACCGTTGTGGAAGATTCCGCGGTCCGGGGCGACGTATCTCGCGGGGGCCGATGCCGAGCGCGTGCTGCTGATTGGACCGGGCCGCGTGGAAGCGATTCAGGTGGTGAATGGTGCGTCAGTTTGGGAAGAGCCGCTGCGGGTGCCGGAGATCACCGGCCGTGGCGTGTGGCTGGCCGACCGATATTTGTTACCGCTGGCGACCGGCGAAATCGCCTCGGTGGATTTGATCACGGGCCGCATTCTGGCGCGGTCGAAACTCCCGGATGGCCGCCTGCCGGGGCATCTCGCCGCCGGCTCGGGCGGGCTGGTGTCGCTGTCGCCGCGCGCCGCGATGAGTTTTCGCGGTCGCGCGGAGACTGAAACGTTTCTCGCCGAGCGGCTCGCCGCCAATCCGCAAGATGCTGCGGCGTTGGGTCTGCGGGGCGAACAGCGTTTGCATCTGGGCGAGCGCGATCCGGGTCTGGCCGATTTACGGGCCTCGGTGGCGAACGGCGGGAATGCGTACGTGAAGTCGGTTCTGGCGGCGGCGCTATTGGCGGGGCTGCGTTACGACTTTGCCGGCAATCGCGATGCCGTGGCGGAACTGGAATCGCTGACCGACGATCCGCAGCAGCGTTACGAATTCTTGTGGCTTGTCGCGCGGAGATTGAAGGACGCGGGCGAACACCGGGCCGCATTCGATCGCATGTTGCCGCTGGTCGATCAACCGTTGGATGACATCGCGGCGGATGGAGTGGGAAGCCCGTGGCTGGCGCGCACCGATCGACGGTTGGCCGGCCACTTCGCGGCTCTGTATCGGGCGGCGACCGCTGAGGAACGGACCGGCTTGGATGAACTCATCACCGCACGCTTGCCGTCGAATGCGACCGCCGCGCAGGATGAGCTCATCGCGGCGAATCGCCGATTTCTGCGCGTGTTCGGCTTTCATCCACTGGCGATCACCGCGCGGCGGCAACTCGCCGCGCTGCTCGACCCGGAACTGCATGCCGTCGAGTACGCGTGGCTGCTGGCCGAACTCGCGGAGCAAAGCGACCTGACGATCGCGGCTCCTGCGGTGGGAACGTTGGCGCGCTGGTCGGCGCAGCGTAAGCGGTATGACGATGTAACCGCCTGGCTCGCCGTGCTGGAAGGCCGGTGCGCGGAGGCGGAGTGTGAGCCGGGCGTGACGGGTCGGCAACTCGCCGCGCTGCTCCGCGAGGATGCGGCGTACATCGCGCACATGAAGGAGTTCCCGGCCTGGCCCACGGGACGAATCGATCAGCAGCGCACGAATCAGCCGAACAACAACGGTCGGATGATCCGCGCGACGATCATCGGCCGCGTGCCGGAGCATTATCAGGGTTGGAGTTTTGAAACCGACCCGCAAGGAACGATGCTGGTCGCGCGCGATGCACAGGCCAGTTATCGCTGGCGGTTGACACGGCCGGCGGGCGGCGGGCCGGCGCAACAGTTTTTCGGCGAAGTGCCGGTCGGTCTGCATCGCGTCCATCTGTTCGACCATCTTGTCGGTTGGTCGGCGGGTACGGAGTTCATCATCGCCGCCGATCTGGAAGCGGAACATGCGACGCCGAAAACATTGTGGCAGGAAAGTCTGCTGCCCGCGGGGACGGATGCGTCGGACCTTGCCGGGCAAATCAATTTCCAGCGAGCGCGGCCGTTGTTCGCGCGGCGTCGGCTGATGATGAATTCGATGCCAATGGCGACCGGCGGTGCCGGGGAGTTGATCGCCATCACACGGTCGGCCGTGATTTATCAGAACGGACGAAAATTGTGCGCCGCCGATCCGCTGACGGGCCAATTGTTATGGTCGCGTGGTGATTTTCCCGCGGGGAACCTCACGTTATCCGCCGCCGATGACCAGCTTGTCACGCAATTGGAGACGCAGTCCGGGACGATGTTGTCGCCGCCGTTGCGCCGGTTCCGCGCGGTGGATGGGGAGATGTTGCCGACGGTTTCGTCGTTGCCGGGCGCGCTGGAATACATCGGCGGCAGCCGCGTGGTGCGCTACAATCCCACGCGGACAGCGGAATCGCCCAAGTCGCTGGAACTGTATGATCTCGCGGCCGGCAAGCCGGTCTGGCAGGCGGATCTCGCGCAGCCGGCCGTCATTCGGATCTGGAATCAAACCGAGATTTATACATTTGAGGAGAATCGCCGACTCACGGTCCGCAATCTCGCCGATGGGGCGATCCGCTGGACGCGGGATGTGGAAGTGACGGTGCCTATCGAAGTCCTGTATGTGCAACACTGGAAGGATCGCGTGCTTGCTGTGCTGGGAACATTGAAGCCCGCCCCCGCGACCCCCGGCAGCGCGCGTGCCGTCGGATTCGATGCCAATCATATTCCGCTGGCCGGGTATGTGCTGTCCGCCGCGCGCGACACTGGCGAGATTCACTGGCAGACGGCGATCAACGAATTGCCGACAGACCCGACCGCATTCGATGCCTGGCAGCCGCCGGGTTGGCCGGTGCTGGTGTTCGCCGGCAAGTTGTTTCCGGTTCCCGCACCGGGGATCGCCGCGCCGATCATCCCCCGCATCACGGCCACGCTCATCGATAAAGAGACGGGCCGCGTGGTGTATGGGGTGGAAGAGCCGTCGAACATCGGCACCTACTTTGTGGAAGCCGATCCTGAACGCAACCGGCTGACGGCCAACTTCCTCACCTTCGCTGTGGAACTGCATTACACTGGGAAGCCGGTGAAATGATGGGGTGCGAAACCGCAAGCGGGTTGCGGGGTCGGATACAGTTAGTTGTACTTAATTCTTTTTTGATGGTTCCATGCAACGTACTTTGCTGAAGTCCAAGATTCATCGCGCCACCGTGACCGATGCCCAGCTGCACTACGATGGCAGTATCACCATCGACCGCGAACTGATGCTCGCCGCCGGACTCATCGAGTTCGAGCAGGTGCAGGTTTATGATGTGAACAACGGCAACCGGCTGACGACGTATGTCATCACCGGGGAAGCCGGCTCGGGGACGATCTGCATCAACGGCGCAGCCGCCCATTTGGTTCACCCGGGCGACCTGATCATCATCTGCGCGTATGCGGCGTTCGAGGAACGCGAACTCGCCGATTTCCGCCCGCAGGTGGTGCATGTCGATGCGGAGAATCGGCAGCGGTAATTCTTTCACAAAGCCCGCCGTCAGCGACGGCGGGACTGGTCCCGGCGATGCCATCGCCGGGCTTTGTCACTCCGCGAAGGCCGCGTCGAAGGCTCGGCCGGAGGGGGCGAAGTCGACGTTCTTCACATACTGGCAGGCTTCCCGCGCGCCGTGCTCGCGGTCCATCCCGGAATCTTCCCATTCGACCGACAACGGCCCGGCGTACTTGCAGGCGTTCAGCGCCCGGATGATCTCCTCGAACTGCACGCCGCCACGACCGACGCTGCGGAAGTCCCAGCCGCGGCGGGGATCGCCGAACGACAGATGGCTGGCGAGGATACCCGATTTGCCGTTGAGGTTGACCTTCGCATCTTTCATATGGACATGATAAATGCGGTTCGGAAACGCCCGGATGAATTCGACCGGGTCGACCCCTTGCCAGATGAGATGGCTGGGATCGAAGTTGAAGCCGAACTCTTCGCGATTGTCGAGTGCGGCGAGGGCACGTTCCGAGGAATAGATATCGAATGCGATTTCGGTCGGATGAACTTCCAACGCGAACTTCACGCCACATTCCTGAAAGACATCGAGAATCGGGTTCCAGCGGTCGGCGAGGAGTTGGAAGCCGGCGTCGTACATCGCCTTGGGTGTCGGCGGGAAATCGTAAATCATGGGCCAGATGCTGGAGCCGGTGAACCCGTTGACGATCCCCACGCCGAGCTTCTTGGCGGCTCGGGCCGTGTTCTTCATTTCCTCGATGGCTCGCTGATTGACCCCCTCGGGTTTGCCGTCGCCCCAGACATACGGCGGCAGAATCGACTTGTGGCGGACATCGATGGTATCGAGTACCGCCTGGCCAACGAGGTGATTGGAAATCGCGAAGAGTTGCAGGTCGTACCGTTCGAGGAGTTCGCGTTTGCGGGCGCAGTAGGTGTCGTCGGAGAGGGCCTTGTCGACTTCGAAGTGATCGCCCCAGCAGGCGAGTTCGACGCCATCGTAGCCGAAGTCCTTCGCCTTCTTGCAGAGTTCTTCGAGCTTGAGATCGGCCCACTGACCGGTGAAGAGGGTGACTGGACGCGGCATGAGGGGACCCTTTGGGATGAGCGTAGATTTTTTGCAGGGTGGGTCGAGGCTTCGCGAGGCCCACCGATTCTGGTTACGACGGCTGTTGAAGTTAGCGCGGGCGGGTGGGAAAGTCAAATGTTGGCCGGTCACACAGATGTTTCTCGTGGGTCATTTTGATTTTGATTTTCTGATGTGCCACGCCCACGCGCTTCGCGCGGGCGTGTTTCTCACGCGAAATCACACGCCCGCGCGAAGCGCGTGGGCGTGGCACTGCGAGAGTCCCAATTGGAACTGACCCGCTACCGGCTATTTCCCGACCACCGGCCGGCATGCTATATTGAGTGTATGAATCCGCGGGAATTTCTCGACGTCGATCCGCGCAGATTACGCCTGCCAAGCTCACGACGGTCGGGAGCTGATCCGATGAAGTTGCAACGACAGATCGCAAAATTTGGACGTTCCATCCAGGGCATGCCGACGTTGGAAGTCAGTCGCGGCATCGACGGCGAGTTGATGATCAATGATGGCGTCACACGGGCGACGCGCGTCGCAAGACTATTGCCGGGGACGACGGTGCCTGTCGAGGTGATCGACGACTTACCGATTCCGGTAGGTCCATTCCCATCCGTTGGAGATGTCATTCGATGAACACTTCAATCGCAGAAGAACTGACCGAAACCGTGGCCGAATTGCGGGAATTGTTTCCGGAATGGCGTTTCGGCCAGCTGGTGGCCAATCTCGTCACCGCCGCCGGCGGGACCGACGCCGGAGCCATTTGGGACATCGACGATGAGCAACTGCTCATCGCGGCGAGACGCCTGATCGAGCGAAATCGTGGACGCGGGTCAATGACTGAGGAGCCGTGAAATAGCGTGACGGCTTGTGAACCACGCTTCTGCGAAGCGTCGCTAATTTTTTTGAGCACCCTGTTGAATTTACCCGGCTTTCGCGGTCGTCTGACCAGCCGGTTGTGTGAGGTACTCCATCATCTCGCGCTGCATTCGTTCCACTTCGGCGCGATACCCGCGCGTAATCTTCGCGAGTTCTTCTGGTCGACTGGTGACGCGAAGTCGCGCAAGTAAATCCAGGATGTACGACACCCGCTCGCGCGTGACTTTCAATTCCTGGTCGTTTTGAATCATATCGTCGCGTCCCCCTCGCCGCGACACGCGGCGGCTCTTGAACCACGCTTCTTTGAAGCGTCGCTAAGTCTTCTTAATCACGCTGATGCGGCCGTCGCTTTCGACGTAGCATGTTTTGACTTGGTCCGCGCTTTCCACGCCTTGCTCGCGGAGTTGGCCGAGGAGTTCGTCGGCGGTGATCATTTCGCGGTGCAGGTTTTTCTGGATTATGCGGCCGTTGTCGATCAGCAGCAGCGGGGGCGGGCGCAGCCAGGGGCGGATGGCGGGGTACTGCTCGCCGAGCCAATCGATCAGAAAGTCCCAAAAGACAATGGTCAGGACCAGCACCAAGCCTTCGGTGATCGACTTGTACTCGCTGGCCATCGCGTTCTGCGCGGCGTCGGCGATCAGGACGACGACCAGCAGGTCGGAGATGCCGAACGACGCGGCTTCGCGCGGCAGCAAGCGAAAGACGACGAAGATCGTGAGATAGATGCACGTCCCGCGGAGAAAGATTTCGACGAGTGAAATCGACGGGATGAACATCGCGTGCCAATCAATCGCGACTGCTAAGAAGAGCATGGGATCGCCTTGGGAGAATGATGTGTGCGTACGGGGATTCTACCATAGGCTGGCGGTGGCATCGCCGGGGGAGCGTTGAATGCCCCCTGCTTGAACCAGACTTCTGCGGAATTCGTGGTGGATGGTGCAGGCTTCCGAGCTGGTTGAAGCGCTCGCCCCTCATCCCGCGGGGGACGACGAGAGTCATATCGACAACCGCTTCGACTGCCAAACCACACGGGGGAAGGGAATTTCCTTGTCACTGGTTGATTGATGTGGTATCGAAGAGAGTGGTGGAATCTGGTGCCCTGAATGACAGGGCTTCCGATCGGGTTGCGGGATTGAGATAAAGGCCGAACATGAGAATCGCAGGCTGGATGTGTTTGACGCTGTTGCTGGGGATCACCACAACGGCCGAGGCCCAGGTCGAGGGGCTGACCTACACCGTGACTGTGTTCTCGCCGACCGGCGGGAACAGCGACGGCAGCATGTCGTTCGAGGAAGGGGTTTTCACGTTCGATTCTTCCAGTCAAGGAGAACTCACGGGGTATTATCTGGAAACCGACGATCCGGTGAGCCTCGTGCCGCTGGTCTATGCGATGTACCTCAACGATCAGGGGCAGATTCAAGCGCTCTATGGGCAGACCGCAGCTTTCGATCTGTCCATATTGTCGATCTCGGCGATCTACGGGATGGGATTCGGCGATGGAGACTACTACTTCTTCGGCGGCTATGCGATGTCCTTCGCGTTACCCGAGTTTCCGTTCTAAACGGCTACCTCTTCGATCAGAGCCACTCACATCCACCGCGAGTCAGCCGCGTGACATCAATGACCAGATTTGTGGGACCACGCGCGGCTTGGCTATGTCTGGTGGCGAGTTGTTTCATGAGCATGGCAGGCTGCACGCGTTCGACGTGCGTGTGTACGTGTCAGGCGGAAACGTTCACCTACACGGTCTTCATCGGCGAAGTCTGTGCCGAGTCGGTGGATCAGGCCGAAGATTATGCGGTGGCGAGCAATCCCTGCCAGCCGGGTGATCCGCTGATCCTGACGGAGTGTTCGTCTTCCGATAATCTCTGCTTCAGTCCCGGCGTGCAAGTTCCGCTGAAACCAGTCGCTGACAACACGCGCCGCTGAATCTGAATACCGGCACAATCGGCACTGTCGGCAAAACTCGCACGGGACTCGGGTGCCGGCGTGCTGATCTGATGCCAAACCACATCACGGCGCTGGGCATGACGTAGCGTGGAATGTGTCGAATTGTCGACATCGTTCCCACGCAGGAGTCGGTCATGTCAGCGCGGTTTCTTGTCACACTGCTGTTAGCCGGATGGCTGGTCTTCGGGGATTACCGGCTCGTGAATGGCCAGGTCGAACTTGACGGTCGACTGGAAGACGTTTTCGTGGATACGGAAGAGTTTGACGACCGCTTCGGCGGATATGTGCCGGTCACGCTGGAGAGCGACGGCCCGCAACTGCTGGCACAAATCGAGGAATTGCCAGCCACAGTGACGCCACCGTTACGAGCGCCGGCCAGTCCCGCGTGGACACCGCCGCCGGCGACCACGGGGCCGACGTATGTTGCACCGGCCGCGCCGCCCGTGATCTACTATGAGTCAATGCCCATGTATGCGGCTCCATCGCCGGGGTACCACTGTCCGCCGTGGCGACCATGCGGGCCATCGGAATCGTATGGCGGGAATTGGCTGTTCCATCAGACCTTCGCGGGTGCCGACTTCCGCCCGGCGTGTGCCCGTCACGATGCGTGTCTGATGAACGGCTGCACGAGCCGCCGGTGTTGCGACAAACAGTTTTTGTGGGAACTGAAGCAGTCGTGCGACAACTCAGCATTTCCGATTTTATGCAGGATGGAAGCCCGCAAATACTACCTCGGCGTGCGGCTGTTCGGGTGGTTGTTCTAAAAAAGTTGCGGATTACAAGTTCAGAGTCGACAGCCAGCAACGCTTGCGATTAGCGGATCACTTTGGCCTCGCCTTACCCGCCGATGCGGCTGCCCACCTGATACACCGCCAGCGCTGCCACATATGCCAGTGTCGTCATATACACGAACGTGAATGCTGGCCAGAACCAACTGTTGGTTTCGCGTTTAATGATCATCAGCGTGGACGAACACTGGGCGCACAGGGCGAAGAAGACCATCACGGACAATGCGACGGGAATCGTGTAGACCGGTCGGCCGTCGGGCCAGGCCGCGGATTTGATCGCGGCGTGCAGCCCCGGATTCTCTTCATCGACATCGCTGCCCAGGCTGTAAATGGTGCCGAGTGTGGAGATGATCACCTCGCGGGCCGGGAACGACGCCAGTACGCCGATGCCGATCTTCCAGTCCCACCCCAACGGCTTGAACACTGGTTCCAAGGTTTTCCCCGCACGGCCAAGAAAGCTCGCTGCGAGCAAGCGTTCGGACTCGGCGTTCTTCTCAACAAGTTTGGCGTCATAGGGCGATAACGTCTCATTCAGCGCAGCCAGTTCAGGCTCCAAGGTGGCGATCCAATTCTCGCGATCGAGTTGGAGTTCGCCTTCCTTCGCCGGAACCTCGGCTCCAACGGTCAGATCACGAACTTCTGCCAGCTTCTTTTCGATGACATCACGACGTTCAAGTTGTGTCTTCAATGGCTCCGCGAGTTGATCAGCCTCGGCGGCCAAACGCAGTTCCTCCGCGTGGTCCGCCGGGAAATAACACAATGCCCAGACGATCAAACTCGTCGCAAAAATCAGCGTCCCCGCGTTCGCGATGAACGCCCACGCGCTGGTCCACACGCGCTGCAGCACAATTCGCTGCGACGGCCATTTGTAGCTCGGGAGTTCCATCACGAACGGCGGCGTCTCGCCCCGGAAATACGTTTGCTTGAGCAGCCACGCTACGGGAATTGCGACGAACGCTCCCAGCGATGTCATCAGAAACAACATCAAACCATGCAGCTTGATCCAACCGCCGGCCCACGCCATCGGCGGAATAAAAGCAGCGACCATGAGGAAGTAAACCGGCGCGCGGGCCGAGCAACTCATTAACGGGGCGACAAGAATGGTCACGAACCGATCCCGGCGGTTTTCGATGGTCCGCGTCGCCATGATGCCGGGGATCGCACAGGCGAACGAGGACATCAGTGGGACGAACGATTTGCCCGACAGGCCGATTTTGGACATCAGTTTGTCCATCACGAATGCCGCGCGGGCCATGTAGCCGCAATCTTCGAGGATGGCGATAAACAAAAACAGCAGCGCGATCTGCGGCAGGAAGATCAGCACGCCCCCCACACCCGCGATGACCCCATCAACAACGAGGCTGCGTAACGCCCCCGGATGGAACCAACTGCCGACGCGCTCGCCGATCCAACCTTGGACGGTTTCGGTCATTTCCATCAGGGGCGCAGCCCCCGTCGAGATCGCCTGGAAGATCATCAGCATGATGACGACAAACGCCACCAGTCCCCAGAATTTGTGCGTGAAGAACCGGTCCAGTTTGTCACTGCCGGTGACCACGCGCTGCGACGGGGCTGTAACAACTCCGGTCAGGAGTTTTCTCGCCCAGGCATAACGTAATTTCGCTTCGATGGTCGGAATCTTGCATCCAGCTGCGTGAAGCTGGTCGCGAATTTTCGCGAGTTCGTTGGGCAAGCGGGGATGCTTGATGGAAAGGCTCTGCTCGATCTGGCCGCCTCGATCCAGCAACAACCGCTCTATCAGCGGCCGCGGCAACGTCGATTTGCCGTTCTCTCGCAATCGTTCCATCAGTTGTTGGACTTCCGCATGGAACGCTTCCGGAAATACGGAGGGTTGCGTGGGAACCGGTTTGCCGGCGACATCGAGCAATGCCGCGCGAATCTCCTCGATGTGTGTGCGACGATGGGCTTCACAAGGGATCACGGGGATCTGCAAGCGGCGGCTCAACTCCGCCACGTCCAGCGTCTGGCCGCGATCTTGCGCCACATCCCACATGTTGAGGACCAGCACCGTCGGCAAGCCCAGGTCGAGCACCTGGCTGACAACATACAGATTCCGCTCCAGATTCGAGGCATCGACTATGCACAGCACCGCATCCACCGCGCCCACATCCGCCTGGCGACCGAGCAGCACATCGACCGAGACCATCTCATCCAGGCTGCGCGGCGACAGACTATACGTCCCAGGCAGGTCGACGAGATTCACCTGTCGCCCTGCCTGCGTGAATCGGCCCGTCTTCTTTTCGACGGTGACGCCCGGATAATTTCCAATCCGGGAATGCACGCCGGTCAGCGCGGTGAAGAGCGTACTTTTCCCGGTGTTCGGATTCCCGATCACGGCGATAGTCAACGGGCGAGACGGTGCGGCGGTCGGCATAAGATGAACGCTTGCGCCTAGCGGGTGATTCGGGGGAGTAAGAAAATAATGTAAAATGCAAAATGCAAAATAGAAAATGTAAAATCGCGGAAGCGCGTGGTTTCCGATTGATCATTTTGCATTTTGCATGACTCCCGTTTTCAGCACGTCGCAGGCAGTAGTTCCACAATCACACGCGCGGCTTCTGTCTGTCGCAGCGAAATGCGATAGCCGCGGATCAGAAACTCCAGCGGATCGCCAAGCGGAGCCTTGCCCAGGAACTCGATCGGCTCATCTTCGGTGAGTCCCATTTCCATGAGCCGCAAGGCGATGGCATCGTCACCGGTAATGTCGATGATGCGGCCGCGGCTGTGGAGAGAAAGTTCGTTGAGTATCATGGTTGCTCAATAATAATCAGAATCAGATTTTGCATTTTGCATTTTGCATTTTGCATTTTGCATTTTGCATTTTGCATTGGCTTGCGCAACTGAGAGGAAATCGGGCATTGCAGGATGATTCCTCATCCGAAACTCAAACCCATCCCGCCGCCAGAACTCACCGAATCACCTCCACCATTACAGTCGCTGACTCATCAATCCGCAGGGAAAATCGCTGATGTCCCACCGCCAGAATGCACGGCGAACCGGGCTGCACCATGCAGACCAACGCGCCGACCCGCAGCCCCATTTCTTCCAACCGATGCACGAACTCGGGAGAACCATCCAACTCGTTGATGCGACCGTGTTCGCCTGCGGTAAGCAGTTCCAAAGGAACCAGCGGCGTGGGGAAAGACACGGGCGACGATCCGATACGACGGCGGACGATTGTTCTCGATTTCATCATAGTCGCGCGGCGGGAAAAGTGTGAGGGAATGAACAGATGTTGGGGGTGGAAGTGGGGGCGATCAGCGAATTGGCGGGTTGTGTCAGTGTGGGCATGTACTGCTGCGCAAGCCTATGCAAAATGCAAAATGCAAAAT
>Ga0105047_10001317_pt1 | contig 44242 bp, 43 predicted proteins | sample MAT04_FD_78384 | JGI IMG/M metagenome (GOLD analysis project Ga0105047, IMG submission 78384) | Freshwater microbial communities from Lake Fryxell liftoff mats and glacier meltwater in Antarctica - MAT-04 (megahit assembly) | ecosystem: Environmental > Aquatic > Freshwater > Ice > Liftoff... | reverse complement strand
TTGGCCGGTGCAGCCTTCTTCGCAGGTGCAGCCTTCTTCGCAGGTGCAGCCTTCTTCGCAGGTGCAGCCTTCTTCGCAGGTGCAGCCTTCTTCGCAGGTGCAGCCTTCTTCGCAGGTGCAGCCTTCTTGGCCGGAGCGGCCTTCTTCGCAGGAGCTGCCTTCTTGGCCGGAGCGGCCTTCTTCGCAGGAGCTGCCTTCTTCGCTGGAGCCTTCTTGGCGGGAGCCGCCTTCTTCGTTGCTGCCACTTTGACTTTCCTTCCGTGGTTACTAGTTCTTGTTGAGTGTTGGTACTGCTGGACGTGCTCGTTCAGGGACTGGCCTTTGAACGACTTACTGGATCACTTCTTCTTCGGGTTCAGTTCTGCCTTGAGCGTGCTGCTCGAGGTGAACTTCATACGGGTCGAGGCTGCGATCTTCACAGGCTCGCCGGTCTGCGGGTTGCGACCCGTGCGCGCCGCCGACTTCGAGGTGCTGAACGAACCGAAGCCCGGCCATGCGATCTTCTCGTCCTTCTTGGCCGCCTTGGTGACGATGTCGAAGAATGCTGCGACCGTGCGCTCGGCATCGGCCTTGGTGACACCTGCTTCGGTTGCGATGGCGTCGATCAGCTCTGCTTTGGTGGTCATGTGACTTGATACCTCCGGGTACCGGATTGCGCTGGGTAACGGATTGTTACGCCCGCGTATCGAACAGGTTTCGCGCAACGAATACAAGCATCTAAGTTGTTGCATTTGCACTAAGTGTCCGGTGACACGTTTTCGCGTGAACGTTCGGCCAACGCGATTGCGGTCGCTCGACGCGCGTATGAACACTTCGTGCCATCCACCACCGACCGCAAGTCGTGCGCTACAACTGATCGTGTTGCGGAACTGAACGTTCGTCCCTGTCCAGCTCACCCTACGAATGGAGTGGCATTGACCGATCTCCTTACCGGCCGTCTGTCTGATGATTCGGTGAAGGGAGGTGTGCGTACACGAGTCGTGCTCGATACGTCGGTGCTCGTCGGAGACCCAGGCTGCCTCTACAACTTCGCCGGTGTCGATGTCGTCATTCCGTTCACGGTCATCGAAGAGCTCGACAGTCTCAAGACCAGACCCGACGATGTCGGCCGCGCCGCACGTACAGCGCTGCGCACCATCGAAGAGCTGCGAGTCAAGGCGGGCGGTTCACTCGCCACGCCGGTCGCCATCGGCGACCCGACCGCAGAGGGCACGCTTCAGATCGAGATCAACGGCGTGCAGAAGCACCTGCTGGTCGAGCACGGGCTCGACCCGAACATCCCCGACAACCGAATCATCGGCGCCGCGCTGGGACAGGCGATGCATGCACCGACTCGTATGGTGTCGAACGATGCTGCGTTGCGCATCAAGGCGGCACACCTGGGCCTCGAAGCAACCGAGCATCACCCAGTCGGTCGCTCTGCCACCACTCGGTCCGCCGGCTGGATCACCGTCGAAGCAGACCACCAGTTGATCGATCGTCTCTACGGCGCGGGCGCTCTCGCCACCGAGGAGATCGAGGGTGCCGCCGGACTCTTCGAGAACGAGTTCGCAGTACTGCGCTGCGGATCACAGAGCGCACTCACTCGTTGCATCGACGGCGAGCTGGTGCTGCTACCACACGCGGCACCGGAGGCTTGGGGGTTGCGCGCCCGCTCGAAGGAACAGCGCTTCGCTCTTGAGTTGCTGCTCGACCCAGATGTCAACGTCGTCGCTCTCGATGGCCGAGCCGGCACCGGCAAGACACTGCTCGCCATCGCCGCCGGTCTGGAGCAGGTGGTCGAGCAGCGCCGCTACGAGAAACTGGCGGTCTATCGGCCGCTGGTTCCCGTCGGCCGCGCCGACGTTGGCTTCCTGCCGGGGGGTCTCGATGAGAAGCTCGACCCGTGGATGTCCGCCATTCACGACGCGATCGTCGCACTCACGGATCAGCGCAGTGACCACGATGCACATCGCCTAGTGGACGAGCTGGTAGGCCGTAATCAACTGTCGCTCGAGTCGGTGACGTTCCTTCGTGGTCGCAGCCTGCATCGCCAGATCGTCGTGGTGGACGAGGCACAGAACCTGGAGCCGACCACACTGAAGACCGTGCTCACCCGAATCGGCGAGGGCACCAAGGTCATCTTCACCGGCGATACCAGCCAGATCGATGCGCCCTACCTCGGCGAGTCCAACAATGCCTTGGCGGTATTGATTCAAGCATTCGGCGGCCAGTCGTGCTTCGGCCACGTCACGTTGAGTGCCTGCGAGCGCGGTACCGTCGCCAGCCTCGCTGCCGAGCTGCTGTAGCCCTCAGCACTCGTCTCAGGGCGGGCTGTAACCAACGTCACGCCCCGCCCGCCGATCGAGCGCGCACCATCTCTTGACATTGTCGAGTTCATTTAGTAGTAAAAGAACTACACGTTGTCCCCCCGTCACGTGTAAAGGACGAATCATGAGTCCCGTGCAACTTCTCTCCCCGTCAGAACTCTCCGAGGCTGATGCCCCACCCGTTGACATCGTGTGGACCGATCTGGCTGCTTGCAAGGGCCACACGCCGCTGTTCTTCCCGCCGAAGGCCGAGCGCCCGCAGGCTCGCGAGCGCCGAGAAGCGCGCGCCCGCCGCCTCTGCAACGTCTGCGTTGTCGTTGACAGGTGCCGCACGTTCGCACGCGAGCACCACGAGTACGGGTTCTGGGCCGGCGAAAGCGAAGAGGACCGCCACCTGGCGGGCTTCACCGTCTCCGCGCCGATCGGCATTCGCGCACGGGGCGTCCGCGTCTGACTTCCCCGGCGCAACGACGTCTGCGCAACAACCGCATCACACCCCTGTCGTAAGGTGCAGTGCATGCCGGAACTCGTCAGCGCCCAGCGATTTGCCGTGGTCGACGTAGAGACGTCTGGGCTGTCGGAAAAGCGTCATCATGTGCTGCAGGTTGGTGTCGTCGTGGTTGACGGCGCCGGTGCGGTTCTCGACCGCTGGAGCAGCCTCGTCGCCCCTCGGTCCCGTTGGTGGTTCCGGGTCGGTCCCACCGAACTGCATGGTATTCATCGGCGCGACGTTCGTTCAGCGCCGCCCGCGGCCGAAGTGCTGGCTCGGTTGGCCGAACTGCTGCAGGGCACACGGTTCGTGGCACACAACGCAGAGTTCGACATGGCATTTCTGAAGAAGGCCGCCAGCAGCAATGGCATCACGCTTGCCATGGACCAGCCCCTCTGCACGCTCCGGCTCTCACGGCAGCTGGATCCGGAGCGTCAACTCTCGCACCGCCTTGGTGACATGTGCGCGCGCTACGACATCCATCTGACACGCCCACACGATGCACTGGCCGATGCCGATGCAACAGCCGCAGTCCTTCCTCACCTCCTCCGAGCGCATGGCTTCGAGACGGTCGACCAGTTGCCGGTGCTGACGCCGCGCCGTTGACTACTCCTGCGAGTACCGGCGCAACATTTGTGTGGCGGCGGTCGCACCGAGGTGCACCCATTCCGCTGGCTCGACGACTCTGGCCTCCGCACCCAGCCGCAACAGCAGGTCGCGTAGCCAGCGTTCACTGGCAACCGTGAACTCGATCAGCCACCCCTCCCCATCTGCTTGGACTGATCGCGTGGGATATCGCTCGGCCACCCAAGCGCCGCTGGCCGGCACCCGCAGCAAGGCGGCCGGCAGCTCGTCATCGGCGAACCAACTACCCCCGTGGGGCACCTCTACGTCACGAGGCTCGTCGATCTGACCGGTCAGCTCGCCATGTTCGATGCGGTCGATGCGAAACGTCCGCTCTTGACCGCTGCGGTGATCGTCAGCGATCACGTACCAATAGCCGCTGTCGAAGAAGACCCGTCGGGGGGTGATCTCACGTTCAGATCGTCGGTCGGCAGCAGGCGACCAGTAGGTGATGCGCAGACGGGCGCAGCGCTGGGCGGCATCAACGACGATGGCGGCCGCCGGCGGTTGCGGCGTCTCCATCACCACCGCATCGTCGCCAAGCACGGTTGCAAGTTTCTGCAGTGCTCGCGCCAGCGCGCCATCGACATCAGCGCCGGGCAGTTGCATGGCCACTCGCGCCGCGGCCAGGAGTGCAAAACCTTCGGGTGCGGTCAAACGCAGCGGCCGCGTGAAGAGCCGCGGCACACCCGCATACACGCGGCCCTCGTCGATGAACACGTCGACCATCTCATCGACGAACGGCGGCAGGCCGCACATGGCCGCCAACTCGAGATCCTTCACCAGCTCGGCTTCGGTGAGCTCGAAGCGATCACACATCTCCGCTACGGTCACCTCGCCGTGCTCCATCAGCCACGGGAGCATCACCAACAGCCGCCGCAGACGATCGCTGTTGGGTCGTGGGCCACGACGAACCGTCATCGTGCACCAACCATTGCTTGCAACCACGCCACGACGTCGGAGCGAACCTCTGCGGGGGCCAACACCTCGGCATGCTCACCGAAACCGAACAGCCATGAGCGGAACGCGTCGAGATTGGCGCACGGCACCTCCACGATGATCGACCCATCGGGGCCCTTGCTCAGTAGCGCTGCATCACCCAGCTCGCGGGCTACAGCGGCCGCCCGCGGCTCGTCGATCAAGACGTGGGCACGAGCTGCCGGCTCGTCACCCAACAGCTTGGGGTCAGTGGGAAACGTCGCCCGCGGGTCGAAATCCTCAGGGCGCTCGAACGCCCCTGCCGGGCCGCCCGTCAGCTCGCTGTCCATTCGGTCAACTCGGTAGGTGCGAACCTCATTGCGATCAACGTCGAGACCAATCACATACCAATATCGCTCGCGCAGCAGGAGGGCGTACGGGTGCAGCCGGCGGGGCGAGCCGTGATAGCCAAAGGCAATCTCGGCTCGTGCAGCACTTGCCTCGCGAATGGTGGGCAATGCGGGTAGATCCGGAATGTTGGCCACCACCACCGGAGCGGAACTGCGATCGCCGCCCAGCTTCAACAGCCCGAACTGCGCGTCGGCCAAACGGGCTGCTGCGACCGCGAGCTGAAGCGCGGCCTTCTCGTCGGGTGCCAGCTGCAGGTCGGCCAGCTCATAGCGGGCGCGATCAATTCGATACGCAGTGCGACCAGCATCGTTGCCACCCAGCACCTCGCTCTCGAGCGGTACACCGATCTCGCGCAGCAGCGCCTTGTCGCGTTCGAAGGCTCCACGCAGCGCCGCGTCGCCGGCGGGGTACTGACCGTCGAGTTCATGCACGATCTGCTCCTGCGTCAGCGGCGAACGCGCCGCCATCAGCAATGCGACGAGATTGGTGATTCGTTCGAGCGCGTCGACCACTCAGCGCCCCGCCTGGTAGTCGTAGAACCCTCGGCCCGTCTTGCGGCCCAGCAACCCCGCCTCCACCATCCGAGAAAGCAGCGGCGGAGAGGCGTAGAGAGGCTCCTTGAATTCGGCGTACAGGCTGTCGGCCACGGCCATGGTGGTGTCGAGGCCGATGAGGTCGGTGAGGCGAAGCGGGCCCATCGGGTGGTTGCACCCTTCGACCATGCCGGCGTCGATGTCGTCGGCGGTGGCGAAGCCCGACTCCATCATGCGTATGGCTGACAGGAGGTACGGAATGAGTAGCGCGTTGACTATGAAGCCGGCGCGGTCCTGACTACGGATGACCCGCTTGTGCAGCACGTCGCTCGCGAACGTGTTGGCACGTTCGGTGGTCGCGGGTGAGGTGAGCAGCGAGGTCACCAACTCGACCAGCTTGAGCACCGGCACCGGATTGAAGAAGTGAATTCCAATCACCTGCTCGGGCCGTTGGGTCGCGATGCCCAGCTTCATGATCGGGATCGAGCTGGTGTTACTGGCAAGGATCGCCTGCGGGTCGGCGACGGCCCTGTCCAGTTCGCGGAAGACGTTGGTCTTCAGCGACTCGTCTTCCACGACCGCCTCCACCACCAACTGACGATCGGACAGCTCGGCGAAATCGGTTGTGAATGACAGCCGGGCAATCGCCACGTCGCGTTCCGATTCGGTCAACTTTCCGGAACGCAATCCGCGGTCGAGGCTGCCGACAATCCTGCTTCGACCGCGTTCGGCAGCTTCCGCCGTCACTTCCAGCACGGCCACACTCAGGCCGGCCCGGGCACAGACCTCGGCGATACCCGAACCCATCAGGCCCGCACCGACCACTCCGACTCGCTCAATCTCCATCCCTCTACTCTGCCGCATCCTGCGGCTGTTCGGCGGCGTTGCCCTACCCTGGACGGGTGACTTCGCTTGCCCGCCTTCCTCGGCCCTCCACCAGCCGCCTGGCCGTGCGCGTCACGCCCGACGCACTACGTCAAATTCGTGGCGGCCACCCGTGGGTCTACGAGACCTCCATCAACACCGTCAAGGTCCCGGCAGCAGCCCCTGAAACGGGCAAACCAGGCGACCTGGCCGTGGTGTTCGACGACGATCGCGACTTCGCTGCCATCGGCCTGTACGACCCTGCAAGCCCCATCCGAATCAAGCTGCTCCACGAGGGCAAGCCGGTCACCATTGACCGCGCTTTTTGGGTGGCACACGTCAGCGCCGCAGTCGCCCGTCGCCAGCCGCTGGTCGACCTCTCAGCGGCCGAGCCCGACCGCGCCACCACCGGCTACCGCTGCATCAACGGCGAGAACGATGGCTTCCCCAGCCTTGTCCTCGATCGCTACGACCGCACGCTGGTACTGAAGCTGTACTCCACCATCTGGGTGCCGCACCTGGCAGACCTGATTCCCGCGATCGCCGAGGTCCTGCGGCCCGAAGCGCTGGTACTTCGCTTCGCCCGCAACATCGACCAGGAGGGTCTCTTCGGGTTGGAAGAGGGCGATGCACTGATCGGCGTCTCACCTGCCGACCCGGTGCCGTTTCTGGAGAACGGCCTGTCGTTCGAAGCCGACGTCGTGCATGGCCAAAAGACCGGCCACTTCCTCGATCAGCGCGACAACCGCTGGTTCGTGCGGCGCATCACCGAGGGTTGCCGAGTGCTCGACATGTACGCCAGCACCGGCGGCTTCTCCGTCAATGCTGCCGCTGGGGGCGCGCATGAAGTGGTCGCTGTGGATCTCAGCGAACCAACGCTCGCCGCCGCCAGTCGCAACATGCAGCGCAACATGGACGTTCCGGCTGTGGCTGCCTGCAAGTTCCGACCGATGAAGGCCGACGCGCTGGAAGCAATGAACCGGCTGATCCGCAGCGGCGACAAGTTCGACGTCGTGATCATCGACCCGCCGTCGTTCACGCCACGCCAGGCCAGCGTCGACCGAGCGCTCAAGGCGTACGCGCTCCTCACCGAGAAGGGCGTCAAACTGGTTCGGCCGGGCGGCGTGTTGGTGCAGGCCTCGTGCAGTAGCCGCGTCACCGCCGACGAGTTCCACACCACCGTTTCCCATGCAGCCGCCCAGGCCGGCCGGCCGCTGGAAGAGTTCCGACGCACTCGCCACCCCGTCGACCATCCCGTGGACTTCCCGCAGGGCCACTACCTCAAGGCAGTCTTCGCCACCGTCCCGTAAGGGTGAATCGCCAGCCCCCGTCTCCAACTTCGGCGCTGAGATGCGGTAGTACCGCACATGAACGCCGAAGTTGCTGATGGAGCAGCGGACCGCCGGCGTGGGGCAGACTGACCCGATGCGTCCACTGCCTCGCCCGCTCAGCCAGCCGATTTCTCGCCGCATGTTCTTCTGCGGCGCCGCGGCCGTGGTCATCGCGGCGTGCAGCGACGACTCAGCGACCTCCGACACGGCGAGCGACTCGAGCACTGCGGCTCCGGACACATCGGTCGCCGCCACCGACGCGCCGACCACCGCGGTGCCCGCGACCACGACGTCGGCTCTTGCGGATGTCGAACTGTCCGGCGACCCGTTCACACTCGGCATTGCGTCGGGCGACCCGGATGCGACGGGCGTCGTGTTGTGGACACGCCTCGCGCCCGAGCCGTACACCGGAGGTGGCATGCCCGCCGACGATATCGACGTACTGTGGGAAGTCAGTGCCACCGACGACTTCGCCGAGATTGCAGTGAGCGGTACGCAGACCGCCACCGCCGCTCATGCGCACAGCGTGCACGCCATCGCCGCGCTCGACCAGGGCGACTGGTTCTACCGGTTCCGCGTCGGCTCGTACACCAGCCCTGTTGGTGTCACCCGCCCTGCGCCCCCCGCCGATGCGCCGCTGGCACAGGCCAAGTTCGCCGCGGCCAGCTGCCAGAACTACGCCGACGGGTACTACGCCGCGCACCGCGACATCGCCGAGCAACTTCCCGACTTCACCGTCTGGTTGGGTGACTACATCTACGAGGGTGGCGGGTTGCCATTCGACCCTGACGTGGTGGCCCGCGAACACGTCGGCGATGAGCCCAAGAGCCTCGACGACTACCGCAATCGCTACGGCCGGTACAAGGCCGACCCGCAGCTGCAGGCCTCGCACGCCGCTTGCCCGTGGTTCGTGATCTGGGACGACCACGAGGTGGAGAACAACTACGCCGGTCTCACCCCGCAAGACCCGGCCGATGCCGCCGGTTTCCAGGAACGCCGCTTCGCCGCCTACCAGGCATGGTGGGAGCACCAACCAGTTCGGCTCGACCCGCCTGTCGCCTCCGACCAGGAGTACCGCATCTATCGCGACACGCAGTGGGGCGACCTCATCGAGCTGGCGTTGCTCGACGGCAGGCAGTATCGCAGCGACCAGGCCTGTGGTGACGCCACGCTCAACCTCGACCCACCGTGCGCAGAGGCCGTAGACCCTGCGCGGACGATGCTGGGCGCCGAGCAGGAACGGTGGCTAATTGACACGCTGTCGGCGTCCACCGCAGCGTGGAACGTGGTGGGCAACCAGGTTGTTCTGGCCGATGCCACCTTCAACGGCGCCGTGCTCAACTACGACCAGTGGGATGGTTATCCCGTCGCACGCGCCCGCCTCCTGCAGGAATTCGCGGACAACGACATTCAGAACCTGGTGGTCATCACCGGCGACATCCACCTAGCCGCCGTGGCGCAGCTGCGTGCCGGCGACCGTGCCACCGGCGTCGACATCGGGGCGGAATTCGTGACCACCTCCATCAGTTCCGACGGTCTCATCGACGACTCGTTGACCGACGTCCTCCAGTCGTTTCCCGACCTGGTCGATGCCGAGCTCTCACATCGTGGCTACAGCCTGCACACCGTCACGCCCGAGCGGTGGACCGCCGAGTACCGGATCGTGGCCGCCGTCGACAACCCCGACAGCGAGGTCACCTCCTTCGGTACCTACGTGGTCGAGGCCGGCAGCAACGAAGTCACCAAGACCAGCTAGCACTCGGCAGTGATGCCAGTCCATCGCTGCCTCGCACGCGCCCGAAGACGTTCAACCTGTCGCGCCACCGGCACCATCCATGGTGGTCAGACCCGCGACAGGTTGGCAAGAGTCGGCATCGAAGGTGATCCGGTCGGCGCGAACTCGTCCTGGATGTGAACGACGGTCTTGGTGGTCAGACCCGCGACAGGTTGGCAAGAGCCCGCCAACCCGTCGCGGGCGGGCTTCTGACCTAGATGAGGCGGTTGGTTCGGTACCAGCGGATGAGGGCGCTGGTGTCCGAGTCGTGAGCAGGCTCATTGCTGCTCGTCAACTCCGGAGTAATGCGATTGGCCAGTGCCTTACCCAGCTCGACGCCCCACTGGTCGAAGCTGTTGACACCCCACACGGTGCCCTGGACGAAAACGATCTGCTCGTAGAGTGCAATCAGTTGGCCCAAGACCCCAGGGGTCAGGCGCGGCGCCAGAATGGTGGTGCTCGGCCGGTTGCCGGGGAAGACTCGCGCCGCCTGCTGGTGCGCGGGAATGCCCTCCGCAACCACCTCCTCCAGCGTCTTGCCAAAGGCGAGGGCTTCGCCCTGCGCGAAGAGGTTGGCCATCAACAGATCGTGCTGTGAATGGAGCGCATGGTTCGGCTGCGCGAACCCGATGAAGTCGATGGGGACCAACCGCGTGCCCTGATGCAACAATTGGTAGAACGCGTGCTGACCGTTGGTGCCCGGCTCGCCCCAGACGATCGGGCCGGTGGTCGTCGTGACCTCGCCGCCATCCAGTCGGGCACGCTTGCCGTTGCTCTCCATGTCCAGTTGCTGAAGGTAGGCAGGGAATCGACGCAGTTCGTGCGCGTAGGGAAGCACCGCCTTGGTCTCAGCGCCCAACACGTTGTGGTACCAGATACCCAACATGCCCATGAGGACCGGTGCGTTCTGTTTCGCGGGCGCAGTCCGGAAGTGTGTGTCGATGGTGTGGAAGCCCGCCAGAAACTCGCGGAAGGAGTCGGCACCGATGGAGATCATCAGCGACAGACCGATCGCCGAGTCGACGGAGTAACGGCCGCCCACCCAATCCCAGAAGCCGAACATGTTGGCCGTGTCGATGCCGAACTCGGAAACCTTGGCGGCGTTGGTGCTGACAGCGACGAAGTGCTTCGCCACCGCCTCGTCACCCAGCGCAGCGGTCAGCCAACGCCGTGCTTCGCTGGCGTTGGTGATGGTTTCGATGGTCGTGAACGTCTTCGAGCTGACGACGACCAGCGTGGTTGCCGGATCGAGGTCGGCGAGGTTGGAGGCGATGTCCGCACCGTCGACGTTGCTGACGAAGCGACAGGTGAGCCCAGGCTGACCGAACGCGACGGTGGCCAGGTACGCCATCGCCGGGCCCAGGTCACTGCCACCGATCCCGATGTTGACGACCGTCGCGATGCGCTTCCCGGTTGCGCCCAGCCACTCGCCACTTCGAACCTGCCCTGCGAATACTGCCATCCGGTCGAGCACCTCATGTACATCGGGCACCACATCGTGACCGTCCACCAGCACCGTCGCGCCAACCGGCGCGCGCAGTGCCGTGTGCAGGACTGCACGCTGTTCTGTGGTGTTGATCTGCTCACCGACGAACATCGCGTCGCGATGCGCCTCCACGCCGGCGGCAGCCGCAACTGCCTGCAACGCCGCCATCACGTCGTCATCGACGAGGTGCTTTGAGTAGTCGACACGCAAGTCACCAGCGGTCAATACATAACGCTCGGAACGTGCCGGGTCGTCGGCGAACAGGGCGCGCAGGTGGGCCGGAGGTGGGGTCGTCTGGAGCGCTGCCCATTCGGGGGTGGTGGTGATGTCCATCACCGCCGACGTTACCGCTACCGCTGGGCGCGATGTCTACGACGATGCTGCGGAGAGCTGCGCCGCCGCTGCGTCGTCGATGACCACAACCGTGTTCGTACGGCGGACTCGTTGAATCGGCAGCGATCGGTCCTCCAACAGCCACCGTCGCATAGGCGTGGCCTTGGTCGCGCCGGGCGCCAGCACCAACCGGTGCCGTGCCGCATTGACGACCACCGGCGTCAATGTCATTCGCACGAAGCCGTTGTAGAGCCCACTCAGCGCGACGGGCTCAGGGCTGTCGATGACTGGGTCGGTGGGTGGCCACGAGGCGGTATGGCCGTCGTCGCCCATCCCCAGGTGCACCACGTCGAATCGTTCGGGCAGGCTCGCTGCATATCGCCTGACAGCTGCCCGCTGGTCACGTGCGGTCACCGCCATCAGGTGCAGGCGACCCTTTGCGACCGGCAGAGTCGCCAGAAGGTGAGCGTTGCGGGCAGGGTCGTCGTCGAGAGCGACACGCTCGTCCACCTGCCACACGTCAACCGCCGCCCACGGCACGTCCATGCGTGCGAGATCGGCGAACATCAAGGCTGGTGTGCTGCCGCCGCTGACGGCAACCGTCGCTGCGCCTCGACGACGCACAGCGTTGCGGAGCTGGCGCGCCACCCACTCCGCTGCATCGGTGGCCGCTTGTGGCGCGTCGTGGGCGACATGAATGTCCATGCCGCGAGCCTGCCAGATCAGAGCCGTTGCAGGAACGACACCACCGGCGCGGTGAACGCATCGTTGCGGTCGCCGGCCACCATGTGATGCGCGTCGCGTACATCGACGTATTCGGCGTGTGGCACGATCTGCAGAAACTCCTGTGCCGTTTCCTCGCTGACCACATCGCTCATCCGACCACGAACCAGCAGAACCGGCAGGGTCAGTCGGCGGGCGTGCTCGACGAAGATGTCGACCCGATTGCTGGTGCGCGGTCGTCGCTCATCGGTCATGAACGCTGGATCCCAGTGCCAGCGATAGCGGCCGTCCTCACCCAGTCGCAAGTTGCGCGCCAGGCCGTCGGTGTTGGCCGGACGCGGTCGGTGGGGCATGTACTCGGCGACCGCCGCTGCTGCTTCGGCGAGCGATTCGAATCCCTCAGGTCGGCCGGTCATGAAATCCACAATGCGCTGGATGCCGGCCGCCTCCGACCGGTGGGCGATGTCGACCAGAACGAGTGCACGTGCGGCCGGCGGCAAACCCTCCTCCGCTCGAGTGCCCTCCATCCACATACCCGTGATGCCACCCATCGATGCACCCACCAGCGCCGGGGAGTGAAGCGCCGTGCACCATGCTTCTGCATCGGAACGCATCACAGCCATGCTGTAATCGCCGGTGGGGTCCCAGTCACTTTCGCCATGGCCGCGCAGGTCGGCGCTGACGGCGTAGAAGCCGGCGTTGGCCAACACTCTCGCTGTGCCGCCCCACGAGTGACGAGTCTGGCCGCCGCCATGCAGGAGCAGGACCGCCGGTGCAGTCGGGTCGCCGTACGCGTCAGCGACCAGCCGAACCCCGTTGACGCCCTCGCAATGAATCCGTGTCGTGGTCACGGTGCATGGGTAGCACAGCGCACCCCACCAGTTCTCCTCGGTCGGATGCACCTACCCATCCAGCCAGCAAGTAACGCGCAATTGAACCCAGGAGCAGGAGCTGTGAGAAACAAACGCGTCAGTTCGACGAAGTCCCCTCGCGTGTCGGCGAAGTGACGCGCAATTGAATCCGTGAGCAGGGACTGTGAGAAACAAATGCGTCAGTTCAGCAGGTGGCCACCGACGACGGCTGTCTGGCTACTCGCCGGTGAAGTGGGGATCGCGACGTTCTAGAAAGGAGCGCACGCCTTCGCGATGGTCGGAGGTTTGGAACAGGGCACCCAACGACTTCGAAACCCACACCCCGAGCTCGTCCCAATCCGGGTCGAGCGCAACGCGCAGACCGGCCTTCAAGCGCTGGACCGCCAGCGGTGGACGCGACGCAATCTTCTCCGCCAGCGCCATCGCAGTCGGCAACAACTCCTCGTGGGGCACCACACGAGACACCAGACCCCAACGCTCGGCTGTTACCGCGTCGATGACGTCGCCGGTCAGTAGCAGTTCTGCCGCCCGCTCGCGGCCCACCAGCTGTGCCAGGCGGCCGAGCCCAGCGACATCGCTGCACAGGCCGCGCAGCACGAAGAGCTCACCGAACTTGGCGCGCTTGGACGCAACACGTAGGTCGGCCATCAGTGCCAGCTCCATGCCCCATCCAACGGCTGCCCCGTTGACGGCAGCCACGATCGGTACGTCGGTGTGGAGCAGCGCGCCTGCGGCAGGTGTCAGTCGCGGCAGCACGGCGGTGGGCTTGGGACCGTTGCCGCCGCCCATCACCTCGCACACATCGTCACCACTGCAGAACGCCGGGTCGGCGCCGGTGATCACCAGGCAGCGAGCGGTAGTTTCGCGAACCGCCCGTTCGAGCTCGTCGTAGCTCCGGAAGCGCAACGCGTTGCGGACGTCGGGTCGATCGATGGTGACCACATCGACGTAGCCCACCCTGTCCACACGCACGTCTGTCATCTGCTCCCCCTCGCCACCTACTGTACGAACCGTGACCACCCTCTCCGCTACCGGCCTGCACGCCCTCACCGAGCGCATCCAGCGCGAACTCGACTCGGCCAACATCAGCGCCGCTCAGCTCGCTGTTGGTGTCGACGGCCAGGTGGTTCACTTCGAATCGTTCGGCAGCGCGACCAATGATGACCGGTTCGTCGTCTTCTCCGCCACCAAGGCGTTGGTGGCGATGGCACTGCTACCCCACTTCGCCGACGGCACGCTGGACCTCACCACACCGGTCGCCCATTACCTCCCCGAGTTCGGTCATCACGGCAAGGACAACGTCACGGTGCTGCAGTTGCTCACCATGCAGGGTGGCTTTTCACAGGCACCGATCGGCCCGGATCGTTGGAGCAACAGCGAGGGCCGGCGTGCGCAGTTCGCCGAGTGGTCGCTGGACTACCCGGCCGGTTCGAAGACCGAGTACCACCCCGTTGCGGCCCATTGGGTGATCGCCGAACTTTTGGAGACGCTCAACGAGCGCAGCTTCCTCGACGTAGTGCACGAGCGAGTCGTACAACCGGCCGGTGTCGGGCGCATTCTCGGCCCGGAGGCCGTTGGTGCCGTGACGGTGAGGACGACTGGCGAGTACCCAGCCGACTTGGCAGCTCTGATCGCCACCTACGGCCGCGAGGAGTACGTGCCCATCGCCTCCATCGGCATCGACGCGCTCCTCTCGCTCAATGACCGACGCGCCCAGGCAGTGGGCATCCCGGGCGGCGGCGCAGTGGCATCGGCCGCGAACATGGCGGCGATCTACCAACACTTCCTGCACAACTTCGGCGGCGCTCTTCCCGACGACTGGTTGGTCGACGCCGTCGGCACCATCCGCAATGGCAGCATCAGTGTGTCGGACAAGGTGCCCGCCAACCGCACGATCGCCGGCTACGTGTCGGGCAACGACGGCTTCCATCTCCATCGCTGGATGCCCTCGGCACCGCGAGCATTCGGCCACGCCGGGGCTGGCGGTCAGCTGTGTTGGGTCGACCCCGAGTCCGGCCTCAGCTTCGCGTTCCTGCACGACACGTTGAACGAGGACCCGCGCGTCGAGTTCCACCGCGCCGCAGATCTCAACGACCTTGCGCTCGCACTGCTGCAATAGCGTGACAACCGCGCACGGCGATCCAGAGATCAGCGAACAGCACGCAGAACAGCGCGCCGGCATCATCGCCGGCATTTCGGCGTACGTCATCTGGGGTTTGCTGACCATCTACTGGAAGCAACTCCGCGGCTTCAACGCGTTCGAATTGATCGGCTGGCGGATCACAGCGTCCGCCATCATCATGGCGATCGTTCTCACCGCCACCCGAAGCTGGCGATTCGTCGCCGTACTGCGACGTGATCGTGCCCTACTTGCTCGCGTAGGCGCCGCGGCAGTGCTGCTGACCGTGAACTGGACGGGTTACGTGTGGGCGGTCGTACACGGTCATGTCCTGGAGACGGCGCTGGGCTACTTCATCGCCCCGCTGGGCACCGTCACGATCGGTGTCCTCGTGCTGCACGAGCCATTGCGGATGGCCCTCAAAATTGCGCTAGCGTTTGCGACCGCCGCCGTGGTCGTGCTCACCATCTCCTACGGCGCCGTGCCGTGGTTGGCATTGCTCATCGCCACCTCGTGGACCATCTACGGCTACATCAAGAAGCACGTGCCACTGACGCCGGTGGAGAGCATGGCGGCCGAGTCGTTCATTCTGGTCGTCCCAGCGCTCGCGTTGGCACTGATCTTTGCTCGCCACGCCGACAGCATCCCCAACAGCGCCTCACACAGGGAGTTGGCCTTCGCCGCGTTCAGCGGGTTGGCCACCGTCGGCCCCTTGATGTTGTTCGCGTATGCCGCGCAGCGCATGCCGATGACGATCATCGGACCGATGCAGTACATCGTGCCCTCGATGAACTTCGTCATCGGCTGGCTGATCTACGACGAGGCGCTGCCCGCCACGCGCCTCTTCGGCTTCGGACTGGTGTGGGTGGGGCTGATAGTGCTGACCGCCGACTCCCTGCGCCGCGCCCGCCTCGCCCGCTTTACGTAAAGGGTGTCCGGCTCTGAGCTGGGGCTGTAACTCCAGGGTCTTGACACAAAGCGGGGGCGATGCACGCCGAGGTGAACCGGTGACTCATAAACGCGAGTGTGGCCCGCCCCGAAGGGCGGGCCACACTGAAGTCGCAGTATCAGCTTTTGGACCCCGCGATCAGCTTTCGAATTCGGTGATCAGATCGCCGATGTCGGTGAACGTACCCGAACCGTCGGCTGCCACTGCGTACTGACGCACGACGAGGCTCTCTGCCAGGTAGGGATCCTCTTCGCCGTTCATCTTGAACTCGACGCCGGGCAGGCCCAGCGTCGGGGTGTAGGTGAAGTTACGAGCGGCCTTGATGATGGACGCCTGGGTGAGGCCCTCGGGCGATGCCTGTGCCTGCTTCAGGATGGCAACGGTGACTTCGGCGGTGGTCCAGCCGGCACCAGCGGTGGCGGCGACGTCGGACTTGCCCACGCTGCCCATGTACGCCAGGTACTCAGCGACATTCGGGAGGGCGGCGTTGGCCGGGTCGACAACGTCGATCAGGTTGCTGGAGGTGTACAGACCGTTGGCGGCCTGACCGGAAGCACCCAGGATGAGGCTGCTGGCGCAGGTGTTGGTGAGGAAGGTGGCCGGCGTCCAGCCGGGGTTGGCAGCCTTGGCGTTGGCGACCTCGTTGAGGAAACTGATGCACTGCGCACCCAACGGCACCGCCATGATCACATCGGGCTTCGCCGCCGCAATGTTGGTGATCTGGGCGGTGGGCGGGTTCGAGTCGGTTGCCTCGACGGTCTCTTCGCCGATGATCTCGATGCCGTACTGGTCAGCGAGTTCCTTGAAGGCCTCGACGTAGTACTGGCCGAACTCGTTGTTCACGTGGAACAACGAGACCTTGGCACCGTCGGGGTACAGCTCAGCAATCTGTGCTGCGTAGACGGCTGACTCCACCGGGTACGGAACGAGCTGACCAATGGTCCACGGGTAGTCGGCGACTTCACCCCAGGCCGGTGAGCCGGTGAGCGCTGCCAACTGCGGGATGCAGTTGTCATTGAGTGTGTCGCGCACGGCCAGGTTGTTGGGCGAGCCGATGATGCCCGAGAAAATGTTGACGCCGGCGTCGATCTGCTTGGCGACGGCGCCGGGGGTCAGTTCGGCGTTGTACTGGTCGTCCTCGATCGTGACTTCGATGTTGATGTCGCCGAGCAGGCCCTTCTCGTTGGCGTACTTGATGTAGGCCTCGAAGCCATCCTTCACCGGGGCAAAGGCGGCAGCAGCAGCGCCACCCGACAGCGGCATGGCCGAGCCGATCTTGATGGTGCCCTCGATGGGTGCGTTGGCGGCAGCGGGATCGACACAGTTGTCAGTGTCGACCGTCCAGCCGGCAGCGACCGGGTCGGTCACCGGAGTCGTGTCAGCAACGGTCTCGGCGGTGGAATCATCGGTCGCGACCGTGGTCTCGACTGCGACGGTGTCGCCCGTGGACGGCGCGGTGGTGGAATCGGTGGTCTTGTCGTCACTGCATGCAGCAATCAACAAAACTCCGGCGGCAATGGCGGCTGCAAGGCCTCTCGTACGCTTCATTCGTGCTCCCCCTCGGAGTCGGTAACAGTGAACATGGCCGCTGTGGCCATCGGCGCTGGCCCAACCGCGCCCGCAGGACGGGGCAGGACTCGAACGATCCTGGAACTGTACTGGTTCCATACGCCCACGATCCCCCGAGGCGCGACGAACATCAGCAAAATCAGCAGCACAGCGAAGATGCCATCGCCGGGCGGAACCTTCGCCCACGCGAACAATGGGCGAATCAGCGCCGGGATCGCATCGTCGTTGGCCCACTCGCCGGTCTTCTCGGTGACGAACACATACAGCGCGGCGCCGATGATGGGGCCCCACAACGAGCCGGCACCGCCGATCACCATCACGATCAGAAAAGTAATGGCCCCCTTCACCGTCAGGCTGGTGATGCCCTCCGGGCTGACGCTGCCGATCTTGATGGCGACGACGCAACCAGGCAGTGCACAGAGGCCGGCAGACAGGCCGAACACCATCGCCTTCGTCTTCACCAGGTTGACGCCCATCACGGCAGCGGCGGTCTCGTTGTCGCGGATCGCGACCATCGATCGACCGACCCGGCTCTTCACCACACCGCGGCACACCAGGTAGACGATCACGGCAACGCCAGCCGCAATCCAGTACCAGAAGGCGGCCTTGTTGTCGGGCCGTCGCAGATCTCCGAATGGGTCCCAGCCGAAGATCTCGAAGTGCAGCATCTGCCCTTCCTTGCGCCCGATGTTGAAGCCCGTGGTCTGCAGTTGGCTGTCCTTGTTGGGCAGGCCGGCGCCGCCACCGGTGAGCCACGACAACTTCTTCCAGGTGAGCAGCTGCGGGAACACGAGGCCCAGCGCCAACGTCACCAGTGCCAGGTACACGCCCTTGATGCGCGACGCCGGGAACGACACGATGACACCGACGACGAACGCGATCAAGAACGCGATGGGGAAAGTGAGCCATGGGCTGAAACCCCAGCGGGATACGAAGATGCCAGTGGTGTAGGCACCGATACCCAGGAACGCCGAGTGCCCGATGGAGATCTGCCCGGTGTATCCCAAGATCAGGTTGAGGGCCATGGCAGCGGACATCAGCGTGAGCGCCTCGATGGCGGTGCTGATGAGGCCCGCTCCAGCACTGGTGGGGACCCAGAACACCAGGCCGATGACAAAGGCGGCGGCCACCAGCCGAAGCGCCCAGCTGGCGAGGCCACCCTCGCGGATCGATACGAGCGACTTCATACTCGTTCCACCTTCGCTGTGCCGAACAGACCGGACGGTTTCACCAGCAGGACCGCAAGGATCACGACGAACGCAACGCCCAGCTTCATCTCCTGACCAACCCACTTGGGCAGATAGCCCGACGCAAGGTTTTCGATCACACCGATCATCAGGCCGCCGATGACTGCACCGCCCGGCGAATCGAAACCGCCCAGGGTTGCGGCGGCCGAGCCGTAGATGAAGACGGTGAACATCAGACCGAGGTTCACGTTGCCATTGAGCCCCGCCTGCACCACACCGCCGAGCGCACCGATGGCCGCAGCAAGCCCCCAGCTCATCATCAGCACCCGGTTGGTGCGAATGCCCGCAAGTTTGGCGCTTTCGGCGTTGCTGGCAACAGCCCGCATCGAGAGGCCGAACTTGGTCTTGTTGAACAGCAAGAACAGCAAGCCGGTGAGCACCAAGACCAGGACCAAGATGCCGACGCGCTCGTAACGAATCGAGACACCGAACGGCAACCACTGATCCTGCGGATCGTTGGGGAAGAGGCTGGGGTAGGACAACTGTTTGCTACCGACACCCGAGTTCGGCAGCTGCTGGTTGCCCCAGATCGCACCGTCGAGCCAGTTGAGGAACGTGAAGAGGCCGATGGTCACGATGAACACCGCAAAGGGTGAGCGCTTCGAAATCGGTCGGACGAGCGCCACCTCCGTCGCCGAACCAAGGAGGAAGCCGACGCCCATGCCCAGGAACATCGCTGGCCAGACGGGGATGCGCCACTCGCCGAACTGGTACACGAAGTAGGCACAGAACAACGCCATCTCGCCCTGAGCAAAGTTGAGGTGGCCGGTGCCGCGATACACGATGACCAAGCCGAGAGCGATCAGCGCGTACACGCTGCCATAGCTCATGCCATCTACGAGTCGTTGAAAGAAGAGTGCCATCAGAACCCCAGGTATGCCTTGCGGATGGAATCGTCGGCGCTCAGCTCGGCGGCTGAACCACTGGCCACGATGCGGCCGGTCTCCAGCAGGTACACCCGGCTCGCGATGTGCATTGCGAGGTTTGCGTTCTGCTCGACCAGCAACACCGACAGACCCTCGTCTCGATGAAGCCCTTCCAGCACGGCGAAGAGCTCCTGGGTGATGAGCGGTGCGAGGCCGAGGCTGGGCTCGTCACACAGCAGCAGCTTCGGCCGGCTCATCAGTGCTCGTGCAATTGCGAGCATCTGCTGCTCGCCGCCGCTGAGACTGCCCGCCCGCTGATGACGTCGCTCGGCGAGCCGCGGGAAGACCTCCAGCCAGCGAGCGATGTCGTCGCGCACAGAGTCGGCGCCGGACCGAACGAACGCACCGGTGTAAAGGTTGTCTTCGACCGAGAGTTCGGGGAAGGTGCCGCGGCCCTGGGGCACCTGCGCGATGCCAGCGCGCACGATGGCATCGGGTGACGCCTTCGTGATGTCCACACCCTCGAACTCGACATGGCCGTGGCGCGAGATGAGACCACTGATGGCCCGCATGGTGGTGGTCTTGCCAGCACCATTTGCGCCGAGCATGACGACGAACTCGCCTTCCTGAACCTCGAGGTCAAGCTGTTGCAGCACCGTGACCGGCCCGTATCCGGCGGTGAGGTCTGTGGCCTTCAAGAGTGTCATGACGTCGTCCCCAGGTATGCCTCGATGACGCGTTCGTTGACCTGCACCTCGGCTGGAGTGCCGTCCGCAATCTTGCGCCCGAACTCCATCGCTACGACCCGATCGCTGATACCCATGACCATTGCCATGTGGTGCTCGACCAGCAAGACCGTCAGATTGAACTGGTCGCGGATGATCCGGATGGTGTGGCCCAGCTCCTCGACCTCTCCGTGAGCGAGACCGCTGGCCGGCTCGTCCATCAGCAAGAACGTGGGGCGGGCAGCCAGCGCACGTGCAATCTCCAACCGTTTCAGCGTGCCGAACGGCAACCCAGCGGCAGGACGAAACGCAAGGTGACCCAAACCCAGTTGGTGCAACAGATCTCCCGCTTCATCGCGAGTGCGCTTGTTTTCAGCGGCCGCACCGATTCGGAAGATGGCCTGCGTGAACCCGGTGCGCCCCTGACTGTGGGCGCCAACCATCACGTTCTCGAGCAACGTCATCGAAGGAAACAGGGCAAGGTTCTGGAACGTGCGGGCAATTCCAAGTTTCGCGATGCCGTGCGCCGGCACACCGAGCAGCTCCTTGCCACGGAACTTCACCGAACCCAATGTGGGCTGATAGATGCGACTGACGACGTTGAACATCGTGGTCTTGCCAGCACCGTTCGGCCCGATGAGACCACAGATGTGGCCCTCCTCGATGCTGAACGACAGCCCGTCAAGCGCCACGATGCCGCCGAACCGCACCGTCACGTCTTCTACGTCGAGCAACGTCACGCTGACCTGTCTCCTCCCCCAGATGAAGTGCCAGCACCGTAGCCGCTCTCTCAGCACTGTGACGAACGTCTCTCCACCTTGCCCTCGTTCGTACCATCCACGAGTGGCCACAATGAATCCGTGACCGCGACGATTCCGACCTTCTCCCTCGCCGACTGGCGCAACGCACACGACGAGCAGAAGGTCGCCGCGGAACTCGTCGCGATGTGCCACGGGGTCGGCTTCTTGTACCTGACGGATCACGGCGTGCCGCGCGACTTCATCGACCGCTACTTCGGTCTTCTCAGCGACTTCTTCGCGCTGCCAGAGTCCACCAAGGCGCTGATCGACAAACGACGGTCGCTCCACTTTCGGGGTTGGGAACGCATCGGAGCAGAGCTCACCGGCAATCGAGTCGACCACCGAGAGCAACTCGATGTCAGCAGCGAATACTCGCCGTACCCACTCGACATCGAGCCCGCGTACCTTCGGCTCGACGGTCCGAACCAATGGTTGCCGGAGCAAGCGCTGCCCGGCTTCCACGCCACCATCGAGGAGTTCTTCGACCGCCTCGGCGCCGTGGCGTGGGAGCTGATGGAGGTCATGTCGGTCGGACTTGGGCTGCCCCGTGACCAACTCCGTCACATTTTCGGTGAGCGGCCTCTCTCGTTCACGAAGCTGATCAGCTACCCGCGCACGCCGGCAGGTGAGGCCGGCGTCAATGCGCACCACGACGCTGGTTTCCTCACGCTGCTATTGCAGCACGAGGTCGGCGGGCTCCAGGCATTGGCCCCAGATGGTGAATGGATCGACGTCGAACCACCGCCGGACGGCATCATCGTCAACATCGGCGAGATGTTGCAGGCAATGACCGGCAACTATTTCGTGGCCTGCACGCATCGCGTGATCGCCACCGAGCCGCGATTCTCCACCGCATACTTCCACGGGCCCGACCTACGCACATCGTTGGCGCCGCTCGATCTCGATCCACGATTCGCCGAGGCCGTCGCCGCCAGTTCGCGGCACCGCTCGGCCGGGTTCATGGCCAAGCGCGACGAGCTGTTGACCGGACATGCCGACATCGCCAGCGAGAGCGCTCCGGTGTTCGGACAGCAGATGTGGAACTACTACGTGCGCAGCTACCCCGAGATGGTCGAGGCGCACTACCCCGAAGAGGTCTGAGCCGTCACTCGTACCAGTTCAGCGCCGCCCGCATCGTGGTGTCGAAGTCCTCGAAGCTCATCTGCGACTTGGTCGCGATGATCAGCGCTGCGTCGTCGCCCACCGGGTATCGCAATCGGCCCGGCTGCTCGGTCGCTGCCTGGTAGATCACGTCGGCGACACGCTGTGCCGGCGCCGGCTCGCCGTTCACCAGCGATCGCTGGGCCACGTGGAAGCGTTCGCGCCGCTGGAACTCGGGCGTGTCTGGCGTCATCGCTGCCGCGTACACACCGTTCGCGCCCAGGAGGGTGGCGAACTGGCCGGGCTCCACCACGCGCACCCTGATGCCCTGCTGTGACAGTTCGAAGTGCAACGCCTCACTGATGGCTTCGACCGCATGCTTGCTGGCCGCGTAGATACCGCCATAGGGGGTGCCCACCAGGCCGGCGACGGAGCCAACGGTGACGATGGTGCCGCCGCCGTTCGCGAGCATCGACGGCACGACTGCCCGGATGACCCGCACCACGCCGGTGACGTTCGTGTCGAGCTGTTGAGTGACCTCATCGTCGGCGAGGAGGTGGACGGGCCCGTAGACCTCGATGCCGGCGTTGTTGACGACGATGTCGATCGGCCCCGCCTCGGTGAGCACGTGCTCGACGGCGGCATTCACGCTGGTGCTGTCGGTGACGTCGAGCTCGAACTGATGGATGTCGGCGCGCTCGTTGAGCGCGGCGGACTTCCCCGGGGTACGCATCGTGGCGTAGACCCGATGCCCCTGATCGGCGAAGGTGAGCGCGGCAAGCTCGCCGAACCCGGAGCTGCAACCAGTGATGAGAACCGTCGACATGCCCGCCGACCGTAGCCGAGTAGCGTCCGGCTCCATGGACGAAGACGCCGACTCGAATGCAGCGTGGATCGCCGCCGGGCTCTACGACCCGACCGCCCCGCACGCCTCGGCACGGCACGGCACGAACTGTTGCAGTGGACCGCGGCACACGGCGCAACGTTGGAGCAGATGCGTGCCGCATGCGCCGAGGGCCAGCTCAGCTCGCTGGTCGGCGACCTCAGCCTGCGCCCCGGGCCACGTCGAACTGCACTCGATGTCGCAGCAGCGATCGGTATGGAGCCGGAACTGCTGAACGACGTCCGTCGCGCTGCAGGACTCCCCGCGGTACCACCAGATGCGCCGGCACTATCCGATGACGACGTGCGCATGCTGGAGCTGTTCCAAGTCGCCGACGCGTTCCTCAGCCGTGACGAACTACTGCGCTTGGCCACCGTGATGGGCTCGGCGATGCGCCGAATCGCCGATGCCGCCGACGAGATGTTCCTCCGCGACGTGGAAGCGCCGCTGAAGGTGGGCGACTCGCCCCGCGACCTGGAGATGGCGAAGGCGAACCTCGCCGGCATCGAGCTGGCGCGAGCAGCCACTGGGGTGTTCGCTCCCATGTTCCTCGCCCATCTGCAGCTCTCCAACGACCGCACGCGAACGGCCCGGCGCGACAGCGAGGACTATGAGACGGTGCCACTGGCGGTCGGGTTCGTCGACCTCACCGGTTTCACCGAGATGTCCATCGGACTGCCTTCCACCGAACTGCGCAACCTGATCGTCGACTTCTAGGGCCGTGCCAACGGCGTCGTCGGTGACCACGATGGCCGCATCGTGAAGCTGATCGGAGACAAGGTGATGTTCTCCGCGATCGACTACACAGCAGCGTGCGCCATCGCCAGCAACGTGCCCACGCGCAACTTCGAGCCCGCTGGGCGCCGCCAGCTGAAGGGCTTCAGCGGGCCAGTGAGGTTGTGGAGCCTCTGCGACTGAGCGTCATGGACGGGTCAGCCGTCGATGATCTCGCGCAGCATCTCGATCTGTTGCACTGCGTCCGGCCCGACGGGGTTGACCGACAGCACGGTGACTCCAGCCTCCTTGAAGGCGGCGACTCGCTCCTTGATGTAGCTCTTCGGGCCGACCAGGTGCGACAGCTCGAGCCACTCTGCGGGTAGCGCGGCCGCAGCTTCGTCCTTCTTGCCGCCGAGGTACAGGTCTTGCACTTCTCCGGCTTCCTTCTCGTAGCCGTAGGCGCACGCGATGTCGTTGTAGAAGTTCTTGCCGCGCGCGCCCATTCCGCCGACGTAGAGCGCCATGCCCGGTCGAGCCATGTCGAGAATCTTCGTGCGAGCTTCGCCAGTCAATGACTCGTCGATGGCCAGCATGCCGCCAGCCGAAATGTCGAGACGCTTGAGCGATGGGTCGCGCTTGGCAGTGCCGGCTTTCAGCTGGCGACCCCACACGTTCTGGAACTTCTCGGGCATGAACATGATCGGCAGCCAGCCGTCAGCCAGCTCGGCCGTTGCCTCGACGCTCCTGTTCTTCAGGCTCGCCCACCAGATCGGGATATCGCTACGCACCGGGTGGTTGATGAGCTTCAACGGCTTGCCGAGGCCGGTGCCCTGACCCTCGGGCAGCGGTGCCTGGAACGTCTGGCCCTGGTAATTGAACTTCTCCTCGCGTTTCCAGATCATCCGGCACGCTTCGATGTATTCCTTGATGCGTTGCATCGGCTTCTCGTAGGGCACGCCGTGGAAGCCTTCGATCACCTGCGGGCCGCTCGCACCGAGGCCGAGGATGAAGCGACCGTCGCTGACGTAGTCGCAACCAGCGGCGGTCATCGCCGTCAGTGCGGCCGTGCGGGAGAAAACGTTGAGGATGCCGGTACCGATCTCGACGCGTTCGGTCTTGGCGGCGAGGTAACCCACCTGGCTGATTGCGTCGAAGCTGTAGGCCTCAGCGATCCAGACTTGGTCGAGCCCGACCTTCTCCAGTTCCACAACTCGAGCCACTGCTTCCTTGAAGCCGCCGGAGTAGTTGATTCCCATGGAAAGTTTCATGGGCGTGAGAGTAGATGTCCGAGTGGCGCCATCTGCAACGCTGCGCGAGCGTGACGCGGTGAGTCTGTCGACGGTATGGATATTGGGTGATCAACTCGACCGGCGCGGCAGCGCGCTGGCCACTGCCACCCCCGACACACATCGGGTGCTGATGGTGGAGAGCCTTGGGAAGCTGCAGTCGAAGCATTGGCACGTGCAGCGAGCTCACTTCGTGATTGCCTCGATGCGACGGTTCGCCGACGAGTTGCAGGACGAGGGTTTCGACGTCGACTACCGAGTTGCGGCGTCGCTGCCAGACGGACTCGCTGCCCATCGAGCGCAGTTCTCACCGCCCGTCGTCACAGCGATGGAGGCGGCCAGTCGCGATGGGTTGCGCATGCTGCGGTCGTGCGGCGCGACCGTCACCCGATCGAATCAGTTCCTCATCCATCCCGACGAGTTCGCTGCATGGGCGCAGGACCGCAAGCGTCTGACGATGGAGGACTTCTACCGTTGGCAGCGGCGCAGATTGGGCTACCTGATGGACGGTGACGAACCGGCCGAGGGCCGATGGAACTTCGACGCCGAGAACCGCCAGCGACCGCCCAAGGATGGGCGCAATCATTGGCCGCGGCCGTTGGTGACCGTACTGGATGATCTCGACCAGGAAGTGCTTCGCGACCTGCCCGCCACGGTCTGGGGGGCTGCACCGGACGGCACCTGGGCCACGTCACGCGTTGAAGCCTTGCGGCGGTTACGCCACTTCGTCGATGAACTCCTCCCCCGCTTCGGGCCACACGAAGACGCAATGTTGACGGGAAGTTGGCATCTCGCGCACGGTTTGCTCGCGCAGTACCTGAACGTGGGTCTGCTGCATTCGCGAGAAGTCTGCGATGCTGCGGAAGTTGCGTACCGCGCCGGGCGCGTACCGATTGCGAGTGCTGAAGGTTTCATCCGTCAGGTGATCGGCTGGCGCGAGTACGTGTGGGGCTTGTACTGGCTGCGCGGGCCCGAGTACCGCGATCTGAACGTCCTGGACGCGCAGCGGCCGCTGCCACCGGTGTTCACCGGCCGGGCCCCCACGCAGATGCGCTGCGTCGGCACGACGCTGCAGACTCTTCACGATCACGGCTGGGTACATCACATCCAACGCCTGATGATCCTTGGCAACTTGGCGATGCTCGCGGGAGTGCAGCCGCGGGCCATGACTGAATGGATGAGGGCAGGCTTCGTCGATGGCGCAGAGTGGGTGATGGTGCCCAACGTGATTGGAATGGCGCTGTACGCCGACGGTGGAATGATGTCGACCAAGCCATACGCGGCGGGCGGTGCGTACATCGACAAGATGAGCGACTACTGCGAGGCATGCCGCTTCGACCGCACCAAGCGCACCGGCCCCGACGCCTGCCCCTACACCACCCTCTATTGGGATTTCCTTGCCCGCCACGAAGAACGCTTTGCAAAGAACCCGCGCATCGTGCAACAGGCGCGCGCCGCGCAACGGCTCGGTGATCTGGCTGAAGTCCGGGTTCGTGCGCGCGAAGTGATGGAACTGCTGGACCGCGGCGAGCTGTAGCTCAGCCGTTCAGATTGCCGCTGCGGAAGCCTTCGAGGTCGAGGGTGACGTAGCGATAGCCCTGGGCGCGCACGGCCTGCACCACTGCGGCGCGTTGCTCGATGACAGCGGGGATATCGCTGAGCGGAACTTCCAATCTCGCGGTCTCGCCGTAGTGGCGAACGCGGAGCTCGCGGAACCCAAGGCGGCGGAGTGCCGCTTCGGCACGGTCGAGTTGGCTGAGCAGCGATACCGAGACCTCTGTGCCGTACGGGATTCGGCTGGCGAGGCAGGCCATTGCCGGCTTGTCCCATGTGCGCAATCCGAGCTGTTGCGATGCCGCGCGAACGTCTGCTTTGGTGAACCCGGCGGTGACAAGGGGGAACTCGGCGCCGCCTTCGCTGGCCGCCTTCTGACCTGGGCGATGGTCGCCGAGGTCGTCGAGATTCACACCCAGCAGCACTGTCGCGCCCTCTGCAACGGCGATGGGCGCCACGACGTCCATCAACTCTGCCTTGCAGTGGAAACAACGATCCGTGTCGTTCAGCCGATACGCGGCGCGTTCCATCTCGTGCGTCACCACGGGCGTCCAGCGCAGACCCCACTCGTCAGCAAGCTGCCGGCAGTCGGTCTCTTCGTCGCCGGCCAGCGATGGCGAGACAGCGGTGACCGCGTGCACGGCTTCCGAGCCGAGCGTGCGATTCGCCACAGCCGCAAGAAACGCCGAATCGGCGCCGCCACTGAAGGCGACGACCACACGGCCCAGCCGCTGAAGTTCCAATTCGAGGGCGGCGAGCTTGCCGTCAAGATCCACCCCTCAACCCTACCGACCGACCCCATGCCGGTCACCGCGCCGTTCACAACGGCACGTGTCACGCCGCCACCGGATCACACAGAGGTCAGCGTGTGACACGTGCGATTGTGAAGGCTGGCGGGCTACGTTGGCGGGATGGGTATGCGCCACGGCAACCGCTACATCGTCACCCCGGCTGAGTACGCACACTTTCTCAGTGAGGGCTATGTCCACCTGCCCGGGGTGCTGTCCGAGGAGGAAGTGTGCACCCTTGATCCGGTGTACGACGCCTTCATGCGCGGCGACATCGCGGTGCAGGGCAAGGACCTCAATGACATGGTGACCGGTGAACACGGCACCGACCCGTCGACCTATGCGCTGTTCAACGTGATGGTGCCGCGCAAGTACTTCCCCGAGTGGCAGGGCAACGTCTTCGAGCAGGTCAGCCACACCATCGCCGAGCAGCTCTGCGGCGAAGGCATGACGCTGGACTTCGACCAGTTGTTGGCCAAGCAACCCGGTCGCGAGGATGCCGTGTTCGCCTGGCATCAGGACCAGGCGTACTGGATCAACACCGACGACCGTCGCACCGCCACGTGCTGGCTGGCGCTCGACGACACCAGCCCGGAGAACGGTTGCCTGCAGTTCTTGCCGGGCAGCCACCGCGAGCCGGTGCGCCCGCACCACCCGGCAGCGGGTGGCCGCAGCGAGCAGCACACGCTGGTCACCGAACTCCGGCCCGGTGAGGAGCCGAAGCCGATCTCGATTCACCGCGGCGACATCACCGTGCACAACGAGGGTGTGTTGCACGGGTCCGGCGGGAACCGCTCGACAAGCAGTCGACGGCGTGCGTACATCAACGCGTACCGCTCCATCGACACCGTTCGTCAGGAGCGCGAGTTGGGCTTCACACACTCGCACAACGACGACCAGAAGGTGCTGAACACCGTCGACGGGCTGCTGGCCGCCGACGACTGAGCCAGCTGACAGCACGTACCAGTCAGCGCAGCGGGAGCGACAGTTCGGCGATTGCTAGGGCTGCTCGCTGTGGCCCACCGTCGAGAGCGCAGCCCTCGGCCGCCTTCGCCATTCGCTCGGCCGCTCCTGAAGCCAGCAGTGTCGCCACCGCCGATCTCAGCGAGTCAGCGGTGAAAGAATTGGGATCAAGCACCACACCGACACCCGCACGTTCGAGGGCTGCCGCGCCGGCGAATTGGTCGGTCGAGAACGGCAGCACGATCATGGGAACGCCCGCGGCCACGGCTTCGGTGACGCTGCCGTTGCCGCCGTGGTTGACGAAGACGTCGGTGTGCTGCAAGAGCGCTACCTGCGGCAGATGCCGAGCAACGACGGCACCGGGTGGTACATCCCCGAGATCCTCCAGCGGTGTACTGCCATGGGCAATCGTCAGTCGCCAACCTGCCGCCGCCGCGCGCACCGCGGTCTGCAGAACATCGCCTCGAGCACTGAGGAACGACCCGAGCGCCACCGTCACCCGGAGACCATCGCCAACCGGCAACGGGAACGAACCGAGCGACTGTTCTCGGGCGAGCGACCCGACGAACACCGCGTTCGGCGGCACCGACCGTGACGGCGAATGCAACGCCTCCGGATACGCGTAGATGGTCGGCTGACCAGGAGCGCGGGTCAGGTCGTCGATCGGTGAACGCTCGGGCGAGCGACGGTGAAGAAACTCCTCGGCCGCCGCAGTCAGCTCACGGACTGCAACACCACAGCGAACATCCAGATCAGCAAGATCATCGTCGCTTGGCCTCATTCCTGCCGGCCAGTCATCCGGTACGCCGAACACCTCACCGGCGGACGGCAACGCGCTGGGGTGACCCAACACCACCGAGGCGCCGTCCAGCCCCATTGCATGCAGCGCCAAGCGCGCACCGAACGCAACATGATCCACGGCAATTCGGTCGGGCTGCACCAGTGCGACGATCTCACGCAGGCGATCGAGCACGCCGTCGGGATCGTGCATCAGGTCGTGTCGCCGCGCGTCGGCTTGGTAGCGAAGCGTCGCGACCGGGCCGGCGCGAGTCGCATCGAAGAACGCCCGCAGGTGAGCATCCTCGCCGACCGGCTGCAATCGCTCCTCGATCACTCCCGGGTTGCTCCCCCTACCCAACCGCAGCTCCACCCAACCCAATCCGGCATCGGTGACCATGTCCCGCACGGCGTGGCCGGTAGCCACCACCACCTTGCCGTAGTCGCGGCTCCAGGCACGTCCGATCTCGATGAGAGGTCCGGCGTGCGAGGCGTAGTCGGGGCTGACGATCAGCAGCTTCATCGGTCCGTGCGCACCGCAGCTACGTCGGAGTAGACGCCGCCAAGTGCGGACGCCATCATCTCGATGCTGAGCGTCGAGCGCACCATGCTGCGCGCCCGGTCCTGACGGCCCGGCTTGGCACCAAGGGTGCGGCACCGACGAATTCCGTCGCGCAGAGCCGTCACCGAGGAGGTGTCGCACACCACCCCCGTGTCGTTGTCGACAACGAAGGTCTGCGGACCACCGCGCCGCGGGACCACGACTGGCGCTCCGGCGGCAAGCGCCTCGACGATGGCAAGTCCGAACTCTTCCTTGTCGCTCGCGCAGACATACGTACCGTCGTGGGCGGCGACGTACGCCAGCAGGGCGGCTACATCGGCGGGAGGCAGATGTCCGGTGAGTGTCACCAATCCGCGAGGCGCGGTTCGCGCCGCAGCCTGAATCCGCTCGATGGTCGATCGCTCGTCAGCTGTCGGCTGCGCAAAATTGCCACCGACGATGACCAGATTGACCCCGTTGGCGAGCGTTGGGTCGCCCGCCAAGGCTTCGACCACACGATGGGCGCCTTTGGAAGAGTGCATGCGGCCGACCGTGAGCAGCCACGGCAAGCTGCGCCGTTCTGCTGGGATGGCGGCGAGTACGGCCAAGGCCGCCCGGCCCGGACCGTGATGGCGCAGCGCGACTCGAGCTCGTTCCGCGGCAGCGACATCGACACCCTCGGGCACCGATGTGACACGTTCGTCGGTCACCACGTCGCCGATGCCGACCAGCTCGCTCAGCTCGGCGCGGATCGTTGGGCGTGGCAGCAGCACCAGATGGTCGGCCTGGCGAGCAACCCGCTCGACGAGGCGGGCGCGAAACCAGTACTGGTGTGCGGCATCCTCGACGCCGAATTGCTCGCGGCGCAGACGTCCCGAGTCTTGCAAGCCGTCGAGCACGATGTGCGGGTCGGGAGCTGCAGTGAAGACCACGGACTGGCCGAGCCGCCGCGCGACTGATGCAGCTGCCAGCGTGCCAACGTCGGCCATGCGGAGATGCCACACGACCTTCCGATCGCCGAGCGAGGTTCCCAGGGCGAGCAACTGCCGTTCGACGTCGAGCCGGTACTGCCATGCTTCGCGAGATGGCAATGGCCCATCGCGGCCGATCTCCAAGCGTTCGACCCGATGACCGTCACCGATGTACTCGGTAGCAGGTTCGAAACCATTCGAACGCGTGACCGTGATGACTTCAGCGATGGACGGTTGCGCAGCCAACTCCGGCCCGAGCGAGCGCAGTAGCGAGGCCACACCGCCCGAATCTCCAACGCCCAGTGTCGAGCCGTCGCGATCGATGCGAGCATGCACGCACGGCTGCACCACGACGAGACCGCTGCTGGTCGGCGAAGGGTCCTTGACGGGCACCGAACGCGATGCACCTACTACCTCTCGCATGGAGTCGTAGACGTCGGCGAGCCGGAGGCGAGCCGGCCAATCTGAAATGTGAGTTCCTGCACGGGCGACCTCGGCCATCGTTTCCACATCGAGGCGGGCCCACTCGATCAGTGTTCGCTCCGCCAACATTGCAGGGAAGCCGCCGCCCATGAACAGTTGCAAGAGCGGCTCAACGGCTTCGGCATGGGGACGCCGGGCCGCGAGCGACCAGGCCGCGTGAGCGGCGTACGGTTCGACACCCTCCGCGACGATGCCGATCAGAACGCTGTCAGCCAACTCATCCGCGACTGCACCGATGGCGTGGATCGCAGCGAGCGCTGATACGTCGTCGCCACCACGAATCACCTCGGCAAGGCATCGGGCCACTGCCGCTGGTCTGGGGGCGTGCGCCGCGCTGAGCCGCAGCTCGTCGGCCCGTCGCAGCGCCAGTGACAAACGTGGTTCATTGACGACAGAGTTGATGGCTGACAGCAGCTCGCTGTCGGTACGTCGTTGCAGAGAGACATTCATGGGGGCACCTACCTGTTCGAGTTCACAGTCGAGGCGAAGTTCGCTGCGAAGAAGTACCCCGCGAGACCTCGGTGCAAACCGATCCCCAGTTGCTAGTTGCTGACGCTTACGGCATCCACTTGGGCTCGCTAGTTCCCTTCGTTGGCCATGTGCCATTCGGCACGGCGGCCTTCGTCGCACCGGTACTTTTGTGCGCATGGATCTGAACGCCGCAATGGATCGGATGCTTCGCCTGGCCGAGGAAGGCAAGTGGGACGAGTGGGCGCAGGTTTTCGCACCCGGAGCCACGGTGCGTCAGAACTTCGCACCCGGCGAACGCTCAGTCGACGACGTTGTCGCTGGCTCTCGCGAAATGGGCATCTCAGTCAGGTACGAGAATGTTCGCCGCATCGTTCGCGACGGTCTCGTGGTGGAGGCCCACGACGCTCGTTTGGGGGGTAGGGAAGCTGTCGTCGACGTCGCCTTGATCGTCGAGTTCGACGGCGAGGGCAAAGCCACCGACGTCAGCGAGTATCTCGACTCCGCCGCGCTCGCTTCGTTGATGGCCTAGTGGTCGGTCGCGAGATTGGTGACGTCGACCGTCGGTGCCGCTGAGGAGCGCTCTGGTTGCGGCCGCCGGGAGCGAACATACAGGGCATGCAGGTCTCATCGGTCTCCACGGTCTCGCTTCGTCCTGCATCGTCTGTGGCACACCACAAAGATACGTTCGTCTGTGGTGTGCCACAGAACCCGCAGCGAGGGAAAGCGGCTGATCTGCGCGCCGCGGGCGTACTTGCCATTTCAGAGACAGAGCACTAGCGGGTTCGCAGCGCCGATCGATGAGTCGATGATTCAGGATGATTCAGAGTGAGTAGGCAAAGCCCTTGATGTCTCTGATGGTGGCATGGAAGACCTCTGGCATCGCTACCTCGAAAAGGCAGTCACCGGCGTGGCACGTGCCGTTGACGGTGCGTGCTGCGACCGGCACGCCGGCTGCGGCCAGCTTGCGGTAGTAAGCCAGGCCTTCATCGCGCAACGGGTCGAGTTCGTTGACTGAAATGATGTGCGGTGGCAGTCCGGTGAGGTCGGCGACGGCAGCGTGGTACGGCCATGCCAAGGGGTTCTTCGCACTCTCCCGTGTCGGGTCGTACAGCATCGACATCACTCCCATCTGCTCGCAGCTGAGGAAGTACCCGTCGTTCTCGAACAGCGAGGTCAGTTCCGGCAGTGGCGCGCCATAGCTGCCGGAGATGTACGGGCACTGCGCGTACACGCCTGCAATCAGGTCGACGTGACCGTCGCGCTTCGCCTTGAGAGTGGTGGCGAGCGTGAGGTTGCCGCCACCGGACTCGCCGGAAATCACGATCTTGGAGACACCCAGGCGAGCGCGTTGCGCAGCGAACCAACGAAGTGCCGACGAGCAGTCGTCGAGACCGGCCGGGAACGGATGTGGGCCGAGCTTGCCGCTGGCGTTGCGGAACTCGACGCCGCATACAACGAGTCCCGAAGCAGCAAGGTGGTCGCGCCACCGCTGATACCCGAAACCGGATGCTTCGAGGATGGTCATGCCACCGCCATGCAGATGAAGGACGCCCGGCAGCGAACCGGTGGCTCCCTGCGGCCGATGGATGTAGAGCGTGATGTCGTTGCCATCGTCGCCAGTGATCACCTCGACGCTGCGTTCGACACCTTCGACAGCAGGCAGCCCGGCCAACATCATCGAGAAGAGCATGTCGAAGCCGGCCTCTGCAATCATGTTGAACTCGTGGATCTGTTCCAGGGGCGTGTCGACCGTGACAGGTTGTGCCGGCGTTCGTTCGGCCAGACCGACGGGTGTCATCGCTGCGATCATGCGCGGGTCGGCGCGCGGATCGGTGGCGAGCGTCATGTCCGGGTTGCCCAGTCGACCGGGCAGGTTCGGCGTGGTCATCGAGGTCCTCGTTTCCCCAAGGCGGCCCCCACAGCCGCAGACTCCGACCCTACCCGCCCGCCGCCATGCTGTCGGGTAGCAGTAGCTGTTCGAGCGGCCGCTCCTTTCGAACGGCCTTCACGATGACCTGCAACGCCCCGCTGACAGGAACTGCGAGCAGCGCACCGACGATGCCGAACAGCTCGACGGCGAGCAACACACTCAACAACACCACGAGCGGGTTCACCTGCACCTTGCGCGCCATCAGCCACGGGTAGATGACGCCATTTTCTATCTGTTGGTAGATCACGAAAAAGATCAGGGCGATGATGCCGGCACCGGGTGAGTGGAGGTACGCAGCCAGCACGCTTGCGGCGGCACCGATGGTGGCGCCGACCAGCGGGATCAGATCGGCGAATGCAACCCAGAGCGCAAGCACGACCGGGCTTGGCACACCGAGGGCCATGAGGCACGCGAATGCGGTCGCACCGGCGATGAGGCTGACCAGCAGGTTGCCCACCATGTAGCCGCTGACAGCGCCTGCTGCGTCAGTGGCGATGGTGCGCACCGACGCGCGGCGACGGCGCGGGACAATACCGAGGAAGGCCCGCCCCATTGGTTCGGACTGCGTGAGGAACAGCGTGCTCATCAGCAGGATCGAGACCAGTGCGAACGCCGCGCTCAGGACCGACTGCGCGGTATTGATGGGAGAGTCGGAGAGCTTTTGGGCAGCGTCGGCGAGCTGCTGTTCGTTGTCCTGTACGTAGCTCTCGATGTGCAGCCGCTGCACCAGCTGGCCGATTGGCCCCTTCCCGTCGGCTGCGCGATGCACGGTGCCCGGAAGGTCACTGATGATCGCGATCAGCTGAGTCCTGACCGGGAGCAAGAAGAGCATCAACGTGCCCACTGTCGCCGCCAGCGCGGTGAATATCACGAGGCAGGTCGCGAGCGTTCGCCGCCCGCCCAGCGAGCGTTGCACTAGCCGGACCGCGGGTGCGAGCACGATGGCCAGGAAGCCCGCGATCGCCACCCAGGCCAGAATGCGAACTGTCGCAAGCACGACGGTCAGCAGCACATAGGTGGCCAGCAGCACCGCAACCGAGGCAACGACCGTTCGCCACGGGACGTCACTCCACGAACTCTCACCAGACGAGATCTCCTGCATGGCGAACCCCCTACCCTGGAAGGCGGCGCCTGAAACGCGCCTGCGCTGTTCGGATCCGACGCCTTCGCCCCGCTCATTCCTTGGCGGCGGGTGTCCCCCAATTAGCGAAAGGAGTGCGGCGGCCGGGACTCTCGACCCAATAGTGGGTGAGGGGAAGAGCGGTACATCGCTGCGGCGGCATACAGATCGGCGATGCGCTGGGTGTCACGGGCTGGCCACGCTTGCTCCCGGGTTCGCGCCCAGCGCTCGACAGCTTCGGCCACGTCCACCGAGCCAAGTACCAAACGGCTGACCACGGACCGGTCGGTCGTCAGCGGCGGCGAACGAGCCGGCGAAGCGATTTCAGCTCGTCAACTGACCACAGCGCCCACACCACCAGCAATGGCTGGAACGCCAAGCGAATACCCCGCGCGACGTTCGAGTTCAGCCCGAACGCGTCGGTCTGCGTCACGAACTGGGAGATGTTGCCCGGGAACACCGCAACGAAGAAGGCAGCGACCACCCACCCGACCTGTCGGCGATGACCGGGCAAAGCGACCAATGCGAGCGCGAGGGCGATCTCCACGACACCCGACACGGACACCACCAGCGAAGCACTGACCGGGACCCAGCCGGGCACCTGCGCCAAGAACGCATCGGAATTCCAGGCCAGGTGACTCGTCCCGGCAACGAACAAGAAGCCGGCCAACGCCCACCGCCCAATGGTCTGCGAACGTGACATGAAGCCACCGTAGCGAGATGCCACCGGACATCGTCGCCGTCAGAACGCGTACCGTCAGGGACGGACGGCCACCTTGCCGCGGATTCGGCCGGAGGCGAGGTCGTGGAGCGCGGCGGGTACATCAGCAAGTCCGATGATTCGATCGATCTGGGGGATGATCTCGCCGCTGCTGGCGAGGCCCACGACGGTCTCGATGTCTTCGCCGCGCTCGGTGGGCATGACGATCCTGAACCGCCGGCGGCCGACCGCCGACCAGGCAACGGCTCGCAGCATCCGGCTGAGGAAGCCGCCCGTCAGTCGGCCGTCGGTCTCGACGCCAACGAACACGAGGGTGCCTCGCGGGGCAAGGGCGCGGCGGGCATGTCGGAGCGGTCGGTTCCCGGCGATGTCGACGATGACGTCGTACTGCATCGAACCGTCGAGCGCCTCGACGGCGGCGTCGCCGTCGTACGGCAGCACCGCTTCGGCGCCGAGCGCGAGCACCATGTCGGCTTTGCCGGTGCTACACACTGCCGTGACGCGGGCACCCATCGACCGAGCGATCTGCACGGCATAGGTTCCGACGCCGCCGGACGCGCCATAGACGAGGACGTGCTGGCCCGTCTGCAGGCGCCCAACGTCACGCAGGGCGCGAAGGGCAGTGATGCCGGAGATCGACAGCGTTGCCGCAGCGACCGGGTCGAGGGCATCGGGGCGGTGCGTCAGCTTCCGGGCAAGGGCAGGCGCGTACTCGGCAGCCGACCCCCGACCGATGCCACACACTGCGTCACCAACTTGAAAGTCGCGGACATTCACTCCAACACTGACCACCGTGCCGCTGACATCGAGTCCGGGGACGCGTCGCTTGGGATTACGGAGCCCGCTTTCGAGACGGGCGAGAAGAGGCAGTCCGGTGACGAGGTGCAACGTGCCCCGGTCAAGACCGGCTCCGGCCACCCTGATGAGCACCTCATCGTCGCGGACTTCGGGAACGGCGATGGTGTCGACGCGCAGCACGTCGGGTGTCCCGTAATGGTCCTGTACCACCGCGCGCATCGTGGAGGGGACTTCTGCAACGCCGTCGCCGGTGGATGCGGACACGGCTGATTCGGGTGCCGTCGGTGATGTGGTCATGGGTTTGTCCTCGACTTTCGTGAGCTAGCTGTACTAAGTACGGTCGGGCAAGTACAGTAGAGCTGCGCTCAACGGAACGCAACCCCCAACTCGTCCTGATCGAAAAGGAAGCGCCGATGACTACCACCGAACGTCGTGTTGGCCGTGCACCGCTCACACGTGAGCGAGTGCTGCTCGCCGCCATGCACATTGCCGACGCCGACGGCATCGGGACGCTCACCATGCGCTCTCTCGCCGACACCCTCGCGGTGAAGCCGATGGCGATCTACCACCACATGACGAACAAGGAGCAGATCCTCGATGGCATCGTCGACCTCGTGTTCGCCGAGATAGTCCAACCGCCGATCGATGCGCCCTGGCGCGCCGCGCTCGCATCCAGGGCAGCCTCTGTACGTGAGGTACTCGGCCGACACCCGTGGACAATCGGCCTGATGGAGTCGCGCAGAGCCCCCGGCCCCGCCACGTTGCGTCACCACGAAACCGTCATCGCCCTTCTGCGCAACGCCGGCTTCACACATGCTGCAATCGCCCATGCGATTGCGTTCCTCGACGCCTACGTGTACGGCTTCGCCCTGCAGGAAGTGTCACTTCCCTTCGAGGGCCCCGATGACGTGCCCGAGCTCGCTGAAGAAATCCTCGCCCAGATGCCCGCCGACGAGTATCCGAACTTCGTCGAGTTCGCACGCGAACACGTGCTGCAGCCCGGGTATGACTTCGGCAACGAATTCGACATCGGCCTCGGCATGGTGCTCGACGGCATTGCCGGACTCGAAGGCGCCGCACCGTCGATCACTCGATCGGGACGGAGCCCCGACCGCACGTCGAAGCGCACCAACACCTCACCGGATCGGTAACGCGCGCTCACTGACCTCCCTAGCGGTGACGCCGGACGCATCCCGGCGACCATTGCCTGGGGCCCTCGTCAACACCACGCTGTCGGCCACCCTCGGTCTCGGCGTGGGCATGATCGTGCGCCACGGGTCCGCCGTCATCTCGGGACTGCTCATCTGGGGCCCCGTCGTGGAGAACCTACTGGCGGTCTTCCTCCCGGCGACGCTGGTGCGCTTCCTACCCTTTTACGCAGGCACTCAGTTGCTGGCCATCGAGTCCGATCTCGATTCAACCGAGACGATCGCTGTGGCCCTGAGCCGTCCTCACCGCGCGCTGATCCTCGCCGCGTACGCTGCGACCGCCATGGCGTTCGGAACGATCCTCCTCAGCCGACGCGACGCCGGCTGATCGCGACACACCATCTGACCGAAGGTTCGGCGGCGCTCACCTCCTCATGTCGACGTATGGCTCGATGGCTCTCGTGAGCTGATGCGTGAGCCATTGGCCGAGGGGGCCGGTTCCGTCGATGGCCCTCCTGACGGACAATCACCTACCTCTGCTCCGGGTCGGTCGTGGCAAGGTCATCGATGCGCCGCCAACCGTGAAGGAGGCGATCGTCCGATCGGTCGTACGACCAGTGGTGCCCTTGGCCGGGCTGATCATGAGCGCGACTGATCGCCAAGCCGTCGAGGTGGCACATGAGCAACGCGCCAACTGCACCGTGGCCCACGATCGCGACATCTACTGCTGCGCAGTCCGAAACATACAGGACGTCGATGACTGATTCGACAATTCGCCGTTGCGCGTCAACGGCGCGTTCCCAACCGTCAGCCGACACCTGTGGTTCGGCGAAGAAGCGACCGGCGAGTAGTTCATGACGATCTCGCTCCACGTACCCGGTGGCGCTGCGATCTGTCTCTCCGCTCGCTGACCGCACGTCCACAGGCAGCTCGAGTCGCTTCGCGATCAGCTCCGCGAGCTCGATCGCTTTGGTTTCGCTGCTGATGATGATGTGTCCGATCGATCGGATCCATGGTTGCTCGAGCATCGCCTGCGCTCGGCGACGGCCCAGTGGACTCAATGCCCACTGCGTCACCGGTATGTGAGGGTCGATTTCGACGTCAGGGTGAGTGATGTAGCGCAGGACCGACATCAGGACAGTTTGGTAGGTCCACTGGCTTGTGGCGAGTCTCCGGCTGTTCAGTCACCGTCGGCGTGGCGAGCCGTCTCGGAGTCAGGTTCTTCGTCCACGCAGGCAACGAGCGCTGAGCAGGCTGCGGCGCGGGCGATAGCCCCGGCCGTGGACCCGACACGGAGCCGACGCAGCCCGGTGAGACCTCTCGTCCCGAGCGCGACGAGGTCCGGAGCGGCTTTGTCGAGATGGCTCATGATCACGTTGGTGGGTTTGCCCCCCATGATGGCGATGTCAATCTTGGCGCCAGCAGCCTGCAGGCGCTCGGTTGCGGCGGCGGTTGCGGCCTCGACGTCGCAACGGCGATCGTCAACAGCCAGGACCGTGATGTTCAGCTGTTCGACCCATGGCAGGTTGGCAAGCACGTCGGTGACTCGCTGGGCATGGATCGATCCGTCGACACACAAGACGACAGATCGCACTGCATGCCCGTGCCGGACGATGACCAGTGGTGCCGGTGGATGGGCCAGCAGCCAATCTGCGGTGCTGCCGAGGTGAAGCGACTTGAGCAGTCCCGGACCCCGCGGTCCGATGACGAGGAGGTCACTCAACTGCGACAGGGCCAGACGCGGGTCGGCTTCGGCGGTGAGGTGCACCGTCTCGGCGAATCCTGCCTCCGCGAACGGTTGCCTCGGGTGCGGTGGCTCCCACACGTGTAATTGGGTCTGTTCGCGGGGCAGCGCCGAGCCGATCTCGGGCATGTGGACCGACACCACTTCGAGGCGCCAGCCGGGCCAGCGTTGGCTGTTGATCCACAGCCAGGCGATGTCGGTGGCGGGGGTCCCGTCATCTCCGAATACGAGTGTCGGTCGGCTGGTCATCGTCGTTCTCCTCTGCTGGCGGGGTCAGTGTCACACCGGCAACCAGTCACGGCGCGGCCGACGGGATCACCGCTACCGGGCGATCGCTGTGTTGAACCAGATAGGCGGACACACTGCCGAGCAGCAGCGCTTCGATCGGCCCGGTCCCGCGGGCGCCGACAACGACGAGGCGCGCGTCCTGGGTCGTCGCGACCTCGTCGAGCAGCGTACGCGGGTCACTGAGCACCACCCTGACCTGCAGCTCGACCCCCGCCTCCACGACCGGTTGGCATTGAGCGTCGACGACTGCTCGTCCGCGTTGAGGGAAGTCCTGGATGGCGGATTCGGTGAACTCACTGGGAGCGAGCGACATCCCGTGTACCGCCACGATCGCCGCATGGTCGGCCTGGGCCACGGATGTGGCCCACTGCAGCGCTCCAGCCGCACCAACGGAACCATCGACCCCGACAACGATCGGGCCCGAACTTGGAACGTATGCCCGTGGAACGACGATCACAGGACACGGCGCCTGCTCGGCGACGCGTCGACTGACCGAACCGAGCAGCCGACCGGCGACCGTGCCAAGGCCTCGCTGGCCGACGACCAGCACCTCGGCACCGGTCTGCGAAAGAGCGTGGAGCAACCCGCGGTTGGCCGGGCCGCGTTCCACTCGACGCTCCACCGACTCCGCTGCGTCAGCGAGTTCTTCGCGAAGCACTTCGTCGAGTCGTGCACCGACAGCTGCGTCGGCGCCGTCAACGGCAAGCAGCGGCGGTCCGCCGGTCAACGGCCTCTCCGCCGGGTACTCCCATGACCACACGGCACACAGCCGGGCTCCTAGCGTGCGAGCGAACCCGGACGCGAACCGCAGCGCGGCTCGGGAACCCTCTGAGCCATCAACTCCCACGACCACGATCATCAGTCGACCTCCTTGGTGAGCGGACCGTCGGGCTGCATCACAGCACCCCGGTCGGTGTCAGCACTGTTCCTGCAGTCCCGGCCAGGATGGCTGCTGCATCCTCCAGTCGACCGATTCCTGCCATGCCGCCGGTGATCTCGACGAAGCGGCACGCGGCCTCGACCTTGGGCCCCATCGAGCCGGCAGGAAAGTCGTGATCGCGCATCGCTGTCGGTGTCGAATGCGTGATTGCAGTCTGCGTCGGAGTCCCGAAGTCGCGAAAGACGTTGGCGACATCGGTCAGGATCAGCAATGCATCGGCGTCCAGCGCTTGCGCGAGGATCGACGCCGTCGAGTCCTTGTCGACGACTGCCTCGACACCGTCGAGACGGCCCAGGTCGTTTCGTATCACCGGCACCCCGCCACCTCCGGCGCACACCACGACCGCCCCGTTGGTGAGCAGCAGACGGATCAAACGCGTCTCGACGACTCGTTGCGGTGCCGGCGATGCGACCACTCGTCGCCAGTGAGGTCCGTCGGGCTTGACGGTCCAACCGCGCTCGGCTGCGAGCAGATGCGCTCGAGCCTCGTCGTAGACCTCACCGATGAACTTCGTCGGGTTTCCGAATGCTGGATCGGCGGCGGACACCAGTGTCTGGTTGATGATCGCGGCGATCTGGCGACCAGGCAGCTCGTTCTGCAGCGCCTGCAACAGCCAGTAGCCGATCATGCCCTGCGTCTGCGCACCGAGCACGTCGAAGGGATACGGGATCGTCAGGTTCGGATCAGCGGCGCTCTCCAGCGCCAGTACGCCGACCTGCGGACCGTTGCCGTGGGTGACGACGAGTTCATGATCGTGTGCAAGCGGAGCGAGCGCCTCGACGGCAATCTTCACGTTCGCTTCCTGCACATCGTTGTCCGGCGTCTGCCCGCGCTTCAACAGCGCATTGCCACCGAGCGCGACCACCAAACGCATCAGGCCCCCAGTGTGGCGACCATGATCGCCTTGATCGAATGGAGCCGGTTCTCGGCTTGGTCGAACACGATCGAGTGGGGCGACTCGAACACCTCGTCGGTGACCTCCAGCCCGTCCATGCCGGTCTGCTGGAAGATCTGCTCACCGACGGTCGTGTCGCGGTCGTGAAAGGCAGGAAGGCAATGCATGAACCTCGCATTGGGGTTGCCCGTCGCGGCCATCAGCGCGGCGTTGACCTGATAGTCACGCAACAGGGCGACACGCTGATCCCAGATCTCCTTCGGCTCGCCCATCGATACCCACACGTCGGTGTAGATGAAGTCGGCCCCGGCCACGCCCTCGGTCGGCGAATCGGTGTGGGTGATGCGGGCGCCAGTGGCCGCCGCGATCCGTCCAGCCTCGGCGATGTTCTCGGCGCTGTTCCACAGATCACGCGGCGCCACGATGCGCACATCCATACCGGTCATCGCCCCGGCGATGAGCAGCGAGTTGCCCACGTTGTTGCGGGCGTCGCCGCAATAGGCAAACACGATCTCACTGGCCGGCTTCGAGCAGTGCTCGATCATCGTCATCATGTCGCACAGGCTCTGTGTGGGATGCCACTCGTTCGTCAGACCGTTCCACACGGGGACGCCGGCGAACTCCCCGAGCGTCTCGACCAGCTGTTGCGCTGAGCCCCGATACTCGATGCCGTCGTACATACGCCCCAACACACGCGCCGTGTCCTTCATGGACTCCTTCGTGCCGATGTGCGAGCCACTGGGATCGAGGTACGTGACCGAAGCGCCCTGATCGTATGCCGCGACCTCGAACGCACAGCGCGTGCGCGTCGACGCCTTCTCGAAGATCAGCGCGATCTCCTTGCCGCGTAGGAGTTGCACTTCTGTCCCGGCGTACTTGGCGGCCTTCAGATCGGCGGACAACCGCAGCAGGTGCGACCACTCCTGTGTGGTGAAGTCCAGTTCCTTCAGGAAGTTTCGGTTGCGAAGGTTGAATGACATCGATCAGATTCCTTCTCGTTCGATGGGGCACGTCATGCAGCGAGGCCCACCGCGACCGCGTCCCAGTTCGTTGCCGGCGATCGTGATGACCTCGATGCCGTGCTTGCGGAGGTACGTGTTCGTCGTGACGTTGCGTTCGTAGGCGACCACTACCCCTGGCCGCAATGCCAATACGTTGCATCCGTCGTCCCACTGTTCACGCTCGGCAGCGCGCACGTCTTGCGTGGCAGTCAACACGTTGATCTTGTCCAGGCCGAGCGCGGCCGCAATGACCTGATGCATCTCGTCGGCAGCATGCGCGGTGATCTTCAGTTCCTTGTCGTGGTCACCCGGTTCGATCGTGTAAGAGGGCAGCATGCCCAAGCCGGCGTACTTGGTGAAGGTGTCCGGGCTGACCATCGACATCACGGTGTCCAGGTGCATGACGCTTCGCGCCTCAGGCATGCTCACGGCCACGATCTTCTTGACGCCGGCGCCTGCGAACAGTCGCCGAGCCAGTCGCTCGACACCCTGAGGGCGTGTTCGTTCGCTCATCCCGATGAGGACCGCACCGCGGCCGATCACGTGGATGTCACCGCCTTCGATGGTCGCCACGCCATTGGCCGTACCAGGCGACCACACCTCGAAGTCGGCCCCGTCGAACAGCGGGTGGTAGCGGTAGATCGCCTCGTAGTGGACAGTCTCGCGCATACGCGCCTTTTTGCGCATCGAGTTGATCGAAACACCGCCATAGATCCACGCCGAGGTGTCGCGTGTGAACATCGTGTTCGGCAACGGCGGCAGGACCAACGCATCGATGTCCATGGCCGCGAAGGGAATCGATGGTGGTGCTGGGATGTGCTCGAGCACCTCGCGCTTCGAGATTCCACCGATCAGGTACGTCGTCAGGTCGTCATCCTTCATCGCCTCGAACAATTCGCGCAGCGGATCGACGGCCATCGGACCGAACACGCGCTCGTCGAACACGCTGTCCAAGATGTGCTTCTTGGCTTTCGGAAGTGCCACAGTCTCGCGGAGCAACTCGTCGAACATGTGCACCACGACGTCGGCCTCGCGCAACACATCGGCGAACGCGTCGTGCTCTTGTCGCGCCATCTTGACCCACAAGATGTCGTCGAACAGCAAGTCTGCGCGGTTGCTGGGCGTCAGCCGCTTCAGCTCCAAATCAGGTCGATGGACGATCACCTGGCGAAGTACACCGACCTCTGAATCAACGTGGAAGCTCATTGCTGTCCTCTCGGTCACATCTCCGCCTGGAAAGGCCAGTGTCTCCTCACGCCAGCGGCCGTGCCACCGCCCAAAGGTTCTTTGACTTAGGACCTACTGCTCTAGACCACCCCCATTCAGTTCGCGACGCTGCAAGTTGGCGAAACGGCTACACACGAGGGAGTCGACCAATGACAACTGGCCAGCCAGAGAACGAAGTCGTCGAGAGCGACGTCGAGAGCGACGTCGAGAGCGACGTCGAGAGCGACGAAGAAGCCACGCGTCGGTGGCGGTTCCCCAGTGCGTTCACCGTGCTGTTCATCGTCACGGTGGCGGTGTGGCTACTGGCTTTCGTGATCCCGACGGGGCAGTACCAGAGCGACGCCGACACGGGGCGACCGATTCCCGGCAGCTATGAGCGGGTCGATGCCAATCTGTCGACGACCGATCGCGCCTACGACCTCTACATGGCACCGGTGAACGGCTTGTACGGCGTCCAGTCGTCGGAGACCGGTCACATCGGCCCGTACGAGACCGGCGATCTGTTCGGCGCCGCTGGTGTCTTCCTGTTCGTTCTTGCCATCGGGATCTTCATCACGATGACCATGAAGACGGGTGCAATCGATGCGGGCATCGGGAGGATCAACGCTCGATTCGGCGGCCAGGGAGTCGCCCTGATCATCATCCTGATGATCTTGTTCTCCATCGGCGGAACCACCGAAGGTATGGCCGAGGAGACGCTCGGCTTCTACGCACTCGTCGTTCCGTTGATGCTCAAACTCGGCTACGACCGCATGGTCGCGGCCAGTGTGATTTTGTTGGGTGCCGGCATTGGCACGCTGGCATCGACCATCAACCCGTTCGCCACCGGGGTGGCATCGGGCGCCGCCGACATCTCGATCGGTGACGGCATCGGCCTACGACTGATCATGTATGTGGTCCTCACCTCGATCACCATCGCCTATGTCGTGCGGTACGCCCGCAAGATCAAGGC
>Ga0105047_10001316_pt1 | contig 44243 bp, 34 predicted proteins | sample MAT04_FD_78384 | JGI IMG/M metagenome (GOLD analysis project Ga0105047, IMG submission 78384) | Freshwater microbial communities from Lake Fryxell liftoff mats and glacier meltwater in Antarctica - MAT-04 (megahit assembly) | ecosystem: Environmental > Aquatic > Freshwater > Ice > Liftoff... | reverse complement strand
GGGCCGCGCACGTCATCGAACAGCGCATCGACGGCAAGATCATCCGCCCATCGGCCAACTACACCGGCCCGGAAGACCAGAAGTTCGTGCCGATCGACCAGAGACCCTGAGTAGAAACCGTTCGCCCTGAGCCTGTCGAAGGGCCCTTCGACAGGCTCAGGGCGAACGAGAATGCCGTATTCACGCTAAACAACGCCAAACCAAGGAACCCCATGTCCGCCCACGACATCCGCGACGCCCACCGCCCCCCCTTCGACACCATCCTGCAAGCCATGGCCGATTACGTCTGTGACTACGACGCCAGCCAGTCCACGCTGGCGATGGAAACCGCCCGTTACTGCCTGATCGATTCGCTCGCCTGCGGCCTGATGGCGCTGGACTATCCTGAATGCACCAAGCTGCTCGGCCCCATCGTGCCCGGCGCGTCCTTGCCCGGCGGTACCCGCGTACCCGGCACGGCGTATGAACTCGACCCGGTCAAGGCTGCCTGGGACATCGGCTGCCTGGTGCGCTTCCTCGACTTCAACGACACCTGGCTGGCCGCCGAATGGGGTCATCCTTCCGACAACCTGGGCGCCATCCTCGGCATTGCCGACTGGCTCTCGCGCAAGCGCGTCAGTGAAGGCAAAGCGCCGCTGGTGATGCGCGACGTGCTCACCGCGATGGTGCAGGCACACGAAATCCAGGGCGTCACCGCACTGGAAAACGCCTTCAACCGCGTCGGCCTCGACCACGTCATGCTGGTGCGCATCGCTTCCACTGTGGTCGCCGCACGCATGCTCGGCGGCACGCGCGAAGAAGTGCTCAACGCCGCCTCACATGCCTGGATCGACGGCTGCTCGCTACGCACCTACCGCCACGCGCCGAATACCGGCTCGCGCAAGTCCTGGGCAGCGGGCGATGCCAGCTCGCGCGGCGTGCATCTGGCCTTGATCGCGCTGACCGGCGAGATGGGCTACCCGTCGGCGCTGACCGCCAAGACCTGGGGTTTTCAGGACAGTCTGTTCCGTGGCAATGAACTCAAGTTCAACCAGGGTTTCGGCAGCTACGTCATGGAAAACATCCTGTTCAAGATCAGCTTCCCGGCCGAATTCCACGCCCAGACCGCCGTCGAATGCGCGATGCAACTGCATCCGGCAGTGAAGGATCGTCTCGACCAGATCGAGCGCATCGAAATCGAAACCCAGGAAGCCGGCTGCCGCATCATCGACAAGACCGGCCCGATGAACAACTACGCCGACCGCGACCACTGCATCCAGTACATGGTCGCCGTGCCGTTGATCAAAGGCAGCCTCACCGCCGCCGACTACGGCGACGCGGCGGCCACCGACCCGCGCATCGACGCCCTGCGCGCGATCACCACGGTGAAAGAAAACCCGCGCTTCTCGACCGAATACCTGGAAGCCGACAAACGCTACATCGGCAACAGTGTGCAGGTGTTCTTCAAGGACGGCACGGCAACCGAGAAGGTCAGCATCGACGCACCGATCGGCCACCGCCTGCGCCGCGACGAGGGCATCCCGATCCTGGTGAAGAAGTTTGAAGCCGCCATCGCCGCCAAGCTGTCAGCCAAGAAATGCGCCGCGCTGAATCAAATCTGCGGCGATCAGGCGCGGCTGGAAGCGACGCCAGTGCAGGACTTCATGGGGTTGTTCGCGGCGTGACGGTTTGGGGTTTGACGGTTTGAGGTGTAACGATTCGCTGTGTAACGGAATAGGTGAGGAAAGTCAGCACCAACTTGCCGCCCGCCCCTGCGATCACCAATCGAAGTGATCGCAGGGATGTTCACGCAGGTGCGATCTATAACGCGAGCGTTGCGGTCACCGGCAGGCCAATCTGCTTCGGCAGCGAGACCGGCTGCTCGCCATAGGGGGTGCTTGGCTGGTTGAGCCAGGGCGTATTGTCGGGATTGACCAGCGACTCAAGCCAGAGGCGCGAGGTCTCTGGATCGGCAGCTTTGGCGAGGAGCGCTAGCGTCTTCGGGTGGAATGGCGCGTTGAACCATTTAAGCAAGGTGTTCGGGTTCAATGCCGTGCCGACCACACTCCAGGCGCGTTCGTCGAGCGGCAACATCACCCAGCGCATCAGGCGACCGGGTTCGAACAGAATGTGGGTCACCGCGTCGAAATACGACGATTCAGAGGCTGCTTGCGCCCACTGGTTGTAAATTTCCGGATTGGTCCATTCCAGATGATTCTTCGGCGTGCCGGGATCGAGCATGCTGGACAGAGTGTGAACGTAAAATTGCGGGTCCAGACTGCGGTTGGCAAATTCGAGATAAATTGCCGGATCGGTAAAAGCATCCAGCCAGGTGAGGAAATTACGCGGCGCTTTGAACGCCCAGCCGTTGGTGGTGAAGTCGGTACAGCGGTCGGCCATGCGTTGCGTGGCGTTGCTGGGCGCCATTTCGATCGGCGCTTCAACTTGCGGCACAACTTGCGGCACAACTTGCGGCTCAACTTGAGACCCGGCTTGTGGCAAACCCGCCGTATTTTCCAGGCTATCCAATTCGGCGGCGCTTGCTTGATTGATGAACAGCGGGAGCAGAACGAGCGCCAAATATTTTTTTTGCTTCATGATGTACTCGCTATAAAAAATTGAATCGAAATGACTTTAATACCGGCAAGAAGTTTCATCTTTTCACGACCATCTTGTCCATCTGTCCTGTACGCAAGCTAGACAGAATCACCTCAGGGCCGCACTTCCACCGTGCCATCTTGCCGCGCGGTGCCTTGCACGATACGCCCGCTTTGGGTTTTCACCCGCACCCTCTCGCCGGGCGCGGCGGTGTTCAGCGCAACCCCCTCCTGGCTGACGACAAAGGTGCTGGTACCCACTTTCAGTTGCACCTTGGCGCCAGCCTTGATCACACTCGGCAGAGACAGCCAACTGATCATGATCGGTTGCCCGGCGGCGAGCGGACGATTGACCTGCGCGTTGGCCAGCCACGCACGCGGATACAGGTCGGGCGACTGGGTGTAGTCGATCAGGCGCACCTCGATGTCGCTGCCGCGCGGGACTTCGCGCGCAGCAATCGGGCGCGTGGCGACCAGGGCCGGGCCGCTGAGACGGTTCTGATAATTCAGATAGAAAGACCACGGCGATGGCGCATCGCAGCGCACGCCGAGGCTGCCGCGCCCCCAGAGCAACGCATTCGCGGGCAGGAAAAATCGCATCTCGGTGCAAGCCGGCAAACGCAGGCGGGCATCGACATCACCCACGCTGGTCTGCGCCACGCTGCCCGGAAACGCCGTCATCGCCTGCTGTTCCAGCCAGGCCACGGCTTGCAGCCTTAATTGCGGCACATCGAGCAGACGTGCTTCGGCCAGGGCATGCGCCGGCCAGAAGAGAAATTCAACCAGAAGCAGAAAAAACAGCGCATGTAGACGCATGGCACCCACTTTTTTAGCAAATTTGGGCAAACTACCCGGGCAGCCATTTTCCCTCGACTATGTGCATCCGTCATGAAACATCCAAATCAATCTGTCGCGAACAACACACCACCTGATCAGCCAAGCAAGCAGCCGACCGAGCTTGCGCGTGAAGCCATACGCATGCTGACCGCAAAACGCCTGCCACCCACGCCGGACAATTTCCTCCAGGCCTACAACGAAGTCGCCGGATTGCCCAACCCGGCAGTCGCGGCAACCGGCGAGACGGCCAGCACAGCACAGCCAGCAAAACGTGACGAGCCGAAATGGCCTGATCTGCTGCGCGGACTGGTGCGCCAATGGGATCTGCATCAGTCCGGGCTGACGCCGGCGCGAAAAAAGGAAATGCTGGAACGCGTGCTGATCAATTTCGGCAATGACGCGCACGCGCTGCACGAAAAACTCAGCGCGCTGACTGCCTCCTGGGCACGTGGCGCGGATGACAAACCAGACACTGCGACCAAACCGGCGGCTACTGCGCAAGTAGTGGAGAAAGTAGTGGCGGTGGCGGCAACCCAGGCGGTGGCGCCGGGCTTAGCCGAATCAGCCGCACCTGAAATGGATCACCAACCGGTCGACTGCCAACCCCTGTTGCAGGCGCTGGAAGGCAATTTGCGACAACTGGCCGGCACGTGCCAGGTACACTGGCCGGAGCTTGCCGCACGCGCGGAAAAATTGGCCGCCTCGTTGACCGGCCGCACCCAGTTGGCCAGCCATCAATACGAAAGCTGGTCCACGCTGTGGCGCGAACTGCTGATCCATGTCGAAGACGACCATGAACTCGCTGCCGGCCTGAAACGCCTGATGGGCTTGCTGTTCCTGAATATCGGCGAACTGGTCGGCGACGAAGACTGGCTATCCGGCCAGCTCACCGCAATGCAGAACCTGATGTCCGGTGAATTGCATGCCGAAGTCCTGCTTGAAGCTGAACGCGGCCTGCGCGAACTGGCCTACAAACAGGGCGTACTCAAGGGCGGTCTGGAAGAAGCCCGCTCGCGCCTGAAAGATCTGGTCTCCACCTTCATCGACCGGGTCGGCGAAATGAGCCAGAGCGCCGACGGCTACCATGCCCGCATCGGCGAATATTCCGAAAAGATCAGCCAGGCGCGCGACATCACCGAACTGGGCGACGTCGTCGGCGGCCTGTCGGCCGACATTGGCGGCCTGCGCGATGCCTTGCGCAGCAACCACGAGGAACTGATCGCTGCGCGCACGCAGGCAGAACAGGCCGAAAAGCGGGTGCAGGAACTGCAACAGGAATTGAGCCTGGTCTCCAGCCTGGTGCGCGAAGATCAGCTCACCGGCGCCCTCAACCGACGCGGCATGGATGAAGCTTTCGAGCGAGAACTGGCGCGCACCACGCGGCTGCAAGCACCGCTGTCAATCGGCATGCTCGACCTCGATCATTTCAAGAAACTGAACGACAGCCTCGGCCACCAGGCCGGCGATGAAGCGCTACGCCACCTGACTCGTGTCGTGCATGGCATGTTGCGTCCCACCGATACGCTGGCGCGTTATGGCGGCGAGGAATTCCTGATCCTGCTGCCGAATACCGATCTTGACGAAGCCGAACATGTACTGAAGCGAATCCAGCGCGAACTCACCCGGCAATTCTTCATGCATGGCAACGAACGCGTGCTGATCACCTTCAGCGCCGGGGTTGCCGCGCTGCACCCGGACGAAAGTCAGGCGGCACTGGTCGCGCGCGCCGATACCGCGATGTACGCGGCGAAGAAACTCGGGCGCAATCGGGTCGAACGCGGCTAATTGCAGGACGCTGCGATTACACCGTTGCCCTGATCAGCGCCAGCTTGTCGTCGCGATCCAGCGCCTTGATTTCGCGCTCACGCCGCTGCGCCACGCTCCGATTTTCCGCAGTTTCCACATAGACCAGCACCACCGGACGCCGGCCACTGGTGTAGCGGGCACCAGGCGGATTACCCGCATTGTGTTCATCAACGCGACGCCCGACATCGACGCTGATGCCGGTATATAGCGTGTCGTCGGCGCAGCGCAGGATGTAGACAAACCAAAGCTTCACGCTAGCGATTTCCCGATCTTTCAAGACTAACTTTCATGACGAGAGTCGTCACCCAAAATCATGAAACCGTTCGCCCCGAACGGGACTGTATGTTTCACGTTAACCCTCACAGGCTTTGCCCGGTAAACTTGAATCTATATCATGGGGATCAACAAGGTCTTTACCCAAGATGAAGGCACAACAAACCACTCGAACAAACAAATCGAAAAAACCGAACAAGGTATCAGCATGCCATCGCACTCGTTTCTCGTGCAACTCGACACAATCCACTCATCCCGCGCAGCGGGCCGGCTCGACTTCCAGCCGCAGCGACGCCGATTTCTTGGCGCTGCCTCCAGTTTGGCACTGGCTGCCGGATGCCTCTCCCTGGTGGGTTGCGTCGGCAATAAAGAACCCGGCTTGCGGATTGCCACCAACCAGTGGATCGGCTACGAACTGCTTTATCTTGGCCAGGAACTTGCAGCAAAAAATGCGCCAGTAGATCACCAACGCATTCGCCTGATCGAACTGTTGTCGAACACCGATTCGATCCAGGCGCTGGCCGCCGGCACCGTCGATGGCGCCGGACTGACGCTGGATGAAGCCATTACTGCGCGCGCCGCCGGGCTAGATTTGAAAATCGTGCTGGTCTTCGATTTTTCCGCCGGCGCCGATGTCCTGCTGGCGCGTTCCGGGATTGCCCAACTCGATCAGCTCAAAGGCAAGAACCTCGGTGTCGAACAAACCGGCGTCGGTGCGCTGATGCTCGATGCGGCGATGAAGCAGGCCGGTCTGGCACGCGGCGATGTCAACGTCATCAGCATGACCGCCGACCAGCATCTGGCCGCCTTCAAGCAGGGCAAGGTGGATGCCCTGGTCACCTTCGAACCGATCGCCAGCCAGATCATCGCGGTCGGTGGGCAACCGCTTTTCGATAGCCGCGCCATCCCCGGCAGCATCGTCGATGTGCTGGCTATTTCCGGCAAGGCGCTGACCGACAACCCGAAAACGCTGCGCACCTTGCTGACTCGTTATTTCAGCGCCCTCCACTATCTGCAGCAGCAACCGGACGACGCAAGCCGCCGCCTGGCGCCCCGGCTCGGCCTGACACCAGCCGGCGTGCAAGCCGGCTATGCCAAGCTGGTGTTGCCCGATCTGGCCGAGAACTACCGACTGCTCAGCGGCGTGCCGGCACCACTGGAAGCCACGGCAGCACAACTGGCCGCGTTGATGCTGCGTGAAAAATTGCTCGCCAGGGAAATCGACGTCAAGCAGTTCATCGCTACCGGAAGCCTGCCGGAGCTGGAATCATGACCCGGCCAGAGAGCAGGAAAAGGCTGTCTTTGCAGATCGCGCTGCCATTCGGATTGCTCGCGCTGTGGCTAACCATCATCGCGCTTTCAATCGGCATCACGCTTTGGCAGCGCAGCACGTTCGAGTTCAGTCACGCGCGGGCCGAATTGATGAACGAGAGTTCGGATCTGGCACGTCTGGCAGAACGCGGCCTGTTGGATGCGCCGCATCTGGTCGAGGCCGACATCACGCATGCCGGCGCGCATCGACAGGTCACCATTGCCGCTGTTCTTGATGCGGAAGGACGCGTGATTTTCGCCAACCATCTGGCCTGGAAGGGCAAGCTGGCAACGGATGTCATTCCCGGCTTTGATTACGGCCGTTTTCAACGCAACGCGCACCGCCGTCTGCCCGACCTGACGGAAGCAAGCAACAGCCTGCATCCGTCGGCAATGATGGCGTTCACACCGCCGGCGGCTGGTCCCGCCGTGCGCAACCTGGAACAAGGCGCGGTGTATCTGGAATACGACCTGAGCGACCGTCAACGCCAGGCAAGAATCGATGTCCTGCAAGCGCATGCGCCGCAGTTTTTCGCCGCGCTGATCCTGACCTTGCTGCTGATCTGGCTGTTGCATCGCCAAGTCAGCCAGCCGCTGAGCGCCCTGATGCACTGCAGCCAGCGGATTGCCAGCGGTGATTTCAGCTGCCAGGCGCCGGCAGCCGGTCCGCGCGAGATCACCGATCTGGCGGACGCCTTCAACCGAATGAGCGAACGTCTGCATAACGCCGTCGCCAATCTTCAGGCCAGCGAAGAACAATTGACAGTGACCCTGCATTCGATCGGCGATGCGCTGATTTCCACCGATCTTGCCGGCCAGGTCACATTGATGAACCCGGTCGCCGAGCAACTCACCGGCTGGACGCTGACGGAAGCGCGCGGCAGGCCGATTAGCGAGGTTTTCCAGATCGAGAATGCACAAACCGGCGCAGCCGCCGAAATACCCATCGACCGGGTGCTGGCGGAAGGACTGGTAGTCGGGCTGGCCAACCATACCGTGCTGGTTTCGCGCAGCAGCCAGCGCTACCACATCGCCGACAGCGCCGCACCGATTCGCGATGGCAGCGGCCATCTGAGCGGCGTCGTCATGGTGTTTCACACCGTCGATGAGGAATACCGACTGAACGCAGCACTGGCCGAAAGCGAGCAGCATTTCCGCACCTTGGCAAATGCCGGACAAGCCCTGATCTGGACCTCCGGCCTGGACAAGAACTGTGACTATTTCAACCAGGTCTGGCTCGATTTCACCGGCCGCACGCTGGAACAGGAACGCGGCACCGGCTGGACGCTGGGCGTGCATCCTGACGATTACCAGCACTGCCTCGACACCTATGGGCAAGCGTTTGATCAACGCCAAGCCTTCAGCATGGTGTATCGCTTGCGGCGGCATGATGGCGAATACCGCTGGCTGCTCGACGAAGGCAAGCCCCGCTATGACACGCAAGGCCAATTCCTTGGTTACGTCGGCCACTGTCTCGACATTACCGACCAACGCCAGGCCGAAGCGGACATCCGCCGCCTGGCTTACTACGACGAACTCACCGGCCTGGCGAATCGACGCCTGTTCATGGACCGGCTCAGCCAAGCGCTGGCGGCAGCCCGGCGCAGCAGCCATATCGGTGCCCTGCTGTTCATCGATCTCGACCAGTTCAAACGCGTCAACGACGCGCGTGGACACAGCATCGGTGACGCGCTGTTGCAGCAGGTGGGCGGCCGCCTGACGCGTTTCCTGCGCGATGAAGATACGGTGGCGCGACTGGGCGGCGACGAATTTGTCGTGCTGCTGACCAACCTGGCCAATTCACCGGAGGCCGCGGCGCGGCTGGCGATGGGCGTCTCGGAAAAAATACGCGGCGTGATGGAAACCGCATTTCAGGTTGAAGGCTCCGATTTCCATATTGGCGCCAGCATCGGCATCACTGTCTTCCCGAAAGGCAGCGAAAACGAGGACGACCTGATGCGCGAAGCCGATACCGCGATGTATCGCGCCAAGGATGCCGGCCGCAATGCCGTGGTCTATTTCGAATCGGCGATGCAGGAAAACGTACGCGCCCGATTGGCGCTGGAACAAGACCTGCATCAGGCGATCAGCCAGAACGAACTGAGTCTGTACCTGCAACCCCAGGTTGACGGCCAGCGTGCCCTGGTCGGCGCGGAAGCCCTGTTGCGCTGGCATCACCCGACGAAAGGCCTGATTTCGCCGCTGGCCTTCATCCCGGTGGCGGAGGAGTCCGGCCAGATTCTCGCATTGGGCGAATGGGTGCTGCGCGAAGCGGCGCGCCTGCTGAAGCAGTGCGACGACCTCGGCCGGCCTTTGCGTCTGGCGGTGAACGTCAGCCCGCGTCAGTTCCGCCACACCGGCTTTGTCGCGCAAGTCAGTCAGATTCTGCGCGACGCCGGCGCCGACCCGACGCATCTGGTGCTGGAAGTGACCGAAGGGCTGGTGATCGAAGACATCCACGACACCATCGTCAAGATGGAAGAACTCAACAAGATCGGCATTCATTTCTCGATCGACGACTTTGGCACCGGCTATTCCTCGCTCGCCTACCTGAAACGCATGCCGCTGCATGAACTGAAGGTCGATCGCACGTTCGTGCAGGACGTGCCGCAGGATCCCAACGATGTCGCGCTGGTGGAAACCATCCTGTCGGTCGCCGGACACCTGAATCTATCGGTGGTTGCCGAAGGCGTCGAAACCGAAGCCCAGTTCGCCTTCCTGCAGTCGCGCGGTTGCGACGTGTTTCAGGGCTATCTGTTCGACCGCCCGCTACCAATTGAAGAATTCAGGGCCCGCTGGCGCGCTTGACGGCCAAGCAGGAACCCGCTCGCGGGCCGACTCGGCTTGCCAGCGTGCGGGTTCGGCTCACGCGTCGGGCAGTTTCTTGCCCGGATTGAGCAAACCGAGCGGGTCGAACAGGCGCTTCACGTCGCGCATCATTGCCAGCGTCGCGGCATCGAGTTCGCGCCCGACGTAATGCCGCTTTTCACTGCCGATGCCGTGTTCGCCGGACAGGCTGCCGCCGAGGCCGAGCACGGCTTCGATCAGGGCGTCGCGACAATCGCGCGCGCGCGCCATTTCCTCGACGTCGTCTGCATGCACCATCAGGTTGACATGCAGGTTGCCGTTGCCGGCATGGCCGAAACTGACGATGGGCACGCCATGATGTTTGCCGAGCGCATCGATGGCGTTGACCAGATTGGCCAGGCGCGCCACCGGCACCACCACATCTTCGTTGATTTTCAGCGGCGCGATTTTCTTCACCGCGTGCGACAGCGATTTGCGCGCGATCCACAGCGCCGCGATGGCTTCGGCGGTGAATCCACTCTGGATTTCCAGCAAGCCGTCGCCGACCAGCGCCTGTTCCAGCGCCGCGATCTGGCGCGGCACATCTGCCGCGACGCCATCGGCTTCCACCATCAGCACGGCTTGCGTGCCGGCCGGCAGACCTTCCGCCGCGCCATATTCGCGAATCACGTCGATCGCGCGGCGATCCATGAACTCCAGCGCGCTGGGCACGACGGGCTGCGCCATGATCCGACTGACGGCCGCGCACGCCGCCGCGTTGCTGGCGTAACAGACGCGCAGCGTGGCGACGCTTTCCGGCGCCGGAATCAGCCTCAACGTGGCTTCGGTGATCAAGGCCAGTGTGCCTTCCGAACCGACCAGCAAGCGGGTCAGATCGTAGGCGGTGGCGTACTTGGTGGTGCGGCTACCGACCCGGATTTCGCGCCCGTCGCCGGTCACCGCGCGCAAGCCGAGGACATGGTCGCGCGTCGCGCCATATTTCACGCAACGCGGCCCGGCTGCGTTCATCGCCAGATTGCCGCCGATGCGGCAATAGGCGCCGGAACCCGGATCGGGCGCATACATCAGGCCGACAGTCGCCGCCAATGCATCGATGTCGTCAGTGACCACGCCCGGTTCGACCACCACCAACCGGTTGGCGGCATCGAACTCGACGATGCGGTTCATGCACTCGAAGCTGACCACCAGACTGCCCGTGACCGGCATCGCGCCACCGACATTGCCGGAACCGGCGCCGCGCGCCACCAGCGCCAGCCGATGCCGGTTGGCCAGTTTGACGATGGCGACCACTTCATCGTGCCGGGTCGGAAACAGCACTGCATCCGGCAGGCAGGATTTCGGTGTTTCATCGCTGGCATACAACGCCAGCGTAGCGGCATCGGAAAACACCCGGTCAACGCCCAGCAGCGTCTGCAATTCGGCGAGGATTTCGCTGTTCAGCATCAGATCGTAGGGTGCGCCATGCGCACCGTTGCATCTGAATCGGTGCGCATGGCGCACCCTAAAAGGTCAGGTGTCATAGCGCGTATCAACCCAGCGCCGGCTCGACCACCTCGGCAACGCTGGCCAAGGCGTCGCTGTCGGCGTAGCGGCTGTAAACCTCCTGCACGGCGGCTTCGTAGATGATCCGGTTGAACCCCGAACTGGCCTGATCCGCCATGATGTGCTTGACCGCCTGGGTCATCACCTTGTCGAGCGAAACGATGCGTTTGGCTCGAATCACGCCGTCTTCGGCATCGACCAGAATCATCCGGAAACGCGCCCGATCACCCGCCGTTTCGTTCGGCAATTCGCGTTGCGCTTCCGGGATCATATGGATGTTGAAGGCCACGTCGGACCATTCGCAAACGTCCTTGATCTTGTACAGCAGAAACGCCGCCGGGCCATGCGTGAAGAGTCCGATATCCATCGGCTGCAAGCGAAATCCATCGACTTCAGCCGGTGTCGGGCTGCTCCAGAACAGCACCAGTTCGTGCGCACCGCCGCTGTAGGTATAGCGCGCGCCTTCATCGTAACGGGCATGTTCCGGACTGTAGACCTCACCCACTTGACGCGTGATCATTGATCCTGCTCCGGCAGCAAGGACGCCAGCATCGCCACCATGTCGGCATCGAAATCGAAGCCGGCATCCTGGCCGGGATTGATCGACAAGCCCATGTCGGCGCCCATACGCTGCACGATCCAGGATACTTCGGTCAGCAGACCGCCGCCGTAGCCGGGGAATTCATTGGTAAATTCCTTGGCGCGTTCGGGCGAAGAAAAGACGATGAAAACGCGATTGCCTTCATCGTCCTCGATCACCAGCGGATCCGCTTTGGTAGAGAGCTGGAAACCGGCAATCTGATGTTTTTCATCCTTGATCGGCATGAAAACCTGGTGCGCCAACAACTGGCGGGCAAAGGTTTCCGGGTCAAGACTGCCCTGCTCCATTTCAGATAGCAGGCGTTCAACTTCATTACGGGCGGCGATAGAGTTCATGAGATGTGCTGCAATGCGGGAGAACGGGCAGGATACCACCGCCCCCGCGCCCCGGAAACGGCCGCAACACCCTATCTACATCAAGGAGAAACCATGCTCAGACTTGGCATAGACCTGGGCGGCAGCAAGATCGAGATCGCCGCCTTGGATACCGATGGACGCGAATGCCTGCGCCGCCGCGTCGCCACGCCGCAAGGGGATTACCGCGCCAGCGTGGAAAGCGTCGCCAGACTGGTTGAAAGCGTCGAAGACGAATTGCAGGCGCGCGGCACGGTCGGCATCGGCATGCCCGGCGCCGAATCACGCGTCAGCGGCCTGATCAAAAACGCCAATTCCACCTGCCTGATCGGCCAACCACTGCGGCACGACCTGGAACAGCGCTTGCAACGCGAAGTCCGGCTGAGCAACGATGCCAACTGTTTTGCGTTGTCGGAAGCCGTCGATGGCGCTGCTGCCGGCGCTGAAGTGGTGTTCGGCGTCATCCTCGGCACCGGCTGCGGCGGCGGCATTGTCGTGCGCGGCCAGGTCCTTGCTGGCGCCAATGGCATCAGTGGCGAATGGGGCCACAACCCGCTGCCCTGGCCGACCGACGTCGAACGGCCAGGCCCCGCCTGCTACTGCGGCAAACATGGCTGCATCGAAACCTGGCTCTCCGGCCCCGGCCTGGCGCGCGATCACCTCACGCAGAACGGCCAGAACCTCACCGCCGACGCTATCGCCAACTTCGCCGACAACGCCGACCCGGCCTGCCTGGCCAGCCTGGCACGCTACGAAGACCGCCTCGCACGCGGTCTGGCGAATGTCATCAACCTGCTCGACCCGGACGTCATCGTGCTCGGCGGCGGGCTGTCCAACATCCAGCGCTTGTATGACAACGTGCCGCGCCTGTGGCCGCAGTACGTCTTCTCCGACCATGTCGTCACCCGACTGGTCGCGCCGATGCACGGCGATTCCAGCGGCGTGCGCGGCGCGGCGTGGTTATGGCAAGACGTTGCAAGCAGTCGACATGCCTGACATGACGGAAATTGCCGTGGATCAACCTATTGATAAGTAATGACTTTCTGTTTTCCGGAAAGCGTCTAGCATGAGATTTGCCGGTTTCGCATCGGCATCAAACCGCTGCACGGCAACCACCAAACGAGGAGATCAGCATGAATAGAGAAGCCAAAGCCCAAGGTGATAACCCACACACCGAACGCGCACACCCTGAACGCCGTCGTTATCCGCATTTGCGGGCGATTTATCCGGATGCACGGTCGCATATCGATCATGTCTTCCACAATCGGCATGACTGGGCTGGCAGCCCGATCGACTATGTGGCGCATCGCATCATTCATGAGTATTACCCGCAACTCGTCAGCCATGATGTGCGCATTCTGGTCGGGGCGATCGAACGCGTGCATGAAGCGTTGGCGGCGGCTGACAAGGCGCATTGAGGGATTGGCATAGACATACGCTGCAAGCAAAAAGCATCAAGCCAAAACCATCAAGTTAAAAGCAAACAGCCGGGCAAGCCCGGCTGTTTGCTTGATGCGTTCTACTTTCAGGGACGCAGGTAGGCGTAACCCTTTTGCTGCTGCTGCATGATCTGGATGACGCCGGCGGGGACATAGCTGATGCTGCCCAGCATGTCGTCCTTGTTCAGCTTCTGGTTGCGCATGGTGTTCAGGCAGGCGAGCACCTTGACGCCGGATTCAACCGCTTCATTGATCCGGTTGCCTACCTCTGACTCGGCTTTCAGCATGTTGATGCCCGGGCCATAGGCGATGATTTCCAGGTCCACATTGGCGTTGCCGAGGTCTTTCTGGATGTTCTTGGCGTTGTTCAGCGCCAGATTCCATTTGGCAGCGTCGTTGTCGCTGACCTGGATCACCATTTTTGATTTTTCCGCTGCCAACGCTGGGGCGGCCATGGCGCCAAACATGAGTACGCTGCTCAGCAGAATACCGGCGATGGTGTGCATTTTTTTCATCTATATCTCCTCGGGGTGTTGGAAAAGCTTGAAAAGGCTGGAAAAGACTCGGCATAAAAAAACGGCACGAATGAAATGCCATTCGCGCTGCAGGACGCGGTGTGTTTCAATTTTATTCCATCCCGCGCACAGAAAAAACGCGCTCCCAACCCGGAAGCACGATTTAACCCAGGCTCACCCCAGGCTCAACCGAAGAACCGCGCCAGCACGCCCAATGTACAGGTGATCAAGCCCAAGGTCAGATTGATCGCGACGATCTGCCGAATCCGGTTCTGCGCCGCCGCTGCCGCCGGGATGTTTGCCGCTGCCAGGCTGGCGCGCAGCGCGGCGTAAGGCTTGAAATAGAGATAGGCGAACAACAAAGCCATCACCCAGCCGATCACCGTCATCGTCAGCACCGTGTGCGAGCCGCGCCCGGCGCCCATGCCGGTGAGGCCATGGCCACTGACTACCAAGGTCACGATGCAGACCCAAACCAACGGGAAGAAGCGCGAAAACACGCGTTGCCACAAAGCCAGCCGCACCGGAGGCTCCAACGCCATCGCGCTGGGCCGCAACGCCATGTGCGCGAACAACATGCCACCTACCCAGCCAATAGCGGCCAACAGGTGCAGAACCAGAAACAGGGGAATCAACCAGGTCATGAAAAGCTCCAGAAATCATTATCGGGTGAACCATGCAGCAAGCTCGCTGAATCGGCAAGCCAGGCGTGACGGCAACAGTATCGTTCAGGCCGCCGAATCAGTCAGGATCAATCATATTCGACGCTGTAGAAGGTATCGAAACTGCTGCGCTGTTGTCCGGCCTGCGCTTCCAGGCGGACGTGCGGCGTCAGTTGATAAAGCACTTTCGCCACCTGGCTCAGGCCGTCCAGGCTTTGCTCGTAACTGAGCAGCGTGCGCGACGACAACCGCTTGCCGACGCTGACCACGCTGCTGGCGAGATCCGGGCTGTCGCCAGCGCGCACGTCGAAGGTATCGATATTCAGCGCCGCAGCCAACTGCGACTGGAAGTTCACCGAATCGGCCTGGCTCAACAGGGTGCCGGCGGCAATCTGCAGCAATGCAAATTCCTGCTGGCCGCCGCTGCTCAAGCCGTGCCCAAGTACCAGCCAGGACAGCTTTTCGGTATCCGGCAGCACCGGGTCGGAATACAGCGTCGCCAGCGGCCGTTGCACTGTGCCGCGAACCTGCACGCCAGCGGTCACCGTGGCGGTCTTGCGCACGGCGAGCACATCGAGACCCGGATTGTCGATCAGGCCGATGAAGCGCAACACGCCGCGCTCGATGTTCAGGGTCTGGCCATAGGCGGCGTAGCGGCCCTCCTCGACCCGGATGCTGCCGTCGCCGCGCAACTGGTTGTTGACGGTAAAGACACGCAGTTGGCCGCCCAGGCGGGCATCGAATCCGGCGCCCTTGAACAGAAAATCCTTGCCCAGATTCAGTTTCAGATCGAGCGCCAACGGAAAGCGCTGGCTGGCCGACGGCGGTCTTGTCGGTTGCCCGACGATCACCACATCCGACGACAGTTCCGGCCGGCTGCTGGCCGGCATTTCCAGACGGGCGCGATCGGCGGTGAGTTCGCCACTGAGTTGCAGGCGTTTTTGATCCAGATTGAGTTTGGTATTGCCCGACACGATGACGCGGCGATCACTGCGATTGTTGGCGGCGAACTTCTCGAAACTCAACGTCAGACCGGCGCGCGGGTTCCTCCATTCCGCCTCGCCGCTGACCACAACGCGACCGCTGCCGCCATTCAGAACGCCTTCCTGGACGCGAATCCGGTCATCCGCAAGAACCAGTTTAAGGCTGCCATCGGCGATCAGAACGCCCTCTTCCGGCATCGCAAAACGAATCTGGCTGGCGTCGATCCGGCCTTCGATTTTTGGCGCCGCCAGGCTGCCGGCACCGTTCAAGTGGGCGTTGATCCTGGCGTCGGCGCGCATGCCGAGCGGCAGGAACGGTTTCAGCGGGCGCAGATCGGCCACATCCAATTGCGCGTTCCAGGCCAGCGGCGCACTGCGCGGAAAAATGAAACCGGCGCTGAAACCGGCACTTGAACCGCCAACCTCGCGCAACAGCGTGCCACGTGCATCGGCATGCAGATGGCCAATCTCGGCGCTGCTTGCGTCAAGCTCAGCGGTGATGTGATTGGCAGCCGCGTTGAGTTCGAGGTTGAGGGTGTTCAAACCCAGCTTCAGCGCCGGATCGTTCAGCCGCAGATCACCCGATTGGCGGCGCAGCCGAAACTGGCCGTCCAGCGTTTCACCCAGGCTCAGATTCCAATCCCCGTTCAGCCGCAGGTCGGTTGAAAACGGCGGCAGGCTTGTTGTTGCACTTTTCAGCATCGCCAGTAGCGGCGCCAATGGCAGGTTGCCCAGCGTGCCGCGACTCGCAATCCGACCTTGCTGATGACTGAGCTGCGCCAGATTCAACTGACCGCCCGCCACGCTCAACGCCAGATTGTTGACCTGCTGTTGTTGGCCGGAAAGCAGCAGGCCGGCCGGTGCGGTCAAACTGACTGGCCAATCTGCACCCAACTCACCACCCAACTCGGCACGGGTCAATTGACCACGCCAGACCAGACCCCGCCAGGCCGACGCAGCCAATTTGGCCGGCAGGTCATCAAAACCGCCAGCCAGACTAGCCATTAAACGCCACTCACGCTGGCGGGCGTCGAGCGACAACGTATGCGCCGAGCGCAGACCTTTGGCGATGACGTCAATCTGGTCAAAATGCTGCTCCGCAACCGCAACACCGCGCGCTTCGATGGCCGCATTGAAAGCACCATTGGTGGCGGCTTGCAGGTTGAGTTGAAGATTCAGCTTGTCAGCGGCATAGCCACCTGGCAGCCGCAGTTTTTCAGCTTCCAGCGAGGCTTCGATTGCCGGCTTCAACGGATCGCCGCTGGCGTTGCCGCTGCTGCGCAAACGCCCGGCCAGGCCGAAGCCGAGGTTGATGTTGAGGCGCGCCAGCGCTGGCGCTTCAATCTTCCACGCCAGGCGGTCGCCGGCACGACCATAGGCACCGCTGAAGCGGGCCAGATTGCCGGCCAGATCCAGATCGATATCGGCATCAACCAGATGCTGTTGTTCATAAAGCAGACGGCCGCGCCCCTTGACCGGCCGCCCTTCGAGTTCGCCCGGCGGCAAGGTGAACTCGGCAAGCAGCCGCAAATCGGGCTCCAATGCGCCGCTGATCTTGCCGCGCGCATTCAAGCGCGCGGCGGGAAACTTGCCGATCCGCGCCGGGTTGATCCGGGTAGCGTCGAAGGTGGCGGAAAAGGCGCGGCTGGCGTCGAGCTGCAATGCCCCATTCGCCGTCATTTGCCCGGCCTGGCCGCTGAAATCGAGACTTTCCAGACGCAGCGCGGCCTCGCTGTGGGTCAGTTTGAAGCGGCCCTGGCTCCAGCCCTGGCTGACATCGCCACTGATTTCAGCACTGAGTTGCTGCCGCCTGGCGTCACTGCTGAATTGCAAACGGGTGTTCAGTTGCGTGGCATTCAGTGAGCGATGCAGCTCGGCCAGATTCAGCTTCTGGCTGGCCAGATTCAATATCACCTGCGCATTCCGCCAGACACCATCACCGGTCAACTGGCCGGCCGCGCCGAGATCGATCAACAAAGAACTGAATTCAGCCTGGGTGTCATCGCCCAACACCGCGCCGCTCAGGTTGGTCAATGGCAGACGCTGCTGGTCGAGGCGGCCGGCGAGCCGATTGCTCAAACTAAAGGTGCCGAACAGGCGTTCGGCGCCTTGCGTTGGGTCTGCGCTATTTCCTGCGCTATTTCCTGCGCTATTTCCTGCGCTATTTCCTGCGCTTATTTCTTCGCTTTTATCTTCAACCCGGCCCTCAAACAAGCCGGAAAACGCCAGATCCGCATTCGGCGCGACAGCAGAAAAATGGCGTGGATTGATGCCCTGCCCGCTGACCAGCAAACGCGGCAGCCGCACTTTGGCAAACGGCGCGGCTTCGCCCTGGGCGATGAACTGCATACCGTCGGCGTTGGCCTGCAAGCTGAATTCCGGCGCCGCCAGCGTGCCGCTCAATTGCATGCCAGCCTGCACCGGCAAAGGTTGCTCGCGGACTGCATTGAGCCGGCCTTGCAACCTGAACGGCGCATCCTGACCAAGTTCGATCTTACCGCGCACCGCCGCCCAGGGTGTCATCACGCTGGCCCGAGTCAGCCGATAGCGTGCCTCAATCGCTTCGAGGCTGGCTCGTAGATCGTGAAACTCAAAGCTTTGCCCGGCCTGCACGATTTCCAACCTGGCGATGTCGAGTGTTCGCAACTGCACTTCGAACGGCAAACGCAAGCTGCGCGGCAACTCGGGCGGCGTTGGGTCGAACTTGAGCCGCGTCAGCTGAATCGATTGTGCCGCCAGCAAATCGATTTCGACACGCTGTTGCCAGAGCGCCTGCGGCTGCCATTCAAGACGCAGATTCTCGATCTGAATCCGCTGTTGGTCGGTCGCCACAATCAATTTTCCGATACTCAGCGAACCACTCAAATCCCCTTCAACAGCCGTAAAGGCCAGACGATCCTGGCTCAGCACGCTGGCGGTTCGGGTCAGCCAAAGAAAGCCGCTCGGGCTGCTGGTCATCCAGGCGACGGCAGCGAGCAGTACCGTCAACAAAATGAACAACCCGGCAACCCACCAACCAATACGCTTCAAAACGATACCCCGAGCGAGAAATGCAGGCGCAGTTCATCGGTCGCTTCGCCATAGGCCAGGTCAAGGTTGATCGGCCCGACCGGCGAGCGGTAGCGGCTGCCGATGCCGACACCGAACACGGGCGACAGGTTTTCCAGACGATCGGCGGCATCGCCGGCATCGACGAACAGCGCCACCCCCCAATTGCCAGGGAAGAAATAGTTGTATTCGACGCTGCCGGTGGCCAGATGCCGTACCGACGCGACACCGCCGCCCTCGGCGCGGCCCAGGCTCTGGAACGCGTAGCCGCGTATCGAGTTGTCACCCCCGGCGCGGAACAGAAAGTCGGTCGGAATGCCGTCAACCGTGTCCGCCAGCACGCTGCCCAGTTCACCGCGCAGAATCAGGCGGCCATGTTCACCCGCCGGAAAATAACGGGTGTAGCGTCCAAGCAGGCGCAAAAAAGAGGTATCCGACAGCACGGCTTCACTGGCGCCGCCAATCTGCGCACTTATCACGTCGCCTTGCCGTGGATAAAAGTTGCGTCCCACCCGCCGCCGCGTCCAGCTCCAATTGGCGGTCAACGCCTGGTTGTGCGAAGTCAGCAGACTGCCAACACGTTGCTTCTCGGTCTGGTATTGCAGCGCCTGGGTGACTTCAATCTCGCCGCCGGCATTGCTGAGGTTGCTTCCCTTGATCCGGCTGCGTTTGGCAACCACCAACGAAGTCAGCGTTTCCTGGCCCTCGATATCTTCCTGTTTGACTTGCAGACCCAGGCTGTTGTCGTAGCCGTCGCTACTGCGCGGCCAGGCCAGTTCGGCTGAACCAGCCTGGCGTTTTTCTTCCAGATGCGACTCCAGCTTCAAGCGCAAGCCACGCTCGAGGACATTTCGATGCAGCCATGACACCTGCGCCCGCACGCCCTGATCGGTGCTGACACCAGCGCCAACGCTGAACGATTTCAACGGTCGCTCCACCACCTCGACCCGGATCGGCACCGCCGCTGCCAATGCCGGCTCTGGCTCGATGCGGACCACCACCTGCGTGAAATAGCCGCTTTCTTCCAACGCCTGTTGGAAATCCAGCAGATCCTGTTGCCGGACCGGTTGCCCCGGCTTGAGCGGATTTAGTTTTCGAATGATCGATGCCGGGTAACGCTGCTGCCCGCTGATCTGCGGCGAGCCGTAATAAAAGGCCGGGCCACTGTCGATATTCAGGCTCAGATCGGCCGTTTGCGTGGCTGGGTCGATACGCGCCTGACTCAGACTCAACTGCGCCGCCGGATACGCCGCCGCCAGCAAAGGCCGCAACACGGCCGACTTGGCGGCATCCCAGTCGGCCTGGCGAAACGGCATCGGCGGCTGCAGGGCAAACTGGTGTTCGATGCGATCCCGCCGCCGCTGGTTGGCCGACTCCGCCGCCGCCAAGGCGCCACTGAAACCGATGTTCACCGCGCGCACCCGCGTCAGTGGCCCGGGCGATACGGCGAAGCGCAGCAGAATGTCGTTATCCGTGCGCGTCATCGCGCTATCGATCTTCGGCGAAAAATAGCCCTCCGTTGCCAGCAATTCGCGCGCGGATTCGAGACTTCTAGCCCGCAGCCGCACCCGTTCTTCCTCACTCAGTGCCTCACCCAAACGTGCCGCCCGCGCCGCTTCAAGATGCTGCGTCAACAACGGTTTGAGATCATCCGGCGCGTCGATCTCCACCGTCAGCGCGTGGGCAGAACCGGCGCTGATCAACGCACAAAAGAAAAACAGGGAAAGCGGGGAAAGGGCGGACAAACTTCAGAATTCCAGATCGGTTGCTGTTTGACAGGCACGAACATTTTCGATATCGCAAGCGCAGATTGTAGGCTTCGGCCAAGCGCAGCGGATGCCTAAGGGGCTGTCCATGAATAACCTGGAAATTCTGGACTGCACTGGTGGGCGCGCTGCCACGTTGCCGGCCGCTTGCAGGGAATGATCATGCTGTGCGGCCGGCGCCTTGCATCGCATCCCCCCAGGACACCCATAACCATCCAGGTTATTCACGGACAGCCCCCAAGCGGCAAAACCCGCCGCCAAGGGATGGCGGTGCAAGAAGAACCATCCTGATCCGTTATGCACTACACGTTGTGCACTACATCATTCGGGCTTTGATTTCCGCCATCAGGGTGGCCGATTCAACCGGTTTCAACAACACTTTCCAATTCGACGATGGCGCGCTATTGATGTTTTCCAGTTGGGTTTCCCCGGTCAGCAGGGTGGCCTTGATTGGCCGCTGGACCCGCTTTTGCAAGCTATCGAGAAACTGCATGCCGTTGATGCCCGGCAGCCGAAAATCGACAAAATAAAAGTCCGCCTGCGTAATGTGCGGGTCGGCCAGAGCGTGCTCGGCGCTGCCGAATCGAGTGACTTTGATGCCATTTGCGCTGAGCAAAATCTCGATCGCCTCAGCGGCCATTTCATCATCTTCGATGACCACCACCTGCAGCCCGACCAAGCCGGATGCGTCATCTTCGGGAAGGCCTGGATGGGTGGCATCGATACCCGTCGGCGGCGCTGCCGACATAACAGGGAGCGCCGTCGCAACCGCCAGCGGCACGCTGATCTCGAACCGGGAACCGGTGTTCGGGCGGGAATGACAGCGAATTCGACAATCCAGAATAACGGACAAACGTTTGACGATGGATAAGCCGAGGCCAAGGCCTTGCGCCCTGTCGCGCTGCGGGTTGCCGATCTGAACGTACTCATCGAACACCGATTCCAGCAGGTTCGGCGCGATGCCGATGCCGGTATCCCAGACCTGGATCAAGGCTTGGCCGCCGCGGCGACGAAAACCGACCAGCACGCCGCCGGTATCGGTGTACTTGATGGCGTTGTCGATGATGTTGCGCAGCAGGCTGTAGAGCAGCTTGGCATCGGTAAACAGCCTCAGTTCGTTGGCCGGGAAAAAGAACTTGAAGCGCAGGCCCTTGGCCAATGCCAGGGGGGCGAACTCGGCTTCGATCTGGCGCAGCAGGACATCCGCACCCACGATTTCAGGATGCGCCCGCACTTGGCCGCCATCCAGCCGCGAGACATCGAGCAATGCGTTCAGAATATCCGCCAAACTGCGTGTCGACAGCGTCAGGTAGTTGGCAATGCGGCGCTGCTCATCATTCAACGGCGAGCTGACCAAGGTCTCCAGGAACAGGCGCATGGCATGGATCGGTTGCCGCAAATCGTGGCTGGCAGCGGCGAGAAAACGGGACTTGGCGGCATTCGCCGCATCCGCAGAATCCTTCGCCGCAAGCAGTTCAGCGGTGCGCTCCACGACCAGGCGTTCAAGTTCTTCATGTTGCAATTGCAACCAAGTCCTGCTGGCTTCGACCTCTGACAGCAAGGCGTTGAAATTGCGCACCAGGTCGCCAATCTCGTTGTCCGCAATGGGAATATCACGCGGCGTGAAATCCTGGTGCAGACGCGCGTCGTTGGCGGCTTCCTCCAGCATGCGTACCGGCCGGATGATGCGATTGAGAAAGCGCATGGCGAGAACCAAGGCGACTCCGCCGGCTATGAGAGCAACAAGAAAAGTGCTCGCAATGGAAGTGAAGTAACTCTGCCAGTAAGCGTCAAGCCGTGCCTGAAGGTAGATGCTGCCAACCTCTGCCGCGTCGACCTCGATCGGCATCTGCAAGGTAGCGGTGTCGGCCAGCAACGCAATCTGGCTTGGCGGTGAGGCGCTCTTCGGCAGGTTGGCGGGAAGCTGCTTTGCATCGCCATAAACGGCGAGACGCACACCGGCGTCAGTGAACAAGGCGGCGGCTTCGACTTCCGGGTAGGCCTCGAACATGCGCAATACCCCGTGCGCGACTTTCCGGTCTTTGAACATGACCGCCGCGCTGGCTGCCGTTCCCGCTGCATTGGCGGCGCTCGACAAATTACGCTGGATGTCCGTGCGCAAACTGTCGAGCCGCAACACCGCATTGCTCAGCAACCCCAGCCCGATGCCGATCAGAACCGCAGCAATGATCAGTCTGGCGAGCGGATAGCGGATCGAGCGACGATCGAAGAAAGCGCCGAGAAAGGTGCGTTTATTCATATACATTGCGCGCCAGACGCAACAGTTGCGGCGAAAAATGGAAACCTGCGCGACGCGCCTGGACAAGATTGATATCAAACCGGATGCCATCATCCTGCCGCCCGATTTCAATCATCCCGCCTTCCTCGGCAAAGCCGGCATAGGCGCTGAGGGTCAGCGCACCGCGCAACGCCGGGTGCGTCGCCAGTGCGTTCCAGCGCTGGCGCGAATCGACGTAAAGCACCTGGCAGTCGCCATTGCCCAGCGCGAAATCGACGACCCGCAATTCGCGGCCCGCCACCTTGCGGCCGGACAGCGCGGCCAAAGCTTCCGCCTGGCGGTTGTCACGGACATCGATACAGACCTGGATGACGCGTGTTTTGTCGATACCCGAGCGCGGAAATTCACTGAACTTGAGGAAGTTGAACAACATCGCGCTGCGCATCGACTGCTCGTCGGGCATTTCAGCGCCGGCGGCATGCTGGACCGAGCTGCAGCACACGCCAACCAGAACAAGCGCTGGCAAAAGCGAGAGGACACAGCGCCTTGCGCGGCGAAGCATGGCCGTGGCAATCCGGCGAAAGAACATCAAAAGACTGGACATGCCTTAAAACGCGTGCTTCGCTTCCAGGTAGAAACTGCGTCCCGGCAACGGCAAACTTTCCAGCAGCGGCGCGCTGAATTCGCGCGCATCGGCATCGAACAGGTTGCGGATGGATGCCGAGAAATCCCAGTCCTTGTCAGCCGAATAGTGCAGCGTGGTATCAACCCGGTTGTAAGCACTCAATCCAGCGCGCTTGCCGATCATGTTCGCCTGCAGGTTCCAGTTCCATCCCGGTGAAAAAGCCCAATCCGCCCGTAAATAGGCCTTTTCCCTCGGCACCGACTTGGGGAAGGTGGAATCCGACTCTTCAATATGAGCCAGGTTGCCGGCCAGCCGCAGCGTCCTGGAAGCCTGCCACTGCGCTTCCAGTTCAACACCATGCGAGGAGCGATTGCCGACATTCTGGAACTGAAATTGGGTCGAAGCATTGGCCGCGATCAGATTGGATTGCTCGAATCGATACAGGGCGAGCCCCAGGTTGAAATCCTTTGCTGCCGCGTAATGGAATGACAAATCCCAGGTATTCGAGCGCTCCGGTGTCAGGTCGGGATTCGGGTTGGTGGCAGCGGTTTTCGCATAGAGCTCAAGATACGATGGCGCCCGGAAAGCCTCGCCATACATCAGCTTGGTGGTGAACCGCTCGGAACCCTGCCAGACCAGCGCCAGACGCGGGTTCAACGTGCTGCCGAAATCGGAGTAATGATCGTAGCGCGCGCCAGCGGTCAGCTCCCAATCCGGCGCCAGGTTCCAGATATCCTGCAGATAGAGGTAGCTGAGCTGGCGTATTTTTTCCGGCGCGAAGGCATACGGCGTATTCGAAAGATCCACCAATGGCCCGCCTGCCGGCAGCGGGCTTCCGTTTGGTCCGATGCCGAAATTGACCTGCTGCTCGACCTGAAACAAATCCTTGAAGCCATAGCCACTGCCCAAACGGATGGCATGCTTTTGAAACCCGGTATACAGGCCGCTGACTTCGGCTCGCAGCCCGCGTTCGCTCGATTGCATACGGTTGAGCTGACCGTCAGGATAGGTTCCGGTGATGTCGGCAAAGCCTGGCGGACGTTCCTGAAATCCGTTGCCCGAACTGTAGTCAAGGTACGAATAACGCAACTCGGCATTCAGGCCCCAATTGCGGCCGAAAGACTCATCGTTGAACAGCAGTGCGACATCGAAGCGGTGGTCGCGCGCCTGGGTAACCGGGTCCAGCACCCCTGCGCCAGACATTCCGGTTTCCAGATTGCGGTGGCCCATGTAGTCGGCCAGCAGACGCCAGTTCTGTTTGGCCATGGAGAAACGAATATCCTGGCCTTGCCAGCCATAACCCGCTTTACCGCTTGCCGCCAAAGCGTCCGTCGAGATGAAGGGATTGTGACCGTCAGTGTGCGAGAGTCCGGCGCTGAATCCGACATCAAAGCCATTCCACGATCCGCCATGCCGCACCCAGCCCACCTGCGTGTCAAAACTGCCTGCCCGCAAACCCGCCTCGGATTGTTCGATTCGGCCGGCAGTCCGGGTAATGACATTGATCACGCCAGCGGAAGCATCCGAGCCGAACAAGGCGGTACCAGGGCCGCGGATGATCTCGACGCGTTCAATTATGCTGGCCGGCAATCCCTTCCAGAAGATGCCGGATGACCAGACCAGATCACGCATCGGCTCGCCATTCACCATCAGCAAAGTGTGGGTGCCCGCCGCACCGCGAAACGTCACTTGCGGCCGGAATGCAAACAGATTGGCCCTGACATAGATGCCCGGCACGCTTTGCAGAATTTCCGTGAGGTTGGTCGCCCCGGTGGCCCGGATATCTTCCGCCGTGATGACGGAAACCACTGACGGTGCTTTCGACAGTGTCTGCTCGGTATTGGTGGAGATCCGGACCTTCAGCGTCAACAGGTCTTCCATGCTCAGCGCCAGCAATCGATCGAGTTCCGTCTCGGCGTGCGCCGGTGCGTTCAACGCCAGGCAGGCCACCAGTAGTTGGGCCACGGCCAGCGTTAATACTGCGTGCCTGTTCACGTCATTTCTCCCTGTTCTTTCGTTGCATTTTCCATGCAAAGTGTCGGATTGTTGAAGTGACTGTGATTCTGCTCGCTAACCCACAAAATCGTCAGCCGTCCCGCCGCCGGACTGCCGGCTGGTATTCACGCTGTTGTGTATCACCACTGACTTCCAGAATGCGCACCTTCACCGTCTTGCCCTTCACCTTGCCCTCCGCCAGCCGACGTTGTGCTTCATGCGCGATGCGGCGGTCGACCGCGACATAGGTGGTAGTTTCCGTAACGGTGATCTTGCCGACCTGGGCGCTGGTGAAACCGGCCTCGCCGGTGAGCGCGCCGAGCACGTCGCCGGGACGTATTTTCTCTTTCCGGCCGCCGAGAATCTGCAGCGTGGCCATCGGTGGCAGCAGCGGCTTCTTGCTTGCCGGCTGCAGTTCATCCAGCGCATGCCACTCGACTTCGGTGCCGATTTCCTTGGCGATGGCATCCACCCGTTTCATCTGGTTTTCGCTCGCCAGGCTCAACGCCCAACCGTCCTGATCGACGCGGCCAGTGCGGCCGATACGGTGGATGTAGACCTCCGGGTCGGGCGTCACGTCGACGTTGATCACCGCTTCCAGCTTGTCGATATCCAGTCCGCGCGCGGCGACATCGGTTGCCACCAGCACCGAGCAACTGCGGTTGGCGAACTGGATCAGCACCTGATCGCGTTCGCGTTGCTCCAACTCACCGTGCAACGCCAACGCGGCGAAGCCCTGCGCGCGCAGCACTTGCAGCAGGTCGCGGCATTGCTGGCGAGTGTTGCAGAAGGCCAGCGTGCTGACCGGGCGAAAGTGGTTCAGCAGCAGCGCCACCGCCTGCAAGCGCTGGTCTTTTTCAATCGGGTAGAAACGTTGGCGAATCTTGTCGCTGGCATGTTGTTCCGGCAGCTTCACTTCCTGCGGCTGACGCATGAAGCGCTTGCTCAATTCGCCAATTTCCGCCGGGAAGGTGGCGGAGAACAGCAGGGTCTGGCGTTTTTTCGGGCACATCTTCGCGATGGCGGCGATCTCGCCGTAGAAGCCCATGTCCAGCATGCGATCAGCCTCGTCCAGCACCAGCGTGTTCAACGCTTCCAGCGTCAAACTGCCGCGTTGCAGATGATCCATGATCCGGCCCGGCGTGCCGACGACGATGTGCGCGCCGTGTTCCAGACTGAGCATTTGCGGCCGCATCGGCGAGCCGCCGACCAGCGCCAGAATCTTGATGTTGTCTTCGCTACGCGCCAGCCGGCGCAATTCCTGGCTGACCTGATCGGCCAGTTCGCGCGTCGGGCAGAGCACCATCGCCTGCACATTGAAACCGCGTGGATTCAGATTGGCGAGCAGCGGCAGGCCGAATGCCGCCGTCTTGCCACTACCGGTCTTGGCCTGCGCGATGAGGTCGTGCCCGGCGAGCGAAATCGGCAGGCTGGCGGCCTGGATCGGGGTCATGTTGAGGTAGCCAAGCTGATCCAGATTGGTCAGCATGGCGGGCGCAAGCGGCAGCTGGTTGAAGGCGGCGCCGGCAGGCGCGGTTTCTTGCGGTGGGGAAGTTTGGTCGGGCATGCCGGATTATCGTTGATTCCAGGCCTGAACGTGTCGAGGGAAGCGCTGATCCATTCCAATTCCGTCATTCCGCCCCGGATTACCCCCTTCCGGGGTGACGACCAGGCCGGAATCCAGTGGAATCAACCACTTGAATCCCGGCTTTCGCCGGGGTGACATCTACCGCAGACCGCAGCCCGACAGGTGAAACCTTAAGTAAATGCATCCGCCATCACGTTGCGCAGCCAGCCATCGGCATATTCCACTTCCAGTCTGCGGTAGATGCGCGGCACCGGTTCCGGTTTTTCCTTGGTCCCGAAGGTCACCGGCGAAATGCCGCTGCCTTCCTTGATGTAGACCCACTGGCCATCGCGCACGCGATACAGGTGCACCACCGAGAAGCCCCAGTCGTGCGCCACCACGCTGTAGCAGGTGTTGGTGTAGATCGCTTGCGGCGCCGGCAAAGCGTTGAACTTGGCGACCAGATTGGCGGCCACCACCTTGGCTTGCGACATCGCCATGTGGGCGGATTTCGGGAATGCGTTGTTGCTGGCCAGCTCACCACCGATGCAGGCATCACCAATGACGTAAATGTCTTTCGCCTTGATCGATTCCATGCTGTCCGGCTTCACCTCGCACCATCGGTCCTTGAACGAGGCCAGGCCGAGGTCTTTCGCGATCTTGCCGGCGTGATGCGGCGGGATGATGTTGACGACATCCCCCTTGTGCTCGCCGAAGCCGGTGTAGCAGGTCATGGACTCCGGATCGACGCGTTCCACCTTGCCGTCGTTGGAGCCGGACACCCACTCGATCATGCCGCCTTCGCCGTAGCCGTAGAGTTCCTTCCAGGCCTGCTCGAACAACGCCTTTTTCGAAAAGGAATCGTTGGCATCGAGAATCAGCACTTTGGCCTTCTTCTTGCCATGATGTTTGCAATGCAGCGCCACTTGCGCGGCGCGTTCGTAAGGGCCGGGCGGGCAGCGGAACGGGCCGGGCGGCACGGCGATGATGAAGGTGCCGCCATCCGGCATCGCCGCCAGCTGTTTCTGCAACAACAAGGTCTGCGGACCGGCTTTCCAGGCGTGCGGCAACCGGGTTTGCGCAAGCTGTTCAGTCAAACCAGCCACCGCGCCGTAGTTGAAATCGACCCCCGGCGACAGCACCAGCGCGTCGTAGCTGAAACTATTGCCGCTGGCGGTCGCCACCGTTTTCTTCACCGGGTCGATCAGCGTGACCGCATCCTGCACCACCTTGATACCTCGCTTTTGCAGGCCTTTGTAACCGATTTGCAGCGTCTTGATGGCGCGATCGCCGGAGATGACTTCATTCGACAGCGGGCACGAGGTGTAGACCGCTTCGCGCTCGATCAGCGTGACGTCGATGCTGGCATCGAGCAGGCGCAGGTATTTGGCGGCGGTTGCGCCACCGAAGCCGCCGCCGACCACGACGACACGCGCCCTTGGCTTGGCGGCATGCGCATTGGGAATACTCAGAATGGAAGCACTGGAGGCGACGGCAAGCGCCTTGATGAAACCGCGACGATCGATGGCATGCATGGCTGTCTCCTGGCTCATTTGCTTTGTGCGCCGTAGTAATGCGCGGCGGCCGGAACATCAGCCTGCTTCATCTTGCGGGCGGTCTTCTTCATCTTCCGGTGCGGCATCTTGAACCCTTCGTCGCGGTATTTTTCCAGTTCCAGTTGCATGTATTTCGCCCACTGGCCATTGATCTTCGGCGCATCCTCGTCCGGATCGCTACCGGTGAGGCCGTGGCAATCCTCGCAATTTTCCGAGATCGCATCCTTGCCTTTGGCGAGCAGACTGGCGCTGACGCTTTGTGGCACGGGCACCCAGCGCTTTTTTGAAAAGTAAACCGCCAGCGCATCGATTTCATCGTCGCTGAAACCTTTGACGATGCGGTTCATCGTCGCCGCGCCGCGCTCGTCATACTTCCACTGCTTCATCACGTTTTTCAGGTATTCCCTGGGCAAACCGCCAATGGAAGGCATCGAGGTACCGACGCTGACACCACTGACGCCATGACAGTTGTTGCAAGTACGCGCCAGCACATCGATTTCGATTGCCGCCATTGCCGCGCCGCTCAGCCAAAACAGGGCCACGACCAAAGCCACCTTGCGCATCGACTCCTCCAGTTCTCAGGAAAATTCTCGGAAAAAAAACACCAGGACGACGGATCAGCCGGGTTCCAGAAAGCGCCGGGGTCCAGATTGCTGCAACCCTTTTTGCCATGATGGCTTTCCGCACTTTTAACCCGGCAAGAGGCTTAAAGCAAGCGCGTCATGCACCAATATTGCGACGCAACATATTGATTATTAACCTATTCTTATTTAGCTCGCTGACAAAGAATGAGATTGCGATAGCCCTACCTTCCTCGTAGTCTATGCCGCGAATTTAGTATAAGCGTACCGAAACTGGCTTTTTCTAGTCCAATTTCGTACCAATTCCGGCAAGTACAGAAGCTCACTTGCCCGTTCCGCAGCCGCGCGAAAATGGAGATGCACAATGGCTAGTCGCACCTGGAAGACGCTCATCGGGCTGATCGCCTGTATTCTGTTGCCCGCCCTGATCGCGCCTCCATTCGCGTTTGCAAGCTTGAGTCCGACCAGCAGCCCAATCGCCACCGAAAACGCGCAGCCGGCGAATCCTGAGATCGCCAATTTCCGTTGCCTGCGCTGCCACGCCGACCCGGAAGAAAAAGTCAAAGTCCGCGCGGATGGCAGCAAGAATGTCATCTTCATCGACAACCAGGAGTTCGAACACAGCGTGCATGGCAAACAGCTCTGCACCGGTTGCCACAACAACGTCACCAAACTGCCGCACGCCAAACCTCTGCCCAGGAGCGTCGGTTGCATCGAATGCCACAAGCAGAAACTGGCGGCGCAGAAAGACAATCCGAATCCGGAGTACAAGCGTCTTGGCATCGTCGTCGAACAGATGGAGGGCTACCTGCATTCCGTCCATGCACAGCCGCGCAAACAGGACATCTCGAAGATCAACGCCACCTGCTACGACTGCCATGACGCGCACAACATCGGCGTCCTGGGCAGCATGCAACGCGCCGAACACCGCCTGAAGAACCCCGAGGTTTGTGGTCGCTGCCACGAAAAAGCGCTTGAGGAATACAAGGCCTCGATGCACGGCAAGGCAGTACTGGAAAAGAAAGACACCAAGAGCGCGGTCTGCTCGGATTGCCATAGCACGCACCACATCAGCTCCGCCAAGGGCGATCCGATGAAGCTGACGATCACCAAGAACTGTGGCAACTGCCATGAGAAGGCACAGGCAACCTATTTCGCCTCATACCACGGCCAGGTCAACCGGCTTGGCTACACCAATACCGCCAAGTGCTACGACTGCCACGGCGGCCACAACATCAAGAACGTCGACGACCCCACCTCGACCATCCACCTCAACAATCGCCTGAAAACCTGCAACACCTGTCACAAGGACGCCGGCGAAGGCTTCCTCAGCTTCCATGCGCATGGCGACGCAACCAACTTCGAGAAGTACCCGGACATTTTCATCGTCAGCAAATTCATGGAATTCCTGATCTACGGCGTCATGCTGTTCTTCTGGACGCACGTCATTCTCTGGTTCTACCGCGAGTTCATGGATTGCTGCGCCGGCGTCGGCCACAAGGAAGACGTCGAGCATCCCGACACCGTCTTCTTCCGCCGCTTCAGCCCGATCTGGCGCTGGATTCACGTGCTGTTCGCGATGAGCACGATGATTCTGGTGATCACCGGCACCACGCTGCTGTTCTCTCATACCGACTGGGCGAAGGCAGTCATGGTCCTGCTCGGCGGCCCGGTCATCGAAGGCATCATTCACCGCACCGCAGCGACGATCTGGCTGACGGTGTTCATCAGTCATCTGGTCTTCGCATTGTTCAACATCTGGAAAACCCGCAAGACCTTCCGCTGGTTCGGCCCCACCTCGCTGATCCCCAACTGGCAGGATCTGAAGGACATCGTGCGGATGTACAAGTGGTTCCTTGGCTTCACCTCACGGCCCAAGTTCGAGCGCTGGACCTACTGGCAGAAGTTCGACTACTGGGCGCCGTTCTGGGGTGCGACCGCGATCGGCTTGACCGGCCTGATCATGTTCAACCCGACCCTGACTTCGCAGTTCCTGCCGGGCTGGGTATTCAATCTGGCCACCATCGTGCACGCCGAGGAAGCCCTGCTGGCCACCGTGTTCCTGTTCTCGGTGCACTTTTTCAACGTGCACTTCCGGCCGGAGAAATTCCCGCTGTCCACCACCATCTTCACCGGCGCGGTGCCGCTGGAAGAGTTCAAGTACGAGCACACGCAGGAATACGATCGCCTGGTGGCGAATGGCGAACTGGAGAAATACCTGGTCAAGCGTCCGACACGTCAGGTGGAAACCCTCGCCACCATCCTGTCAGCCCTGTTGATCCTGGCCGGCTTCCTGCTGCTATCGCTGGTGCTGATTGGTTACACCAGCATGCCTTAACAGTTTCTCGAAAAACGTAAACATCCCGAAAGAACCGTCACCCCGGCGCAGGCCGGGGTCCGGAAAGTGTCGAGATAGAGAAACGCCCCGTCTACATCAGCACCGGCAGCCCGCCACTCATCGCTAAAGGCGCTTCGCCGACGCGTTTGAAATGCGCCGCCAGCGCGGCGTCCATGCTGGTCAGATGCTGGTTGAACCATTCCTCCAGACCCTGTTTGACGAAGACTCGCGGCAGCATCAGGCGGCCGCGCTGGACGGCGCGATTCATCTGCACCAGGTCGCCGTAGATGCGGTGATGCTCGCCTTCGTGCTCGTTCAGCGCCGGGAAGCGCGAGATGCGCATCAACCGGCCTTCGCTGGTGAAATGCAGGCGGCAATGTTCGAGCAGTTTTTCGAACAGCACGGAAAATTCGCTGTCGTCACACTTCGCGAGCAAATTGACCAGTGCGACGAACTCGCAGTGGATGGCATCCATTTCTGTCACGCCAAGAGCGTGGAGCGTGTCATCCCAGGTCAGCATCACGTCGCCTCCAGCGCCTCGCCGGCCGTCGCAGCAGCCAGCAGATCCGATGCCGCCGCCGGCACCAGTTCCAGGCCCAACTTGGCCAGAAAGCGTTTTTCCTTGTCGGTGGCATTCGGCATCAGCGCCCAGCCGGCCAGTTGGGCATGACCGAAGACGATGTCGGACAGCACCATGCGTTCGGTATCGCGCGTCAACGGCAGGCCTAGCAGCAGATAGCGCTTGCCCTGGCGCATGCGTTTGACGAAGCCGGGAATGCCGAAGCCGCCCATCAATTCGGTCACGTAATCGACGAAATCGGCGTCGGAGGCGATGTAATGCGATTCCGGCAGTGGAGAACCCAGCGGCTTGAACAGGATCGGCAGCGTGACATCAACCTGCTCCTGGTCGATACCGCGATATTGGTTAGCCCCACTGGCACCGTCGGACTCGAACAGCTTGAAGCGGTAATCGGTGCCGCCGCTGCGTGCCAAGCCGACGATCAAGGTATGCGGCCGTCCGGCATAGGCCTGCTGCAACAAGATGTCGCGGTTGCTGTCGATGACATAAGGCAGCTTCTGCTCAGCCAGCCAGGTGTGCAGCGGCGAAGTGCTCCAGGCGGTATCGCGGTAAGTGCGGTCGAGAAATTTTGTCACCGACGAGCGGCCGCGCTTCAGCTCGATATTCATCGCCGCACGCGGGAACTCGTACATCAGCTTGGGCGCCATCGGTTTGCCGTCGTTCATGGCCAAAATCAGGCTGTCGGAATCGGCCGGCATGGCGCGGCCATTGGCCGGATCGATGACGCCGGCGAGGGCGTGGGCGCCCAGGTAGGGCACAACGCTGCCCTCGGCCAGACCGGCCAAGATGGAAGCGAATGCGGATGCATTGTCGTCAGGCATGGGGAAGCTCCTTGTGGATGAACAGAACCTCCTTGGCAAGAAGCGGGCCGGCGAAATGTCCGGCATTTACGCAGGTTTACTGCGGGCGGCGATGTCGGTTTTGCATCAATGGCCGGGCATTGTCGGTTTTTTGATGCGGTAAAAAGGAGGAATGCAGGCCGGAAACGACTGCAAGCAAGTGCTACGCCTCACTCACCGCATACACCCCGCCAATCACCCCGAATTCTGCTTCGCCGTGCAGCTTCCTCGGCAGCAAACCATGAAAGAAGAACACTTTGGCCTGTGGCACCTGAACTTGCAGGATGCTGTCGCCGAATTCACAGGCGCGCTCGCGTTCCAATGTGAAGGAATTGAGGCTGTTAAGCAGAACGATACGCTGGCCTGGCGCGGCCTCGCCCAGCTCCTCGTAAGCGCCCAGCCGATTGACGCCGCGGTAGAGCGTGAGGTGGGTCTGCCCCGTCCGCGGGCGTGCCAGTTCGTATTGGCAATAGCTGTAGAGCAGATCGAACTGCGCTTCCAGGCTATTGGTGTTGTACAGGCCGCCGCTGCGCTGCTCCAGATAATGCCGGTAGGTCGGCCCGGAGAAATCGCGGATCGGGCCGCCGTGATAGCGCGGCAACAAGCCAAAGCGCGATTCCACCCAGCCTTTCAGCACTGCGGCTTCGCGGCCATCGGCATCGAACGCCCAGCCGCGCAGAACTTTCAGGTAATTGGCTTTGGCGCGACCGTGCCGGGGCGTGTAGCCCGCTTCTTCCGGGTGGTCGAGACTGAATTCGGCGACCATGTGGGCCATGAAGACGCCGGCGCGTTCGGCCGCATCATCCAGCCCGGCCAGCCGCTCGAACAAGGCGCGGTGCAGTTCCGCCACGCCATCCAGCTGCAACGCCACCGGGTGGCGCTGAAACGTCAGGCTGCCCAGAATATCCGCCGGCAGATTGCAGCGATTGATGGGCAGGCGGACTGCGCGGGGGAGGCAGGGAAACATGGGCGGGCAGGGTTCCAGACACATACGTTTTATCCGGCTGGCGCCAAGCTGTCCATGCCTGTCTGTGCGTCTTGATACTTGCTTAATCCTGGATTCCTCAGTTGGACACGTAGCGGGCTCACCCAAATGGTGAGCGCCATCGAAGGCGCTAACGCCAGCATCCATGCAACCTCCCGAGGACTGAGGAGCGGTCAACAGGAATCCAGGTTTATCTATTTCTTCGCCACGCCCAGTTCCAGTTTGGCCTGCACCTCGCGCCCGCTGGCTTCAACGGCCTGCGCTTCGCCCAAGGTAACCCGATCCACCGGCGCGCCGGCGGCTGCCAGCCCCTTCACGGCAGCCTCGCCGCGACGCTGCGCCAGTAACTTCAGGGCTTCGTCGGACACGGTTTCCTTGTCCAGCAGACGTTGGTACAACATGCCATGCAGATCGGCATCCTTGAGCTGGGCCAGATCGTCAGCGGAAAGCGGTTCCTCTTTTTTGAGCAGACCCTTCAGACGCGACATCATCTTGCCGGTGCCGGATTGTGGGTTCTTGTCCGGATTGGCCTGCGTCCACTTGGCATTCAGCGCCAACCATTCCGATTCCCCGTAGCGTTGCGCATAAAGCGCCTCCAGTGCGCTGCGGCTCTTCGGATTGGAGGTGGAAATCGGGCCGGCATCTTCATCCGCTGCCAGCTTGACGCCCATTTTCTCGGCGACCGCACGACGCAACTGGCTTTCCTTCATCACCGGCCGATCAATTTCCGCAGCCCAGACGCCATGGATGCTCAACGCCAAACCCGGTCGCTTGTTGAGAATCTGGGAAATCTGCTTGAACTTCTCTTTTTCTGGCGGCGTCAGTGCATCCTCTCCCGCCTCGAAAGCAAGTTTCTCCAGCTTTTCTCCACCGCCACCAAACAACGCGCCCAAGGCTCGAAATGGCGCGGTGACAATCTTGGTGAGAATATTTCCAATCGCTTTCCAGATGATCCGGCCGTAGCTGAATTGCGGATCGTCCAGACTGCCGGAAACCGGCAGGCCGAGATCGATGACGCCGTCACTGTCCTGCAGGATGGCGATGGCCAGATCCAGCGGCAGGTTCTTCGCCCCCGGCGCATCCACCCGATCGCCCAGCGTCAACTTGTTCATGATGATCTGGTTTTCGCCAAGCAGCTGGCGCGCCTTGATCTTGTATTCCAGATCCAGCGAGAGCTTGCCGGACGCAATCTTGCGGCCGGCAAAGGTCGCCGAATACGGTGTCAGGTTGGTCATCTCGACATTGCGAAACACGGCTTTGATATCCATGAAACCAGTTGGATTGAACAAGTCGATCTGTCCTACCGCTCGCGCCAGACCGAACTCATCTACCTGGCCATCAATTTCCAGCTCCGCCAGTGCGCCAGGCTGGGTGGTGATGCCGTTGAAGGCACCCTTGAGGCTGTGGATACGCGTACCGAACGGCAAGGCCAGTGAATAATCAGCAAATTCCATCTCGCTGTTTTCGATGCGCACCCGTTCCACATTGACCCGGAATGCCTTGGCATCGCTTGTCGCGACGGCGGGTGCTGCAACGGGGGGCACCACGGGCTTTACCGCCGTCTTGGTTGGCTCGGGCACGACGGTTTCGACAGCGGCCGCTGCTGCATCCGCTGATGCCGTCTTTTCGTTTGCCACCACTTCATTTGCCACAACCGGCGCTGAAGCGCCTTTCAGGATGCGGGTCAGATTAAGGGTTTTGTCTTTGAAGATGATCAGCTTGGCATCGAGCTTGTCCAGGCGCAGTTCATCCACATCCAGCGCGCTCATGTTGGCGTGAACGCTATCGCTGGCAAGACGCTTCCAGGCCAGGAAGCGCGCCCCCCCTTCGCTTTCGTTGAGCAGCAGATCAGCCACTTCGAAACCGCCCTGAAAATCGACCTTGGGCGCGGCATTCTGCCTGGCCTCGAATTTCACTTTGCCCTGGGCCGATGCCTTGCCCGATACCAGCAGCAAATTCGCGGCCTGCGCCAGATAGGGTTGTGCCGGCGCCAGCGCCAGATTGCCCAGTTTGAACTTCACGTCGGCGGCCGGTGTGGCGGGAACCACTTTGGCATCGGCCTGGAAACTGCCTCCGTGTGTGCCACCCTGTACAACCTGAAATCCCAGACGAACGGGTAACGCGGTTTTCAGGTTTTCACTGACGCCGCTGACTGCGGCCTCGATCTTGTCCAGCGTCAAAGTGGCCGCAGGTTGCACACTTTCATCACGCAAGCCGATCTGGAAGCCGGCCAGATCGATCCGGTCAACCTGATATTTCCAGTCGACTTCGTTGTTACTCGCGCCGGCGGGAGTGGCTGCGGACGCTGCAAGCGATTTCTCCGCCACGGGTTTGAATGCCTCCAGCAAGGCAATGCCGCCCTGGGCATCGCGAACAGCATCCAGCTTGCCATTGCTCAGATTGATCTTGCCGACATTGGCCTGCCGCGCTGCCAGATCAATGCGACCTTCCTGCAGCGAAATACCGCCAAGCACGAACAACGGCGTCGTAGCGGGCCCGGAAAACAGCCGTATGCCGGACACATCGACACCCAGATTCTCCACAACCACCTGCGTCTGAGCCCCGCCCACTTCCGCCTTGGCGCCAAACCCAACCTGCAGATTGCCGATCTCGGCCTGCAAAGGTTGGGCAAATCCGGCGTCGTTGAAGCGGATGCCCAGCCCGTTCAGCGCAAAACGATTCAGATTGATCTTCCAGGGGATGGGCGTGGCGGCCGGCGCCGCAGCGTTTGCTGGGGCGCTTTTTGGCGGGTGATTGGATGTGCTTTCGGGCGTGTTTTTTGCCGGCGGAAACCAGTCCTGGATATCCAGCCGGCCGGCGGCATTTCGTTGCAGCGCAATGCCGCCACCATTGAGCGACAGTTCGCCCAGATTCAACAGGCGTTTTTCCAGATCGAAAAAGCCGCCGCCGAGGCTCAACTTGTCCAGCTTGACCGCCGGTTCCTTCGCATTCAGCCCTTGTAGCGACAAGCCCTGCAAATCAAAACCCAGCTTGTCCAGCGTCAGGTCAAATTTCTTGTCGGCATAGGCAGCACGATAATTCAGTCTCAGTGCAGCCACCCCTTCCGGTGGCTTCAGCGCGAAATGACTGTGCAGATAGGACCAATAGCGTGCCAGCACGATCTGATCGACGGAGAGTTCACCCTTGGCCGCAATCGGGGTCAGGCTGAAATCGCCTTTCCAATGGATGCGTGCCCCGGTATGGGTCGTGGCTGCTATCTGGTGCGTCCCCTTATCATCCGGCAGTGTCGACAAATCCGATAAAGTCAGATTAAGAGGATTGAAATGCGTCGCGAAATTGACTTTGCGATCTGCCACCCCGATCTTGCCGTTATCGAGTTTGATCTGACGCACCAACAACCTCGGCAAGGGTTTGTCCTCTTCCGGTTCCTGGCTCTTCAGCGCTTCGAACAGTGCCGTCCAGTTCAGGCTGCCATCCTTCAGCAGTTCAATTTCTGCGTCGGGTGAGGCAAGACGAATGGTGTCGAAAACGTAAGCCCATTTGAACAAGCTGCTGGTATCGAAATCGACAAACAGCTCGGCAAAGGACAGCAACGGCTTGCCGTCAGGCTCGCTGAGCCTGACATCCTTGAGGGAAACCGACAGCGCCAGTGGATCGAATCGCGCGGCGCCAATGACCAGCGCATGCCGGCTCTTGTCGGCGATGTATTTGGGTGCAGCCCATTGCACCAGCGGCTCAAAGCCAAACCAGGCGAACAGAAAATAGGCCACGATCAAACCGGTAACGATCATTGCCGGCGTTTTCAGGAAAACCGTTCGCATGAAAGCGAATACCCGTGCAAACAAGAAGTTCTCCCTTACCCGAAATCGATCTGGACTCCGGGACGTCAGATGAATTGGCTAAACCAATGCACCAAAAAAAAGATATGCCGCCAGCACTGCTGCAACGAAACCACCGAGATCGGCGATCAGGCCACCGGCAACAGCATGCCGCACGCGTTTGATGCCGACCGAACCAAAATACACCGCCAGCACATAAAAAGTAGTTTCACTACTGCCCTGCACGATGCTGGCCAAGCGGCCGGCAAATGAATCTGCGCCGGATGCCTGCATCGTTTCAATCATCATTGCGCGCGCACCGGAACCGGACAATGGCTTCATCAGCATGGTTGGCAGCGCATCCACCCAGGCCGTATCAAAGCCCATCGCCAGTACCAAAGCCCGAATGCCTTCGACAAAGGCCGGCAAAGCGCCACTGGCACGCAACATGCCAATTGCCACCAACATGGCAACCAAGTACGGAATGATCGTCACCGCAGTATGAAAGCCATCCTTGGCGCCCTCGATGAAAGCCTCGTAAGCATTGATTCGCTTGACCAAGGCGCCGATGAGAAAGATCACCAGTAACGCCAGCAACAGGAAATTCGACAACACCGAAGATTCAGCCGTCATCTGAGCCGCCGGCAGACTCGCAAAATACAGCGCCAGACCGCCGACAATGGCCGTTATGCCGCCCAGCCAGGTCAGTACCACGAGATCAAGACGGATGCGCTGCACCGCGGCGACAAACATAAAGCCAGCCAGTGTCGAACAATATGTCGCCATCAGAATCGGAATGAAGACATCGGTCGGATCGGCGGCGCCAAGTTGCGCACGGTAGGTAAAGATCGCCACCGGTAGCAAGGTCACCGAAGATGCGTTGAGGACCAGAAACAGAATCTGTGCATTGCTGGCGGTTTCCTTGTCCGGGTTCAGCTCCTGCAATTCACGCATCGCCTTCAGGCCCATCGGCGTGGCTGCGTTATCCAGGCCCAGCACGTTGGCGGCCATGTTCATGGTGATTGAACCCAGCGCCGGATGGCCACGCGGCACGTCAGGAAAAATCCGTGCAAACAGAGGCCCCAGCAGGCGTGCCATGACGGCAAGAAAGCCCGCCTTCTCGCCGATTTTCATCACCCCCAACCACAAGCACATGACGCCGGTAAGGCCGAGTGCGACTTCAAATGCTGTTTTTGCCGAGTCGAAAGCCGCTTTCATGACCAGCGAAAAGATCGCTGCGTCACCCGCCAGATACTGCACAACCGACGCGATGAAGGCGATCAGAAAAAAACCGATCCAGAGTGCGTTGAGCATTGCGGTGTTACAAAGCGCCGAGCCAGAGCAGGCCGACTACCGCCAGCCAGAGCAGCGCCGCCCGCCAGACCAGTGCGACGGCGGCGTCGATGCTCTCCGGCGCGGGTTGCTCTTCGGTGCCGATTTCAGGACGCAACAATTTGCTGTCAGCAATATTCAGCGCGCCGCCCAGACGAATGCCGAGTGCGCCGGCGCCAGCACTGAGAATTACCCCCTCGTTGGCATCGAGCCAGGAGTTGGCCTGTCCGCGCCAGCATTCCATCGCATCCTGGAAATTGCCGACGATCGCGAAGCTGAATCCCAGGATACGAGCCGGTAGCCATTCCAACCAGAACACGACTTGTTGCGCGAGATTGAAAAACACCACATCACTCTGCCACTGTTCACGGCAGGAATGGCTGAGGACATACAACAGAGCCCCGCCGACACCGGCCACCCAATACCAGAACAACACGCCAAACAATCTGCTCAGCGCCGCTTTCAGCGTTTCCTCCAGCGTCTGGCGAACCAGGTCATCTCTGTTTTCACCAGGTAGCAAACCAGGATTCCATGCCTGCAAAGCACACCGTGCATCCGCCACTGCATCAGCGGACAACAATCGCGAGAGACTGGAGGCACGATACGAAGCGGCGCGAAAACCGAACATGAAATACAACAGCACCACCTCGAACACCCAGCCCAACAGCCCGAAAACACTGTCCAGCAAAACGGCAAGCACGCCAACGATCAGCGCCGGCAGCAACGCCCCCAGGCTCCAGGCCAGAAAACCATGCTGGTGACCGCCGGCATTGAAATTCTCCAGTAACCAGCGATGCTGGCGAGCTATCTTTTGCGCCGGCAGCACGGGAACGCGCGGCAGGTAGTGTTGCCAAGCCAGGGCTGCAAGCGGGACAAACAAACTCACTGGCAACCTCTCTCGTGTGCACTCATTCCATTGGCACTTCCACACTGAAATAACCCATCTGCATTACCGAGTCGGATGCCCGATAAATCTCCACCGTAGGCATTCGAATACCCTCGCCACGCGCTTGCAGATAGGTGTCCAAAGCAGCATAAACGCGGCTCGGCGCAAGCATGCTACCCGCCTTCACACGTGCAATCAGAACCGGTCGCGCCGGAATCGTGTCGATTTCCAGCGGCAAGCGAACCTTGCTGCCGGGGGGAACCAGAAATCCGGTGCGTGCGCGTCGATCGCCGACATCGACCAGATCCGGATTGGAATACAGAACGGTGATCGGCAGACCCGCTTGAATGCCATCGGCCAGCAAAACCTTGCTCGCTTCCACCGATTTGTCAGGCAGTTTCGAGTAATCACCCCGGCTTTCCAGATAGGCGTAGGTATAAGGCCCCGCGAAAGACGGTTCGATCTCAACCGGGTTGAAGCCGCCCCACCAAGTATAAACCAGTAGCAAAGGCAACACGAAAGCAAGCAGGAAAGGGCCCAGGCTGGGCAGATAATTCTTCAGATTCACTGGAGGCAATGGTCAAAAACAAACGTGCTGAAGATACTACAGATGCCTTGCCGACTGGCTTTCTATAATCCATCCGCACAGCAAGTACCGTAACCGCCCTTCTTCTTACTCAAGTTACCTAAAACAAGGAACCCCCTCATGCGCGCCCTGCTTTGCCTCATCCTGATCTGGTGCAGCACCTCTGCTTTTGCCGTAACCCCCGCTGGCATCTATCCGCCCGCAACAGTTGCAGTTCGCGCCGAGAAATTGGCGGCACACAGTTATTACATTCCCGGCATGGCAGGTGCGGCGAGTACCCGCAACCAGGGTTTCATGTCAAATGCGGGATTTGTCATCACACCAGCCGGGGTGGTGGTGTTTGATACCTTGGGCTCGCCATCGCTGGCGCAAGAAATGGTCAAGCGTATCCGGGAACTGACTGCGCTTCCGATCAAACGTGTCATCGTCAGCCACTATCACGCCGATCATTACTATGGCATCCAGGTGTTCAAGGATCTCGGCGCAGAAATCTGGGCGCATGAGGCAGGCAAGGGCGTGGTTGGCTCCGACGCGGCAAAACAGCGCTTCGAACAGCGCAAAGAGATTCTCGGGCAATGGATCAACGACCAGACACAGCGTTTTCCTGCACCGGATGTCTGGCTTTCCGGCGATACCGATTTCGAAGTTGGCGGCATGCAGTTCCGCGTCCGCCACGTCGGCCCGGCCCATTCGGACGAAGATTTGGTGCTGTTCGTCGAAGCAGACGGTGCGCTTTACGCAGGCGATCTGGTGTTCAAGGGGCGGATTCCGTTTGTGGGTGATGCCGACTCGAAACGCTGGTTGAACGCACTGGAAAAACTGATTGCGTTGCAGCCAAAACTACTCGTACCCGGCCACGGCGGCGCATCCGACACGCCCATGGAAGATCTGACGCTGACGCGCGACTATCTGGTTTTCTTGCGCAACGAGATGGGCCGCGCGGTCGACGAGCTGATTCCATTCGAGGAAGCCTACGAAAAAACTGACTGGTCTCGTTACGAAAAGATGCCCGCCTTTCTCGAAGCCAACCGCAGAAATGCATACAACATCTACATCCAGATGGAAAAAGAGAGCCTCTCCGAATGAGTCAAACAATCAGCCAAACGATCAACGCCACTGCGTTTGAAACGGAGCTGCAAATAATCCAGGTTGAACAGCAGATTTCGCCAGCGCGTCTGAACGAACTGGGAGTGCATGGCTGGCCAACCTGGAAAGACGGCGTCGGCACGCGCCAACTGGATTACGACGCAGCGGAGAAAAGTTATTTGCTCGACGGTTCGGCCACGCTAAGCATGACGGATGGCGCCAGCATCAACGTCGAAAAAGGTGACTTGGTGATCATTCCGGCCGGCAAGTGCCAGTGGATCGTGCACCAACAGGTTCGCAGACATTACCGTTCTGACGCTTTGTCACCGGCTTGCTGCATTATTTGACTCAGGATTCAGGGTAAAGCCTGGGCACGTATGAGACCAATGCAGCTTTTGGGATGCTGATCAGGCTGAGCCTTTACAAGCTTGAGCCGATAAAGCGGCAGTGCCAGACAGTGGCGCCTGGAGAACCCAGGCGCCAGATCAAACAAATTATTTCTTCTTGCCCTTGGTCGCCTTCACCGGGTTGGCGGCAGCTGTCAGCTGAGCACCAGCCTTGAAGCGAACCACGTTCTTGGCTTCGATCTTCATTTCCTTGCCGGTCTGCGGGTTGCGGCCGGTACGTGCCTCGCGCTTCTGCACACTGAAGGTGCCAAAGCCAATGAACTGGACGCTGTCGCCCTTGGCAACGGCTTCAGTAATCGCAGCAATGGCGGCACTAATGATTTCACCAGCTTGAACTTTTGAAGTCTCAGCCTTGGCAGCAACGATGTCGATCAGTTCGGATTTATTCATGCATGTCTCCTGACAATGATAGGGGCGGGTAAAAGCATTTTTTCGTGGCGTCTTCTGCATCAACTTCACCTCCAGCCACATCTGTCAAACCGGGCGACGGTGGGCAAATGTCCCTGAGTGGGTGGACCACATTGCTAGCGTAAGCGAGAAGCCAAGATCAGAGAAGGGGCACAAAGCCCACAAAACAAGAATTTCTGCTGATTCTTGCCGGAAAATCTCAGCACAGCCCAAAAAAATGGAGGGAGGCAACGAATTGCCACCCCTCTGATGTCATAACGATTGCGAAACGGCTCAGCGCGGCGCTACCGGGACCATGCCGCCAAACAGGCGCGGATCGATCATCGGAACCACCGTTCCCATCTGACCGCCATAGCCAGGCATGGTCAGAACATTGCCCATCGTCGGACCATAGGATTGCGGGTTAGCCATATTGCCCAACCAACCACCATACCAGTTCGGATTCAGCGGAGCAGTTGCCATATTGAGGGTGCGGGGATCAACCAATGCGCCAGCAAATTTCAGGTAAGTATTTGGATTCAAAGTATTCATCAGCAAACCCAGGGCACGCGGATCAACCGGCGTCATCAACCAGCGCATCAGTTTGTTTGGATCGGTCATCACCGTGGTCGCAGCCGAGATGAATTGCGGATCCATCAAAGCTTGTGACCAACTAGCCAGCACCACCGGATCCATCGCCTTGGCAAAATTGCCGTAAGCGCGCGGGTCCATCAGAGACGAGGTTGATTGAAGATACAGATTGGGATCCATCATCGCCTTGCTGGCTGAAATCAGGAACTCGGGCTCGGAGACTGTCGCCAGCGCGGCAATGAATTTCTTCGGGTCAGCCAGCATGTCGCCATTTCGCGTGAAGTCAGACAAGTATTTGACCCACTCATCGGTATTGGTAGGGACAGTCGCAGCCTGAGCATTTTGATTGGCCGGCGCTACCTGGGAAAAACTGGGCATGCTCAATGTTGCCAGTGCGATAGCAAAAATTGTGCGGGTGACTTTCATCCTAATCTCCATTAAATCAATATTAACAATCGCTTATGTACATCTCGCAAGGCGAGCGAGATGGATTGTGCCGTTAATCCAAAACAAGATGTCAGGAAAATTGCCTTGGTTAACATGCCATCAACACGCCGCAAGGAAGATGCAAAAGCAAGAAAAAACAATGAATCCCTGCTCACCATTCGAGATATCAGAAAAGCATACCCGGCTCGCCAAACGAAAAGGAGAAATGCTTGACTGCACCAGACTCGCCGCGTAGATTGAAACGTGCCTACTTGAACTTATCGATCAATGCTCAATCTATGTAGCGCAAAGGGGGCGACCTGGCTTCGACGGAGGTCGCGAAGCAGACAAGGGCATACCGAGGACCAGTTACCTCGTAAATACATCTGGAATCTAGTAGTCGCCAACGACGAAACCTACGCCCTAGCCGCTTGACGGTTAGGCTCCACACCGGATGGTTCATGGGCCGGGCTGGGAAACCAGCAGTGGAGTCATTAACATGGACTCGCGTTGATTCGGGCCACTTGGATCAACGTTAAATTTAGGTAGCTCGCTCGAACTTAGCCTGTCTGGCCGGCGAAGTTAGAGTTAAAACCAAATGACCAGACTAAGTATGTAGAACTTGCTGTAGAGGATTTTCGGACGCGGGTTCGATTCCCGCCGCCTCCACCTAAACTCAACGGAAACAACGACTTACGTTGTTTCCGTTTCCTTATATTGACCTATTCTTGGTTTGTTTTTGGGTGGCTTGGTCAGCTTTTTGGTCAGCATTTGCCGAGCTGAACATGGTCACTGTATGTCAGCTTGGCCTGACGCCCATTTCATCCAGTCCACGAGCTTCACAGTAAGCACGGCATTTCTGCCAAAAAAGATATCAGTCATCCCTCGTTCCCTATATGTCAAGTGAGGCAGGTCAAAGTAATCCACGCCATTACGCT